>ENA-ORNP01000002-ORNP01000002.1-human-gut-metagenome-genome-assembly--contig:-NODE-2-length-331805-cov-51.658888_pt1 | contig 331805 bp, 252 predicted proteins | sample MGYA00242119_ERZ509030 | MGnify/ENA primary metagenome ERZ509030 (study PRJEB26280, sample SAMEA2338708) | human gut metagenome | biome: human gut; feature: human-associated habitat; material: faeces... | reverse complement strand
CGGGCCCCCGTCAATTCCTTTGAGTTTCACCGTTGCCGGCGTACTCCCCAGGTGGGATGCTTAACGCTTTCGCTTGGCCGCTGAATTCATAAACCCAACGGCGGGCATCCATCGTTTACCGCGCGGACTACCAGGGTATCTAATCCTGTTCGATACCCGCGCTTTCGAGCCTCAGCGTCAGTTGCGCTCCGGTAAGCTGCCTTCGCAATCGGAGTTCTTCGTGATATCTAAGCATTTCACCGCTACACCACGAATTCCGCCTACCTCGTGCGTACTCAAGTCCTCCAGTTCGCGCTGCAGTGCCACGGTTGAGCCGCGGCATTTCACAGCACGCTTAAAGGACGGCCTGCGCTCCCTTTAAACCCAATAAATCCGGATAACGCCCGGACCTTCCGTATTACCGCGGCTGCTGGCACGGAATTAGCCGGTCCTTATTCGTGCGGTACCTGCAATAAGGGACACGTCCCTCACTTTATCCCCGCACAAAAGAGGTTTACAACCCATAGGGCAGTCTTCCCTCACGCTACTTGGCTGGTTCAGGCTTACGCCCATTGACCAATATTCCTCACTGCTGCCTCCCGTAGGAGTCTGGACCGTGTCTCAGTTCCAGTGTGGGGGACCTTCCTCTCAGAACCCCTACCGATCGTCGCCACGGTGGGCCGTTACCCCGCCGTCTAGCTAATCGGACGCATCCCCATCTGTTACCGCTGAACCTTTAGTCCTAATTAGATGCCCGCAAAGGACCACATACGGCATTAATCCGCCTTTCGACGGGCTGTGCCGTGGTAACAGGCAGGTTGGATACGCGTTACTCACCCGTGCGCCGGTCGCCATCAAAAGATGCAAGCATCCTTCATGCTGCCCCGCGACTTGCATGTGTTAAGCCTGTAGCTAGCGTTCATCCTGAGCCAGGATCAAACTCTCCACTGTAAAATTTCTTTATAATGTAATCAATACCCGAAGGTAAAGATTAATTTAATCTGCTCTGTAATGTACGCATTTCATTATCCAGTATATATGAATTGCCATCTTTGCAAGATATGAATCAAGCAATATGGACGGAACCCTACATGTTCTTCCCTTCATGTTTCTTATCAAGAAACGATTGAAGGCCTGTACTGTTTCTGTTGTATATGTAAACTTTTCAAAGAACTCTTTTCTTGTTCGCTATCACTATCGTTGTGAAAGCGAGTGCAAAGATAAGGGGTTTATTTTATTCTCACAAACTTTTTGAGGATTATTTTTCAAAAATATCGATTTTTCCACTCAAAATTGATATAAATCAAGCAAAACAGGATAATCCTTCGTAAAATCTACGAATTTTACACTAATTTTAAAAATTTAGTCTAAAACCCAAAAACAGATAAAAAATTGGAGTTTTATTCATATAAAGAAGATATATTCTTTTTGATTTTCAAATATACCATAATTCATTTTAGCCAAAATCTGTCATTAGACAGCACATTGCATTACCAATTTTGTGCATTCATTCTTTCACTCCGTCTTTTGTTTCTATTGGCATCTTCTTGTTCGCTTTTTCCTGACATACCGAAAATGCGCTCAATATAAAGAAAAATACGATCCAAATCATAATAACAGATTTGGGTTAAATAAAAAATCCGTTATCCGGAGAGACTCCTTCAAACGGATTTTTCTTGATATGTCTGGTTTTTATTTGTTCACCACCTTATATGACTTTACTTTCTTGCCGTCTGTAACCTTTAATATATATATACCCTGTGGCAGCGACTTGAAATCTTTTCCATTTTTCAGCAACACGCCATCCACTGAATATATCTGATAACTTGCAGAAGCGCCATTCTCGATGTCAGCAGGACTTTCTATTGCAGTGGCAGAAGAAGATACAAACAAATTAATGTTGCGAGTCATTGTATACTCTGTCGTACCATCACCACAGAAAACAGGTATAGTGAAAAGTCCGTCGGCATTAATGTCGGGCTCTATGCTGAGCGTACCGTCAGAATTATCCATCACATTCCATCCGTCAGGACACTCATAGCCATAAAATGCTGAATTTTTATCAAAGCCAACAAACAAGGCATTTAAGTCAATCTTGCTCTCTACGCCAGGAAGAATCTGATAATTTGGCTCAGCCATCCAATTAAGATACTCTTCCAATGCTGTGTAACCTTCGGCATTAAGCGTATTATTATCTTCGAGATTCGGATTTAATCCTTTGGCCTTCTCCCACCAGTCTGGCATACCGTCGCCATCTGTATCAAAATCGGCACCGCGTGTCTCGCCTACTTCAGGGAAATAAACATATCCTTCAGCATCTGTCTCTCGGTCGATAAGTCCCAGTTTACCCGAAACACTACCCTTTGTACTTGTCGTGCCATTGTATGTCTCGCTTACCATGCGCATGTCGTGCTCATCAAAATAAGGAAGATTGGCTCCGACGTCAGACAGAACCGACTTATAAGCATCCTTTGCATCCTGTATCTCTGCCTTCGAATCGAAGAAGGGCTTCTCTACGAACACCGTCCAATCAACCACCTGTCCTCCAGATGTCTCATATCTGTAAGTCTCGTCAAGCGCATCTTCTGTAACAGATCCGTCCTTATTTATTCTAAGATTGCCTTTAACATAATATGACTGCGAACCTGTGCCGGTGCCTTCAAGCTGTGCACGCAACAAGAAGCGCTGAGTGGTTGCAGGACCCATCTTATAATAGTTATTGACAAAATTACATTCATGTGTTCCGCCGTCTGTGGCACGTCCGCCCCAGTTATATACTACATTATTAAATACGTCATGATGTCCGGCATAACTTCCGGCTCCGTCAAGTCCGCCGCTCAAACTCCAGTTGCGTCCTTCGTTATGAACAAGAAGATTATGGTGATAAGTGGCAGTGTCGCCGCCAATGGTAGCAGCATATCCGTGTGCCGCACCTGGACCATAATTAGGATGATTTGCCACGTTGAGGGCTTCAGAGATAAGAGTGCGCTGCAATGTGATGTTCTTGGCATTGCGCGAACTGAAAGCCTCGTCGATGGTCCATCCTACAGAGCAGTGGTCCATTATCGCATTATTGTTGCCGGCCATACCAAGACCGTCGAGTCCTTTTGCCTGATCAGCCACATCGTCATTATGATATCCACGGCGCATACGGACGAAGCGTGTGATGCCGTCGCTTGCCACACCGATAGGAGCACCACGGAAAAGGATACCTTTGCCTGGAGCAGTCTGTCCTGCGATGGTAACGTATGGGTCAGAACATGTCAGACGAGACTTAAGGTTGATTGTTCCGGAAACATCGAATACTATAGTACGAGGACCGTCAACTTCAGTAAGTCCATATCTGAAAGTGCCGGGAACAGGAGCCTCTTCAGCAGAATAATCTTCAAGAGACGTTACATGATAAACACTTCCGCCACGACCTCCGATAGCATACATTCCATATCCTTCGGCTCCGGGGAATGCTATGCGGCGCGGACGGAACGACCATACATCACTCGGATAGGCGTTACCTTCGGCATCGATCTCGTCAACACGCCAATAGTATGTGTTAAGTGCCGACTCGGCGGCAGAGAGGTTGCTTACTGTGTAAAAATCATCATTTGTCTCGCCGACCTTCACCAGCTGATCGGCTGATGTGCCCATATATACAACGCTGCTGACTGCTATCGGCGCTTTAGTCCACCTCAGTGTGAGCGAACCGTTGTCTGCATCGACATGATAGTCGAGATTTGCGGGATAAGGATCTAAAGCCGTTGAATTAGGATTCGACTCATCCAGCACAATACCGCTGAGGAATATTCCGGAAGTACCATACGTAACACCTGCCTCTGGCTTTGACACAAAACTTACAGTTACGTCAGCACCCTCAACGGCATTAAACGTTATATAAGCCTGTCCGCTGGCAGACGGGCTTTCAGCCCTTGACGACATTATTATATTTTCGGCAACCTTTACGCCATCCACCAGCACGTCAATCGGTGCTACCGAAGAAATATTGCCATCAGTAACATTGAGATATGCCAACAAGGAGTGGCTGCCGGCTGAAAGTCCCTTAAAGACAAGGTTCATCGTAGCGCTCTCTGTTGTAAGCTGAGGGGTGTTGCCGTCAGAATCAAATCCATATACAGCCACACAGTCGCCTACAAGCTTAGAATGCTTGTTCACTCCGTCTTTCCACCAGTTAGATTTCAGAGTTCTGTTTGTAACCGACTGGTCGCCACAGTTGACAACAAGTGTCAGTTTGCGGGTTTCGTCGCCCGGCACTTCAATGTCTGTAAGAGTGTCAGCAACTGCCTTATCTACTGTCCATCCGATATATTTGTCCTCCGTGTCGCGCCCGGGATTAAGCGGAGCGTTATCAAAGTCGATACGCTGTGCCTGCGCTGACAAACTCAACGCACACAAAGAAGCGCCTATTAACAAATGTTTTTTCATAAGATTAATAAAGTTAATAATTTATATTTATATAATAAGACTTGCTTCATTTTAACGGCGATATAGCCATAATAATAGACAAATCATAAATATAACGATTACGCATAAGTGTTGTAATCACACTTTGGAAAGCAGTTCCATGCTATTAACATTTTTTAATCCATCAAGTCTTATGAACTATTTTCAACAAATACATCTAAACATTATGCACATATTTTGTTTCGATCGGCAAAACAATTTTTTCAAAAAAACTCATCACTCATCACATTGACACGTAACGCAATAATCTTCAATGAGTTACAGCGTGACGAGTTGTTGTGCCAACTCATCACGCTGTAAAACCGGATACGTATTTTACGTATATAAAAACAGCAGGATTATGATGATGTGACGAGTTGAGTATTCAACTCATCACACGCTAAAGCATTGAATATTAGTGAATTAAGGGCAATTGTGATAAGTTACGAGTTTCTAAGAAAAACTTTTTATGAATCATGCCGTACACGCAGTAGCAGGCATCTTGCATTGCAATATGTGGCATATCAGCAGGCAATAAGCCGTCAATCAGAATCAAAAAGGCCACATATTGCAGCATGCATAACTGGCAAAGTCAGAACATGCACTCTGCCACTGCACCACAAGACCAATACATTATATTATATAGAGCAGAAGAATGTCACCAGGAACGGCACACTGAAATCAACCAAGAAGCCGTGAAATACAGACAGCATGACAAACTGCTGGCCTGAATAGCGCAATATTATAGGCAAAGTGGTGTCCATCGTCGTGGCTCCACCGGCAGAAATAGGAGCAAGTTTTCCGAAGAACTTAACCAGCAAAGGAGCACAAAGGAGCGCTATAAGTTCACGCGAGATATTAGCAAGGAGAGCCACCGTGCCCAGCTCAGCTCCACGATATTCCGTGATGAATATGCTTGACAATGAATAATAGCCGAACCCCGAACCGACAGCAAGACAGTCGGTAAAGCCGTGGCGCGGAAACAGGAATGAAGCTGCAGCGGTGCCTGCTAGGGTGCCTACAATGGTCATAAGAGGCAGAAGCATAAGCCGCGGATTGACCGAACGTATGCTGGCGAATATCTTAGAGTCGCTGCCTACGCTGACGCCTACAAAAAACATCAGGGCGCACAAAGCACCAAAGCTGACGCTGCTATTGCCCACCAACGAGTCGGGGAGAATGTCGTTCAGGCCGAAGACAATACCCAGCACAAAAAAGCCGACGATAATAAGACTGTCTCTCATCGCTCACCGCTCCTTTCTGCATAACGCCATAAAGCCCATGCCAGAACGGCACTGCCCAACGTGCCTGCCACTGCAAGGACAAAAGCCTCGACGCCAAGCGACTTCAAATTACGTATTATCTCGGGGTTTGCTCCCACCTCTACTCCAAGCAGAAACAGAAGCACCCATATAAGGAACATTACAACGCGGGGCAAAAACGCCATGCGGCGGTTACGCAGCAAGCGCCCTAAAAGCATGCCTGAAAGCATGACCAAAATAACTGTAAACATTATGTCTGCAACTATCTTATAGTAAACCTAAGACCTAAATTAAGATTAAAGTTAAACGGCTTGTCCTTATAGATGTTAGACACGCTGCTGCCGTTATCGAAATAATAACTTACACCCGGCTCCACATACAGACCCAGAAGGTTGCTGAAGTTGTACTGCACACCTGCGGCAGCATTCACCGACCACTGCGGCCTGCTGTCTTTCATGTCGGTCTCAGTGCGCTTCATTATTGTATGGTCTGAAACATACTCCGTGCTCGAACGACCTGAAACGCAAAACTCGGCCATGGTGCCGGCAGAGGCATAAACCTCGAGGAAGTCAGTCTTCCAGATATCATAGTTCACACCCAAAGGTATACCTACATAATGAAGTTTCTGCTCTGTGCGGAATCCGCCTTCATCATCACCTGAAGCAATGTCAGACGACAGATAAGAATAGCTCATACCAGTCTCCACGCCAAGTCTGTCAAGCAACTTGAAACGCACAGACATACCGAGTCTGACCGGCTGGCGGTGCTTAACCTTCACCTCGTTCTCCTCTGTCTCGGCGGCTCTGAGGTTGTCGTTCATAGATGTAAGCATGACAAAATCCTTGTTCAAAACCGGATCAACGTAAGCGTTCATCTGCTGCTGAGACATCATGCCGCCATTAGAAGTACCTCCAATAGACATGAAGTTGGCACCATATACTCCTACCGACACGCCTGAGTCATGACGCTTGTGCGAACTGACAGCCAGCAGGTCATCATTGTCTGCACGATAAGGCGACTGTCTGCGGCCGAAAGGCTGATGTCTCACTACAGACACCTCCTTCTTTGCAGTTTCAGCAACTTTGTTTTCTTTATCTGCGGCCACACCGGCATCAGCCACGAGGTTTTCGTCAGCAGTCTCTACCCTTACGCTGTCTACGGCAGCACGCTCTTTTGCTCTCTCAACTACAGCTGCCACTCCGGCCTTTAGCCTAGACAGCGCGGGCTGTACGGCATCGCCGGCTTCATCTGTAGACGCAGATTCATAAGCAACATTATCTGAAGACTTTGCGGCAGAAACGTCAGCCGACTTGTGAGGCGCACTGCCCACAGACGCCAGCTCAGTAGGTGCAGGCTGACTATACTTAACCAGACCGACAACCAAGGCGGCACAAACGGCAGCTGCGGCAGACCATCGCCCCCAGAGAGGAACGATGCGTGCCCGGCGCTTGTCTGTGCTACTGTCTACGGCATCAGCACCTGCCTCGGCCATGGCAGACTCAATATCATCCCACAAGCCTTCCGGAACGGGAGCCTTTCTGTCGTCAAATCGTTTTCTGAGATCTTCTATCCATTGTTTTTCCATGACCTAATCATTTTTATGTGCTGTTTTATATTCTTTAATACGTTTTGCAAGCAGGGCCTTTGCCCTGGAGAACTGAGATGCCGACGAGCTTTCGCCAATGTTAAGCATACGTGCAATCTCTTTATGACTTTTGTTTTCAAACACATAGAGGTTGAAAACCATTCGATAACCAGGAGGGAGAGACAAAATCATCTTATTGATTACATCATCCGGCACGCCTTCCACTTCAGGTTCGTCGGCCGTGTCGGGCACATTCTCGCCATATTCAATAAAGCTGTAAGTGGCGCTTTTTCTTATAAACTTCAACGACTCGTTGACCGTTATCCTTGCCATCCATGCCTTCAAAGAACCGTCGCCGCGATACTCGAATGTAGAGAGCGACATAAAAATCTTGATAAAGCACTCCTGCAAGACATCCTTGCGGTCGTTTTCGTCTGCGATATAGCGACCACACACGGCAGACAAATATTCTGCATATCTGTCATAAAGGAATTTCATTGCACCCCGGTCTTTCATAACTACCATTTCGACGAGGTCGTTCTCTTTATATCTGCCGTAGTTTTTTGTCATTCTTTAATATCGAAAAGGCCTGCGCCGAAACACTCGGCGGGGCCTTTTCTGAAATATAATCAACAAACAATAATAATCCGGATTACTTAACACGCGATGAATATGCCGGCTTTTCGGCTATATTCGTGCTTCCGGCAGCCTTACGGCTGCAATAGTCGAACTGTATTGACTTCTCGCCGCTGAACGACTTATATTTCAATGTCAGCTTCACGGTCTTGCCTTCTGTGTCAGGCAGGTCGCTCAGGCGGAAAGCCACAAGGGCATCGCCCCATACTCCGTTGACATCGCCAAAGGCATTGTGACGGAACTCAACCTCATACGGGTCATCGGGATTAACTCCGGTGAACAGGTTGACGAAGTGTGCCACTCCATTGTTGCCCCAACGTGTGCGGAAACGCAGAGTGAGGTATCCGTCTTCGGCAATGTTTACCCAGTCTTTTACAATCTCTATCGGATCTTCACCATATTCAGCCTCGCCTTCTTCACCCGGATAAGGCACACCCTTCTTTGTCAGTATGCTGTCCATCCAGTTTATCTCTACTGACTTGGTATAGTCAGAGTTGACAGGCTTCACCTCTGTAAAGCATACCAGCGCCCTTACCTCCTTGTCGCCGTAAGGCGAAGTCTTCATGTTTGTGGGGAACAGCGTGGTGCTGTCGTCCAACTGAAGGTAAAAACCGTTGTCGCTTACGGGCTTCACCGTAACAAGCGCGTTGGGATAAGGCGGATAATACCAATAAACATCGTTGTCGTTGTCACAAGAGGTGATTGTGAAAACCGACATCATGGCCAACGCTATCACTGTAAAGAATTTCATTGCTTTCATAACATATTTATTATTTATCTTACACCAATGAAATCATCAAAGTGCATTTTACTTGCGTACCGTCAAATGTTTTTAAATTTTATTCACATTTTCAGGAATGAAAGCGGGCCATGATGCAGGAAATATGGCTAGGAAATGCCTAATTACTTCTTAATATTCTCTATCTCTATGCTCTCAAGGCTGCCTGTAACAGGATTGAGAACAATGCTCGTAAGCAGTTTCTTGTCGAAAAGACCTTCGTCAAGAGCCACCACCTGACCAAACTGAGCGGCATAAAGTTCGTATGCAGCCCATTGTTCGGTGCCCTTAAACAGAGTAACCTTTATCTTTCCGGGAAGATTTACATAAAATCCGCCATTGTCCTTGGCCTTCTTCGTGCTGAGCAGATTTTCCTGAACAGACGGCATGATATGCTTGTCTTCAACACTTACATAATATGGATTGCCGCCAAGGTCGTCGGCATCGGTTATGCCCATCCACTTCGAGAAGCGGAACAGCAGCTGGCGGTCGGTTTCCTTGTTAGGCACAAACACAATCTCGGTTTCAATAGTGTCCTTAACGGTAACACCCGTAAAGAGCTGCATAAGTCCGCTCTCCTGCTCGTCAAGGTTGCGCATCATTATCTTGAGCTGCTCGCCGTCCTTAGGCATAAAGTCGGCCTGTCCCTTGCTCAGCAGGCTGCGGCTGTCGCGTATGTCATAAATCTCTAGAGCGCAAAGCTCAGCCATCTTGGCCGAACTGCCTGCCGAGAGAACATCCTCGTTCATATAGTCGCGCGGATTTAGCGGTGCAGGCTTCGGCGCAGGCTTAAACGGCACACGCTCCTTTATCTGCTTAGGTTCTGCATTTATGGCAAGCAGCACACCGTTATCGTCGAGTTCAAGCGTCTGTATATTATGTTTAGAGTCGACCGGAGCCACATAAAACTTAGACGTGTCGCGCTCGCCTTCAGAGTTAATGTCAAGTCCCAACATGCGGTAGGTAACAGATGGCTGCATGCTGACATTTCTCACCTTCATATATTTTTCGGCATAAACGGCAAACTCGCCCGGCGTATAGGATGTCTTTTCCATCTTCACCGTAAAGCGCAACTCGGTGCGTGGAAGATAATACCCGGTTCCCTCTGCCACGTTCTTACCTTTCTGGGCAGATGCGGCATGAAGTCCCATTGTAAAAAGCAATGCACATGTTATCAGCTTCTTCATAATATCTCATTATTTTCGGTTCTAACTTATAATATATGGAAAAGGCAACGGCCATAAGGCCTGTTGCCGGTTTAATCTTCCAGACGGCGGAACGCCTGTGGCAGATATCTGATGATGTCGCCTGCCACCATACTCTCCATTCCTATCTCTTTCGCTGCTAGGTCGCCGGCAAGTCCGTGCAGATACATTCCCAGCATACATGCGTCAGCCTGCCTGTAGCCACGCGCCAAGAGACCAGTTATTATACCGGTCAGCACGTCGCCGCTTCCGGCTGTTGCCATTCCGGCATTTCCCGTAGAGTTGAAAACGATGTTTCCGTCAGGCATACACAAGGCTGAATTGTGGCCTTTGAGTATGATATAAGCCTGCAGGTGCTCTGCCATGTCGCGGGCATTGCTCAGGCGCTCATAGCTGTCGTTGAACCTGTTGCCCGACAAGCGCTCAAACTCTCTTGGATGCGGTGTCATTATTATGCCCTTTGGCAACTGCTGCAGCCATGCCCTGTGGCTTGCAAGGATGTTCAGGCCGTCGGCATCAACCACAACAGGAATCTGCGCACGGCGTACCTGACTGATAAATGCGATAGCTGCGCCTTCCTGCATGCCCAGTCCGGGTCCGATGCCTAATGCATCATAGTCTGCTGTCTCAACCGACTCTGAGAAGAAGGTTTCTTCCTTGTCGACATGCATTATGGCTTCGGGAACAGACATCTGCAGTATGTCGTTGTTGCGTCTTGGCGTGCAGACAGTCACTTTACCCACACCGCTGCGCAGGCATGCCTTTGTGGCAAGCACGGCGGCTCCGGCCATGCCATAGCTGCCGGCTACGATGAGCGCATGGCCCATGTCGCCCTTATGCGCAAAACAGTCGCGATGCAGCAGACGCGGCCTGAGGTCGTTCTCCTCAAGAATGCGATAATGTGATGTCATCTGCTCCATGCCTTCCTTGCTCAGCCTTATGTCGAGCATGCGAAGCTTGCCGATAAACTGTTGGTTCTCGGCAAAAAGGAACGACAACTTTATGTTTTGCAGTGTCAGCGTAAGGTCAGCCTTTATGATGTTTGCCCTTACGTTATAGGTGTTGTCCTCAGTCATCAGTCCTGACGGTACGTCGATGCTCACCACCGTAGCAGCCGACTGATTGATGTACTTGACAAGCGAGGCAAAGCCTCCGGCCAGCGGCTTGTTGAGCCCCGAACCGAACAGGCCGTCGATGACAAGCATGTTCTTTTCGAGTTTCGGAGGGTCAAACTCGTTCACCACCTCGTCAAACTTTCTTACAGCCCTGCATTCAATAAGCCTCTGCTTGTTGGTCTTGCAGTCTTCAGACAAGTTGCCGTTGATGTTGAACAGATAAACGCTTACATCATATTTCTGCTCAGCAAGCATCCTCGACACGGCAAGGGCGTCGCCTCCGTTGTTGCCCGGTCCGGCAAAAACAATCACCGGCATACCATTGCTCCAAGTTTCGGTAATGGCATGCGTTATCGATTTAGCCGCACGCTCCATCAAATCTATCGATTTAACGGGTTCGTGCTCTATTGTATATTTGTCAAGCTCACGAATCTGAGCACCTGTAAAAATCTTCATCAGTGCAAAAATACAAAATTAATGCCAATCGCTTATTAATGTTTGATATATTTTTAGTAATTTTGTGCCAAAATATAAAAAAAGCACTATGGACCCAATAACAATCCATGACAAAAAATTCAAGATTTCTTATCCCGAAGCCGAGATTATGAAGCGCGTCAAGGCGGTTGCAGACCGCATAAACAAAGACATGAAGGATAAGAACCCGCTGTTTCTGGCCGTGCTCAACGGCTCGTTTGTTTTCGCAGCCGACCTAATGCGGCTCATAACCATTCCGTGTGAGATTTCCTTCGTGAAGCTGGCCTCATATCAGGGCACAATGTCTACAGGAAAAATCAAGGAGGTTATAGGCATCAACGAGGACATCTCTGGCAGAACAGTAATAATCCTTGAAGACATTGTTGAGAGCGGACTGACAATGAAACGCATGATAGACTCGCTCGGAACGCGCAACCCCGAGTCGGTGCATATCTGCACACTCCTGCTCAAACCCGAAAAACTTACGGTTGATCTGAACATCGAATATGCCGCAATGGAGATTCCTAACGACTTCATCGTTGGCTACGGACTCGACTACAACCAGCAGGGACGCAACCTGCGCGACATATATACTCTGGTGGAAGAGTAAGACAAAATAACATAAAGTAAAAAGATGAAAAATATTGTAATTTTCGGTGCGCCCGGTTCAGGAAAGGGCACACAAAGCGATCTTATGATTAAGAAGTACGGATTTGGCCACATCTCAACAGGCGACGTACTGCGTAACGAAATCAAGAACGAGACAGAACTGGGAAAAACTGCCAAACAATACATCGACAAAGGACAGCTTATTCCTGACGAACTGATGGTAAGCATCCTTGCAAGCGTTTACGACAGCTTCGGAAAAGAGCACAAGGGTGTCATCTTCGACGGCTTCCCCCGCACAATACCGCAGGCAGAGGCTCTGAAAAGCATGCTCAACGAGCGCGGACACAAAATTGCAGCTATGATAGAGCTCGACGTTCCCGAGGACGAACTGATGACACGCCTCATCAAACGCGGTCAGGAGAGCGGACGCTCTGACGACAACGAGGAGACAATAAAGAAGCGTCTCGACGTTTATCACAACCAGACTGCTCCGCTGATTGAATGGTACTCAAAGGAGAACCTTCATCACCACATCAACGGTCTTGGCGAACTCGACCGCATCTTCGGTGACATCTGCAATGTTATAGACAATCTGTAAATACGTAAGACATATTTATAATGTAAGAGGCTAAGGGAGCGCAGCTCCCTTAGCCTCTTATTTTTATTACTATACTTTCACATAAATGCAAATTAACATTATTAATTTAATAATTGTATAAGTTATTTCAATGCACAATAGACAAAATGTTGCACACATAAAAGACAGGAATCGAGTCCATTAGTTCCTTAAATCAAAATAAAATCCATGAAAAGCCTACAATATCACGGACTTTATGTATTTTTGCACTTAATACAACATCTAATATGGAAAGAACAGATTTTATAGAAAGTAAAATAGATGTCGTTAAAAATATATATACACTCTATTCTTATGCCAAAAGTACCATGGCAGAAGATAAGGAATGGGCTTTACAACGATTCAAGCAAGGGAAATGGTATGTGGTCGAACCATTTGGCAATACGTTATTATTCGCTCCTAGCCGTTTTGTGGGCTACAAAAACAATACAAAAGAAAAACACATATCCAATCATGGAGACGGAACACAAACAAACAATAAATTTCGCGAGCTGAAATTATATAAGGAAATAACTGATGACTATCTGTCAAAGCAATTTGAATCATTCATGACTTCATTAGGTATAGAGAAAGATACAGCAAAGTTTCTTATTCCGAATAATTTAAATATTGCTGATTTGAAAGCGTCTCATAAATGCTATTTCATCTGCCCGACCCATTGTCAAGGACAAAAGGAAAATGCATGGAAGAGTTTCCTTTATAATAATCTTATGGCTATAGGGTGGAATCATACAGATTACTCAAATTATACTATTGACGAAATAAAGCAAGACTACCCAAATGATAATACAGCCATAAGGTCTTTTACTTTGATAAAACAAATCAAAGAAGGAGACGTCGTATGTTGTACAAATAACAGTTACGGACTATGGGGAATAGGAATTGCCTTATCTCAATACAAATACAGTAAACACATTCATTACGCAGGAAAAGATGAAGACGGCAATGACTCATATTATTCACACTATATTGATATAGCTTGGTTATGCTTTAAGGAACAAGGATATATTCCTACTTCAGAATTTAACATTCAGCTTCCTGAAAAGCAATGGCCTCCTTTTGGTACATTGAACCAACAAGAAGAGATTCCTCAGTATATATCTAACTTTCTATTATACAAAGACAGAAAAATGGAAAATAACAATAAATACGATAAGTATATAAATTTATTAGAAACAAATAAAAACCTCATCCTTACTGGAGCTCCTGGAACAGGCAAAACTTATTTGGCAAAAGCCATTGCTGAAGCAATGAATGCCGAGTTTGAATTTGTTCAGTTTCATCCCTCATACGATTATACCGATTTTGTAGAAGGATTACGACCAACCCCACCAGATAATAATGGAAACATTGGATTTAAGCGAGTAGATGGAGTGTTCAAAAGTTTTTGTAAGAGAGCTATAACCGATATGTTAAATGAAGAATCTACAGATAATGATGTAGAGTTATTTGAAAAATATTACTATGACCTTATTGCTGATATTAAGAGCGGAAAAATTGAATCTATTCAATTAAAGAAAAAGCAGTCAACAAAACTAAGTGTTACACCAAGTAATTCTATAAAATGGCAAAATAGTTCTGAAGAAAATACGTCTACCAATTCAGTATCACTGAATAGATTAATCAAATTATATTCTGTATTCAAAACTCTTCAAGAAGTAGAAGATATGAAGAATATAGATCAAACTATAAGAGACATCATCGGTGGAGCAAATACTACTTATTTTTGGGGAGTCTTGCGTGAAGTATTGCGAAGAAAAGAAGAATATAACAAATGTCCATTACAAACAAACATAGACAACAGGCTGATAACAAAATATATAAAATCTGGAATGACAATAATAAGTAGTACTGGGCGGAAATCATATCATATTGATGAGCTTGATGGTACAACTATTATTTTAAGCGGAGATACTATTCAAGGGTATAAAATACCTATTACAGATGTAATAAAAGCATATAAGAACAGATTATGGGAAGGTAAACAAAAAAATGGCAATGATTCCTATACCGCAGCTTTAGCAAAGTATATACACGAACAATTTGTTGCCGAAAATAATAATATTGAAAACAAACAGGATGAAATCGAAAAGAATGGAATGATTAATAAGAATAATAAATATATTTTTATTATTGATGAAATCAACCGTGGTGAAATCTCAAAAATATTCGGGGAACTTTTCTTTAGTATAGACCCAGGTTATCGTGGAATAAAAGGAAGAGTAAAAACACAATATCAGAATATGATAACAGATGAATCCGACACATTCTATGAAGGTTTCTATGTGCCTGAAAATGTGTTTATAATTGGAACAATGAATGACATAGACCGCAGTGTGGAGAATATGGACTTTGCTATGCGTCGTCGTTTTGCCTGGAAAGAAATAAAGGCAGATGAAAACACTAGTATGTTAGATGAACTCGAAGAAATGAAAGAAGAAGTTCTTGAGGTAATGAAACGTCTGAATGCTGCAATATGGAATGAAGATACCAATGATGGAATAGAGGGATTAAACGCATCATATCACATTGGCGGTTCCTATTTTAGCAAATTACATCTTTATCTGAACGAAGAGCGTACAAACAAGAGATCTGCATACAAACATCTTTGGGAAAATCACTTGAAGGGAGTTCTTTTTGAGTATTTAAGGGGTACTGTAAATGCCATGGAAAACCTAAAGATGCTTGAACATGTCTATTATAACGAGAATCGCAACAATGATATTAAAGGATAATACAAACTATTATTTCACTGCAGATAATATTGAAGAGTATCTTCCGTTACAAAAGATCTCTAATAAGAAAGTTTCGGATTTGTTAGATGAAAATGGGAATGACTTACTAATTTACCCTCATTCCTTTAGCCTGTGTAAGGACGAAGCGGGCAAGCAATATCTGTTTTCGTTACATGCCCAATGGAAAGAAAAACAATGTACAAAATTCTTACTGGAAACAGGAAACATGGTTGGCTTTATAGGCGTGAATGGAAAATCCATCTCCATTCATTCCCGTTTTTCCCAAAATACAGGAGAAGATTTCTTTTTGCATTATATGCTTAGTAAGGTATTGTGTATCAATATTGTTAAATTGTTACACGAAACAACTGATGAACAAATATTTGACTTTCTCTTGTATTTGTTTCCGGAACTTCTCAACGAAGCCTTGTTGCAAGGTATATATAAAGAATACCAACGGAATGAATACAATGATACCAATGTTCGGGGTGTGATAAACATAAACAGGCATTTGAAAACAAATTTTCCTTTTAACGGACGTATTGCTTATCGAACACGAGAGTTTAGTCACGATAATCATATTACCGAACTGATACGGCATACAATTGAATATATCCGTAAAACCAAATTCGGAAATACCTTATTAGAAAAAGATGAACAAACACGTAGAAATGTTGCACAAATTATTTCTGCGACTTCACGTTACAGCAAACAAGAAAGAGAAAAGGTCATAAAAAGTAATTTGAAAGTCATAAACCATCCTTATTATTCTCGTTATACCCCTCTTCAGAAACTCTGCATGCGAATATTAAAGCATGAAAAATTCAAATACGGAGAAGAGAAAGATAAAGTATATGGTCTTCTTTTTGACATTTCTTATTTGTGGGAAGAATATCTTGCTACCATTTTTGAAAGGCAAGAATTCAAGCATCCAAATAACAGAAGAGGTACTGGACGTATTTACTTAACAAAAGATAATTTTTATCCACGCTATCCCGATTTCTATAGAGAATTTGACCATACGATCATAGACGCAAAATACAAGAGGGAGATCAGTCGTGATGATGTTCACCAAATGATTACGTATATGTATCGTTTAAAGGGATTAAATGGAATTTTTGTACAACCTAGCGAAAATATGCGTCAAAGTACGAACCATAATTTATTGGGATATGGAGCGGATTATAATGCAAAACTAAAAACATTTTATTACTCCATATCACAAGAAAAGAGTGATTACGAACAATTTGTTGCGGACATGATACAATCAGAAGAGCTACTTAAATTGCAATTTCAAATTTAATAAAAAGAAATTCTATTAGCAAAAGACATTTACATATTATCGTAAAAATGGTTCATCATACAACAACTTTTAGATATCCATTTTGATGACATCTACAATATGGTATTCTGTCAAAAGATGTTTCTGTTTCTGCATAAAAATATTGTTAGAGTGAAAGTTACCATGTTCTAAAACCTATTTTTTAATTTTAATACATTGTTCACCCTACCGCATTCGATAGATTTCCAAAAATAACTGATTATAAATATATGGATTTCCTTGCCTAAATTCAAAATAACTTTTTGCAAAAAAACTACGCAAATCACAACACAAATGTCATTACGAAAATGTTTGGATTTTCTGATGAAATAGAAAGGCGAGGCGGACACAAGGACATGAAATGGTAAAGGACATTTACAAAAGAGGTGAAAACGGGGCACTTTCTGATGATAAACCTATCGGTTTTGAGGTGAAAATGGGCCGTTTTTAAGTCACGAAAAAGCTGTTTTTAAGGCAAAATCCAGGCTTTTTGCGGCCGTTTATTGCGAAAATAATTGCACACTTTATATTCTATGCCGATATTATGCTGAGCAACAAGGCGTTACATTTGCACACGATTTCGGCAGTATTTGCGCACAAATATTTTTAATTTCAGAAAATGCCCGTTCTGGAGCGTCAACGAAAATCAGTTTGAAAGGCAAAAGCTGTGTTTACATATCAGAGCGTCAAAAGATCATAGACGGAACAATACGGAATCTGCAACAGGGCAAAACAATATCAAAGAAATACTTAATTTTATTATCTGCACCGCTTATATATTGCACGTTTTGCAATAATTTCGTATTTTTGCAGCAAAATATTAACAAAGACGATAACAACATGCCGGAATCCAATTTTGTAGATTATGTGAAGATTTACTGCCGCTCAGGCAAAGGCGGAAGAGGCTCCATGCATCTTCGCCATGTGAAATACAACCCCAACGGAGGTCCCGACGGAGGCGACGGCGGTAAAGGCGGAAGCATTTACCTGCGAGGCAACCACAACTACTGGACGCTGCTCCATCTGAAATATCAGCGCCACGTGTTTGCCGAACACGGAGGCAACGGCGGACGTGACAAATGTCACGGCACCGACGGCAAGGACCAATATATCGACGTGCCGTGCGGAACGGTGGTGTATAACGCCGAAACAGGAAAGTATGTGTGCGACGTTACATACGACGGACAGACGGTGCTGCTGCTGAAAGGCGGCCGCGGCGGACTTGGCAACTTCCAGTTCCGCAGTGCCACCAATCAGGCTCCGCGCTACGCTCAGCCGGGCGAGCCGATGGAAGAAATGACGATAATATTAGAACTGAAGCTGCTCGCCGACGTGGGACTTGTTGGATTCCCCAACGCGGGCAAGAGCACGCTGCTGTCGTCGCTGTCGAGTGCGCGCCCAAAGATAGCCAACTATCCGTTCACCACGCTTGAGCCGTCGCTCGGCATTGTGAGCTATCACGACAAACAGTCGTTCGTCATGGCCGACATTCCGGGTATAATCGAAGGTGCAAGCGAGGGCAAGGGTCTCGGTCTGCGATTCCTGCGCCACATAGAGCGCAACTCGCTGCTGCTGTTTATGGTGCCCGGCGACACTGACGACATAAAGAAGGAATATGAGATACTGCTCAACGAGCTGCGCAACTTCAACCCAGAGATGCTCGACAAGCACAGAGTGCTGGCCGTGACGAAATGCGACCTGCTCGACGACGAGCTGATAGAGATGCTGCGCGAGACTACGCCCGACGACATCCCCGTGGTGTTCATATCTTCCGTAACAGGTCAGGGCATCAACGAACTGAAAGACGTGCTGTGGAAAGAGCTCAACAGCGAGAGCAACAAGCTGCAGGACATTACAGCCGAAGACACGTTGGTTCACCGCGACAAAGACCTCAGCACACTGCCGCAGGAACTGCTTAAAGAGGGCGAGGACGAGATAGTGTTTGTTGATGATGAAGACATTGAGGACATCGACGACTATGAGGACCTTGACGATGTTGAGTATTTTGACATTGACGAAGATAAATAAGAAACATAAGACAAGAGCCGCATGACATGCCGCAACGGCAAACATGCGGCTCTTTTATATAAACAAAAACACTTTTGCTATGATGAAGCCACAGCTTACATATTATGACATATCGCCCGACACGACGGCATTCAGCACAACGCGCCACGGCGGACACAGTACCGGAAACTATGCGGAGCTGAACATAAACAGATATTGCGGCGACAATTCTGAAAACATTGAGAAGAACCTTGAAGACCTATGCCGTGAACTCGGCGTTGACAAGGAGCGTGTCATTATGCCGCACCAGACTCACGGCACGGAAGTGATGCAGATAGGTGCCGACTTCCTGTCGCTGTCGGCAACGGTAAAAGGAATGATTCTTGAAGGCGTCGACGCCCTGATAACCGACGTAAAGGACGTGTGCATAGGCGTGTCTACCGCCGACTGTATACCTATATTAATATATGACTATGCACACCACGCTGCAGCTGCGGTGCATGCAGGATGGCGCGGAACGGCAAAGCGCATAGCATGCAAGGCTGTAAAGATGATGGAGATGTCGTTCGGCTCACGTCCGGAAGACCTGACGGCTGTTATAGGACCGGGCATATCGATAGACGCCTTTGAAGTAGGCGACGAAGTTTATGCCGAATTTGAGGCTGCCGGATTCAACATGGCCGACATAAGCCGCAAGGAAGACAAATGGCACATCGACCTGCCCGAATGCAACCGCAGGCAGCTGGCAGCCATGGGACTGAAGGAAGACAACATAAACGTGTCGGGGGTATGCACCTACAACAACAGCAACGACTATTTTTCGGCGCGAAAGCTCGGCACTGAATCAGGCAGAATATTCACAGGAATAATATTGCGCTGACACCTAAGCCGCAAGGAAAATGCCTGAAGGCATACAGAATAAAACAGTAAAGGCCATATCCCGGAATGAATGGGATATGGCCTTTACTGTTGATATGATGCGGAAGGGCGACGATTATTCGCCCTCCTCCACCGTCTCGCGGTTAATCTTGTGACGGTCGATGATGCGCCACACATAAACTATATATGCAAGAACAAACGGTATGAGCAGCGACACTACAGACATGACGCTGAGCGTAAACTCGCTGCTGCAGCTGTTCTGAATGGTCAGACTGCTCTGCAGGTCAACGGCAGAAGGATAATACGCCGTGTTGTTAAGTCCGGCACACAGCAACAGACTCAGCACTACCATCACTTCACCAATGCCGGCTGTCCATATACCTGAATTGAAACTGGTGTCGAAAACAGTGCGCCCCGTTCCGTAAAGGAACAGCACAACGCCCACTACAAGCATAACAGCCAGCGGCCACAAGGCAAGGAAATTTGAAAGATACTTGCCTTTTTCGACAAAGATGTTGCCTGTTGCTGGGTCGTAAGCATATCCGTCCTTCACAAGGACATAAATAAGGAAAGCCAGGAATGTAACGAGGAACAGCAGCAGATTAACACGCAGCAGCTTTCTTGAGCGCTGGCGTATGTATATGTCAGAGACGCTGTTCACCGTATAGAGTATACCTGTAACCCTCGCAAGGAACATGACGGCAAGTCCAAGTACAATGTTCCACACATCGAGAAGGGCGTCAAGGCCGTTGCTGCCGTTAGCCCAGCTGCTTATCACAGGCGACAGTCCGTTGGTGAAGTTTGCCTTCTCAACAACGAAGTTAGAGCCTGTGAAGAATGTGGCCACGGCAACACCAATAAGGAACGGAGCCACCCATCCGTTGATGACAAGGAAGGTCTGAAAGGTCTTTACGCCGAGAATATTTCCGAGTTTTTTCTGAAATTCGTAGCTGACAGCCTGCAGCACGAAAGTGAACAGGATGATAATCCACAGCCAGTAGGCACCGCCGAAACTCGTACTGTAGAACAACGGGAACGAGGCAAAGAAGGCTCCGCCGAACGTTACAAGCGTGGTGAAAGTCAGTTCCCACTTGCGGCCGGTAGAATTAACCAGCATTCCGCGCTCAACATCGTTGCGCCCGAGAGAAAAGATAATTGAGTTTGTTCCCTGAACAAACATCATGAAAACGAGCAGCGCTCCAAGCAGCGACACCAGGAACCACCAATATTGTTGCAAAAAAAGATATGTCATAATTTTCTTTGTTTTTATCGTTCATGTTTATTATTGACACAGTTATGGTCTGGCAGCAACATCAGAAAACTCCGGACCTTGCTTTATGGCCTTGCACATAATGTTGATTTCAACCACAAGCAGAAGCGTGAACAGCACGAGGAACATAAAGAACGTGAAGATAACCGACCCTGAGCTGATGTCAGACACGCCTATCCATGTGGGCAGCATGTCCTGTATTGCCCAAGGCTGACGTCCGAGTTCGGCCAGCACCCATCCCGACTCGCTTGCCACATAGGCCAACGGCAGAAAAACAAGCCATGCAATATGCAGCCATTTGAGACGCAGAATGTCCTTACGGTAGACAACAAACAGCGTTACGGCAAAGGCTAGGATGAGCAACATGCCAAGGCCTACCATAATACGGAACGACCAGAAGCACACAGGTATGTAAGGCACTATCTGGTCGGGATTGTCCATATATCCGTAACCGATGTATTTAACATTGTCCTTAATCAGTGCACCATACTTATCTGCCTCGGCAGCATTGCCGTTTTTCTTGGCTTCGCGGTATTTGCCGATTGCGTCGATGGCGACCTTTCCGCGCTCCGACTTTTCCGCAAACGACAATGCAGTCGTACCGTCATGCTGCGTGTATCCGCCCTTAATGATGTCGTTTATGCCAGGCACAAAGCCGTTCAGGTCTCTCGTTGCCAGCACAGAGAGCATCTTGGGTATTGCCACCTGCAGAGGCAACTCTTCAGAAGCGGCATAGTCGGGCTGTCTGAACGGATTTATTAGGGCCACAGCCGTAAGCGGCGCACCTTCTTCACCGTCATACAGAGCTTCCATTGCAGCAAGCTTCATGGGTTGTGTCTTTGCCACCATATATGCAGAATTGTCTCCTGTATAAGCTGTAAGCAACGTTGCAACAAGTCCTACTATTGAGGCGATCTTTATACTGCTGACAGCAAACTTTCTTGTCTTGACTGCAGTAGCCTCGGGCATCTTGCTGCTGTTGGCCCTGATAAGATAATAACAGCTGACCGCCACGGCAAACACAGCACCGACAATCCAGGCTGAAAGGACTGTGTGAAAAAACTTGTCTATGGCAAAAGGCGACAGAGCCACATCTGCAAAAGACGTCATCTCGTTGCGCATCGTGTCAGGATTGAACACCTGTCCTACGGGATACTGCATCCATGCGTTGGCTACAAGAATCCACCACGCTGATATCGTAGCGCCAAGTCCCGTCAGCCATGTCGACGCAAGATGAAATCCGTCTGACACCTTGCCCCAGCCGAAGAACATTACGCCGACAAATGTAGCCTCCATAAAGAAAGCCACAATGCCTTCTATTGCCAGCGGCGCACCGAACACGTCGCCTACAAGCCACGAATAGTTACTCCAGTTTGTGCCGAACTCAAACTCAAGGATAAGTCCGGTTGCCACACCCATGGCGAAGTTTATACCGAACAGCTTCTGCCAGAAGCGCACAGTGTCTTTCCAGAAGACGCTCTTTGTGCGATAATAGCAGGTTTCCATCACTCCCATAATAAGCGCAAGTCCGAGCGTCAGCGGCACAAAGAGCCAATGGTATATGGCTGTAAGTGCAAACTGAGCTCTCGACCAGTCGACGGTCCCTGCACTAATGCTCAATAAAAAATCTGTCATACACTTTATTTTTTAATAGTTACTAATCTTGCTCTGTCAATCTGCACCGGTCATACGGCTGCTTATATAGTCGGCCTTACTGCCGCCCGCAGCCTTCTGGCTTAGCACGTCGGGCATGAAAAACAGCTTCACGACGAGAAATATTATCACAAGTTTTATGATAATGACAAGCCAAAGCTTCTTTCCTATGTCCATCGAGGTGAAACCGCTGTAATAAAAATCGAAAATCTTGCGCAACATATCCGTTTTATTTCATAATATTAGAATATTCAGTACAAATAACCGCTCTCAATGCCATATTCACGACAAAATGTAAACGCCGAATTAGCATAAGGCAAGTTAATTTCAACAAAAATACACATTAAATTTTAATTTTGTTCAAAAACACGGCAAAATTGACAATAATAGTTTTTTTATTTCAATAAATGCTTTGTCTTTTAAGATAAAAAATCTACTTTTGCAATTAAATATGCCACTATGGCATTCAGTTTAATAATCATGATTAATTTAAAACAGAATTTAAAATGAAAAATAAGAAAATTATAATAATCTCAGCTGTCATTGGTGTACTTCTACTCGGTGGAATAGTTTACCTGTCTATAAGTCTGCAGCAGCAAAAGCAGGCTAACAGGGACATGCAGGAACTGGCCGAACTCGACAAGAAAGAAATGGAAAACGAGTATCAGCAGTTTGCCGACCAGTACAGCGAGATGAAGACTCAGATAAACAACGACTCTATCATAGAGCAGCTCACGCAGGAGCAGATGAAGACAGAACAGCTGCTGAAAGAGCTGAAGAACGTGAAGGCTACAGACGCACGCGAGATAGCACGTCTGAAAAAGGAGCTTGCAACATGCCGCGCCGTCATCAGAAGCTATATTCTGGAAATAGACTCGCTCAACCGTCTTAACCAGAACCTTACAGCAGAAAACACACGCGTGAAGGGACAGTACGCCGAGGCAACAAGACAGATCGAAGGTCTTAATGCCGACAAGCAGTCGCTTTCTGAGAAGGTCGCCATTGCTGCTCAGCTTGATGCCACAGGCATATCACTGACAGCCAAGAACAAGAGAGGCAAGGTTACAAAGAGCCTGAAAAAGTGCAAGACTCTTCAGGTAAACTTCAGCATAGCCAAAAACGTTACAGCCCAGAGCGGCATGAAGACTATCTACGTGCGTATAACTACGCCAACCGGCTCTGTGCTCACCAACGGCGGAACATTCAACTATGAGAACCGCAGCCTGCAATACTCAATGAAAAGAGACATCGAATACACCGGCAACGAGACTGCTGTAACAACATACTGGAACGTAAACGAGTTCTTGAGCAACGGTACATACAACGTCAGCATATTTGCCGACGGAAACATGATTGGTTCTCGCAACTTCTCATTTAAATAAGCCCTGACCTCAGGATCATCAAGAAGAATTAACCGCTATTCGTTTATGAAGAATGTTGCTGCCATATTTCTCATGATATGCGCCCCTGCCACAGCGGCGGCGCAACAGGTGCTGTCGCTCGACAGTTGCCGCGCCATGGCCTTGCGCAACAACAAGCAGATAAACATTGCACGGCTTAAGAAGGACGTAGCGCAGAACACACGGAAAGCCGCACGCACAAAATATCTGCCACACGTTGACGTGCTCGGCGGATACGAATTCATGAGCAAGGAGATTTCTCTCCTCAACAATGAACAGAAAGGTGTGCTCGGTAACCTCGGCACTACAACTGCCGGCCAACTGGGCAACACCGTATCGTCTGCAATAACAGACATGGTAAGTCAGGGTGTTATAACACCTCAGACAGCCGAAGCGCTTGGAAATATAGCCAACAAGATAATGCCCGGACTGGAAAATGCAGGCAACGCCATAGGAAAATCCATAAGCGACGCTTTCAGGACCGACACGCGAAATATCTTTACGGCATCTGTCATGGTGCGCCAGCCGATATTCATGGGCGGAAGCATCGTTGCGGCAAACAAGATAGCCAACATAAGCGAGCAACTGGCTGAAAACGACATAACGAGCAAGACGCAGAACACGATATACGACATCGACAATGCCTACTGGACCGTGGTGTCGCTGAAACATAAGGAGAAGCTGGCTAACAGCTATCTGAACCTCGTGAAGAAACTGAGCGGCGACGTTGAAAAGATGATACGCGAAGGCGTTGCCACCAGAGCCGACGGCCTGAAGGTTGACGTGAAGCTAAACGAGGCTGAGATGCAGCTTCTGGAAGTTGAGAACGGAGTGTCTTTGGCAAAAATGCTGCTCTGCCAGCTGTGCGGCATGCCTATCAGCAAGGACATAAGGCTTGAAGACGAAGATAAAGAAGACGCATTCAGCAAGGTGGAAATGACACCGCTGGTTGACACGGATGCCGCCAAGGAGAATCGTGCAGAACTGAAGATGCTGCAGAATGCGGTTGACATAAGCAAACAGACAACAAATATAATCAGGGCCGCGTATCTGCCGCAAATAGCGCTCACCGCAGGCTATCTTGTAACCAATCCCAACCTTTACAACGGATTCGAAAAGAAGTTCTCCGGTGTATGGAATGTCGGGGTGATAATGAGAATACCTGTATGGAACTGGTTTGAAAGTTCATACAAGATAAGGGCCAGCAAGACTGCCACGACGATAGCCATGCTCGAGCTCGACGAAGCACGCGAGAAGGTGGAACTGCAGGTGAACCAGAGTTCATTCAAAGTGAGCGAAGCCAACAAGCGGCTCAACATGGCAAACAAAAATACAGAACGTGCCGACGAAAACCTGCGATGTGCCAACCTCGGCTTCAAAGAGGGCGTAATGGACGTTACGGATGTCATGACCGCCCAGACGGCATGGCTGCAGGCACGCTCACAGAAGATAGACGCTGAAATTGATGTTAAGCTGTCACAGCTCAACTTAAAGAAAGTTCTTGGAGAATCATTATATTAGAAATCATGACAAAAAAATCACAACATAACAACATCTTGCTTACAATAACCGGATTTGCCATAACCGTCATTATTGTAGGAGTTATAGGTTTCTTTGCTTTTGGCAAGACAACTGAAACGATACAGGGCGAAATTGAAGTATCAGAATACAGGGTGTCGAGCAAGGTGCCCGGGCGCATTCTTGAACTTAGAGTCAAGGAGGGCGACTATGTAAAGGTTGGCGACACGCTGGCCATAATAGACGCTCCTGACATTGAGGCCAAGAAGAAGCAGGCCGAAAGTGCCGAAGACGCTGCTGCCGCCATGAACGAGATGGCAGACAGGGGCGCACGTCAGGAACAGATACGCGGAGCCTACGAGATGTGGCAGCAGGCCAAGGCAGGTCTTGACATTGCAAAGAAATCATACGAGCGTGTTCAGCGTCTGTTTGACGAAGGTGTCATGAGTGCCCAGAAACGCGACGAGGCATTTGCCAACTATAAGGCGCTCGAAGCTCAGGCAAAGGCTGCCAAGAGCCAATACGACATGGCCGTAAACGGCGCACGCCGCGAAGAGAAGCGTGCAGCTGCGGCTCAGGTGAACAGGGCAAAGGGTGCCGTACAGGAAATAAACTCATACATACACGAAACCGTGCAGATAGCACAGGTTGAAGGCGAGGTAAGCAGCATTTATCCCAAAGTGGGCGAACTTATCGGAGCCGGCTCTCCTATCATGAGCATATCAATAATGAGCGACCTGTGGGGTACATTCAACGTGCGTGAAGACCAGCTCAACGGACTCAAGAACGGCGACACATTCACAGCATATTGCCCGGCTTTCAGCAAAGACCTGAAGATGAAGGTCTACTACATCAAGGACGAAGGCAGCTATGCCGTATGGAAAGCCACTAAGAGCAACGGACAGTATGACTTGAAGACTTTCGAGGTGAAAGCCCGTCCTGTAACAAAGCTTGACGGACTAAGACCGGGTATGTCGCTAATAATTAAAAACAGATAAAACCAGAACGTGGGTAACAGTGTCAGCATAAGGAACATCATCAGCGTGGCATGCAGAGAATGCAGAATATTGAAGAAGAATCCGATGTATCTGTTCTGCATGCTGATATTTCCCGTTATTGTCACCATATTTTTTACTTCACTAATGAGCAACGGGCAGCCGACCGACATGCCCGTTGGCGTGGTAGACCTCGACAATACATCTACCACACGCTCGATAATAAGAAAGCTGGACGCATTCCAGACAACAAAAATCGTAAAACGGTATACTAACGTAAGCGAGGCACGCAATGCCATACAGCGCAACGAGATTTATGCCTTCCTGTATATTCCCGAAGGCACAACGTCTGAGCTGCTGTCAATGAGGCAGCCTAAAATATCGTTTTACTACAGCTCCACCTCACTTACTGCCGGAGCGCTGCTTTACCGCGACCTCAAGACAATATCTACGCTTGGCTCTGCCGGGGCAGCGTCGTCTGTGCTGCAGGCAAAAGGACTTACAGAAAGCCAGATTATGAGTTTTCTGCAGCCTATCGTCATCGACCTGCATACGGTGAACAATCCCGCCGTAAACTATAGTATCTATCTTAACACGATGATTATTCCGGGCTGCCTTATGCTCTTCATCTTCCTGATAACTGTCTACTCGATAGGAACGGAACAGAAATTCGGCACATCGAAAGAATGGATGGAGACAGCCGGCAATAACATTCACAATGCACTCATCGGCAAGATATTGCCACAGACGCTGGTGTTCCTGGCCATATTCTATGGCTACATGATGTATGTATTCGGCATATTGCAGTTTCCTCATCCCGGCGGACTGCCGGCTATACTGCTGCTCGGCCTGCTTTCAGTCCTCGCGGCTCAGGGCTTCGGCATATTTGTCTTTGGACTCACGCCGTCGCTCCGCATGTCTATGAGCATCTGCAGTCTGTGGGCCGTATTGAGTTTCTCGCTGTCGGGCACAGCCTTTCCGCTGTCTGCCATGTCACCGGCAATAAAATCAATAGCCCAGCTGTTTCCGCTACGGCACTATTACATGATTTATCAGCTCAATATCTTCAACGGCTATCCGCTTGCTTACTCGTGGATAAACATAACGGCAATGGTATGCTTCATTATGCTCCCCGTGCTGGTTGTATCCAAGATAAAGAAAGCCGCCTTAGAATATGAGTACTTGCCTTAAGCGCTTTTAACTGAAGATAAAACAGAAGAAGAATTAAGATATAAAACCTGATGAAAAAAGCCAAAAGCTTAATACAACAGATCAATGAGGGCATACACGACATGTGCTACATCTGGGCTGAAGAGATGAAAATCACCTGGAAAGACGAGGGTGTGCTTATCTTCTTCATCCTAGTGCCGCTGCTCTATCCGCTTGTCTACTCGTGGATCTACACCAACGAGGTGGTGCGCGAGGTGCAGGTGGCTGTGGTCGACATGTCGCACAGCAATCTCAGCAGGCAGTTCATCAGACAGTTTGACGCGTCACCCGACGCCAAGATTACATATTACTGCAACAGCCTGAGCGAAGCCAGAGACCTTGTGGGCAGACAGGAAGCCTCGGGCGTGCTGTATTTTCCAGAAGACTTTCAGACCAACATCAACCGGATGGAGCAAAGCCATGTCAACGTGTTCTGCGACATGAGTTTCATGCTCTACTACAAGGCCATATTCCAGACAGCCACTGCTGTAGCCGGAAACATCAATTCAGAAATACAGATTCAGCGCGCCGGCAACACTACCGAACGCGAGAACGAGATAACGATAAAGCCGCTTGACTTTGACGAAGTGCAGATATTCAACACAACTGGAGGATACGGCAACTTTCTTATACCAGCGGTGCTTATACTCATCCTGCAGCAGACTCTGCTGCTTGGCGTAGGTCTGTCGGCAGGAACCGCAAGAGAGAAGAACAGGTTTAAGCAGCTTGTTCCCGTAAGCAGGCATTACAACGGCATATTCCGCATCGTGCTTGGCAAGTCGCTGTGCTATCTTATGATTTATGCCGTGATATCAGCTTACATCACTCTTGTTGTACCACGCATATTCGGCTTCACGTCGCTGCTTCATGCCGGCGACCTGGCATGCTTCATGCTTCCCTATCTGCTATCATGCATATTCTTCTCGATGATTGTCTCATGCGCCGTGAGATACCGCGAGAACATCATACTCCTGGTTGTATTCACTTCACTGCCATTCCTGTTTGTGTCAGGAGTGTCATGGCCGCAGAGCGCCATACCGGAGTTCTGGCAATGGGTGTCTAACCTCGTTCCTTCAACCTTCGGCATACGAGGCTTTGTCAGAATGAACGGCATGGAGGCACGCCTTGGCGATGTGCTGTACGAATACAGGGCACTGTGGATTCAGGCTTTCGTCTATTTCCTCATAACGTGCCTGCTTTACAGACGCCAGATAATAAAGACGCGACGAAAGGAAATTGAAAGACTAAGAACTGAAAGAAACTACGAAACTGCCGAAACAGAAACGGCAGAATAGACATATAAAAATGCAAACAAAGACGCACATAAAAAAATGTATGTGCGCAAAATCAATAAGTTAGCATAAAAATAAACGGAAGTCGGGCATGCACTTGCATGCTGACTTCCGTTAAATTTTTATCTGCTATCAGGCCGAATATGTCTTTACATGCCGCAAGCAGACAGAGATTTTAATCTGTCTCTTTGTTTTCCGCTGTCCGCTTGCCGCTGCATTGTCCTGACATAACCAGAGCCATGCCTAAAGGACATCGAACCAGAACCGCATATAATAATCACAGCCCATAAGCCATCAGCGTTCAGACGGCATCATGGTGTCAGCTGTTCTTTACCTCAACAATCTTTGTAGGCGCCTGCTCGGCATTACGGCGGTTGACAACAGTTACAACAGCCATGGCCAGATTGATAAATGCCTGACCGGTCATGGTGTCAACATTAAGGGCAGCCGGCTTGCCGTCGTCGCCACTCTCGCAGATGCTCTGCACAACAGGTATCTGAGCCAGCAAAGGCACGTCCATCTCCTTGGCAAGATTCTTGCATCCTTCCTTGCCGAATATGTAATACTTGTTTTCAGGAAGTTCGGCAGGAGTAAACCACGCCATGTTCTCAACAAGTCCGAGGATAGGCACATTCACCTTGTCGTTTCTGTACATGTCGATACCCTTGCGTGCGTCTGCCAGTGCCACCTTCTGCGGTGTGCTCACTATAACTGCACCCGTTATGGCCAGTGTCTGCAGCAGCGTCAGATGTATGTCGCTTGTTCCGGGAGGCGTATCGAGCACAAAATAGTCAAGCTCGCCCCAGTCAGCATCACCTATGAGCTGCTTAAGCGCATTAGAAGCCATTCCGCCGCGCCACAGTGTAGCTGTGTCAGGATTTACAAAGAAACCTATACTCAGCAGCTTCACGCCATACTTTTCAACAGGTTCAATGAGGTCGCGTCCGTCTTTATGAACTGCATAGGGACGGAAATCCTCTACACCGAACATCTTAGGCATTGACGGACCGAAGATGTCTGTATCGAGCAGTCCGACCTTATAGCCAAGACGTGCGAGAGATATGGCCAGGTTGGCAGCAACGGTGCTCTTGCCCACTCCGCCCTTGCCAGAACTTACGGCAATGATATTCTTTACGCCCGGAAGCATCTTTCCGGCCTCGGGTCGGGGCTTCGACTTAGTCTCCACCTCTATGGTCACCTCAACGTCCTTGCTTACATGATAGTGTATGGCAGCCTCGGCAGCCTTGATGGTAGACTTCATAAAGGGGTCGGTGTCGCGCGGAAATATCAGCGAGAACGACACCTTCATGCCGTCAATACGCAGATTGTCGGCCACCATCTCACTCTCTACAAGATTCTTCTTGGTACCCGGATACGTAACGGTAGCCAAGGCATCCATTATCAGTTTTGGATATAATGTCATAATGTTTATTTTTTATATTTCACAACAAGGCAGTCAGTGTCTGCTTCATATACTTATTCCAACAAAATTCATGCCTAAAAGCGGGCACACTGCACATTATCGTAATTTTACTGCAAAATACGCAATAATTATGCAAATAAACAAATTTTTAATCTGAAAATACTCCGACAAAACTATATAACCAACAAAATCATCATAACTCATAAACAAACTGGCAAAGATGCCATTCGTCCAGTGATGCCGCAGCCTTTTAGCCCCAAGACAAAAAGTTTGACCTGACAACCGCATACTGCTGTCAACCGATAACAGATAAACACCAAAGCGAAATCAACTTTAATCAGGGAAAGGACACTTTGAAATCAACCAAATTTAGAATAGGCCCCAAACTCCGAAATACAAAAAACTTTTTCGCAAAAACTCATCACTCATCACAACAGGGCTTAACACTCTATCAATCAGCAACTTAATGCGTGACGAGTTGAAAACGCAACTCATCACATCACTGTTATTTCTCCATTTTCCGAACAATATAAAGCCATTATATCAATACTTTTAGCCGCAAAATCAGCCTCAACAGACCAAAAACAGCTGTGTGTGACGAGTTGAAAACGCAACTCATCACACATTAACGTCCTGTCATTCAACGCCTTACACGTAATTGTGACGAGTGACGAGTTTTTAACAAAAATATTTTCTGCATACACCAGGCTGCAACAACAATGCAAAAGCATACATTCCGCAATGCAAAAGGGCACATATCGCGATGTAATATGTGCCCTTTTGCAAGGTGATTAGCGGCCTTTGGCAGCATGGATTTGCCATCCAAAACTAAATATCCCCATAAAAACAATCATATATACAATAAAAAATCTGTAACTTTAGCCTATGAGAATATCGGGAAAACCTTGATGTATCATAATTAATATAAACCTTATCATTAACAATTAAACAGATACACTAAAAATATCGTCTAAAATTACAAAAAAAGAAATTCTGCTGTTATGTTTTCCGTATTCATTCGTATCAGTAGTATATGGAACGAGATATATTGACATCCTCATTCATGGACTTGCGCGACAAGCTGCACCACATCGCATTGAGATATCTTCAAAACGATGAGGATGCAAAAGACGTACTCCAGGAATCATGGCTAAAACTTAAACTGAAAAATAATGTGTCAGATCCTAACGAGGCGAGAAACAAGCTTGTCTGTGTATTGCGAAATGTTTGTATAGACAGACTAAGGAGGACAAATATGAAGATTATAGATGAAGTAAAAACACCGGTCTCTCTGCAATACGAAATGGAAGTGGAAGACATAAATACGTTGGAAAATCTGTTGAAAGAAGAACTGACACCTCTACAACAACAGATATTCAACCTTGTGACACACGAAGGTTTTGATTATGAGCAGATTGCCGAAGAGTTGTCAATGTCGGTTGAGTCTGTAAGAATGAACATGAGCCGTACCCGCAGAAAAATACGTGAAACTTACAAAAGATTAAACAGATGAAACAGGAAATGAATTTAAGCATCAAGGAAATAGAGACACTATGCCTTCTTTATAATGAGTGCCGGCTGTCTGTGCAGGAAGAAACTGAACTGGAATATATATTGCTATGCACGGCATACAGTTCAGACATTATAAATGAGACGAAAGAGCTTATGGGCTTGTCGCGTCAGATGAAGCTTGCAGATGATACTTCAGCACGCCACAGACGTACGCCTCTACAAAAAACTCTTATATGGACTTTGTCAGCAGCTGCAAGCGTTGCCATAATATTGACAGGAAGTGTTTTCCTGTATAAAATAAACGAAATGGGCACTTCAACTGGCGACAGCCATTATGTCGCATACGTCAAAGGTAAGCAGGTAGACGAAAAGACTGCACGAAAAATAGCAGAAACAGAAGCAGCCAAGGTAGAAGAGTTCATGCAGACTATAGAAAGACAAAAGGCCGCAGAACAAAACAAAGTAAAACAATTTTTTAACAATCAAAATAGTAAGAGATGAAACGTTTTCTGATTTTTTTCTTTATGGTCCTAATAGCACTGACAGCCAGTGCAAGGCCCCCGAAACTGAATGTGGAAAAGTTATTTGACGGCAGATATAACAACAACAAGAGTGTAAGCATCTCTGTCTATAAAAGTAACGGCAACTATTATCGCGGAATAACCGTGAAAAACAATTTGAAGATAATAAAGGCTATAGCAGACGCTATAGAAAAAGATAAGCCGCGCGCTAAAGACTATTCCGACTATCAGGGAGATGACGGAAGATACACGTCACTGCAGATTGTCAATAATGGTGAGACCATATATATCGGACTGAAACGTGACAAATCAGGCGGCGGTGCGTTCTTCTTTATTCAAGGAAAAGAAAAGGCTTTTAAATAAAAGATTTTATATGAAACCATACGTTTTCACTTTGTGGTCACTATTTTTTGCCATCCCCATGTCTGCTCAGGACCAAGCAGACTCTACTGCAACAAATTGGGAAAGACAGCTCGAACTGAAAGAAGTTGTTGTGATGGCATCACGCACCGTTGTAAAACAGGCTCCTGACAGGATTATATACCTGACTAAAAACGACCAATATGCCAAGGGTATGAACGGTATAGAGGTGCTTGACCGCATACCGCGAGTATCGGTTGTGAACGATATGGTTACAGTAGCAGGTAAAAGTTCTGTAAAATATATCATCGACGGACATCTCATGGAGATATCAGACGAGGCTATGGCCTTGCGTCTGAAGAATCTTCAGGCAAGTGGAATTGAGAAAATTGAGGTGCTGACTACTCCTCCGGCAAAATATGGAGCGAACAATAACGTAGCCTATATCAGCATTACATCTAAAAATGAATCTTTAGGCACACGTGGAAACATATGGACAAACGGAATCATCCGTGAGTCTTTCTGTTATCAACTTGGAGGAAATGTATCGCATACGACACGTAAAGTAGAATTGTCGGCAGATGCCAGTTGGAATGATTCTAAAGGCATCAATGACCTGGACCGCACTTACATTTTTCCATATTACACGAAGATTTCACAGCGCACAACAAATTACAGGAACAGAACTTTCGGAGCGAACGGCTTGTTCAAATATAAATTTACAAATACACTGAACGCAGGCGTCATACTTAATTATTATACGAACAGACTGAACAGCAAACTTTTTGATGTAACGACAGACCGGGGTAATGTATACAGTTCTACAAACTATTCTCCTTCACGCCCGGATAACGCATTAACAATTACTGCTTTTTCAGACTGGATGCTGGATACAAAAGGAAAAATGCTCAGCCTAACTTACAATTACTACGACAAGCAAGCGCAGAGTTTTTCGGACGTAACAACATCAGCAAACAATACGGATACAAAACTTACAAACACAGGCGACAACAAATATCATATTCATTCAGCCAAACTGGATGCCATACTGCCATTAAAGTTATTCAAAATGGAAGCAGGACTGGCTTTTACATGCATAGGCAACAACACAGCTTTGGATTTACGGTATCTGGAGAACAATTCTTGGATGTCAGATACAAAACAAAGCAATGCCTTCGAATATGATGAGAGTACGGCCGTAGCGTATGTCAGCGCAGAGAGAAATTTTACAAACTCTTTTTTCGGTAAGCTCGGGCTACGGTATGAATCTACACGCACCAAAGGATATCAGCGGGTAAAAGATGAAGAAAGCAGATATAGCTATAATCATCTGTTCCCAACAGTTAATCTCAGTTGGAACAGCCATAAAGCAGGACGTTTCACACTCTCTTATTCTATGGGAATAACAAGACCAAACTTCAACGACTTGAATCCATATAAATACTATACTACAACAAGCGACTACGTGTCTGGCAATCCTGACTTACGCCCCAGTGTTGCCCACAATGCAGAGATAAACTATAGTTTTAAAGGAATATATGCCGTTTTATATAATTCATACAACAATGATGCCATCGGCTACATCACGCGGTTCAATAACGACGGCTCCCAATACACTATACCGGAAAATCATATCAACAGCAATAAGACAGGACTATATTTATCATATTACCGTTCTTTTTTCGGATGGTGGAACCTCAACCTTGGCGGCGAGTTTTTCCACACATATGCCAAATCAAAACTTACTGATTACAAAGATGCTGACGATAGCAGTTGGAGCGGGAAAATTGAATTCAATACATCATTCATACTGAACAAACAGAAAAATCTGATTCTAGATATGAGATTCAGCCATTATTTTCCTTATCATGAACGCATGATAAGATACAAGGCTATGTCATTGCTCGGCTGTTATTTAAGATACAACCTGCTGAACGACAGACTCACACTGACAGCATCTGTTACAGATCCTTTTGGATGGAACACAACAAAATCAACAGCTATTTATAACGATTATAAGGTTTACACACGAAACGACATTCACGCCAGCTCTGTATCATTTCGCATATCATATAACTTTGGTAGAGACAAAGTAAACAATGTCTACAGGGATACAAAAGAGCGAGAATCAAAGAGGGCAAACTAAAAAATAATGCCGCATGAACTCGGACTGAGTCATACGGCATTGATTTTATTCTATATAAAGGAAAAACTTTACACTCACTTCATCTTCACCTTTCTAACGGCTATCGTCCTGCCATCTCGCGTTATCTCAACAACCGCAACACCCGACACGGACGCCTGAATGTTCTCAACAGAAGATGATGCCACGCATGAAGCAGCCTGGACACCGTCAGCAGAATAAACGGCTATGCGGTCGCCTGTCTCAACACCGCTAACGCTAACCCTGTCACGCAAGGGCGACCATGCGCGTATGTCCGCATTCTTATCGTCATCGAGCATACGGTTGAAGCTTATAGTGAAGCGTCCCGATATGTCGCCGCCTTCAACAGAGGTGAAGTCATAGCCGCCATCAAGCAGATTGGTCTGTTTGCCAGTCTTGGCATCTTTAAGCACTACACTTTCATAGCTGCCGGCATCACAGGTTTCAGGTATATAGAACGTGTACATGCCTGGTTCGGGCAACGTAACGCCAACAGCCACCTCACCGCCCTGGCTGACAGCTGACAACAGCGAATAGCGTGCGCCCGAGCGTGCAGCGTAAAGCTGCGCTACGCTGTCGGCAGCCATCCACTTGACGCCATCAGAGGCGATGTCGAAATAGTTGCGTGCCTCATTTTCAGGCACAGCGTTAAGCTGCAGCACGTCGGCCTTGTCTGCCCCGGCAGCACGCGTTGCTCCGGCCTGACTCAGGCCTACCGTAAGATTTGCAGCCGCGGCATAAGGCACGCCGTCTTTCAGCTCAGAGGTCTTGATGCCGACAATCTCTGCATCCTTCAAGGTTGCAGTCTGTGTGAAAACTGCATCACCGGCAGGAATATAGCCTCCGGCAGTTTCGCCGGCAGTGTTTATCGTCTTATATGCACCCTCTGTGTATCCATATATCACGCGGCCGTATTCCATGTCGCCATAATTCATTGCGCAGAGATAAGGCGAACCGAAGAGGTTCCAGCTCATGTTCTCCTTATGTGTGAACTTATTGCCAGCTGACGAACTTGAGTTCCATGGTTCATTATAGTTCCATTTATAAAGCACGACGCTCTTGTCTGCTCCACCCTCACTATACTGTTTTCCACTGAAACGCACCGTAAGATTATCGTTTGAGGTGTTTTCAATGAGGAAGCCCTCTGTTGTTCCTATTTGCGCAAAGCCGCCGTCTGTCCATGCCTTGCCGTCAGATCCGTCATACTGATAACTGTAAGCAGCACGCATCTGTCCACTGTAGCGCTTCAAGTTATAACCGCTTAAAGGACTCATACGCTTAACTTCAAACGGCATTACGGCCAGGTCGTTGCCATTTACTGTTACATCGCGTTCAACAGCAAAGTTTGTCAGCGAGATATAATTGCCGTTGCCGCGCAAACCGGCCTGATGTTCCAGAAGCAGGTATCCGGGGTTGAAGGCGTTGCCATTAGGATAAACTCCTGCTTTGACCGAAAGTTCCTGTCCCTTGCGTACATACACCACTGACCTGCCAACGGGATAGTCATCTGCTGTAATAGCGTAATCGCTGCTTATATTCCATGTCTCAAAGCAGCCGTTATCAACTGCGTTGCGGATTCGCCTGTTGCCTATAAGGTCGCGCTCATGGCCTACTTTCATTATATACTCGCTTATATCTGTCCGGTTACCTGTCGGATCAATATCCTGCGAGGTCTCCATCAACTGATATTCCCAGTAATCGTCCGTAACATAACTGTTCGTTTCTGCAACAGAAGCCCGGTTGTTGCCACTGCCGGCTGCACCGTTTATGGCTTCCGCCGACGTCACATTAACCGCCTTAACAGCATTGACTGAGCCCAACACCAACGAATTATACAACAAGCCGCCTGCGGCACCCTCAACACCATTATTAACAATCGAAGTGGAAAGCACACCGGCATTAACCACCGGCTTGCCTGTAATCTCAAATCCATCTATCACGCCGTCAGCACCTATGGCAACGTTCTCCAATGAGGAGCGGCTTGCGGCAACCAACATGCCTTTACGCTTGCTCAGCAAGTCTGAAACGATGCGGTCAGTTTCTGTTTCAGCACTCCGCTCATCGTTCATGCTTCCATACACCTTGGTATTTCCAAGAGACATATTCAGCAAGCCCGTATCATGATAATTGCCGTGAACAAAAACGTAACCATTCTGTCCTGAATGTCCCAAAGCATACAAGCCGGCCAAATCAACAGCACCCTGCAAGTCGCCAAGAGCCGTCTCCCAGCTCTTTCCGTCAGCAGTTGCCGTAAGGTCAGCCTTAACATAGACAATAGGCTGCAGCGGTGCTTCATACTCGTATGCACCAACATCTACCGACCCGTCAACAACTCGCTGGTTATTGCCAAGATCTTTCTCTTCAGCCGGAATTGTCTCCGCTGCCAGAGCCTGCTCTGCATAATTGGCATTGCTGCCCTTATTAAGCAACTTCACACTTGGGCGTATACGATAATCGCGATTATAGACATCTGCATTATCCGGATCGCGGAAGTTAGGACCTTCATTGACATTATCGTTTGCCACACCACGGGTTATTGCCACATTCTTGTTGTCATCGTCTGTTGTCAAATTCTGTGTATCGTTATTCCATGAAACAGAGTTATAAACAGACGGCACCGATGCAGAGGTGGTAAGATCTGCTTTGTTATTGGCAAACGTTGCATTCACCACCGTGGTCCGGCTGTCGGCCCCATTAAGTCCTGTACCTCCGTCGGCAAACAGCGTATTGACGAGCAGAATTTTGCCCGACGAACCAGAAACTATATTCAATCCATTTGCCTTATTGCCAAGGAAGCCTGCATTTTTAAGCGTAACCTTGCCTCCGCCCGTACTTGCCTGCATTCCTGTTCCGCCGTTTGAATTTTTGTTTATAAAGGTAAGTCCTTCTATCGTTACAGGCTTGTTGTTGGCCGCAACGTCCATCAGCAGGCTCGTTACGTCGGCATTGCTCTCCTGAGTTGTAATTACTGTAGGCTTGCTGAAATCCTGAACACCCGACTCATTATATGAGCCTTTTACATTCAGCGACTCGCCATACTGAGTATCACCCATAGACACTGTAAAAGCCGTACCTGTTGACATTCTTGGCAATGAATACTCACCGGCTTTAATATAAACGGCCTTATCCTTAACTGTACCTCCTGTAGGATTGGCCATAGCCGTCAGAGCTCCGCGCAAATCAGAAGTTGCATTTGCCCAGTTTGATCCATCTGCCTTTCCGCTCTCTACCGTTGCCACATATATAGCATCCATCTGCGGGAACGTTATTTCATACTGATATTCATATAAACCTATGTCTATAGGCTTATCGGCAGAAGTTCCGTCTTCTTTCAAAGGACCAGCATAACGGAGATATGTGTCCATATAGTCTTTATATCCCATGTATTGTGTGGCATATTCGCCGGCATAGCTCCGCATCCAGTCTGCGTATGCACCGTCAATAGTTCCGCTTCCGGTTGCCACCTTATGAGTTCCGTCTCCGGCATCAGTCAATACAGATATTGCAGCGGGATTCCATTGATTGTTGGCATCATTGCCGGCTACACCTGCTGTTGATGAAGGCTTGGTAAAGCGAGGTCCGGTTACAGAAGTATTGTCTGTAGAAAGAAGAATATTGGTATCGCTGTATTTTGACAAATCAACAGCATCGCTCGCACTGTGAGTGATCGACGTATTTGTTTCGTCTGTCTGCGGAATATTCTCACCTGTAATTTCATTACCCCACATTAACGTATTTGTAATAGTATTTTTGCCATTGTGGTGGTAAATCACCGCATTGCTTTGAGCCTTATTTCTGACAAAAGTATTATTCATTAATGAAACTTCAGGAACATAATTCGGTCCAATTATTCCATCTGCATAATTTGTTCCGATGGCTCCGCCCTGGCCTACTGTCTCATTATTCACCCAAAGCGTATTTACAGCATATAACCCTGCATAGACCTTAGGAGCATCAGAAACGCCCGCTACATATACAGCTCCACCTCTTGGCAGCTGAGTGGGCACTACAGGCTGGGCATTATCCACCGTGCCGTTACCGGCCAGGATGGAATTTACAATGGTCAACTTGGCGTCACGCATATAGACGGCTCCGCCGCGAACTGCAAAATTATTGATGAGACGGCAGCGGTTAAGCAGATAAGACACTCCGTTAGAATAGATGCCTCCACCTCGACCGATTTCGTCAGTATCAGCCGCATTACTTAATATGTTTGAAGTTTCACCGTCCATAATGGTCAAGCCGTCTAATATAACAGGATTAAGCGGTTCCTGATTTTTTCCTGCATCAGAATAAACTACATGATAAACATTCTTAACCTGCTCTGACACGTTGACATTGCCTGAGAGAATTACCTGACTGGCAAGTTCCCACGGCTCGTTGATGCCATTCTGATTAAAGTCAGAATAAGCACGGTTAGATAAAATTTCACTGATGTCTCCCATGCAAGTAAAGCTGCCAGTTACCCCCGGAATAGATACAATATCCTGACCATCGGCTGACTTAGAGGAAATTTTTTCTGTTCCGTTAAATCCTCCATAGATGCTCACACCTTGCGGAATAACATAAGAGTTCTGTCGCTGGTCTACAGTCTCAGTGCTTGCATCCATACGACGATAACTTGGTTTATATGTGCCGCCGGCCAAAAGGATTTCAAACCTGTCTGTTTCTTTAGCAACACCATTTTCACGCACAGCCTTGATATACTCCAACGCATCATCAAGCCATGTCAGCGATGTATAGAAAGAACGCCCTATATATTTGTCCATATCCTCACCTTCGGGCAACTGCACATTTGCGCCTTGTGACACGAAGATGCGGGTAAGCAGGACGTCTGTAGGTATGGTTCCGCCTTCAAACGCGAACGCTCCGGCATCAATACGAGGCATATCGGCCTGAATACGGGGTATGCCCTGCATATCAACAGAAGAGATACCTAACCGACTGGCCATAGCGTCCTGATATTCTGTATCCATGCCATGCTTTATCAGTGGCGAATAGGCCTTCAACAATCGAGAAGACGATGCAAAGTAAAGATCTTCATTGCTTTCCATTGTCGTATTTTCAAAATTAGAAGGCATCTCATATGTCTCAACAAACGAATGGTTGACAGGATAAAATGCGGAAATGCCATGCTCAACAGAAGACCACACATCATCATCTAAAGCCTCTGTCAAGACACCACTGATATTTTTGTCAGAAGGTGCCGTATTACCCCACAATATTGAATTGGTCACCATCATAGCACCATCCTCGAGGAACAAGCCTCCACCTATAGATGAAGCAGTATTGTCAGTCACTGTACATGACACCATGTGAGCTCTGCTGTCTTTACCGGCATTTGTATTATCTGCATATACCCCTGCTCCATTTTCTGCCGTATTATCCATAATAAGCGAACCAGACACAACGCCTCCGGGCAAGACATAAAGTCCACCTCCTTCAATAGCCTCGCAACGGGCCACAACACAGTTGCGCACATGTGCCCAAGATGGTACGACAGCACCGCCCCCACGCGTATTAGGATTGCCGTTACCGGCCATAGATGTTGCCTTGCCGTCAATAAGATAGATACCGTCTATGATACTCTTCTTATCGTTGCCGTTCCAGTCTGAAGGTTTCTCTCCGAACGTAACGGTATGATATCCGTTCACCTTCTGTTCCAACGAGCTACTATTATTTATAGCCGACAAAACAGTTTTATATGTAATCGGATCGCGCTTATATCCGTCGTTATCATCATCCCAGTTGCCATCCTTATCGCTGAACCCGCCTATCACTGTAACGCCATAAGGAATTACGTAAGTGTAGCTCTGCGGATCGTCCTGATTACTTAGTGTATTTGCGTTATAAACAAAAGAAGCGCTTTCATAACCGGCAATTTTCACAATTGCATCCATTCCTGTCTTTGCACGCTCACCTGCAGCATTAAGCACACGCTGCAGTTCCATTGCACAAGACGCATTTTCTAAAGAAGATCCATCTGATGTTCCGGCTCCATTCTGCGTAACATAATAAACTCCATTTTCATCCGGCTCAATCTGTATGGCATCTGCACTTTCATAAGCACCTTTGTCAACAGTACAATACTGAATACGTGTGACACCGGCTGCATCGACATAAATGTCGTTATCTTCAACATAAATATTGTTTCCTTTATTAATACAATGTATGCCAGTTCCTTCTATTTTTAATTTAAAAGTTTTATTATCAAAAGGAGCATTTTCATTACAAGCATTATAAAAATCTGTTCCATCTTTAGCATCCTTATAACCACTAAACTGATAACATTCATCTGCATTATTCCAAATATTATTTGTTCCAGAAGTTACCTGATTAGAAGAAGTTGCAGAAATGTAACAATTATAGACTTTAGGATTAAATCCATTACCGCTATTAAATCCAGATGTTCCTACCTGATAAGTACTTTCCTGGGAGCTTCCAATTCCATAATTGCCCCAAAATATACAATTATAGAAGGAACTTCCTGTGGTTAATGGATTATTATAATTATAAGAAGCATCCCAAACGCCACCTGCAGCAGGAGCTGTAAAATCACTAAATAGTCCTGAAGCCTTAGCATCCGCTTTATTATACGAAAAAGTACAATTAAATATTTTTGAACCATTACCAGTCAAATAGGCTGCAGCTCCCAAGACGTTACTAACACGTGCCATATCTAAGCCGCTGCTACGTTCATGTTTATTTATAGCTTCATTCTCAACAATTATACTATTAACTAATTTCGGAATGTTATCTCCAATTGTTTTTAAATACAATCCTCCACCACAAACATAACCATAACCATCAGCTATGACTTTATTCTTTCGAATAATACAGCTTTCAATAATGCCGGAACCCTCTATACGAATACCACCACCTCCTAATGCCTCTCCATCAAAGTTTGTCATATTGTATATGTTATTTTGAACAAGACAATTTTTAAATCTTCCATAGTCTTTTAATAACGCGCCTGCACCTCCATCAGAAGCTGTCGTTTTTCCATTCTGAATAACAAAACCTTCCCAAGTAGTAAGTTTATTAAAGTTTGCCGGCTGTGTCAAAACTCGTCCACCACTCTGTCCATCTATAACAGTCATAAAGTTGCTGTTGGCATTAGATATGTCGCGGTTTACACCATCTAGCTTATTGTCTGGATTGCCTATCTTGGCAAAACCACCAAGCACATTGACACCATCCTTCATTGTTACACGCTCATTGTATGTTCCTGCAGCTACCCATATAGCTTCAGTGGCAGTTGAAGCCGTGTTCAGTGCCGCAGTAATTGTTTTCTTTGCACTACTCCAAGACAAGCCATCATTATTATCATCACCATTTTCACTACGTACATAAATTACAGTTCCGTCAACAGGAAGCTGTGCCTCATAGGCACCTAAATCGGGTGCACCTCCACGACTACGGGCTGACAACGTAATGTCCGTTGTTATTCCACCAATAGCTTTTCCAACATTAACTATCGGGTTCTGATTGGTAGGTAGGAACGACGAGTAGCCGCCTAAATATGTGTCAAAACCCAACGATGCACCAGATGTCTTTGTCGGGTTAGAGAACTGAGCTGTAGAAATTTCTATGGTGTGAGTATTTGCCGATGTGTTTGCCGTTGAGAATGAAGAAATCAACGAAGCATTGTCAGAATAAGCCTTGCCATTGTTATTAACTATAGTAACAAAGTTCATCTTCAAATTTGCCCCATTACCGTTTACCACAGCTGCAGTTTCAGTTATATTCGTATTGTTATTTACGACACAGTTATTCATCGTCAAAGATGCATTACGTGCATCAATAGCCGAACCCTCTTGAGCCGTATTGTTCTCGAAGATACAGTTGTTCACCGTAACATTTGCTCCATCATGCACAAGCAGACCTGCCCCATATTGACGGCTTGCTTCACCTGCAGCGTAACCGTTAATAATATGAAATCCGTCAAGACAAACGGCAGCTCCTTTAGCAACAGTTATACAATGATACAATCCATCTTCAATATTCTTACCTTCATGATTACCGTTTATAACAGAACGATAAGTCAGCGGATTACGTTCAACCGAAATCTTGTCGTCTGATCTATGATAGCCTCCATAAATATACAAAGTTGCCCCACTTGCCGCTGCAGGAATGTCTATAGTTGCAGTTTGCGGATCAAGGTTCGTAAAAGCATAACGCGGCCATATATCACCCTCCATCACATGCACCTCAAGACGTTTGCTTCCAACCATTTCCTTATCTAGACCTGACAAATAGGCAATAGCCTCATTAAGTGAGCGATAGCCATTTGCCCATGAACTGCCGTCATGAGTAGCCACAGCACATTCAACATCAACATATACTTTCAAGGCATCTCCTGTATCTTCAGGACTAATATTGGTAGCCTCAACCGAATAAGCACCCACAGCCGGTTTCTGAGCAAATCGTGTCCCGGCAATATCTATTTCAGGAGCAACCAACACATCATCTGGGAATGTACCTAACGTCATACCACGAGCACGCAGATTTGCTCCCGTTACAGGTTGCCAGAAATAATTAACATCTTCCAATAAACCTGTTACACCTGTAGACTCAGGCAGGCCTTCGGCAACAAAGTCAGGACTGAGCACGCCTTCTTCAGCAATATTATTGCTCTCTGCCAACGAGATTACTTCCTGCTGAAGCACATTATTCCAAACAGCATTGTTTATACCAGACAATGCTGTATACAAGAAACGTACATTAGACGGTGTTGGATTCTTTGCATACATCGGTATATTACGTTTCTGGATAGTGTTGTTCCACAAAACAGAATTGATTACAAGTCCATATGAATCAACATACAATCCACCACTCTGTGATGCATTGGCAGAAGTATTGTCTGTTGCCGTAGGGCAATCGTTGTTAGTTATAGTATTCTGCATCAACACTCCACCTTTTGCACAATAAACAGCACCATTAAGACGACTCGTATTATTTGACACAACAGATGTTGAAAGGATGAGATATTCAGGATGCGGCTTGCCGTCTGTCCAATTGCCGGTGTGTGCAAGATAAGCGCCCGAGCCATTGTTGGCAGAATTGTTAGTAAGCATAGAGGCCAACACTATACCGGCATTGTCAACATATACAGCTCCACCGTCACCGTCGGCATTGTTATTATATATCAGCGAATTCATAACACGTCCGCCGTACATATAGACAGCACCGCCATTGCCCGTAGACGAGTTTTCTGTAACAATACACTTCTCCAATGTTGCATTAATACCCATGTAAACACCGGCTCCACGGTCTGTCATGAAGTCTGCCACGCCTTCACCTCCCTGAGCATAACCTCCACGTATGGTTACTCCATTAAGTATGGTTGATTTGTCGAAACCGCTTTTGCCTTCTGAAGGTAGCGGTGAAAAGAAAACAACATGACGTGAGTCGCTCGTCAAAGTCCATTTATGATTTGACTCATTCCAAGATGTCTTGCTGTGTTCATAATAAGAACCTTCGAGAATGGTCTTATTAACAAAATTCCACGGCATTTTGCCCACTTCACGTTCCTGCTTACTGCTTTCATCGCCAGCAAAGCCTCCATAAACACTAATTCCGTCACGCATAAGGAACGATGCAGAATAAGTTGTTCCACTGATAACCTGTACCTGTGGTACATAAGTTCCGGCAGCCACCCAAACTTCTCCAGGAAGATTCTGCGGATTGTTCTTGGCCAGTTCGTCTATCATGTTCTGCAAGTTACCAGAAGCATTTTCCCAAGAAGAGCCATCGCCTGTTCCGGTTGCAACAGGTTTGACGTAACGTATACGTGTCGACAACATCTGCTGAAACTCATATGCTCCGATATCTATCGTAGAGCCGTTAAAACGCGGATTGCCGGCCATATCCTCACTGCCGTATGCAGACTGGTCGTAAGACTGCTGATCACCCTTACTTAACATTACCGACCCTTCAAGCACATTCCACGACCAAAGCGGATAAGCTGTCTGACGCCAGTTGAAATCACGGTCATAACTTGTCTTCAGCGACGGTGCGTCAAACATAGGAGCATTAGTGTCACCGCGGTTTTCTGCAGTAACATATATGTTTCCGTCTGAGTCACCGGCTTCAACTTCATGGAATGCGGAATTTTTGAATTTCGGTCTGTATTGCGTCGAAAGAGTTGAATTTCCCCAAATAATAGTATTTGCAACATTATACCCTTCGGCCTTATCGTCTATCATATCGATGCCGCCACTTGAATTTCTCGACACAGTACTGTTCACAACTTTCGCCCCGTCAGCAAGGCGCAGTCCTCCATTCTCATTATTGAATATTGACGAGTTAACCACTGTGGCCTCGCCTGCCAGATACAGACCGCCACCGGCGTTCTCAACTGCGGCACGCTCTCCGGCTGCATTGTTATAAACAACACACTGATTAACAAGTGATGTGCTGTTGTTGACATTCTTTACTTCAACATCAACATATATGGCACCACCTTGTGTGGCATAATTGTTCAACAAGAAGCAGCGTTCTATGCGGAAGATGCCGCCACCCGTATTATCGCCATGTATATATATACCGCCGCCCTTCTCGCCAGAGCCGTCAGCATGGCCGTTACCTATTGAGAATCCATTTATTATAGTGGGCGAAGTATTTTTATTGTTTCCTGAGGCAGGTACCATATTAACATTCAGCACATGTGTGGCATTGTCTGAACGTGTTGTATTGGCAGGGAATATCAAGTTTGTATTGTCAACAACATCATCTCTCTTGATATCACCCGAAAGCACGGAACGATATTTCATCTGATATGGCTTTCCGAGCGTCTCACGGCTGTTGACGTTAGTTTCATCGCCCTTAAAACCGCCATAAAGCTGAACGCCTGACTTCAAGCTGAACCCATCGGCAGGAGCTATATACAGCTGGTCGGCGCTCGTTATCTGTTCAAAGCCCTGCACCCATATCTGGTCGCCTGCAACGGCATTCTGCAATGCTGTTTGCAATGTCGTAGTAGTTTCCCACGACGTGCCGTCGCCAACACCTGTCGGGCTGACGTAATAAATCTTTGTTTGTGCCATAATTCCTAAATAAGAACCCAGGAATAAAAGCAACATATAAAATCTGAATAAAGTCCGCATCTTTATCATTTCATTATTCTTTTACGATTATCTTTGCAGATACTGCTACATTAATATTTTTTGTTGTCTTTACTGATATTATCAATTTCTCAGTGTGTCAGTTTTTATTCATGTCTGCCGGCTCAATTCATGCTCAGCGTGATACTTCCACTGCCGGTTACGCCCTTTATCGTTGCGTTAACCTTATACCAGGCGGCCTGCTGCAAGACATAACTGAAATTCATTGTATATCCGCTTCCGGTAATATCATTGCCGTCTTTTCTTGCAGAAATATTAAATGTCACACTCGGTGTCGTTGCACCATCAGTGAACGTATAATGATACACGCGACCGTTGCGCTGACTTATCTCTGAGGTGTTATAGAATATCCATGACTTATCTTGATTATCCGGTGTCACACCTGTAATCTCCGGGAACAATCGGCCATATTCCTTTCCTTTATATGTAAAATCTGTAACCTTCACATCTGTATATCCTTGATCGTATGCATCAGCAGCATCCCACTGTATGTCTATTTTAGAGGCAAGACGGGTAAGCGTCATTGTCGGTATGCTGCCTATCTCACCCGTACCGCCAACTTGTATTTCAAACAGAGCCGGCTGGTCGCCGCTAACAGCAGTTTTATAATACCCGGTGGCTACGCTGACAAACTTAGCTGAAGCATTATCGTCTGTTCCGGCATAATCATTAGATATTGTCAAGGCTTTCACCTGCTCATTATCTTTACAGTCACTTATGCTTTGTTCCGGGTTATACAGAGCATCACTGCTGTATGTTACGCCGTAAATATATGCAGAACCAATTTGTGCATCGATAGTAAGGAGTTTTACTCCTTCACGGCCGTCATAATTAGGAAGTTTGTCAAAATCATCTTTTGTTATAATTGTTTTTTGCACATACGGTCCGTCTTTATACGCCAATATCACCGCCAGCCTGTCCCAGTCAGCTCCTTCTTCCACGCCCGTCCCCGGATCACCTATACGCGTCAGCCCTGACGTAGCAGGAACTGTCACAAGAAGTTTGACCGTTTCCATATCAGTCTCCGGCGAAATAGAGTCTTCGCTTTGGCATGCCGTTATGGCTAAAGCTACGGCACATAAAAGAACATGTATTTTAGAGATATACCTCATGTCTGAACGTGTATTTTCTTTATTTTACTTACATAAATTATTCCAGAAGGTTCTGCTGTAACATCATCAAATTTCAATATCAAAATCGCCTCCGGGCTTCCAATCCAACTCAACCGATACACCGACTTCGGGATTTTCAGTCACAACACCGCCTTCATCATTCAGCTTCACTTTTATCACCTGCATCTCGCCTGCCTTAAGCGGATTTTTCATATACAGTGTGTTCTTGACATATTTTCCGTCGGGCATCTGTGTTATCAGATCCATTTCCCATATACTTCCCTCAGCCACTGTGGGGTCGTCTGTTGCACGTGATTTTGCAGTATTTGCCGACGGAAAACATACAGAATGGAACGCAAGCAGCCCGCCGCCTTCCGTGCGGTGTGTCCTGATTACGGCCTCATTGTCGTATACAAAAGTGCTGTCTGAACAATGCAGACCTGACGACGTGCGGCGTGTATACGCCACAAGTGCCTTTGCCGGTGAATTGTTTGGATTTACAACCAGCACAGGTACTGAGTTGACCATATATAAGGGCACATAGAAATGTCCCGAAACATTGTCCATAAGCATACGGCCATATCCCATATAGATAGCAGCACTATGTGAGTCTAGCGTATCGGCCTGTGCCTGGCGCAGACTGATGCCTGTGTAGGTTGATGCGCCGCTGATAGTTACCTCACTGACAGAATGAGTAGCTGCAAGGGCTATATTGTGGTAGTCGCCACGGTTCATATAGATGGTCATTGACAGACTGTTGGCATCAGGCTCAACGGTCTGATGCTGAGCCAAGTTGCCGTCTTCTAATGTAAAGAACGAAAGATCCATCACAGCGGCACGCTCGCTCATAATGTCAGTCATATCAGAACGCAACGCCGCAGCCAGTTGCCGTTCTGCCGGTGTGGTAAGCTGCTGGTCGAGCGTCTGACGAAGTGATGCGGATAATTCCAAACGATAATCAACGGAATAGTTTACACCGCAACGCGACAAATCTTCATCTATACACGAAACAAAGGACAACGGAAACGCTGACAACAGCAATGCCGACAATCCTGCACAAAACTTTGAACAATAATTCTTATTTTTACGCTTCGTCATCATTCTTAACACCATTATTATTTCTTCATTTTCTAAATCACCGCACTCACGGAAGATTAACGGTTATCCGCAAGCGTTTTCCGGTTGTAGGCGGAAGCCCTACGAAAGGCTGCCGCCTGGTTAGCATTTTATACAAAAAATCCTTTCAGGACAAAAAGATCATTTGTATTATTGAATATCTACGTCAAACGTATGGCCTTCTTCCCAATTCAAATCAACAGACATACCGAGCTGTAATGACGGTGTGCGAAGATCAGGCAGACCATTATAAGCTGACTTCAGATTTGTAATATTAAATTTGGCAATAGTATTATAGTCTTGTTTAAAGATTTTTTCGCCAGTTTCTGTAGCTGCGCTTGACTCCAATTGTCCAACTAAATAAAATTTACCGCCAGCAGGAATTATCATACCGTCTTTGCCATAAAAATCTTTATCACCGTTCACAAGCTCTATAGCCACATTGACATCCTTATTTGACTCTGTTTCAAAAGCCAAAGTATAGTTGGTTATTGCACCTGTAAAATCAGAAGAATATTTTGCACACATTCCTTCTGTCATAGACTTATCATATATTGTTTTGCTGCCAGTTGCTGTCGGTATATAATTCCAGCCAACTTCGCCCTGTCCGCCAATCAATATACCTGTAATCTTAAATCCTTCACCGGGAATTTCAACAACAGAACTATTATGGCCATCATCCTTTGAATCAGGAACACGCTGTGCGCCAAACTTAACCTGAGTTGAAAGACGGCCAACTCCATAATTAATGGGCTGTTCAATTGCTATCGAACGAGTTGTCGGAGCCACAGAGCTACCTGTCATTGATCCAACAATCGCTGTCCAATCAGAAGCGGCGTCCATATCAACTTCTGTATCAGCAGTCTTCACATTGCTATTCACGTAATAACATAAAGCTGCAGGATAAACATAGCTGTCTAATGATGCAACATTAATTCCTGTATTTCCTGAAGCTGCAACAACATCAAATTTAGTCGAGTTCCATACAACCTGGGCTGCACCATCAGGCAGATTTATATTTTCAGGATAACCGGCCAATGAAGAGCCTTCTCCATAGCTCAATTTTCCATCAGACTCTACGACACCATTACCGGCCTTAATAGCAGCCTTAATAGCTGTAGCCTCAGCACCGTCTTCTTTTGCCAAAGCATTATAAAGATACTGCATCAGGCACAATACACTATTAGAAGAACCTACAGTCGTTTTCAGAAACTCATCACGCAAATCTTTCAAAGTTCCTTCTCCGGCAGCATCCCAACCTTCAGCATTTGCTACAGATGTCATCCATGCAGCCAATGCCGTAGCCTTTGCGTCTGTCTCGTTGGTTGTTATATTTACAGGAGAAAATTTAATATTTGACAAAACAGAATAATCGCTCGGCATTGTTACTGCACCTTTATCAAAATTAGTTCCTGCCTCTTTATTTGCCTGACCATAAAGGATTACAGCACCTGTACCTACAGGAATGGCAACATCATTATAAACCTTAGCATTAGAAGTTGCAGACAGATTGTCACTGATATTACCCAAAGTAATAACAGAACCAAGATTCGACTCTGTTCCTAATGCAGGCATTGAGGCAAAAGGTATCAGCTTTATATCTTTCATACCGAGGAAGTTTCCATCCTGCTGGGTGTACTCTCCTGTCATCCTCGTCTTAGCTGCTGCAGGAATATTAATTGCAAACTGTGTTTTTACGCTCTCTCCATCATAGGTTGGATTGGTGTTAGACAACTCATCCTCAGAAGAGCATGCAGTGAAACTCACTGCGCCAATAAGCAGCGCTGCTGCTCCATAGGCAAAATTTCTGTTATAAAACTTTTTCATAAAGAATAATTAATTTAATTAAGTTATAATATTTTGTTGTTTATTTCTCTTTCAGCTGTTCCGCCTTCATTATAGCTTCATACTGCTCAAGGTTTCGCTTAGCCTGTACGTTTCCGTCGGCTGCGGCACGCTTCATATACTCCAGACCTTTCTGCCTGTTGCCTGTCATGTAGTAAGCCACTCCAAGCGGACTGAAGGCTCTCTTGTCGTCCTTAACTGTAAGCAGTTTTCTGAGAGCTTCGTCATATTTCTCCTCCTGCATCAGTTCTGTAGCCTCGTTTATGGTCTTGGCCGCCGTATCGGGCACATAGTCATAATATATCCGCAGATAGCCCGAATTGCGCTGGTCGCTCAACACGTTGTCGCGCAGATACGCATACGGACGTCCACCGTCTAGCTGTCTTATCATCTGTTCGCACTTATCCGGATTTTTCTCCGTATCTATTATGTGCAGAAGCTCGTCGCGCCCATCAAAGCTGCCGTCGGCTATCTGGTCGCGCAGCTCGGTCCATGCCTCGCCGCCATTGGCGCAGTCAAACAGCTCGTCTGATATTTTCACCCTCTTCTGTATATACGCCTTCAAGGCATCGGCACGCCGCCCTGCCAGACTGACATTGTTTTTCTGTGAACCTTCAACAGAAGCCAGACCAACAATCTGTATGATCTTAACCGACGATGTAGAGTCGGCCATTATGCTGCGCGTAATGTCAACAATACGGTCGAGCGTCTGTGCGTTGTCGCGGAAGTCACGTTTCAGCTCCGAACTGTTCAGCGGATAATGAACATATAGAGCCCCTTTCTCCTTGCGCAGTATGCGCGTGTTGTCGTATGGCTTATACTGCGATACGTGCATCAGCACCGGATTATCCTTCTGCAGCTCACCAGCCTTGCCTGCATTGTCCTCAACAACGGCAAGTGCGGGCACAAACTGCGGCACATACACCATATCACCCATACGCCTTCCGGCCATATCCTCAACATTGCAGCATCCTTCTTTCTCGCGTGCCACGTCGAGATATACTTTATCCTCCCATATCCAGGGGCTGTCGGCACGCCTGAGCATGACGTCATACCTAACTTCCGAGCCTAAAGCCACTTCATCTGCCGTGGCCTGCTGTGCATTATCATAAAATCGTGCACGCTCCGTGTAGCGCATGTTGCGCTTGCCTCTGAACACTATCGGCTTCAGCAGCAGGGTGTCGCCCTTAGCAGTTACAAGACGGGGCGTGGCTATAACGGCATAATTGCTGCCTACCGAATCGCCTTCAGTCAACACGAACGACAGCCTGAGAGCCGTAGAGTCTATCCACTGAGCATCAACGCCGTTGCCGCGCAATGCGGACGCATTACAGACAGATGAGCCCAATGCCAGTAAAAGAATTGAACTTAAAGATCTCATCATTGTTGTATCTTGAGATTGTATTAAATTAGTCGAGTATGCAAAATAAAATCACACCGACAGAAATCATCAATGCGACTTACTTAATGTAATATATAACAGAGATTGCAAGTTTAGTAGGCATGAAAACACCCTTTGTGTCTTCACCAATTTTGCTTCCGCACACGGCACATGCATATTTGTCATAACGGGTTATGCCATATCCAAGGCCGACAACGCCCTCTATGCTCCATCGCTTTCCGGGCAACATCCAGCTGTAACCATAGACAAGGCCTACGGCACCAAGGTCACCCTGGAACCTGTACTTCTCAAGGTCTGAAAAAATGCCGAAAGGCATCTTCACTCCGCCGGCATTATAATGAGAATAAAGCAGGTTGGCACCTACAAAATGCCCCGAAAAAGGAGAACAGAGCCAATAGCGTGCCTCAGGCTGAATGGCAAAATGCTTCAACTTTTTGTTATCAGAAAATGTGAACGGATTGTAACCCGCCGAAACATCAAGAGTCCACTTTGACGACAGACGTGTTTCAACAGATGCATTAAACGTTGCTGTTGTCCAATACAAAACATTTGTCTTAACTGCCAAATTTTGAGCAGTTATAGTCATTGTATCGGTCAAAAACAGCATGCCCAACACTAAAGCTAATTTTAAAAATCTTGACATTCTTATTAATAATCTAGTAAGTTCTGCAAAGTTAAACCTTTTTAAATTGAATAATCTGTTTCATTTATATATATTAAATCTTATTAACTAGTGCCCGATAGTTTTAACAATATTAAAAAAATTTACGACAGCAATCTAATCTGTAAACATAAAATTTACACATAATGACGCAGAACGTCAGGAATTATTTTAAACACTAACCAGGCTATAGGCTGCATCCCGTTTAATCAAAATCATGGCAACAACCGATAACAGACACCAACGTTTACATAAGTCAACTAAAATCAGACAAAGCCCTGCTTGAAGTCAACCGAAATCAGTAAATGGCAAGAAGTAAAACAGCAAAAAAAGTTTTTTTAAAAAACTCATCACTCGTCACAACAGGCTTTAACTCACTGCAAGCCAACCATTTACCGTGTGACGAGTTGCATTTTCAACTCATCACAGAGCAGCATATAACATATTTTTAGCTGAAATTCCATATTCACAGAGCCATGTTACGGCTCAAAAACGGCACAGAACGAGGCGTTGTGACGAGTTGAGAAAGAAACTCGTCACACATCAACTCTCTATCAGCCAACAGGTTACAAGCGCATGTGACGAGTGATGAGTTTCTTTTAAAAAATATTTTTCAGTAATATCCATAAAGCAAAAGCATACCTTTCATGCTGCAATATGCCACATATTACACTCTGATATGTGGTCTTTCACAATATGACTTGCGGCCTTTTACATTTCAGACAACACTCTCCTGCCCCATAGCTCATCGACGTGTGAACAGCGTTACGGCAAGTGAGGCCAGCGTGAGGCATACGCCTACGGCCACCACACCTGTCCAAGAGGCGGCATGCCAGCCCGTGCCGGCAAGGAATGTGCCGAGAGAACCTCCGGCAAAGTATGTTGTCATAAATATGGTGTTCACTCTGTTTGATGCTCCGGGGCATACCTCGAACATGCTTGCCTGATTGCTGAGCTGTATGCACTGCATGCCGATGTCGATGATTATCACGCCTGCTATCAGACCAACATAGGTGTCGCCGAGAAACAGGACTGATGCCCATGCAAGCAGCATAAGCGCACAGCCAATGAAGTTGAAGCGGCGCACGCCTACGGTCCTGACGTGCTTGCCTACCGACGAGGCTGTCAGAGCCCCGGCAATGCCGCACAAGCCGAGAAAGCCCACCACGTCGCTGTCGGCATAGAACGGTGCCTGTGCCATCTTGAACGACAGACAGGCCCAAAGCGAAAGAAACGAACCGAAAGCCAGTCCGGCTCTTACGGAATATACGCGCAGGGCAGGATAATCGCGCAGCAGCGAGAAGAGCGACGCCATGAGCTTGGCATAAGAGCCCTTGAACGTAGGCCGTATGTCGGGCAACACCTTCATTACGACAAAGGCGCATACGAGCATCAGCCCCGACGCAATGAAATACATGGCGCGCCAGCCGAGCACATCGCCCACCACGCCGCTGACCACACGCGAGGCAAGAATGCCTGTGAGCAGTCCGGAGATGACAATGCCCACGTTGCGCCCCTTATGCTCCGGACGTGAGAACTGCGAAGCTATCGGAACAAATATCTGCGGTATCATTGAGCCTACACCGGTAAGAAACGATGCTGCCCATATAACATAAATGCTGGTTGAGCAGGCTATGGCAAGGAGCGAGAACACGAGCACGCTGAAGTTTACGAGCACTATGTTCTTGCGGCGGCAGAGATCGCCAAGGGGGACAATGAAAAGCAGTCCGACGGCATAGCCCACCTGAGTGATCATGGCTATGAGGTTGGAACTGAACTCGCTCACGCCCAGGTCGCGGCCTATCACGTTGAGCAGCGGCTGATTGTAATATATATTGGCAACTGACACACCTGCAACAATGGCAAGTGTCCACAAAATTCGGGCAGGAAGACCGCCGTTCTCTTTAAGCTCTACTGTCATCTTCGTTACAAAAAGTTATGTGCATGTAAAACATTCTTACAGGCATATCATTGATATAATATGAAAAGAGGCAGACATGACCGAAAAGATGTCTGCAAAAGACAAGGCACAAACACATGTCCATGCCATGACAGAAATGTCGATACACTGCCGCGTAAACGCACACATGACTTTAGCACATTTGTGTATGCGCCAAAAGTCAACTGCGGCCAAGACAACTGCCGTGGCTATCTACTTGCGCATGTCTACGCCGCTGCGGCGGGTGCGCTTATAGCTGCGGTAGTCGTCAACAGGAATTTCTACGTCGGGCTCTGCCATGTCGCCTGCCGACGGAAGACGGAACTTCATGTACTTGATGTTGAGTCCGCGCTCAATCCACTGACTTTCATAATACGTCTGAATTGAAAGTATGCGCATGGTGTCGGCATCAAGCCCCTCGGCATGATAAAGGTCTGTGGTTGAGAACAACACCGGGAAGGCGTTGCACTCTGTCATGTATGTGGTGTAGGTGAAAAGGAAATTGCTGTCGGTCTTGACATGCACGATGCCTCCGTCGACAAGGAAACGGCGATAACGCTCCATGAAGTATGTACTGGTGAGACGCTTGCGCACGTTCTTCATCTGAGGATCGCTGAACGTGAGCCAAATCTCCTGCACCTCGTCAGGACCGAAGAAGCGGTCGATGATCTCGATGTTGGTGCGAAGGAATGCCACATTCTTAAGTCCGTCGTTAAGAGCCTGCGTTGCACCTGTCCACATACGTGCGCCCTTGATGTCTACACCGATGAAGTTGACATCCGGATATAGCCTTGCCAGCTCAACGGTGTATTCGCCCTTGCCGCATCCCAGCTCAAGCACAATGGGGTTGTCATTGTGGAAATACATGTCGCGCCAGTGGCCTTTCATTTCAAAAGGCACATTCTCAACGACCGAATAAGGGTATTGAAACACGTTCTCGTATCTCGCCATGTCGGCGAACTTAGCCAATTTTCCTTTGCTCATCTTAAAATAAATCATAATTCATAATTCATAAATCATAATTATCTGTCAAAAGACAGGCTATCGGTAATCAAAGAAATAGCCAATTATGAATTATGAACTATGAATTATGGATCAGTAATTTATAAATTATGAATTGTAAATTATCAATTATTCAATTACAACCTTTGTCCAGTTATGGATGTCGGGTTCTGTGCCATACTGTATGCCGCGCAGCTTGTTGTAGAGCTTAGTGCTGATAGGTCCGGGCTTGCCGTCCTTGCTGATAACATAGCTCTTCTTGTTCTCGAGGTCGTCAATCTTAGAGATAGGACTGATAACGGCAGCAGTACCGCATGCACCTGCCTCCTCGAATGTAGCCAGCTCGTCTTCAGGAATCTGACGGCGCTCAACCTTCATGCCCATGTCTTCAGCCAGCTGCATGAGGCTCTTGTTGGTGATACTCGGCAGAATGCTGGTAGACTTAGGAGTAACGTAAGTGTTGTCCTTGATACCGAAGAAGTTGGCAGCACCGCACTCGTCCATATATTTCTTCTCCTTTGCATCGAGATAGAACTCGCATGCATATCCGAGGTCGTGAGCCATCTTGTTGGCACGCAGAGAAGCAGCATAGTTACCGCCCACCTTATATATACCTGTGCCGAGAGGAGCAGAACGGTCGAACTCGCGGATGATGACATAAGGATTAGTTGAGAATCCGCCCTTGAAGTAAGGACCTACCGGAGTAACGAATATCATGAAGAGATACTCGCTGGCAGGATGAACACCAACCTGTGCTGACATGCCGACGAGCAGCGGACGGATGTAAAGAGTTGCACCGCTCTCGTATGTAGGTATGTAATCCTGGTTCAGGCGCACTACCTTGGTAACCATTTCCTCAAACAGTTCTGTAGGAACCTCCGGCATCAGTATGCCGCGGCATGTGCTCTGCAGACGTGCTGCATTCTCATCCATACGGAAAACGCGAACCTTGCCGTCAGGGCAGCGGTAAGCCTTTAGACCTTCGAATGCCTCCTGGCCGTAGTGAAGACACGTAGCAGCCATGTGCATCTTTATATATTCGTCAGAGCAAACTTCAACTTCGCCCCACTTGCCGTCGCGATAATAGCAACGTACGTTATAGTCTGTCGGAATGTAACCGAAAGGCAATTTTGACCAATCCAGATTTTTCATATTCATATTATTTTTAAAGTATACAACAAATTTTACTCAATCAACAAAGCCACTGGGGTTAACTATATGTAATGTCAGCCCCGGACTTACCAACGGCAAAAATAATAATAATATTACTAATCAGCAATTTTTATGACATAATTTATTAAAAATGTCATTTTTATGCTGTTTTGCCGCCTGCCTGCGGGCATGTTCAGCCGTTGTTGTCGTCCTGAAGTATTTTCTTTATGTCGCTGTCAGCCCGGCTGAGCTTGTCCTTACACAGCTTTATGAGCTTCTGGGCAGTCTTCAGCTGCTGGCTCAGGCTGTCTACGTCAAGCTCGTTGCTCTCCATCTTGGCGACAATATCTTCAAGCTGTCTTACGGCCTCTTCATATTTCATTTCTTTAGGCATAGTCTTTCGTATAATGATATGTTTATTTTTTTCTTTCAATGTTACGGATGTTTTCCGCCCGCAGCCACACCTTTGTCTTTTGACGGCTTATCAGCTGCCTGCACCACAGACAAGGCTGAGCCATGGGCAAAGCGTGTCTCGATGACATCGCCCTCGGCAAGTGCGGAGGCGTCGGTAACGGCGCGGCCGTTGTGAAGCGTAACTGAATAGCCCCGGCGCAGAAGCAGCGAAGGGTCGGAGGCGGCCACACGCTGTGCAAGAAGCTGCACACGATGGCTCTCCACAAGCAGGCGGCGCGAGGCAAGCGGTGCGAGCGACGCACCGACAGACTCGATATGCGAGCGGCGAACAGCCAGACCCGACGATGCTGCAGCGCAAAGACGGCCGTAGAGCGAGGCGAGTGAGGCCTGACGCCTGGTGATGACAAGCGACGACAAGGAAGGTATGCCGGCAGCAAGACGCCCAAGGCGCATCGACTCATAGTCGAGACGGCGGCGCACAGCCGTAGTGATGCGGTCGCCGGCAGACATGATGCGGTCGGAAACACGCTTAAGGTTTTCAATAAGGAATGCAGCGGCTGCCGTAGGCGTCTTTACCTTTGTGTTGGCCACCATGTCGAGCACCGACTCGTCGCGCTCATGACCAATGCCGGTGATGACCGGAAGAGGAAAGTTTGCCACATTCTCGGCAAGGGCAAGAGTGTCGAATCCCGACAGGTCGCTCGTGGCTCCTCCGCCACGGATGATGACAACACAGTCGAACAAGTCGGCACACTCGTTGATGCGGTTGAGGGCAGCAATGACGCTCTGCTCAACCTGTTCGCCCTGCATGACAGCCTGAAACAGCTCGACGATAAAGTCGAAGCCATAGGCATTGTTGCTCAGCTGACTGCAGAAGTCGCCATAGCCTGCCGCCGTGGCACTGGATATAACGGCAATACGCTGGGCGAAGAGCGGTATTGACAGTTCGCGGTTAAGGTCGAACACTCCTTCTTCTTTCAGCGTGCGCACTATCTCCATGCGCTTGCGTGCCATGTCGCCAAGCGTGAAAGTGGGGTCGATGTCGGTTACGATCCACGAAAAGCCGTAGTTCTCATGAAACTGCGCATGAACCTGCAAAAGCACCTTCATGCCGGCATGTATGCGTTCGCCCGTTACGCGCTCGAAATGCGGACGGGCAAGCATCCACGTGCTGCGCCAGCACTTAGCCGAGGCACGGGCAACGGGAGTGCTGCCGAACTCGTCTTTCTGCACAAGCTCCATATAGCAGTGACCGGCCGACTCGCGCACGTCTGCCAGCTCAGCCTCAACCCAATAGTCTCCGGGCATGCTTAGCTCGAGCGCATCTCTTACGAGCCGGTTGAGTTCAAGAAGCGATACGGTATGTGTCATTTTGAGCGGTTTTGCTGCCGGCCCATGACGTAGGCACGCCAGAAGTCGGGCACGCCATAGCCGTAAATGTTGTCAGGAGTGGAATAATTGTCGGAACAACGCCTCACGAGGTCGATAATCTCCAATGCCGTCTTGTCGCGCAGCGCCTGCCAAAGACAGGCCACCATACCCGACACCACAGGCGTTGAAAACGAAGTGCCCATATCCTTGATGATGGTGCCTCGCCCAGTGATAACCGACGCCGGACTGCCAAGGGCCATTATGTCGGGCTTGACACGGTTGTCTGCTGTAGGGCCTACGCTGCTGAAAGCGGCATTGCGCATGTTGGGACTCACGGCGCCTACGGTCAGTATGTCGTGTGCATCGGCAGGCACATTGATTTTCTTCCATGAAGACATGCCGTCGTTTCCGGCGCTGTTTACAAGCACTATTCCCTTTGACGCCAGCATCGAAGCTGTGGCGGATATCAGTGCCGTATGGCCGTCGAGCTGAGCATATTTATAATTGAACGAACTGTCGTCGAAATCATGAAAGCCCAAGGAGCTGCTGATAATGTCAACGCCGACGCTGTCGGCAAACTCAGCAGCAGCAGCCCAATAGTCTTCCTCGGCAAGGCTTTCGCCCGTCTCGTCCTCACATCTCAGAAGCCAGTAAGCCGCATCGGGCGACGTGCCCACAAAGGTGTAAGGCACCTTTACGGCCATTACCGACAGCACTTTTGTGCCATGCTCCATCTCCTTGAAAACGCTCTTGGACTTCGGCACGACGAAATCTTCCCACCCGAGGATGTTTACATTCTGCAGACAAGGTATCAGATCGGTGTTCATGAATCCTCCGTCAAGAACGGCAATGGTGATGCCCTTGCCCGTAAATCCGTGATTATGCATGCGCACACCGCCTATCATTTCAACTTGCTCGCGCGTAACGCCATAGTAGTTTTGCGCCACAGTGTCCCAGCGGTTAAACTCGGTGTGGTATTTCATTCTCGATGAAACCGCGCTGACAGAATCAGGCGACGTCCATACTTTCCTTACGCTTTTGATAAAAGGCAGCGACAATAGCTGTCTGACACGCTCGGGCTGCTTGCAGCGAACGAGCAGAGTGTTGTTCCACTTGCTGCGGCTCACCACCTCAACTCCGTCGGTACTTACGGCTGATATGTATGCAGGATTTATGGGCAGGTCGGTAGAGTCAACCTGCAGTCCCTGGCGTCTGCGGCGGTCGAGCGACTTCACCGAGAGGTAATCTTCAGGACGAGCAAGGCTGTAAGGCGTGCCTGTCTTGTCCTTAAGCTCAACGCGATACATGTATGTCTTGCCTCCGGGATATTTTTTCTTGCGTGCCCCGTCTGTGCCATAAGCCGACGAAGGCATGACAAGGGATAAAAGCATCAAAAGTGTTATAAGTTTTTTCATCTGCCTACATAAATTTAAGCAAATGCAAAGTTAGCTTTTTTAAGCGTAAACGCAAAGACTATGCAGGGTTTATTTTCGCGTTTTCCCCACAGCACCGGCAAGACCAGCCGATGCCCCTTAAGCCATGTTAAGACCACGACGGCATGTGCCGAGAATGTTAAAACGGCAACAGGAGAATGTTAAATATTAACACTTGACAGGCCCTTTACGGCATGCTTGCCTGCGTATGGCAGCAAGTATATACACAAAAAGCATAGGTTTTAAGCACGAAAAGCAGTGTATCACGATGCAAAAGATGGCCTTTCGGAAGCCAAAAGACACCCTTTTGCAAGACAGGACAAGGTTAAACGGCAGGCAGTTTCATACATCATGAATCAAGACAGAAGGCCAGAAGTTCACGGAAAGAACATAAAATATGACAGAAAGAACATTCTGCACATAAACAAGCCGTAAACGGCCATGGCAAAATCACACAAAAAGCAGCAGGAAACAGACTGCCGCAGATTTTCTGACAACAAAACTGCTGCAGGGCAAAACAGGCAATTTAGTTAACAATTATCAACTCAGGAAATAACACACATATTATAAAATAATGACAAAATCATGCGCCGCGAAACAAAATAAAACAGCTTTTTACAACTTTTTGCTTTGTATTTAAGCCAACATGCAGTAACTTTGCACAGAATAAGATTGGTAAACATTATGGATAATAAACAAGCAACACTTGAACTGGGAACGAAACCGGTCGGCAAACTGCTTATGCAGTATGCCCTTCCTGCCATCATAGCGATGACGGCAGCCTCGCTGTACAATATGATCGACAGCATCTTTATCGGCCAGGGCGTGGGTCCGCTGGCCATATCCGGACTGGCCATCACCTTTCCGCTGATGAACCTTTCGGCAGCGTTCGGAGCAGCCGTGGGCATAGGTTCGTCTACTTGTATCTCCGTCAAGCTTGGCCAGAAAGACTACCGCAAGGCTGAGCTTATATTCGGCAACAGCATCGTGCTGAACATCATCGTCGGAGTGGCATTCGGCATAATATCGCTGATGTTTCTCGACCCGATACTCTATTTCTTCGGCGCGAGCGAGAACACAATACCCTACGCACGCGAATATATGCTGGTGGTGCTGGCAGGAAACGTGTTTTCGCAAACATTCTTCGGCATGAACGCCATACTGCGCGCCGTGGGCAAACCGCGCCATGCCATGTTTGCCACGATGTCGTCCGTGGTGCTCAACACCGTCCTTGCGCCTATATTCATCTGGCCGCTGAAGATGGGCATACAGGGCGCCGCACTGGCCACCGTGATATCTCAGGTAACGGCACTTGCATGGCAGCTATGGCTGTTCAGCAAGTCGAGCGAGATAGTACACTTCAAGAAAGGCATATACAAGCTAAGGAGCAACATCCTGAAAAACATAATAGGCATAGGTATGTCGCCCTTCGCCATGAACGTATGCGCATGCATCGTGGTGATATTCATCAACACCAGCCTGTATAAATACGGCGGCGACATGGCAGTAGGCGCCTACGGCATAGCCAACAAGGTGGCATTCGTGTTCATAATGATCACCATGGGCCTCAACCAGGGCATGCTCCCCATAGCCGGCTACAACTACGGGGCGCAGCGCTTCGACAGACTCATGAAGGTGCTTAAATGCGCAATAATAGCAGGAACCACCATTACTACCACGGGATTCCTCATCGTTCACATCTTCCCATACGAGTGCGCACGCCTGTTTACGACAGACGCCGAACTGATAGACAAGGCCATGAGGGCCATAAAGATCAACATGGCAGCATTCCCGTTCGTGGGATATCAGATGGTTGTAACCAACTTCTTCCAGAGCATCGGCAAGGCAAAGATAAGCATATTCCTGTCGCTGTCACGACAGATGCTGTTCCTGCTGCCGCTGCTTATCATCCTTCCGCAGTTCTTCAAGCTCGACGGCGTGTGGATGTCGCTGCCAACAGCCGACACAATAGCCTCGCTCATGGCTGCCGTGATGATGACAAAATATATGAGAAAATTCAAAAAACAACATAACGCCATAGCTTATGGAAACCAAGAAGAAAATAATAATTAACGTAGGCAGACAGCTCGGAAGCGGCGGAATGATTATCGCCAAGATGCTCGCAGACGAATTCGGATGCAAGTTTTACGACCGCGAGCTGCTGAATCTGGCCGCAAAGGAAAGCGGATTCAGCGAGAAGTTTTTCGAGCAGAACGATGAGAAAAAGGGATTTTTCAAGTCGCTTTTCCACATGCACGTACCCTATATTTCAGACAACTGCTTTTATAACAACAAGCTGTCGCAGGAAAGCCTGTTCCAGTTTCAGAGCGACGCCATACGCAAGGCTGCAGAAGCCCACTCATGCGTGTTCGTGGGCAGATGTGCCGACTATGTGCTGCGCGACTTCGACAACATGGTAAGCGTGTTTATCACAGCCGACATCGACGAACGCATAGAGCGCATATGCAAGAGACACAACTGCAACAGGGAAGAGGCTAAGAAGATTATAGAGAACAAGGAAGACAGCCGCTCGTCTTACTACAACTATTACACGGGCAAAAAATGGGGGCACAGCACATCATACGACCTGTGCATAAACTCAAGCCTGCTCGGCATCGAAGGCACGGCCGGATTCCTGAAAGAGTTTATCACAAAAAGCCTCGACCTGAAATAAAACTTATGCAGCACGGCATGACCACAGCGGGATGTGCCGGCTGCACACTGCACAAACAAGTCACAGACAAAGAATGAAACGCATAGGAATAATAAGCGACACACACGCCTACTGGGACGACAAATACCTGAAATACTTCGAGCCGTGCGACGAGATATGGCACGCAGGCGACATCGGGTCGCTTGAGGTGGCACAAAAGCTGGCAGAATTCCGCACTCTCAGAGCCGTCTACGGCAACTGCGACGGGGGCGACCTGCGACGCATGTTCAGGGAGACTCTACGATGGAAATGTGAGGACACCGAAGTGCTCATGAAGCACATCGGAGGCTATCCGGGCAACTATGACGCAAGCATAAGAGGCTCGATATATGCCATGCCGCCACAACTCTTCATCAGCGGACACTCGCACATACTTAAAGTTAAATTCGACAAGACGCTCAATCTGCTGCACATCAATCCCGGTGCAGCAGGCCTGCAGGGATGGCATAAAGACCGCACACTGATAAGGCTCACCATAGACGGAAGCACGTTTAAAGACCTTGAGGTGGTCACGCTGTCTGACCCAAGAAAAGCAGACGTACACAATTTTTAGGCGAAAACTGAGTTATCTTAAATAAGAATACTAACAATTAAAATCAATAATATGAAAACTTATCTTGTTACCGGAGCTGCCGGATTCATCGGCTCAAACTTTATTAAATATCTTCTTTACAAAAAATATAAGGAAGAGGAGATTAAGATTATAGTGCTCGACCTGTTGACATATGCCGGCAACTATGGCACGATAAAAGACGACATCGACGGAAAGAGATGCGTGTTTGTGCACGGAGACATCCGCGACAGAGAACTGGCAGACAAGCTGTTTTCAGAAAATGACATCGACTATGTCGTAAACTTTGCTGCTGAAAGCCATGTAGACCGCAGCATAGAGAATCCGCAGCTGTTCCTCGAGACCAACATACTCGGCACGCAGAACCTGCTCGACGCTGCAAGAAGGGCATGGGTTACGGGCAAGGACGAAACAGGATATCCTGTATGGAAAGCCGGAAAGCGATTCCATCAGGTCAGCACCGACGAAGTGTACGGCTCTCTGGGCAAGGACGGTTTCTTCACAGAGAACACTCCGCTCTGCCCCCACAGCCCTTACAGTGCATCAAAGACAAGTGCCGACATGATCGTGATGGCTTATCATGACACATACCACATGCCCGTGTCTATCACAAGATGCTCTAACAACTACGGTCCTTACCACTTCCCCGAGAAACTTATTCCGCTGATAATAAACAACATCCTCGAAGGCAAGCAGCTGCCCGTATACGGCAAGGGCGACAACGTAAGAGACTGGCTCTACGTTGAAGACCACTGCAAGGCCATCGACCTCGTGGTGCGCGAAGGCAAGGAAGGCGAAGTGTATAATGTCGGAGGCCACAACGAGATGACAAACATCGACATCGTAAAACTGACCATAAAGACCATACACGACATGATGGCCGAAGACAAGGAGCTGCGCAAGATACTGAAGAAACAGGTGAAAGACGCTGACGGCGAAATAGCCATCGACTGGATTAACGACAACCTTATCACATTTGTCAAAGACCGTCTGGGCCACGACCAGCGCTATGCCATCGACCCGACAAAGATAAAGAACGACCTGGGATGGTATCCTGAGACGATGTTTGCCGAAGGAATTGTGAAGACGATTAAATGGAACCTTGACAACCAGGAATGGGTGAAGGAGGTTACGAGCGGCGACTATCAGAAGTATTACGAACAGATGTATTCAAACAGATAGCCCCAAAACGATGTCAGGAAACGTGAAAACGAGCTGCGTTTCCTGACATCTTACAAATCAAACATAATAACAACAACTTTTCATTTATCAAGATGGACGCACTGTCACAAGAGCTTCAGGATTTTCTGATAAGGCTCGGCAAAGAGCCTCACTGCGTGAGTGAGAAGGTGGAACACTATATTAAGCACATCATGCACCTTATCTACGCCGACGACGAAGCCGTGCTTCAGCAGTATTACGGACTGTTCGGCAACGACGTCAAACCGCTTGAAGACATAGCAAAGGAACATGGCGTAAGCCCCGAAACAATGAGAAAAATCATAGAGGCAAATATAAGAAGAATGGCCGTGTCGCCTGAATGGCAAATGGTAAAACAACTAATTAAAGAATAAACAATGAAGAAAATATTGCTTTTAGGCTCGGGAGAACTGGGCAAGGAGTTTGTAATTGCGGCAAAACGTGCCGGACAATATGTTATAGCATGCGACCGCTATGCCAACGCTCCGGCCATGCAGGTGGCAGACGAAAGCGAGGTGTTCAGCATGCTCGACGGCGATGCGCTCGACAAAGTGGTGAAAAAACACCAGCCTGACATCATCGTTCCGGAAATAGAAGCCATACGCACAGAACGCCTTTTCGACTTTGAGAAAGAAGGAATACAGGTAGTTCCGAGCGCACGTGCCGTGAACTTCACCATGAACCGCAAAGCCATACGCGACCTGGCAGCAAAGGAACTCGGACTGAAAACTGCCAAATATTTCTATGCAAAGACGCTCGACGAACTGAAGGAGCACTCAAAAGAGATTGGTTTCCCGTGCGTTATCAAGCCGCTCATGTCGTCGTCAGGCCACGGTCAGAGCATCGTAAAGTCGGCAGATGAACTCGAGACAGCCTTCAATGCAGCCATGGAAGGCAGCCGCGGAGACGTCAAGGAAATAATAATCGAAGAGTTTATACACTTCGACAGCGAATTTACGCTCCTTACAGTTACTCAGAAAGACGGCCCTACTCTTTTCTGTCCGCCGATAGGACACGTACAGAAGAGCGGCGACTACCGCGAAAGCTGGCAGCCGTTTGCACTGAGCGAAGCCGACCTTAAGGAAGCGCAGCACATGGCAGAAGCCGTTACAAAGGCGCTGACAGGAGCCGGAATATGGGGCGTGGAATTTTTCCTTAGCCGCGACAAGGGCGTCGTATTCTCAGAACTTTCACCCCGTCCGCACGACACAGGCATGGTAACGCTCGGACACACACTCAACCTCAACGAGTTTGAACTGCACTTCCGTGCCGTAATGGGACTGCCTATTCCGGCCATACATCTTGAGCATGCAGGCGCAAGCGCCGTCGTCCTGGCAAAGGAAGAGGCAAACCACGAACCCGAATACAACATGCTCGATGTGCTGAAAGAGGACTATACACGCCTGCGCATCTTCGGAAAGCAGGAACAGCACGTGAACAGACGCATGGGCGTAGTGCTCTGTTATGGAGATGCAGATGCTGACACAACAGCACTGAGAGACAAGGCCAAGCGACTGGCAGAAACCGTAATAGATAACGGAGACACAACAAAAAGAATGATTGAGACATTACAAGGCTGCAGAATAATATTCATGTTTCTGATATTCATGTCACATTTTACATGGATGAACTCAGAAGAATTTTGTTTTGGAGGCGATTGTGGAGTCTCTTTCTTCTTTATGTTAAGCGGCTTTGTGCTGTGCCATGCACACGGGAAAGAGGTAACAGACAGCAGATTTGGCCATAAAAGGTTCATCTTCAGACAATTATCCAAGATATATCCGCTGCACATTGCCACACTGCTGGCTACAATATTAATAGGAATAAAGGCCGGCATATATCCCGGCATAGGCAATCTTGCACTAAATGTAACGTTGCTTCAGAGCTGGATACCAGACCCCGACATACATTTCGGTTTCAACAGTGTGTCGTGGTTTCTGTCAGACATAATGTTCTTCTACCTTATGTTTCCGTCGCTCGTAATATGCACGATGAAGGCTAAGAAACGTCATCTTACATTCGGAATCGCAGCTGTTGCAGCTGCATACATATGTGTTCAGACCGCCGTACCCGAGGAAAAGACAAACAGTCTGCTGTATGTCTCGCCTGCACTGAGAATCATCGACTTTGCAATCGGCATTATTCTATACCGGCTCTACACGTCAGATTTCACGAAATCTGCTGTCAGAAGAATAAAAGCAGGCGGCAAGCTGCAAGCCGGACTAATTGAATGTGCGGCTATAATAATGATGATTGCCACCTATGCCGTATATCAGACGACCGAAGAAAGATGGCGCTGCGCAAGTCTGTTTTGGCTGACCATGCCTGTATTTATTTACATAATGGCAACTGCAAACGCAACAGGCGGATTCGTGGCAGACATTCTTAAAAGCAGAACAGCATTATGGCTGAGCCGACTGACAATGGAGATTTTCATGACGCACAAGATTGTCATAGACGTAATTAAATACATCCTGATAAAAATTGGTGCAGATCCCGGCTATACAGCAACCTGCCTTTTATGCATAGGCGTAACGGTTGCAACAGCTTATCTGACAGAAAAATATTTTGTAAGACATACGAGCAATTACCTGAAAAGAAAAATATTTAAGCCATGAACAAAATAATTGACCTTCCGAAAATAATCGACCCGAGAGGAAACCTCACCGTTACTGAGGGCGAAAACCATATACCGTTTGCCATTAAACGCACTTACTGGGTGTATGACGTACCGGCAGGAGAAAGCCGCGGAGGGCATGCGCACAAGGAATGCAAGGAGTTTCTTGTAGCCATAAGCGGAAGCTTCAGCGTTACGCTTGACAACGGAAAGGAGAAGAAGACATTTCTTCTTAACCACCCATATCAGGGACTTTTCATCGACGTGAACATCTGGCGAACGCTCGACGACTTCTCATCCGGGGCGGTATGCCTTGTGCTTGCTTCTGAAAGATTTGAGGAAGAAGACTACATACGCGACTATAACGACTATCTGGAATACGTCAAGGACAAGTTGCAAGAGCTATAACATGCAAGCAAAAAATGTAAAGATGAACAAGATTATAAAATATTCTGACCTGACAAAAAACACCGAAAGATACTCGTCTGAAATTGAAGAAGCCGTCAAGAGGGTGGTAAACAGCGGATGGTATCTGCGCGGCAAGGAAACAGAACGCTTTGAACACGACTTTGCGTCATACATAGGCACGGCTCACTGCGTGGGCTGCGGCAACGGACTCGACGCGCTCACGCTCATTCTGAGAGCCTACATAGAGATGGGCGTAATGACGGAAGGCGACGAGGTTATCGTTCCGGCAAACACCTATATAGCATCGATACTGGCCGTTACGGAAAACAAACTGGTGCCTGTACTGGTTGAACCGGACATCGAGACACTGCAAATAGACGACAGACTCATAGAGCAGGCCATAACCGAACGCACCAAAGCCATAATGATTGTGCATCTTTACGGACGCTGCGCATACACCGAGAAGATAGGCGAACTGTGCAGAAAATATAACCTGAAGCTCATTGAAGACAACGCACAGGCACACGGATGCATGCACAACGGCATACGCACCGGCGCACTGGGAGATGCCGCAGGACACAGCTTCTACCCGACAAAGAACCTCGGCGCACTGGGAGACGCAGGCGCCGTGACCACAAACGACGGCGAACTTGCCGACATGGTGCGCTCGCTTGGCAACTATGGCTCAGCCAGAAAATATGTATTCGACCACATAGGACGCAACAGCCGCATAGACGAACTGCAGGCTGCCGTGCTTGACGTCAAGCTGAAATATCTTGACGAAGACAACGAAATGAGAAGAAAAAAGGCGCTGCGCTACATAAAGGGCATTGACAACAAGAGCATAAAAGTGCCGTCAGAAGGATATTGGGAGAACAGTATTTTCCATATTTTCCCCATTCTTTGTGAAAAGCGCGACGAACTGAAAGCCTATCTGAGCGGGCACGGAGTGCAGACAGAAGTGCACTACCCCATAGCACCTCACAGGCAGAAATGCTACGAAAGCTGGGCCGGGATGCAGTTGCCGGTAACAGAACAGATACACAGACAGGAACTGAGCCTGCCCATGAGCCCTGCACTCGACGAGAAGGAACAGGACTACGTGATAGAACTTCTCAACAACTTTTAAGCCGAAAAGCCGTATGCAACTATACGAAGTTACAGCCGAAGAATATGCTCAGGCAGGATTTTATGCCCATGTCTACAACACGCCGGAGTTTTCAGAGCTTAACAAGGCCAAGACCAGCGGCCTTCACTACATTCTGATTAAGGACAACAAGACCAGATTCTCGATTGTTCTCGGCGAGAAAGGCGACAGCATGTGCAGTCCGTTCTCTGCCCCATACGGCGGTTTCAACATGAAGACGCCGCAGCGCATTGCCTACATGGACGAGGCCGCCGCCCTGCTGAAAGACTGGGGCAAAAGCCATGACAAAAAGATAAAGATAACGCTGCAGCCGTCGGTCTACGACGATACGCAACTATCGAAATGGGCAAACGTGATGTTCAGAAACGGCCGGCTGACCAACATTGACCTCAACTATCACTTCGACCTGTCGAGATTTCCGCATTATGAAGACTTCATAGACCGCAGCGCACGCAAGAACCTGCACAAAGCCATGGCCGAAGATTTCGTAATATCTCATCTCGACAGCAGTAATACCGACGACATATCGAGGGCATACGGCGTGATAAGCATCAACCGGAAGGAACACGGCTATCCGCTAAGAATGAGCCTGCAGAATGTTGCCGACACGGTGAAAATAATTGATGCCGACTTCTTTGTGGTGTCGCACAACGGCACCGACGTGGCTGCCGCACAAGTGTTTAAGGTAACGGAGGACGTGGCACAGGTGATTTACTGGGGCGACTTGAGGCAATACGCCAGCCTAAGGACGATGAATTTTCTTGCATACAAGGTCTTCGAATATTACTATCAAAAAGGCTTCAGGATTCTCGACATCGGCCCGTCGACCGAAGACGGGGTGCCCAACAACGGTCTCTGCGACTTTAAGGAGGCCATAGGATGCTCTGTAACGCAGAAGCTCTTCTTCGAACTCTGACGCCTACGATAAGGTAAATCAAACAAAAGATAAAGCCCAAACCGGTTGTTATATTACATCTTTCAGAAAGAGTAACAGCCGGTTTGGGCTTAATTTATGTATTGTAGACTACAGAATTTCAGTCTGTAAGTATCACGGTTACGCCTCGCGCAGCCTGCGCTCCCATAACAAGAGCCTGCGCGATGTCGGCCGTCTTGGACGGTCCTGATATGAACGAGCCGTAGCCATAGTCGGTAAACTGTATGCGCTCGTAGGCCTGATGCATGTTGCTCACGATGCTCTTGCGGCTGAGCAGTATGACAAGATATTCAGAGATAAAGCATACGGCCTTCTCCTTCATGGTCTGTGGAATCCACACACAGCCGTTCTCTGCCACTCCTATTTCGCCCCTTACAATGCCAACGTCGGTTCCGTTGAGGTCCTGCGCCCTATCAACGGTGTCGGGATTGCGGTCGGCAATGGTTATTTCGGGCAGACTGCTCGCAAACACCTTTGCCTCGGGATAGAGGCTCTTGATAACACTGTTTATGTCGTCGCCGGCGGACAGGTCTACCACATGGCTGCCCACATTCTCGCTCATGGCTACAAACTGCGCCAGAGGATTGTCGTACTCAACACCCTTCAGAGTGCCGAAGTCGGGCATGTCATACTGCCCCGTAACCTTCATGTTGCGGCGGTATCTTGAAAGTATTTCTTCCTTCGTGCTCATTTCACTTCTCCTTTCTTCCACATTGTCTGGAATGATTCGCGCGGGAACTCCGGCATCTCATGCCCTATGCCCCACCCGTTAAGTTTGTTATACATCAGCAGTCGCGGCAGATGGTTGGCCAGCGGCGCAAATTTGAGCGACGTGCTGTAGAGGCCCGGATGGCCAAAGAGATACTCCATGCCTGCCGACATGGCCTTCTTCATCGGGTCTGCCTTGCCCAGCGAGCCGAGGTTTTGGCGCCATCTGTATATCTGTTCCGACAGGTTCACCTTAACGGGGCACACATTGTCGCACGAACAGCAGAGCGAGCATGCGCTCACGTTGTCGGAATATTTAACCGGGCTTTTCAGCATTCCGAGGTTTATTCCGATAGGTCCCGGAATGAAGTATGTGTATGAATAGCCTCCGCTGCGGCGGTAGACGGGGCACGTGTTCATGCAAGAGCCGCAGCGTATGCACTTCAGCGTTTCCCAATGTTCCGTGTTCGCAATGATGTCGCTGCGTCCGTTGTCCACCAATATTATGTGCATCTCGCCGTCCGGACGCGCCTTGCGGAAGTGTGATGTGAAGGCTGTTGTAGGCTGACCTGTAGCCGCGCGGCAGAGCAGACGATGGAACACAGCCAGCGAACGGTAGTCGGGTATCACCTTCTCGAGGCCCATTGCAGCTATATGCAGCTTAGGCACAGAGGTTGACATGTCGGCATTTCCCTCGTTGGTGCACACCACGATGTCGCCCGTGGCGGCAACGCCGAAGTTGGCGCCGGTCATGCCTGCGTCGGCCGTCATAAACTCGTTGCGCAGACTTATGCGCGCCTGGTATGTAAGATATGTGGGGTCATAGTTGCCCTTCTCGCTTCCGAGCACGCGCTCAAAGAGATGTCCCACCTCTTCCTGCGTGATATGTATGGCCGGCACTACGATGTGGCTCGGCTTCTGCTTCATAAGCTGAAGGATGCGCTCGCCGAGGTCTGTCTCAACGACGTCTATGCCGTGCTGCTCGAGGAAGGGGTTCATCTCGCACTCCTCTGTCAGCATCGACTTGCTCTTCACGAGCTTCTTCACGTTGTGTGACGTGAGTATTTCAAGCACAATGTTGTTAAACTCTTCTGCGTCTTTTGCCCAGTGAACCTTCACTCCGTTCTTCTCGGCATTTGTGGCAAACTGCTCAAGATATTTGTCAAGATGCGTTACGGTGTGGCGCTTTATGGCGCTGGCCGTGTCGCGCAGGCGTTCCCACTCGTCGAGTCCCATGGCCATGTTGTCGCGCTTGTCGCGCAGTGCCCAGAACGTGGCGTCGTGCCACTTGGCGTTCTCTCCGTTCTTCAGGAACGTCTGTGCTGCTTTTCTGTGTAGTGTGCTCATAGTCCTGCCGCTAAAATTTGTACGATGTGAATAAACTTTATGTCCTTCTGCTGCCGTTTTGCCACGCCCTGCAGATGCATCAGGCACGAGCTGTCGGGGCCTGTTATATACTCAGCGCCCGTGGCCATGTGGCGTTCTAGCTTGTCGATGCCCATCTGTGTAGACACCTCAGGCTCCTCAACCGAGAACATGCCGCCGAATCCGCAGCACTCGTCAACGCGCTCCGGCTCGCAGACGGTTACGCCTTCTACGAGCGACAGCAGGTCCTTGAGCTTTGAATATTTAGGGATATTGCGCTCGCTGGGCGACGAAAGGCCAAGCTCGCGCACTCCGTGGCAGGAGTTGTGCAGACTTACCTTATGATAAAACTTGCCTGGCAGCGACTTTACCTTCAGTACGTCGTGCAGAAACTCGCAGATGTCCATTATCTTGTCTGACGTCTCGCAGAAATGCTTGCCCTGAAGCAGTCTGGGATAGTTGAGCTTTACAAAAGCCGCACAACTGGCCGAAGGGGCCACCACATAATCGAAACCCTTGAAGATGTCCTCAAAATGCTCGGCCAAGGGCACAGCCTTGCTCTCAAAGCCGGCGTTTGCCATAGGCTGGCCGCAGCATGTCTGCTTTAGCGGATACGTTACGTCTACCTGAAGATGCTTCAGCAGCTTGTAGCAAGCCACCGCCACCTCAGGATACAGCGCATCGACATAGCAGGGAATAAAAAGTCCTGTTTTCATATCTTTTGTATTTTTCTTGTCCGCACGCGGCGACTGCAAAACTACATGCCAAGAGCCTGCCACGCATTCGGGCGCAACCATCTTAACCGCCGGCAAAAAACATTTCAGTCATTGTGCGGAGGCTGCATGCCCACCGCAAAGGTAATAATTTTAAAGCGAACGACAAGCACAACGGGACGACAAACTGAGCCTCTCTTGCGCAAAGAAAATCACTTTGGCAGCACAATGCTCCAGACTGCAAAACCGACATTGCAGACTGGCACCGACACGACGCATCCAGAGCCTCACTGCAGACCGCGCCCTCGCAGGCATGAGGGCACCAGACAGATATGGCACGCAGGACGGACGGTTTGCAAAAGGTGGCCTTTCAGACTGCAAAAGACCATGTTTTACGCTGCAAAAGGTGCCCTTTTGCAACGTAAAACGGCACCTTTTAGGAACCATCTGATTATCAGCTACTTACAAAGGCATATTTTATCCGTTTCCGACCGGTGTGAACCTGCCCGTAACATGCGCACGGCAGGAGTGTTTCAGCTGTCCTGACGTCGCGCCGACGGCGGCTTTATATATAATAGGTGGAAAGTTTTTTTATAAACAATGCTTAAAAGTCAACGATGTATGAAGCAATTTTATTAATTTTGCACTCCTGTTTCACACCAAACATATAATTACAGAAACATTATGACACCTAAAGAGATACGCAACGAGAAGCTCGCTGCAAAGATGATCAAGAACCTGAAACGCCGCAATTTTGAGGCTTGTTATTGCGCCACGGCGGCCGAGGCCGTAAAGGCTGTGTCGGCCATGATTCCCGACGGAAGCAGCGTTACGTGGGGCGGCTCGATGACCATAAGGGACATGGGACTGACAAAGGCCCTGCACGAAAGAGACCTGAAGGTGCTCGACCGCGACGAGGCAAAGACGCGCGACGAGGCGCAGCAGATTTACCGAGAGGCTTTTTCGTGCGACTACTATCTGTCGAGCGTCAACGCCATAAGCGAAGACGGCGTGATAGTGAACATCGACGGCAACGGCAACCGTGTGGCAGCGATAACCTTCGGACCCAAGCACGTGATATTCGTCGTGGGGCTCAATAAGGTGGCACAGGATGTTCAGAGCGCACTGGCAAGGGCACGCTCTACGGCAAGTCCGATTAATGCGGCACGCTTCGACATCAAGACTCCGTGTCTGACAGACGGCGTATGCCATAACTGCAACTCGCCCGAGAGCATCTGCAACTACATCCACTTCACACGCAACTCTCATCCGGCAGGACGCCACACCGTGGTGCTCGTCGGCGAAAACCTGGGCTACTGATGCCCTTCTGCCGCCGCAGGCAACGGCCATACGGCCCAACCGGCGCGACAGCAACATCTCACATAAAACAAAAAATACATCTTATAAAAGCATAATATATGATTGTCTGCATTGCAGAGAAACCAAGTGTAGCAAAAGACATAGCACGAATCCTGGGCGCAACAAAGCCGTGCGACGGATTCATGGAGGGCAACGGCTATCAGGTTACATGGACCTTCGGTCATCTATGCACCCTGAAAGAGCCCGACGACTATACGCCCCTATGGAAGAGGTGGAGCCTGAGCGCACTGCCGATGCTGCCTCAGCGGTTTGGCATAAAGCTGATAGACGATGCCGGCATCCGCAAGCAGTTCTCGGTGATAGAGAAGCTCATGCAGGCAGCAGACAGCATAATAAACTGCGGCGACGCCGGACAGGAGGGAGAACTGATACAGCGATGGGTCATGCAGAAGGCTCAGGCCAAATGCCCCGTCAAGCGTCTGTGGATATCGTCGATGACCGACGAGGCCATACGCGAGGGATTTCAGTCGCTGAAAGACCAGAACGAATATCAGCCTCTGTATCTCGCCGGACTGAGCCGCGCCATAGGCGACTGGATTCTCGGCATGAATGCCACAAGGCTTTACACGCTAAAATACGGACAATACAGGCAGGTGTTGTCCATCGGACGTGTGCAGACGCCCACCCTCGCACTGATAGTGAACCGTCAGAAGGAGATAGACAACTTCAAGCCGGAGCCTTACTGGGTGTTGTCAACGATATACCGCGACACGCTGTTCACGGCCACTTCGGGCAAGTTTACCAGCAAGGAAGAAGGCGAAAAGTCGTTCGACAAGATAGCAGGCAAGCCCTTTGTCGTAACCGACGTGCAGAAGAAAGCCGGCAAAGAGGCTCCTCCGCATCTCTACGACCTTACGTCGCTGCAGGTAGACTGCAACAAGAAGTTCTCCATGAGCGCCGAACTGACGCTCAACACCATACAGTCGCTCTACGAGAAGAAGCTCACCACGTATCCCCGTGTGGACACTCAGTATCTCAGCGACGACATCTATCCCAAGTGTCCCGCCACTCTCAAGGGGCTCAGGGGCTATGAAGCCTTCACGCTTCCGCTTGCAAACACCAAGCTGCAAAAGAGCAAGAAGGTGTTCGACTCGTCTAAGGTAACCGACCACCACGCCATCATCCCCACCGGCGTTCCGGCTTCTAACCTTACCGACCTCGAGCGTAACGTCTACGACCTGATAGCCCGCCGCTTCATCAGCGTGTTCTACCCCGACTGCAAGTTCTCCACAACCACCGTCATGGGCAAGGTTGAGGACGTTGACTTTAAGGTCAGCGGCAAGCAGATAAACGACCCGGGATGGCGCGTTCTGTATGACAAGGAAGCGCAAAACGCCGACAACGATGCTGCAAACAACTCCGACGAGGAGCGCACATTGCCGGCATTCACAAAGGGAGAGAGCGGCCCCCATACGCCGACACTCACCGAGAAATGGACCACTCCGCCCAAATATTACACCGAGGCAACACTGCTCAGGGCTATGGAAACGGCCGGAAAGTTTGTCGACGACGAGGAGTTGCGTGCCGCCTTGAAGGAGAACGGCATCGGAAGACCATCTTCGAGAGCCAACATTATCGAGACTCTGTTCAAGAGACGCTACATCAAGCGCGAAAGAAAAAACATAGTTGCCACTCCTACGGGCATAGAACTCATTGACACCATCAAGGAAGAACTGCTCAAGAGCTGCGAACTCACGGGTATATGGGAGAAGAAACTGCGCGACATTGAGCACAAGAAATATGACGCCGGACAGTTTATCAACGAACTGAAAGAACAGATCACCACGATAGTCAACGACGTTCTGGCCGACAACAGCAACCGTCACGTAACAATAATGAGTGACGAAGACATGAAGAAAAAGACGCAGAAGAAGGCGTCGAAACCAAGAAAGAAGCCGGAAAGCAAGACCGTAAAGACTGCCGAAAAACAGCCTGACGCAACGCAGAATGCCGATGCGGCACAGACAGCCAAACCCGAACCGGCACAGCAGACGATGCAGGCCGACGACTCGATAGTAGGCTCTGCATGCCCAATATGCGGTCAGGGACATATCATAAAAGGCAAAACGGCCTACGGATGCAGCCGCTGGAAAGAAGGATGCACATTCAGACTGCCTTTTAAACAATAAATCAGGCCTTTTTGTGTTATTATATAATAATGAAGAGCTTTACAGCTCTTATACATTGGTTTTATATATAACAACTAAGGTTTCGTAATGAAAGAAAAGCTTTACACACTCATAATAATATGCTTTACGATGCTGCTTACAGCGTCGTGCGGCGCCGACCACTACATGAAAAAAGGCGAGAAATATCTCGCCTTGGGTGAATATTACGACGCTGCGGCCGAATTTAAGACGGCGTATAACAAGACTTCGCCTAAAGACAAGGACAAAAGAGGCGAACGGGCAAAGAAACTTGCCGGATGCTACGACCGCATAAACTCAACACAAAAGGCTATTGCGGCATACCGGAACACAATAAGATACAACAAGGCCGACATAGAAACGCACCTTTCTTTTGCACGTGTGCTGATGAAAAACGGCAGCTATAAGGAGGCTGCAAAGGAGTTTCAGCTCGTGCTCGACTCACTTCCCGACAACGAACTTGCCAAAACCGGACTGCTGTCGGCACAGACAGCACAGGCCGAAAAGGAAGCCGGCTCGAGATATATAGTAAAGAAGATGGACGTGTTCAACTCGCGCCGGGCCGACTATTCGCCCATGCTCTTCGGTGACGAATACGACCAACTGTACTTCACTTCTACGAGAAACGAGGCCGAAGGCGACGAACTTAGCGGCATAACGGGCACCAAAGCCGGCGACATATTTGTGTCGCAGAAGGACGACAAGGGCAAATGGGGCAAGCCGGAAGCCATTGTTTCTGGCCTCAACACTGAGTTTGACGAGGGCGCATGCTGCTTTACGCCGGACCAGAGTCAGATGTATCTCACACAATGCACCACCGACCCGAACTATCCGAGATATGCAACCATTGTAACATCTAACCGCTCTGACGCAGCATGGGGCAAGGCTTCGGCCCTCGAGATAACACGCGACACGCTGTCGAGCTATGCCCATCCTGCCGTATCGCCAAACGGACAATGGCTCTACTTCACATCGGACATGCCGGGAGGAAAAGGAGGATACGACATATGGAGAGTGAGACTTACGAGCAACGGGCTTGGAGGCGTGGAAAATCTGGGCGAACCTGTCAACACTCCGGGCAACGAGATGTTCCCTACATTCAGGCCGAACGGCGACCTTTACTTCTCGTCTGACGGCCACAAAGGTCTCGGCGGACTCGACATATACATAGCCAAGGTGGACAAAAGGACAAAGAAATTTGTGCTTGAACACCCGGGATATCCGCTCAACTCGTATGGAGACGACTTCGGAATGACCTTCGAAGGTCCGCATAACCGCGGCTACTTCTCGTCGAACAGAGGCGACGGCAGAGGCTGGGACCACATATACAGCTTTGAGAAACCTGAGGTAATACAGACCGTGAAGGGCTGGGTATACGAGATGGACGGCTACGAACTGCCCGACGCCCTGGTGTATATGATAGGCAGCGACGGCACCAACCTGAAGCTGAACGTGAAGGGCGACGGCTCTTTCACACAGGTGATAAACCCGAATGTCGACTACATGATGCTTGCCACATGCAAGGGCTTCCTCAACCATAAGGAAGAACTGAGGGTGAAACCGGTGACAGAATCAGAAGAATATGTGCTGCAGTTTCCGCTCGCCTCGATACGTGTGCCGGTGCTGATAGACAACATTTTCTACGACTTTGACAAGTATTCGCTGCGTCCGGAGTCGACCAAGGCGCTCGACGAACTTATCAAACTGCTGAACGAAAATCCCAACGTTACCATAGAGTTGAGCGCACACTGCGACTATAAGGGCAGCGCGGAATACAACAAGACGCTGTCGCAGAAGAGAGCCGAGGCCGTGGTAAACTATCTGATAGAGCACGGAATAGCCAAAGACCGCCTGTCGCCGGTGGGCTACGGCAAGGAGAAGCCGAAGACGATACGCAAGAAGCTGACGGAGAAATATCCGTGGCTGAAGGAAGGCGACGTGCTGACAGAAGAGTTTATAAAGAAACTTGACAAGGACAAACAGGAGATATGCAACCAGCTGAACCGCCGCACTGAGTTCATTGTGCTGAGAATAACATACGGAATGTTTGACGAAAACGGCAACCTGAAGAATCCTCCAAAGGCTAAGGAACAGGATAACGGAGGCTCTGAAGACGACGGCTTCGTGATAGAGATGTAACACGATAATCCCCGGAACGGCACATGCAGTTCCGGGGATTATTGTATCTGATAAAGCTATATGCGCCTTGGCGGCAGGCACGGACACATAATCCGCCATGCCGGAAAGGCGCAACATCATATCATGAAGCCGCAGATAAACGCCATGCACGCCGCTCACCGCTCGCGGACGGCAAAGCCTACGCCCCACAAAAGTATCAGCACCATTGCCACAGGCAACAGCAGATGAGGATTGTTGAGCTGCTCATGGCGGGCAAGGACATCTGAGAATATGCCGTCGAAGCACGACACAAGAACCGAGAAGCCCTTGTTTCTGAAGAAAATCAGCAGTCCTATAACGACACACACCGCTGTCCACAGACGGCTGATGCGCCGTGTGCGGTCTGGCAGACGGCGCATGACACGCCTTGAGAATCCGTCGTCGGGCACGTCAATGCGGTTTTCGCTGAAGAACTTTTTTACCAGAACATCGTCATTGTTATCTGTCATATCCATTATCCTTTAAATAATTTGCAAGTTTGTGTTTACTCCTTGAGAGATGCGACTTCACCGTACCCAGCGGCAGTGATGTTATCTCTGATATCTTGTCGACGGACAATCCGTCGATTATCTGCAGCGTCAGACAGAGCCTCTCGTCGTCTTTCAGCAGTTTCAGTGCCGAGTAGATGTCGATGCTCAGGCCCTTGTCAGCCTGCGCCACACTGCGGTCTGCCGGCACAGAACTTACGTCGTCTGTCACCTTATGCGACCGCCTGTAGTCATAAAGCACATTGTAGGCTATGCGATAAAGCCACGTGGAAAAACCTGACAGCCCCCTGAAACGCCCTATGTTGGTGTAGGCCTTGATGAAGGTGTCCTGCGCCAGGTCGTCGCTGAGCTGCGCATCGCCCAGCGTCTGGCTGAGGAAGAACCTCCTGACGGCCGCCTGATATTTCACGACAAGCGCGTCGAACGCCTTCTTGTCGTGAAAAACGGCCACCCTCGTAACCAACGATATGTCATTAAGCTGTTTCACCTTCAACCCCGTAATATTACTTTTCCTTATCGCCGTCCGGCTCGTCTTTTATATCGTCCATGAAGAAATCGCTTTCGTCAGTACGCTTTCTGCGGCCTGTGGTGCGGGCAATGATACACTGACCGAGACCGTAGAAGAACACGAGCCAGCCTATGCCGGTGAGCGGATTGGCGCCGATGATGTAGAAGCAGACCACAAGACCGATGCCGAGGCAGCCGTTCTTTACGCCTTTCTTCCATAGAGCCTCATTGCTGAAGTCGTCTTTCTTCAGCAGATTATCGGGTATAGGGCGCCCGCTCTCCATGGCCTTCTCTGCCAGACGGTAGCGCTGGTTGCGGTTTTTCAGCACCAGATAGATGATGAGTGCGACAAAAAGGAACGGCGAAAGCACCACCAGGATGCACAGCAGCACAAAGGCAATGGCCACCAATACGCTGCCCGGGCCGCCCAAATCGGCCAGATATGCAATGAGCGTAAACGGGTCGGACACGTCGTCAAACTGCTTTACGCTTACTGCCTCGTCTTCGTCTGAGGCTGTTGTCTGAGCCGCACTTGTGTCGCGTGCTGCGCCCGTTGTGTCTGAATAGGCCACCACCTCGCCCGTGTCGGCAGCCGTCTGACTGTTCACCACCTGCGGATTGTGCCTGTAGAGCGACTTCTGAGCCTGAACAGGAGCGGCCAGCGTGGCTGCCATGGCTAAAATGATAAATAACTTTTTCATATCTTAATTTTATTTTTTGTTCTATCCGTTAGACGTATGAAAGGGTGAAAAGGTTGCACGGAAAACAAGAAATTTTCAAAAAAATGTATTTTTATCTCATTTCTTCCGTCATGCAGGAATAACGCCACCGAACATCTTCAATAAAACAGCCCGTGAACGGCGGTTTTGCAAAAGGTATGCTTTTACCTTCCAAAAGGCCACAAATTGCACGCTAAAAGGGCACCTTTTAGAAGGCAAAAGACGGCCTTTTGGAAACTCACTGAATATCAACGTGTTACACAGCGCAAAAACTCTGACATTTCAAAGCGCCGCAAGAGAGTCGCTCCATGACACAAAAATGCGTTGCGGCACGGCACATACGCACGAAGGCATGCATATAAGGGCCGGCACCAAAAAATCAAGACACCTTTTTGGTTGCGCACATTAAAATTATTTGTAACTTTGCCGACATTATCCAAATCGTCTAACAAATGACACTGCCGGAAGATTTTATAAATTACACTAAAGTGCTTACAGGCAACGAGTTGTGGAGCATCATAAGCCGTGGACTGGCCGACGAGCCGCCCGTGAGCATAAGGCTCAATCCGTTTAAGTGTGCCAGCGGCTCACCTGCCGAAAGTCTTTCTGACGGAAAGGTTGGCTGGTGCGACAGCGGATATTATCTTAACTCACGGCCAAACTTCACGTTCGACCCCCTGCTCCATGCCGGACTGTATTATGTTCAGGAAGCATCGTCGATGTTTCTCGACCGTGTCATGAGGCAGTATGCGTCCGACGGGGCGCTGACCATGCTCGACCTATGTGCCGCCCCGGGCGGAAAGTCGACCGTGGCAAGGGCAGCCCTGCCCGAAGGCAGCCTGCTGATAAGCAACGAACCGATGAGGACGCGCGCACAGATTCTGGCTGAAAACATGCAGAAATTCGGTCATGAGGACGTGATTGTTACCAACAACTATCCGCGCGACTTCGGCAAAAGCCGTCTTATGTTCGACGTAATTCTCACCGACGTGCCATGTTCGGGCGAGGGAATGTTCAGAAAAGACGACACGGCGATAAGCGAATGGAGCGTGCAGAACGTGGAGAAATGCTGGCGGCTACAGCGCGAGATTGTGAGCGACGTGTGGCAGTGCCTGAAGCCGGGCGGCCTGCTGATTTACTCAACATGCACGTTCAATACCAAAGAAGACGAAGAAAACATAAGATATATAACCGAAGAGCTGGGCGCAGAGTTGCTGCCCGTTGACATTGACGGCAGCTGGAAGATAACCGGCTCGCTGCTAAGCGGATTCGACAAACCTGTGTACCGTTTCCTGCCCGGACTTACTCGTGGCGAAGGAATATTCATGGCCGTGATGCGCAAAAACGGCGAACGCGACGCCAACGACACGCCGCGTAAGGACAAGAAGGCTAAAAAAGACAAGCAGCGCAACAGCAAGAAAGAGACGGCAAGCTGCAACCGCGACTGGATTAAGGACCCTGACAGATTCGACTTTGTAACCTCTGACAACATCACGGCAGCCATACCAAAGGCGTGGCGCGACGTGTATGACGCTGCTGCAAAGTCGCTTAAGATATTGTCGGCCGGAATAACAATCAGCGAAAGCAAGGGCAAGGACATCATTCCGGCACAGGCGCTCGCCCTGTCGAGGGCACTCAACAAAGAAACTTTTGCGCAGGCAGAACTCAACTACGCGCAGGCCATGAGCTTTCTGCGCAAAGAGGCTGTAACCTTACCGGCCGACACGCCGCGCGGCTACGTGCTGGTAGAGTTCAACGGCGTGCCGCTCGGGTTTGAAAAGAACATAGGCAACAGGGCTAACAACCTTTACCCGGCAGAATGGAAGGTAAAGAGCAGTCATGTGCCTGACGAATACAATGAAATAATCAGAACAAAATAAACAACGATGAAACAATATCTCGACCTGCTAAGACGCATCAAGACCGAAGGCGTTATGAAGCACGACCGCACGGGGACGGGCACCATAAGCATCTTCGGCAATCAGATGCGCTTTAATCTTGACGACGGTTTTCCGCTTCTTACGACCAAGAAACTGCATCTGAAGTCTATCATTTACGAGCTTCTGTGGTTCCTTAAGGGCGACACCAACGTTAAATATCTTCAGGAACACGGCGTAAGGATATGGAACGAATGGGCCGACGAGAACGGCGAACTCGGTCCGGTCTACGGCCATCAGTGGCGCTCATGGCCCGACCACAACGGCGGACACATAGACCAGATAAAGAACATCATCAACCAGATAAAGAACACTCCTGACTCAAGGCGCATAATTGTAAGCGCATGGAACGTGGCCGACATTGAGCAGATGCACCTGCCGCCGTGCCACTGTCTGTTCCAGTTTTACGTGGCAGAAGGCCGCCTGAGTCTTCAGCTTTATCAGCGCAGCGCCGACACATTCCTCGGCGTGCCGTTCAACATTGCATCCTACGCACTGCTTCTGATGATGGTTGCACAGGTGACGGGACTAAAGCCGGGCGAGTTTATCCACACCACCGGCGACACGCACATATATCTTAACCATCTTGAGCAGGTTGACCTGCAGCTCACGCGCACCCCGCGCCCTCTGCCTGTAATGAAGCTCAACCCCGACGTAAAAGACCTCTTCGACTTCAAATACGAAGACTTCACTCTCGAGAACTATAATCCCTGGCCGCATATTGCAGGAAAGGTGAGTGTATAAAATTATTCAGGAGTAAAGGAGTTATGAAGTTAAGGAGTTAAGACATATGTCATGTCTGTTTTAAACTTCTCGGGCAATTGTCTTAACTCCTTAACTTCATAACTCCTTTACTCCCAAAAACTTCTTTAACTACTGAGATATCATGCAAATAACCATCATTGCCGCCGTGGCACAAAACCGGGCGATAGGAAAAGACAACAAACTGATTTACTGGCTGCCAAACGACCTAAAACGGTTTAAGGCCCTTACCACAGGACACACAATAATAATGGGACGAAAGACCTTTGAGTCGCTGCCGAAAGGCGCACTGCCCAACAGACGCAACATCGTCCTGAGCCGCAGCAAGCGCGACTTCGCCGGATGCGACTGCTACACATCGCTCGACGAGGCCCTGGCCAACTGCTCTGCCGACGAGGACATATATATAATAGGTGGGGCAAGCATCTACGAACAGGCCATAAAATGTGCCGACAGGTTGTGTCTTACAGAGATAGAGGACACACCGGAAGATGCCGACACATTCTTTCCTGAGTTTGATGGATGGAGAGAAGAAAAGCGTGAGGACCACGACATAGACGAGAAACATGCCTACAGATACGCTTTTGTAGACTATGTGAGATAATAAAATTTGTCGCCAAAGACAACCGGTCGGTTCTCTTTGGCGACAATTTTAAGATAAGCCCCAATAGTCATTTAACCCCAAATCTGTCATTAGGATTCGGTCGGGATTTTTGCTTTATATTGAGCAGATTTTAGTTAGATTTTTCGCAGGCATAGCTGGCTATGTCAAGAAAAATCTGGCAAAAAGACGTCAATAGAAACAAAAAGACAGGCTGAAAGCATCAATACACAAAACTGATAAAGTAATATGCGGCTTAATTACCGAATTGGGTTAAATCCGCCCTAACATTATTTGCCTGAAGGCACGTCAGCCGTGGCGATATGTTCGGATATATATTTCTCTATCACTCCCTTACTGTAGCCCGACCACTTCTTGACAACTTTCCCGTCTGGCGACAAAAGTACGAAGGAAGGTATTCCGCGAACGCCATATTTAGCGGCAATGCCCGTATTGAGATTTTTGTCGCTGAGGTTCATCCATGTAATGCCTTCAGTGGCCGAATGCTCCTTCCACACCTTCTCATTGTCTACCGAAATGCTCACCGCCACAAGTCTGTCCTTATACTTGTCGGCTGCTTCCTTTATCTCAGGAATGGCCATCTTGCACGGACCGCAGCCACGGCTCCAGAAGTCGATAAGCACGTATCTGCCCCTGAAATCAGACAAATGCCACAATTTTCCGTCAATATCATAGAGGTCGGCATCAGCAGCCTCCTCTCCTACCTCAACGACATGTTGGGGGAAAAGAACATTCTTGGCTTCACGGCCGGAGAAAGAATCACGCCACACATCAGGTATATAGGCATAGAGAGCCTTAGCCTTTTCCAGATTATCCTTGTTCTTGGAGATATTCACCATGTATGCCGTGTTAACATAATTCAGCATCCAGGCCTGGTCGACATCAAGCTTCGCCATAGCCTCAAGTTCTACGGCTGAGATGCGGTCCTGCAGCATGCTTTTCGCCTGCTTCATGCTGTCGAGTCTCGCTTTCTGCCTTTTCTTTTCCTCACCGGAATACTTGCCCGATTTTATCCTGCTGCGCAGAGAGTCATAATCTCCATCTAAAATCTGATATTCGTTCCAGAGATCGCGCGAACTTGCAAGTATCTTGCTCCTTGTCTGCTGCTCGGGCACATCGCTTTCAACGTTCCATGTATACACAAGAAGATTGTCGGCAGAGATTCTTATCGAACTTCCCGGCCGTACCCAAAGATACAAAATCATGCTGTAATAGTTTTCCGTTCTTACCGTCAGGAACATCCAGTCGGTGCCGTTGCCCGAAGTTTCTTCCTCAAAACGGAACTTGCCGTTCCGCAAGGTGTCAGAAGCCACAAGCATTCCTACATTGTCTTCATTACGCAGAAGTTCAACGATAAGACCGTCGGGCACATTGGCTACACTTCCTTCAATAACAAACTTATTCTCGGCATGAAGGTTAATGGCCAAGAATAAAGATAAAATAAATAAGACTTGTTTCCTCATAATAACAAATTAACCAAGGCAATTACGCCTTGGTTTAAATTTTTATTCGATTACATCATCTTCGTCCTCATCGTCAACCGGTATGTCCACAATAGGCAACTGTCGGTCGAATGCCGAATTGAACGATATGATAGTCTCGCTTCGTGACAATCCCAGCGGCTGCAGACGGTCGTGAATGATGTTGAGCAAATGGTGATTGTTGAATGCGTAAATCTTAATGAACATATCGTAGTCGCCCGTTGTATAATGACATTCAACGACTTCAGGTATGTTTCTCAAAGCCTCAACAGCCTTGTCAAAATCTTCAGGATTCCTGAGGTTCAGACCTATATAAGCACATGTTTCGTAACCAATTTTCTCAGGGTCGATTATAAATTGTGAACCTTTCAACACTCCGAGACTATTGAGTTTCTGTATACGCTGATGAATGGCAGCGCCGCTTACGTTGCACGAACGAGCCACCTCAAGGAAAGGAATACGAGCGTCCTCAGCAATAAGCCTAAGGATTTTCTTGTCTAATGAATCTAAATTGTGATGCGCCATTTTCTAAGTTTTAGATTAAAACAAACATAAATACAGCCATGGATAAAGAGTGCTTTTGTTTTTATGCCATACGTCCGCCACGGCAAACGCCGGCATCTGTGACGCAAGAACATGCTGTTATCAAAATCCAACTGACCGATTAATTTGTGCAAAGATATGATAAATTTATCATTTCTGCAATAGATTTAAAGCAAAATTTTACTTCTTGATAACAGATTATAACATCTTTACAATAACAAAAATTACTTTTTGCTTTTTTCAACGGCTGAATAATTCACGCGCAGGGCACCAGCCTCGCGCAGAGCCTGACGCAAATCGCTCATAATTCCCATCTCTGTCTCGCGGTCAGCCTTGACCGACACGCTCATTATTTTTGCGTCTTCAGGCGACATGCGGCGGCGTTCTTCTGTAACAAAGTCCACTACGGCAGGAATGTCTGCATACTTGTCGTTAATCTGTATGCGCGTATTGTTTCCAGCCTGCGGCCTCATCTCTTTTGTAGGCTTGCCGATATAAATATGTGTAATGGCCGATTTCTTTGTAAGTTTAGTAAGTTCTGTTCCCTCCGGCACTCTGTATTTCACTTTCAGAGTTACCTGGCGCATGTGTGTAACGGTAATAAAAAAGAACAGCACCGTAAATATAAGGTCGGGCAATGCAGCCGTGTTTAGCATCGGCACGGTGCGCCTGCTGCGTCTGAACATTGTCATATCTCACCTCCTTCGGCTTCAGCCACCGTTGTCTCAGCTATACGCTGAGGATAATATTCTCTTACTTTTTCACGCTGCGCGGCCGTACAGCGTTCGTACTCCCGCCCGTATGTCTTCAGTGCATACCTGTTTCTGAGAGTTTTATACGCCGCCATTATCTCGTTCTGTACGTTGAAATAAAGGTCATAACTGGTCCTGCGGTCTATCGTTACCGATATAATGTGACGCTGGCGGTCGGCCGTCTTGCCGACAAACGTCATCACACGCGAACGCAGCTGCGCAACATCAAGCGGCTTGCCGTCAGCAATAAGCTTGTTGGACGACGTAAGTTGCAGGTCGAGCATGTTGCCTTTGCTTATGTCAGCCACCTCTTCGGTCTTGTCACGGTCAGGCGGAGGCAACTGGCGTTGCAGTCCCTTATCCACATCCATAGACGTCATGATAAGGAAAAACACCAACAGGATGAAAGATATGTCAGCCGTTGACGTGGTGTTCAGCAAAGGTACTTCACGTTTGTTATGCCTCAGAATCATTTTCTTTGACCGATGTTATATTCTTCTTTATGCAAGTGCATGTACGCCATATCGCACACATTTGATGTCATGCCGTTTGTCTTAACGCATATGTCTAATAAGGCGATATTCAGTACGACTGTGCACTTTATTTATTCAGATTTACTTTTCTGTTGTATCCCGAAAGTCCGAACACTACGCCGCAGACGGCAACAAACAGCAATATCAACGCTGTATTGATGAACATGTCGGTAGCTTTAAGCCAGAACACATCAGCATATTTCACTCCGTTGACCATGACTGGCTCTGACGAACCAAGCAGGAATGTAAGCAACAGACTTGCTGCAGTAAGGCCTGTTGTAAGCCAGACGATCCTAGCCGCCGGAATATTGTTGATTGTGTCAGATGTCTTGTCGCGTCCCTTGACGCTTCTGTACACGGCATAAGCCGTAATGCCCACCGTAGCCAGCACAAGCATATAAATAAACACAAGCACGGCATCAGTAAACATAGGAGCATTAAACGTCGGATCTTCATCATACGGAATGTCGTATCCTATCAGGAAGAACGCGCCGAACAGAAGCACAATGACGGCAAGCAGAACATACAGCACACGTGTGGATATCTGCTCTGCCGAAAGTTGTCTAATGCTTTTTAATGAGATGCGCATCATCGTGTAAGTTTATATTTCATTATGATGTCGAGCAGCGTTATGGCCGACTCTTCCATCTGACTCGTTATGTGCTCTATCTTTGAAAGTATGTAATTGTAGAACACCTGCATTATCAGGGCGGCAATAAGTCCGAATATTGTGGTTATCAGCGCCACCTTCATACCGGCAGCAACGATGGTTGGACTGATGTCGCCTGCCATCTGTATCTGCTCAAACGACATGACCATACCGATAACCGTACCAAGGAATCCGAGCGACGGAGCCATGGCTATGAACAGCGTTATCCACGAACATCCCTTCTCAAGGTTAGCAGCCTGCACCGAACCATAAGAAGTTATGCTGCGCTCAACGTCATCCATCGACTCGTCTATGCGCATAAGACCCTGATAACAGATTGAAGCCACCGGTCCGCGTGTGTTGCGGCAGATGGTCTTTGCCCCTTCAATGTCGCCTTTCATAATGAGAGGCTCCAGGTCGGTCATAAGCTTTTTGGCGTTTATCTCAGATAATGTAAGATAAATTATGCGCTCAATGCAGAACGCAAGACCAAGCACCAGCACCAGTGCCACAAACGACATGAATCCGGCGTTGCCTTCAATATACTTTACCTTCAGTGTTTTATGAAAACCTTCACTCTCCACCGGCATCATCGTTGAGTCAGGCACTTCAGCCATGTCAAGGTCTAGCGAGTCGGCAGGTGCTGACTGCGCAGCAGTGTCTTGCTGTTCTTTTGCAGTGTTATCTTCCACAGCTTTCCCTGCAGGAGTTTGTGTTTTGTGCGACTTGGGCTGATCGGCTGCAAGAGTAGACACGGCTTTCGACTTCATCTGCCCGGTTATTTCACCATTCTGAGCAAACGCCGAATGGCCGATAGAAAATGCGAGGATCGTTGTTATTGCAATCTTTGCAATCAGATTACTCATATCTGTTATGAATTAGAAAAACATTAAGCGGAAAGAGGGGGATTCGAACCCCCGAAACGCTTTTAACGTTTACACGCTTTCCAGGCGTGCCTCTTCAGCCACTCGAGCACCTTTCCTTACCTGAACTTCATTTAGTTTACGGGATGCAAAATTATCTTTTTTCCATCTATTTTCATCATAAAATCACATCTTTTTTAGCTTTACGCCGGCATTTTTGATATTTTTAGTTTTTACCGGCTTCCATATGTAATACTGCCACGCATGACATATTCAGACGCCCAATGAGAATAAGCGGAAAGAAAGAACGCACCAAACGTCATTCGCATTTATGCCAACAGCATCTATCACACTGAAAACACGCGCTTTACGTTGGCATTTGTAGCCTCAGCCACCTGCTCCTCACTCACTCCGTAACATTCTGCCATACGCTTCAGCACATAAGCCACATAGGCACTCTCATTACGTTTTCCGCGCATCGGAACCGGAGCCATGTACGGCGAGTCGGTTTCAAGCACAATTCTGTCGAGCGGAACTGTGGGCAACACCTCCGGCAAATGAGATTTCTTGAAAGTCAGCACTCCACCGATGCCGAGTACAAACCTGTCGAACGACAGCAGTTCGGCAGCCTCCTTCTCGTTGCCTGTAAAGCAGTGGAAAACACCTCCCGGCAGTTCCTGCTCGTAACGGCGCAACAGACGCACAATTTCGTTCTGTCCCTTCCGGCAATGTATCATCAGCGGCAGCCGATACTCTATCGACCATCTGACCTGCTCCTCAAACGCCAACAGCTGCTCCTGCTCAAACTCACGGCTCCAGTAATAGTCGAGTCCCACCTCGCCTACAGCAATAACCTTGTTGCGGTTGGCATCAAGCACAGGCTTCATTTCTTTCAATACATCCTGCCAGTCGGCTCTTACTTCTTCAGGATGCAGTCCTATCATCGGATAGGCATAGCCGGGATAACGGTCGCACACGGCAAGCACCCTGCTTACCGACGGCATGTCGATAGCCGGTATAAACACCTTGCTCACACCGGCATCCTTTGCTCTCTGTATTGTCTCATCACGGTCGGCATCAAACTCTTCGCCGTCGAGATGTGTATGTGTGTCTATAAAATTCATTCTCCAAACATTTTTTCAATTAAGACATCATTGTCCGTTACGGCTGTAGTGCAAAGAACAGCAGGCATCAGCAAGCCGGCAAACGGCAATGAAAGAACATTCAGCAGAATAGCACCAAAGCTTCAAATCAATATAAATGCTCTTCTTTTCTGCGGTAATAATATATTATGCCGTATTTGCGGCATTCAGCAAATCTCACCTCAGGCGGCTCATTCTTGAAGTTTTCCTCTATCTGATTCCACAGTTCCAACAGCACGCTGTCTACCTCCGGACGTATTGTCTTCAAAGCCTCAAGAGCCTGAGCGGTGCGGTCTTGCAGACGCTTTTGCTGATCGTTGTTCTCCTTGAATATATCAAGATGAGTGCTGACCATGCCTATCGTAGGGTTAAATATCGGCCGTCCGCCTTTCTTTATCCGGGCTTTCTCGCCTTCAACAACCTGCGTGCCCCACTTTATCAGACCTGATATGGTCTTAATGTTGGGCAGCGACGTTGTACTCTCATCAAGTCCATACAGCTTGAGGTTCGACTTCTTAATCTCTCCGCGCTCTACCGACATCAAAAGCACCTGCACAAAATGGCTTACATACATCGTGGCATTGCGCTGCAGCTTGTCGCCCTTTCCGGCTCCTCTCAGCTGGGCTGCATAGCTCACCTTATACTGCTCAGAGGCTGTGAGCAGCCTGTCGTATGCCGGCTGCGCACGGTTAAGGGTTTTCCAGTCTATGAAGCGGTTGCGCACGGTGTAGATATCGTTGTTGTCGAGCAATGTCTTCAGTGCCCTCAAACGGGCTGCGTCTGTCTTCGGTAGTCGTCTGTATGGCATTTCTTTTATATCACATAAAAATATTATTAAATAAATCTCACGCCGGCAAAGCCTCTTGCAGGCCCGGCCGGCATCCGCATAATCATCCCGCACAAAGACATGGCGGGGAAAGGAACTAAAGCAGACTGTCGCCTAAGCCTTGCGGCCCATCATGGCATCGGTGTATGCACGGAGCACGCTCTTGCGCTCATCGTCAACACTGACGAGATCGAGATATTTGCGGCTTTGCTCAAAATAGTACTTTATTCTGTCTTCAGCCAGGCGGTCGATGCCCAGTTCGTTATATATCGAAGTAACGGCCTTTATCTTCTCCTCTGGATTAAAGTCAGTGGCCGTAATCCATTTAACAAGTTCATTGCGGCGCGCCTCGTCGGCTCTGTTATATGCATTGATGAGCATATATGTCTTTTTGTTACACAGGATATCGCCACCAATGGCCTTGCCGAAAACCTTCGAATCGCCATAGACATCAAGATAGTCGTCCTGCAGCTGGAAGGCCAGACCTATCTGCTCGCCAAACTTATACAGATTGTCGGCATCGCTCTCTGAAGCTCCGGCCAGCACGGCGCCTATCTTCAGGGCGCATGCCAGCAGCACGCTCGTCTTGAGGCGTATCATCTCTATATACTCTTCCTCAGTAACATCGGTGCGTTTCTCGAAGTCCATGTCATACTGCTGTCCCTCGCCTACCTGCAGAGCCGTCTCTATAAAAGTGTCGAGCACGGGCTTCACCTTGTCGGGTGCGCTCTGCGCCATGCGCTTGAACGCCAGCACATACATGCTGTCGCCTGACAGCACGGCCGTATTGGCGTTCCATTTAACGTGTACGGTCTGGTGGCCGCGCCTCATGGCAGCGTTGTCCATAAGGTCGTCGTGCAGCAGCGTGTAGTTATGATAAATCTCAAGGCCGCAGGCCTGAGACAATATGCTCTCGGGGTCATCCTTATATAAATTGTAGGCCATCAGCACCAGCGACGGGCGTATGCGCTTGCCGCCCATCGACAGCACATACTTAATGGGGTCATAAAGGCTCTGCGGCTTACGTTCGTAAGGCATGTTGTCAAGATACGAGTTAATCTTTTGTAGTATTTCGTTTGCCGTTAACATAGTGATAAAGGTTTTTAAGATTGCAGAATAATTATTACAACTTAAACACGACGGGAATGCAGAAGTACGTGCGGCATGGCTTACCGTGGTCCTCGCCCGGTTTCCATTTCGGCATTATGCGTATCACGCGCAACGCTTCGCGGTCGAGCTCGGGGCTGACCGACTTAACCACCTTCGGACTGCTTATCGTTCCGTCTTTATTTATTATGAACGACACAAGGACCTTGCCCTGTATCTTCTGTTGCTGTGCAATGACAGGATATGAGAGATTCTTGGTGAGCCACTTCATAAACTCCACCATGCCACCGGGAAACTCCGGCAGGCGCTCTATAACCTGAAAGTTGAGAGGATTGTCGTCTTCGTCAACAGCCACAGGCGACAGTGCCGCTGTCTGGCTCTCTGCAGCCTCGCTGTTTCCGGCAGCTCCGGCCTGCGCGTCATTATCGGTGTCTGTGCCGTCATGCTGTTCCACCACGTCGGCAACCTGCTCGTACACTACCTTCATTTTCTCGGGCACGGCAGCCTTGGGGGCAACCTGAGGGGCGGCAATCATGTTCTTCTGCTGCAGCACAGGCATCATCTCAATGTCTTGCGAAACATCGTCAAGAATATCGTCAGCTACGTCAGTCGACGGGCTTGACGTGGTAAACTCAAGGCAAACCAGAAACAGCGACAGCACTACTATCAGACCTAACAAGAAGCCTGATGCGCGCTGATGTTCCAAGTCGGCCTTATATGATTTCTTAAGTTCCACCTGACCAATGATGATTAATACCTTAGGGCCTGCACATACTAATCTGACTTTTTTGGCGTTATTATCAAGAACAAATGTGCATGACACCTTATTTTCACTCTACAAAAGTAACGTAGATATTTGAAAAAAGGTGTATCTTTGCCGTAAAAATAACAGAAATCGATGAAAAAAACCGTTTTTTTGTTTTTGCTGACGCTTTTTGCCGTTACTGCCGGCGCGCAGGACAGCCAGACCGGATACAACTTTCTGCGTATTCCGGTAAGTGCCCACGCTGCAGCTCTCGGCGGCGAAAACATCACCATAATAGAAGACGACCCTTCGCTGATGTTCAGCAACCCTGCACTGCTTGCATCGGTGAGCGACAAAAGCATTAACCTCAACTTCATGACCTACATGGCGGGGGCAACCACAGCCAGTGCATCGTTCAACCGCATCATAAAGGACAAGGCCTCCGTGGCCGTCATGGCTCAGTATATGGACTACGGAAAGATGAAGGAGACTGACGAGAACAACGTCATAAAAGGCGAGTTTTCGGCCAAGGACATTGCCATAAGCGGAGTGTTCAGCTATATACTGACCGACAAACTGGTGGGCGGCATAACGGCCAAATTCATAAATTCTTACATCGGCGACTACAGCTCGCTGGCCGTAGGCATAGACCTCGGACTCAACTATTATGACCCTGACCGCGAATGGTCGGTGTCGCTCTTGGCAAAGAACCTGGGCGGACAGATAAAGGCCTATGACGAGGAGTACGAGAAGATGCCGTTCGACCTGCAGGCAGGAGTTAGCAAAAGGTTTGCGTCGCTGCCGTTCAGGCTGTCGGCAACGCTGGTTGGACTTACCGACTGGGACTATGGACTGATAAATCACCTCGTGATTGGCGCCGACATCATCCTGTCGCAGCAGATATACCTGGCTGCCGGATATAACTTCAGGCGTGCCGACGAGATGACGATAGGCAGCGGCACCGACGACGAGAGCAGCCACGGAGCGGGATGGTCGTTCGGAGCGGGCCTGCAGCTCGAGCGCTTCAAGCTGCAGCTGGGCTACGGCAAATATCACGTGTCGTCAAACTCGCTGCTCGTAAACGTCAGCTATTCGCTGTAAAGGGCCGCACAGAGGCTGCATGCGGCAGACATCAATAAAAGAAAAAATATCAAGAACAAAATAAACAAGACATGAAGAAAATAACAATAGCCATCGACGGTTATTCGTCATGCGGCAAAAGCACTATGGCCAAAGACCTGGCACGTGAGGTGGGATATATCTATGTCGACACGGGCGCGATGTACCGCTCTGTCACGCTCTATGCCATGCGCAACGGCCTGTTTAACGCCGACGGAAGCATCAACACCGGCGAACTCGAACAGAAGATGGGCGAGATAAACATTTCGTTCAGGCTGAACAGCGAGACCGGCCGGCCGGACACTTACCTCAACGGCGAACTTGTTGAGAAAGACATACGCACAATGGAAGTGTCTGCCCGCGTAAGCCCTATAGCCGCACTGCCGTTTGTAAGAAAGGCCCTCGTTGCCCGGCAGCAGGCCATGGGCAAGGAGAAAGGCATAATAATGGACGGAAGAGACATAGGCACCGTGGTATTCCCCGACGCCGAACTCAAGATATTCGTAACGGCATCGGCCGAAGTGAGGGCACAGAGACGCTACGACGAACTGAAGGCCAAAGGCATGCCGGCCGACTTTGACGACATACTGAAGAACGTGAAGGAGCGCGACTATATCGACTCTCACCGCGAGGTGTCGCCGCTGCGCAAGGCCGACGACGCCATAGAGCTGGACAACAGCAACATGACCATAGCCGAGCAGAAGGCATGGCTGATGCAGAAGTTTAACGAGGCAACAGCCTGACAAATAACTACAGCAAGGGGACATGAAGCTACTGAAAGAGCGCATAATGCGCGACGGAAAATGTTTTGAGGGCGGCATCCTGAAGGTTGACAGCTTTATCAACCATCAGATGGACCCTATCCTGATGAAGTCTATAGCAGTGGAGTTTGTCAGAAGGTTTGCCTCTACCGACATCAACAAGATTATAACCATTGAAGCCAGCGGCATAGCCCCGGCCATAATGACGGGCTATCTGCTTGAGCTGCCGGTGGTGTTTGCCAAGAAGAAAAAGCCGGTAACGATGGAAAACATGCTCACCACGACGGTCTACTCGTTCACAAAGAACCGCAACTATGACATCTGCGTGAGCAAGGACTTTCTGCGCAAAGGCGACCACGTATTGTTCATTGACGACTTTCTGGCCAACGGCAATGCTGCCAAAGGCATAATAGACCTCGTAAACCAAGCCGGAGCCACGCTTGCAGGCATGGGTTTCATCATAGAAAAAGCCTTTCAGCACGGCGGCGAATATCTGCGCAACGCCGGCGTGAGAGTTGAGTCGCTGGCAATAATTGACAGCCTTGACAACTGCGAGATAAAGATAAGATAACACCAAAAAAGAAATATACACAGAAGCATCATGGCGGCGGCTCACAGTTGTGCCGCCGCCATAATTATTCCATTTGTCCCATTACTACAATCACTCCCACTACTCCCATAATCCCCATCCCCCAACAATGCCACTCACCCCTCGAACAACCCACGAGCTGCACACCGTGGAACTGATGATACGCCTGTATTGCCGCCATAAGGAGGGCAACAGGGAACTGTGTCCTCAATGCCGCGAACTGCTTGAATATGCCTCGTCGCGCCTTGCCCGTTGTCCGTTTCAGGACAACAAGCCGACATGCCGCCTGTGCAAGGTGCACTGCTACAAGCCCGAAAAGCGCGAGCAGATACGCCAAGTGATGCGCTATGCCGGTCCGCGCATGCTCTTATATTATCCGGCAGACGCCATAAAGCACATGGCAAGGGAGATTGCGCTGAAGATGAAGCGTAAGGGCAAGTAACTTATACCTAAATATAATATGCCATATATTGCGATGCAAAAGGGCATCTTTTACAATGCAATATGTGTCCTTTTGCAGCATAAAAGGATACCTTTTGCAAAAGGATATTGCGAAAGATCAAACTAAAAATAATTTTATCAGAAACTCATCACTCGTCACATCAGGCTTTAACTTCCTGAAAGACAACATATTAAGGCGTGATTTGTTGCAGCTTAAACTCATCACACGGCTATAATTTCACGTAAAATTTGTGCTTGTAACATATATGCGAGCAGATTTACCTACGGATAGCTCCATCTTCACAATGTATGCACATTATTTCATGATAGCAGATGCTGCTCCATATTGCTCGCCCACCTCATTTCCACGGTTTACCTTCTTGCCATATCCAAACGTATATGTAACAGACAGGTTTAGACGCCGGTGAAAATTGTTGCCATTAACGAACTGCGTCTCTGAATAAAGAGGAGTCGCCAGTTTGCTGGTTGAGCACAGCCAGTCGTTGCGAAACATATTCATCGCACTGACACGTATATTCCAACCCGAACGGCTCCATCCGGCAAGCATTTGATAAAAATCACGGTCTTCGTATATCACGCCCCGGTTTCCCTGCACAGTGAGGTTCTTTGTCTGATAAGATGCCTGAAAATAGAAGTTGCCAAGATAATATGTTGCAGAGGCACTGCAATAAAACGGCGAACGCCTGATGTCGAATAGTCCTGACATGCGATATAACGACACAGAAGGAGAGGCTGCCAACTGAAGGTTGCCGTTAAGCAGTTTATAATTAAACGACATGCCTATCTGTGTACGGTTATAGTTGCAATCTGTCTCAAAGGTTCTCAGCAGGGCCGTGCCGCCGTTATATGGCTTATAAACAGGCACATAAAGATTGAACTCGCCGAAATACTGCACAAACGCCGAAGCCGAAAAAGCATTGACCGGCATCCAGTTGTACGACAGATTGAATGTAACCTGCCTAGAAAGTCCGAGATTGGGATTTCCGGTATAATACATCAGCTCGTTTTGCTGAAGCACATTAGGTGTCTTTTCGCTTGCGCCCGGATAGTTTGCGCCGAAATGAAAATATGTGCGGAACGAGTGTTTACGCGAGGGAGAGAAGCCTACTGACAGATTGATCAACGGATAAATTTCAGCAACCGAAAGGTCGTTTATTTTATTCCTTTCCCACTGAAAGGCTGCGTCGGCACTTATATTCCACACCTTATTCAGAAACTTATAGCCGAGGGCGGCACCTGAATAGGTATCAGAAAAATCATTGTCATAAGGAGATGTGCCGAAATAGCTTACCTGATTGGACGTAGAGCCAAACCAGGCGCGGAAGAAAGCCGTATGGCTGTCGGTAAATTTCTTGAAAAGCGTTGCACTGCCGCGAAACTGCCATACGTCTTCTTTTGAATTGTTCGCTATGGCCTCACTGCCCGGCAACGAGGTCTGATAGTTGTATGAATAATTGGTATGGCCGTAATTTATGCCAGGAGACACGCTGACATGAAAATTGTGTGGCAGGATAAAATAATAATTTCCCGACCATACGAAATAACGGCTCACGTAGGGTTCGTTCTTCAAATAAGAATAGTCTGCATTATTCTGAGGAACAAACGACAATGTTCCGCCGGTCCGGGCCATCGCCGACTGGTCAAAATTAAAACCTATGGTGTTGGCTATCTGCATTTTGTCGGTATCGTAAACTGCACGGAAAGAAACAGGATACTGGTTATACTTGAAACGTGAATAGTCCAACGCCTCGTTTCTTGTTGTCTGAAAAGCCTGACCATTTTCATCTTCAATACTGTAAATACCCTCAACAGAATTGCCGTAATGATTAATGTCGTGATTGGAGGTACCGGCATATAAATCGTATGTCATGCGTTTATACACAAACTTTGAATATACCGAAGCCCGGTTTGAAAGTCTGCCGGTAAGGAAATTTTCATTCAGAGTGGCCTTGGTATAACCTCCGTATTCATATTTCTGTACTATGAAATTAACGACATGCTCACTTCCCTGAAAACGCGGATCTGCGGGAAAGTCAAGATATTCAACTCGGCGTACATCTGAAGTCAAGATGCCTTCCATCTCTTCGGCCGACGCCGGAATATAGTTGATATATATAGCCACACTCTGCCCGCTTGTGGTAGTTACGGCATTGTCCATCAGATTAATGTTGATCTGAGGCAGTGCAAGCTGTTGTAGAAGGTCTATCGCATTTTGCGCTGACTGCCTCTGCTTCATCGTCGGAATGTATGTTGACGACATGGCATTGGTGTGCTGCATCTTGGCCTTGACCACCACTTCGTCAATTTCTTTTGTGCGTATGCTGTCTGAAGTTTGAGCCGTCATTTTTACAGGAAATGTGCATACTAGCCATAATGACAAAAATGCTCCCGGTAAATATGCAATATCATTTTTTACAAAATCTTTCATATTTATATTCATATACTGTTTTTATTTCCATTAAACCTGCTCAACCTGGATGAAAGCAGAATGTGATGAGTTGCAGCATCAACTCATCACACTGTAACATTCTGACATTCAACGTATTGAAACAGAATGTGACGAGTGATGAGTTTTTAACAAAAATATATTCTGTTTCAGCCGCCATTATGATAAACAGTATGACGACTGCCGGGCATTTCCGTATTTACCGGCACTGCTAAATGCCGTTAATTATTCTGTCGCGGCACCTCTCCATGAGCCATTTGGGCGTACTCGTGGCTCCGCAAATGCCTATCGTGTCGATGCCTTCTATCCATTCGCGCTTAATCTCGTCGGGGCCTTCAATAAGATGACTGTTGGGATTGACGCTCCTGCACTCGTTGAAGAGCACCTTGCCGTTGCTGCTCTTGCGGCCGCAGACAAAGAGAATGAGGTCGTGGCGCTTGGCAAACGAACTGATGTTTGGCATGCGGTTGGCCACCTGACGGCATATCGTGTCGAAGCTCCTGAACGTGGCTTCAGGCGAGATGTGCTCCTGGATATAGTCGATTATGCGGTGAAACTCGTCGAGCGACTTCGTTGTCTGCGAATATAGATATATGTCGCGGTTGAAGTCGAGCGCCTTGGCATCGTCTATTCCGGCTATGACGATAGCCTTGCTGTTGGTCTGTCCTACAAGTCCGAGCACCTCGGCGTGGCCCGGCTTGCCGAATATTACAATCTGCGCATCCGGATTAGAGTCGTATTCGCGCTTGATGCGCCGCTGCAGCTGCAGCACCACTGGGCATGTGGCGTCTATTATCTCTATGTTGTTGCGGCGTGCCACCTCGTAAGTCTCGGGCGGTTCGCCGTGGGCACGCAGCAACACCTTCACGTTGTGAAGAGCCTTCAGCTCGTCGTGGTTAATAGTTATAAGTCCCATGCTGCGCAGGCGTTCACACTCCATTCCGTTGTGCACAATGTCGCCCAGGCAGTATAATGTCTTTCCGGCCGCAAGCTCTTCTTCGGCCTTTCTTATGGCAGTGGTAACCCCGAAGCAGAATCCGCTGCCGTCATCGATTTCTATCTGTACCATCTTCTTGATGTTTCTTATAAAATAATCCCAAACCGTCATTAGAGCGCACATAGTATTATCTGTCTTGTGCATTCATGCTTTCAGCCCGTCTTTTTGTTTCTATCGGCAGATTTCCGTTAGATTTTTCTTGATATAACCAGCTATACCAGCAAAAAAATTAACGTAAATCAACTCAATATAAAGCAAAAATCAGAGCCTAATCATAATAACGATTTGGGATAATTCATGACCGGACTGAGCCGGTCATGAATAAAAACAAACAGGCATTCTGACCGTAATAATATATTCCTATAGCTCTATATTTGCCTGTCGCGGCATAAGCCTTACGGTCTTTCTGTGCCGAAATATGTGTCGAGCAGCTCTTTTGCTGCCACGAAGCTCGTCTTTGTTCCGGCCAGCACCGAGTCTTCTGACGCCTTCAGTTTCTGCTGTATAAGCGGATTGTTATAGAAGCTGCCGCGCAGATGCTCGTTTATGGTTTCATACATCCAATATTTGCTCTGCTCGTTACGGCGGTAGTTGAAGTAGCCGTTGTGCTTAACAAAGTCGACATACTGATAAACCATGTCCCACACTTCCTTTACGCCTGTGCCGTAGAAGCCGCTGTAGCAGAGCACCTTGGGCTGCCAGCCACTGTCTGATGGCGGGAAGAAATGCAGGGCGTTGCGGAAGTTGGTGGCGGCAATGTGGCACTTATCCACGTTGTTACCGTCGCACTTGTTGATAACTATGCCGTCGGCTATCTCCATGATGCCTCGCTTTATGCCCTGAAGCTCGTCGCCCGTGCCGGCCAGCTGAATGAGCAGGAAGAAGTCAACCATAGAGTGACATGCCGTCTCGCTCTGCCCTACGCCCACCGTCTCGACAAATATCTTGTCGTATCCGGCAGCCTCACACAGTATGATTGTCTCGCGGGTCTTGCGCGCCACGCCTCCCAGCGAGCCTGCCGTAGGACTGGGACGTATGAAGGCTTCTTCACGCAAAGAGAGTTTTTCCATACGGGTCTTGTCGCCAAGAATACTTCCCTTGGAGCGTTCAGAACTGGGGTCGATGGCCAGGACGGCCAGCTTGCCGCCAAAACGGTCGAGCACATGCACGCCAAACTGGTCGATAGAGGTACTCTTTCCGGCACCCGGCACACCGCTGATGCCTATGCGCAGCGACTTGCCGCTGTAGGGCAGGCACTTCTCGATAACCTCCTGAGCCTTCTGCTGGTGGTCGGGATTAACACTCTCTATCAGCGTAACGGCCTGGCTTAGCACCGTAACGTTGCCTTTAAGGATGCCTTCCACCATCTCGCCCACTGTATACTCACGGCGCCTGTAGCGTGCGCGGTTAAGATATGGATTCACTGTTGAAGGCTGCTCTACTCCGGAATTAACCGTAAGCCCCTTATACTCACTGCTGTTTTCTGGATGTTCCATAACAATATTATTTCACTTTTACATGTATAACAACCTTTGGTTTTGCCGGGTCGTTGGTTATCATCAGCACACGCGGCTTGCTCCTTGCGCTCTTCAGCTGCTTCTTGTAAGCCGTGATCTTCAGTTTTGCCGATTCGCCCGGACGCAGCTTCGACTTGTTCAGCTTCACCTTCAGACCTGTTGTGAACATCTGCATTGAACGTATGTCGAGCCTGCTCTTTCCGTTATTTTCAATGATTATCGTTCCGCTCTTGTCGTCCTTGTCGCCGAACGTGCCGAGGTCGAGAGTCTCTGACGACAGCTTTATCACCGGCGCATTGTGCTTCTGTGTCTCCGACATGTTTCTGAATCCGGGGAGCAGAACGGCCGAAACCGATATTTCCTTGTCGGCGCTGACCTTGTCGCCGGGATACATTCCGAGATATACCGACGACTGCGTAAGTCCGTAATCACGCAGCTTCAGCGAGTTGAGCGTTATCGTTGCCACGCCGGTGTGTCCAGGAGCAATGGTTGTAGGCGACACTGACGCCGTAAGGTAATCAGGCAGGTGCATCACAACCGGACTGACGCTCTCAGATCCGCTGTTGATGATGTGTATCTTCTGTATAGGCATGTCGCCCACGTTGACATCATCAAACTCGATGTTGTTGTTGTCTGTCCTCACGCTGCCGATAGTGTAGTCATACTTTCCGGTGAAGTCGATAAGCTTGTCAACCACCACTCCCTTCATCTTCAGATAGAAGGGCTTGTCGGAAGCATTGCTGTAAACGGCCACTTCCTTTTCAAAATGTCCGAGCTGACGTGCATCATAAGTAACCTCAACCGTAAAGTTGTCGCCCTTCATGATGCTGCCGCGCGGATAGCTCGCAATGACACATCCGCAACTCGTCCTAACTGTGTCGATTATCAGTTCGTTGCCCTTGTTGCGCAATTCAAACTTCGCCGTGACGGGCTGTTCATAAAGAACGCTTCCGCAGTCGATAACCTCGTGCTTGGCAGATATGCGCTGTGCCGCCATGTCGAAGGCAAAGGCGGCAACCAGGGCTGTCAGTATTATTTTTCTTTTCATAATTCAATTCTCTTTCAATCATTCAATAACAATAACCTTAGACACTGCACGTCCTGAATATTCAGGCGAGTAAGCACACTGCACGGTGCATGTACCTGTCTCGTAAGTGCCTTCACGGTCAACATAATATTCTGTCTCTATAACGTGCGTTCCCTTGCTGAAACGGTCGAAATAATAGTTCGTAACGTTGTCTTTCGGCGTGCAGTAATATCCGCCGGCGTATCCGCTAAGCTGTCTGAGAGGCTCCATGCAGGCGGCACGCTTGTCGCTCACCTGAACAAAGTCGTAATCGCGGTCGGCTACTATGGTTATGCGCACCTTGATGCGTGAGCCCACTTTCAGACTTGCGGGCGTAGTGCCGTCGGCAGAAAGTATTTCTCTTGTAACCTTGAAGCCCGACGAAGCGGCATCTATATCAGAAACCTTGCATACTGACTGGGCATAAACGGCGCCCCATGATGTACCTTCAGATGTCTTGCTTACGGTCAGCTTGCCGGGGTTGGCAACGCTTGTTGCCGACTTGACGTAACCCAGACCTGCGGTGGCAGGCGACATGTCGAGCTTCTTGCCGTCGAGCGTTATCTCAGCCTTCTCGCTCTTGTTCAGCACCGACATGTTGTCGCTTAAGAATGCATAAACGGCATTTGCGCTGTTGACCGGTGTGTTCCAGCCCTGCACTCTCTTCTGCTGCAGCAGCCATTGTCTCATCTCGTCGATTTCTGCCGAATAGCCATTGGCGTCAACAAGCTTCATTGCCTCTATTACTGCAACCTGTGTAGGTATGCGGTAATCAAACCAGTTGTAGCCTGCGCGCGGCGAGTCGTAGTAGCGGCCCATAGTCTCTGTCTTAACCGAATATTCCTCAAGACTCTTCAGGTATTCACCTGCGAGCTTGCTCTCGCCGTTCTTTGACAATACAACAGCCATGAGGGCCTTGCCGTAAAGGTTAAGTGAAGTGTTCTTTGTCTTAAGATATCCGAGCAGATAGTCTGCCGCAGAACGTTCTGCCGACGTAAGTTGTCTGTCGCCAAGGGCGCAGATATACAGATACTGCAGTGCCGAGTAGTCGCGTATTCCGTATGCGTTGCCTTTCTTTTCGGCCTCCTTTATCTTCTCAACTTCATCCACAACGACGCGTCCGAGATAAGTCATTGCCTTGTCGAGCATGCCTTTTGTCTCGTTCTGAACGCCTATCATTGTGTTCAGACGGGTAAGCAGCTCAGCAATGCTTGCCGTCAGCGACGGCGAGCCGTAAGGCATTCCCTGCCACCACGACCAAGAGCCGTCGGCCTGATTCTGCAGCTTTTGCAGTTTGCCGAGCATCAAGCTAATGTTGTTGTTGAGCGAAGAGCTGTCGAAATAGTTGGCAAGGAGACGTTTCTGCTCAGCCTCATTGTCGGCATCTGCCACCCAAGGCGTCTCGTTGAGCACGATGTCCTTAAGTTCCTGATTCTTCTCCAGACTGCTCAACAGACTTGTCTGTTCTGCCTCACGCTTCCACTGTTCGAACGTTGTCTTAGCCTGCGGAGCGTTCTTCAGGATGTAGTTGCTTATGCTGTTGGCATAATATGCCGTGGCAAGACTTATGGCGTTGTTGTCGCTGGCGGTGCCTATATAAGGCAAAGCCTGAAGCACGAGCCATGCAGGATTGTTGGTGTATTCAACAGTCAGCTTGTTGTTTCTGCCGCCCTTAGCGAACAGGTTGCCAAGGTCTATCGTCTTCTGGCCGGGCTGCGTCTGTGTGAACGGCACCGTATTGGTTACAAGTTCCTCGTCAGCCAGCACCGGAAGATAGTGCTGCTCGCCGTCGCTGAAGTTGCGTCCGTTTGCAAATATCTTGCACACAAGCATTGAACTGTTGGCGTCAGGGCAATATTCGAACGATACAGCTGTTGTCTGTCCGGCAGCAACCTTGAACGACTTTTTCTGCTCAAACACCGTTTTGTCTGTCTCAGGATCTACGAGCTGCATAACAGCCGTACCCTCTGCACTCTTCTCTGAAGTGTTGAATATTCTTGCTGCTATCGAAGCACGGTCGCCTACACGTACAAAGCGCGGCATGTTGGGCTGCACCATAACGGTCTTGCGCGCAACGGTTTCGCTCTCGATAAGTCCGAAGTTTACGTCCTTGTCGTGAGCAAGTCCCATAAACTTCCATGTTGTTATGCTTTCGGGCAGAGTAAACTTAACGCTCACGTTGCCTTTGTCGTCTGACTGAAGTGCGGGATAGAAGAACGCCGTCTCATTAAGGTTCTCGCGCAACTGAACGTTGTCTGCAGAACGGCCCTGAACAGAACCGTTGTCGGCTGTTACAGGAGGCTCTGCAAGCTCTTCCTTGCTCTTAACCGAAGCAGATTCGCTCTCGCCGGCCGACATGGCTGAATCGGAAGCCACAGCCTGCTTCTTAACTGCGCTGCCGGCAAGACTTAGTCTCAGACCTCCATTAACCCCATAGCCTCTCAACATTATATTCGACACGAAGAAATTATCAATGTCAAACCTGTTCATATCGAAGTCGTCAACATCGAGCAGCTTGATGTCGGCCGCACTTGAGAAGTGCAGACCATTCTGATATACAGAACGCCACTGAGTGTAAGGCTCACTGATGGCCATGTCATTGTAGAACCACCAGCTGAACGGAGTTATCTGGTTGAGCGAGCTGTCATAAAGCGTAGCCATGAGCTGTGCCTTGGCAGCAGTGCCGTCGGGTCTTGTTATGTTGAGCGTCCACTCTTCGCTCTGCCCCGGAGTAAGTCTGTCGCGGAAAGTGGTCCACTTCAGCATCAGTCTTCTGTCGGGAACAGGACGTGTGATATACACGCTGTGATTATAGTCCTTGCCGTCTTTCACCCATACGAGGTTTATCTTCAGGCCGTCGCCATACTCGTCCTTATATGTCAGAGTGCGTGTTGACAGCTGGTTGCTAAGGTCTGTTGCGCCGTCGGCAATTACCTTATCGCCCGAAATGACGGTGTAAAGGATATGTGTGTCGGCATCAGACGAGCCTACCTGCAGATAAACCGGACTGCCGTCTGACGGGAACTTGGTGTCTGAAAGATAGAACCAGTCGTGTGTTTCAACGCAAGGCTTAGTGTCATCGAGGCTGAACACGACGAAATCCTGCTTCAGCGTGTCTGTGCCGCAGATAGCCACGAGCTTATGGCGGCCCGACTTTAGCTGCGACGCCGTGTTCCATGTGATGCTCTCGTCGCGGTTGGTTCTTGCCTTGAAGGCATTGAACGAGCCGTCGATGTAATATCTAACGTTGTCGTCGATGTCAACACCGGCCATATTCTTGTATACGAACTTTATTGTCTTCAGACTGTCGCGGAGTATGCGTCCGGGCAAAGTAGTGCTCAGTGCGGCGGGCTTATTGCCCAAAGGCAGTGCCAGCTGTCCGCTGCGAGTCTCGCCTGCCTGGTCGGTAACTTCGGCATCAGCGGTTATTGTATAGAAGCGTGCAATGCTGTTGAACGTGCGTTCGTCAATGCCGCCGTCGGTATCTGCCCATGCGGGGAGCACCATAGGCATCTCTATCTTGAAAGCTCCGTCAGCATCGGTAACGGCCTCGCCCTTTACGAGCACGTCGGTTCCGGAACCGTTAGTGTAAGCCGATGCATAATAGCGCCACCACAGCGACTGGCTGCGCTTAACCGTGTAGCTGACCTTTGCGCCCTGAACCGGCACGCCGGCATATGTCTTTGCATGAGCCGTAACCACAAGCGTGTCACCGCTCTGATATCTCTGGTTGATCTTTGGGAACTCAACCTGGAATGTAGGACGCTTGTATTCTTCCACCGTGATGTTTACAGAAGCATTGATGCCGAAGTCGCCCTGTATGGTGTAGCGGCCCGTAAGTCCGCCCGAAGGCAGCGCAAAGTCGGTGCTGGCCGTACCATATTCGTCGGTAGTTACAGTGGCCTCGCTCACCACCTTATAGTTAGCGTCTCTCATGGTGAGCTTGAATGACTTGCCTGCAACGACCTTGCTTTCCATGCCTTTCTGAGTGTTATATGCCACGGCTGCCACATGAACAGTCTGTCCCGGACGGTAAATCTTACGGTCGGTAAATATGTTCAGCACGTCGCGGTCGCCCTTCTGGGCATAATAAGAGAAGCTGCTCCATGTGCCAAGCATAGGAGCCGCCTTGTCTCTCTCAGTGTAAGCGCGCAGCATTCTGATGCCGTCGCCGCCCATACTGAACACGGCTTCGCCCTTATCATTGCATGTAAGGGTATGCGTCTTCTTGCCGTTTGTCTGCACGACGATGGTTGCACCGGGCATAGGCTGGCCGGTTGTAGCACTCAAAGCTGCAAGGCGCAGCTTGTTGCCGGGCAGCTGATGATGCACCACGAACATGTCTGTTACATACAGCAGGCGTCTCTGCGGCTCAAGATTCTTATTGTCTGAAGAAACTTCAACCATATAAACACCTACCGGCATGCCGGCAAGCACGATAGAGTCTTTGATTATCTTGTATTCAGGCTGACCGGGATAGCGCTTCGTCTGCACGTTCTCTGTCAGCGGAACAATCTTCTTGCGAAGTTCCTTATATCCGTCATCCTGCGAAGGATTAAGCTCTGTGTCGCCGTCAACGGCCAGACGCGCCACCTTAACCTTAATCTCACTGACATTACGCAGATTCATTTTTATGACGTTGCTCTTATAAGGCAACACCACATTATTGGTGAGACTGATTACAAACTGCGGATTTGTCAACCTTTTAAGTTCGTTGCGCAGCACGTTCATACGCGGCCATTCGCCCCAACGGTTAACGGCGTTATTGATGTAAGCCACCAGGTCGTCGGCGTTAACGTCATTGCAGTTCTGCATAAAATTATAGCGTTCAACGGCCACTTCGCCACAAGCATTGAGATCAGAATAGATGTTTATGAGCGAATCGAGCGACACGGCATAGCGCGACTTCTTTAATTCGCGGAAATAGATGCCGCCGTTGCGCTGATTGTTCTGCCTGACCATAGCCAGAGCCGTCAGCAACGTGGCTGTGCGGTTCTGCGTGGTTGCATAATAAGAGTGCATCGTGGCATAGTCTTCTGCCGTATATCCGATAAGACTCAGAAGGTCGTCGTTGAAGTATTTGCCGTCGCGTCCCTTTACGACAAACGGCTCATAGCAGAGTGCCTTCTTTGATGCGAGCAACGCAGGGTCGGCCAGCGACTTGCGGAAAAACTCGGCAGCCTTGGCCGAATTGTCTATTCCGACAGCGGCATACGGACTAAAATTGCGGTAAGAACTGTATATCTTGCCCAGCGCCGCATAATAGACAGCCGACAGAGCGCCGTCTGACTTGCTGCATGCTTCGGCCTTGTCTTCAAGCCGGGCAAGCCTTGGAGGAAGCGAGTCGGGCGAGATAGAATACCAAACCGACGCCATGCACGTCTCTGCCTTAAGCAGATGGCCATAGTCGCCGCCGGCCTCAGCCTTGTCGGCAATGGCCTGCAGCAGTTGTATCTGTGTCTTCGGCAGGTCCTTATTGGCTGCCTCGTCTACCTGTTTCCATAATTTCGAATAGCTGTCGCCAAACATTGCAGCCGGCACCAGCATAAAAGCCGTAAGTAAAAGGAAAGCGGTTTTTCTCATAATCAACAAAGTTTTTATTCTTAATACAACACGGCATCAACGTCCGCAGGGCTGCATGATGCATGCTTTGTGCCCCTGCTGCGGCGTCTGCCGCCGATGTTTCCTATATTTCTACAAAGGTAACTAATTAATCGTAGCTGACAAAACGATTTAATGTTTTTTGCCGTTTAACTTTCAAAAACTAAAACCTGATTATTGTCGAAGATTACGCATTGGGCACTGATAAATTAACTTTATTTACCAATACAGAAGTTTTAAGCAGCGAGATTTTAACACGCCGGAAGCCGGCATTATAGGAACAACGACAGCGCAGATATGCCGTTTTATCATGCAAACGAAGCCTCTGCAAGGCAAGAAACATGTAAACGAGATGCAAAAGCTATGCTTTCAGGATGCGAAATGCGGCATATTAGAGCACAAAACATGGCCTTTTGCATGACAAAAAACAGTTGTTTTAAGTGTAAAAAGCAATGATTTATGGCCTTTCAGGAGTATTTACGGGATACAGAAAAAGAACTTTTAAATCACACTCAGACATAAACCTATGATTATCAGCAACATACTAAAACAATCGAAAAATGCGAGTTTTTCATGCGGAAACGGCATTTCGGCCGTAAGATTGCAAAAAGTGAGATAAATATGTTAACGCAAAAGCACTCGCGTTAACATATTTTCACTTGTCTGTTTTACTGCTGGCAGTATAACAATAACTGTATGCCGACACAGCAGAAGATACTATTTGACAGGAAGAGCAAGCAACTGATACATCAGCGTTGCCGCCATGCGCTCCTGCCCTTCGGTTGAAGGATGCAGGCGGTCGGTGGCCTTGTCGTGGAAATAAGGCAGCTGAGCCTCAACCATCGGGTTAAGTCCGCTGATCGAATTGAGGTCAATCACTGGTACGCCCCACACGTTTCCGGCTTCCTTTACAGCCTCAACATAAGCGTCGAAATACTCTCCACAGATGTTCTGCCAGCTCTCGTCGGGCTGTATGTTGGTGTCGCCGAATGTGGCGTAAGCCCTGTGCAGGGGTGTAAGCAGCACAATCTGCTTGTCTGGGAAGAGTGTCTTCAGCTTGCTTATGCCTATGTTTATGCGGCCCTTAAAGGTGTCGCCGGTCATCACCGGAGTGCGTTTTTTGCGCTTATACACCTGCTTCTTGCCATGCACGGCAGCAGTAACGGTGTCTTCAGTTTCAACATACCACTCACCGACGGGCACTCCGGCGTTGAAGTCGTTTGTACCCATGAACACCACTACGGCGTCAACCTCATTGCCATGTTCCTTGCTGAGCTTCTCTGCCTGACGCGGAACGTCGTCCCACTGGCGGCCGCTTATGCCGTAGACATAAGGCGTTATGCCGAGCCACTGCTGCAGATATGCCCAATATTTCTGCCTGATATCATTGCTGTTGTTCTTCGGGTCGGTAATCGAGTCGCCGATATACCCCACCCTTTTACCTGCCCACGGATGGCGCACATATCCGCTCTTAACGGCAGTGTTGTCGTTCAATACAGTCTGACACGAAGCCTCAGGCGCCATGCACGCCATAAAAGCAAGAGACAATAAAAAAAATTTGTTCATTTCAATTAGTTTGTTAATCGGCCGTAAAGGTAACAAAAGTTATCCGTAACAACAAGACTTATCCTGACAAATAGAGCCAAACGGCACATATAACGGCTACAGACAGCTCCGCCACGCTACATCTGAGGCAGCAGCACTGACAAGTATTAAGAAATATTATCCTTTCATTTTAGGCAGTTTCTCATTTTCTTATTGTATATTTGCAATGTGGTTGCACGCACAGGCATGATGCCGTTCTGCAGCGCAACAGGCAACAATGCAGATGCGTCAGCCGCCACAAGAAAAGCAAAACAATTAAACACTGCGAGATATGAATATTGGAGACAAGGCGCCCGAAATACTCGGGCACGACGAAAACGGCAACGAGATAAGGCTCAGCGACTTTAAAGGCCGCAAGCTGGTGCTATATTTCTATCCTAAAGACCTTACGTCGGGATGCACCACCGAGGCGTGCAACCTGCGCGACAACTACACAAAGCTGAAGGAGCTCGGCTACGAGGTGATTGGCGCAAGCGTGGACGACGGCAAGCAGCATCTTAAGTTCATAGCAAAGAACGAACTGCCGTTCCACCTCATTGCCGACACAGAGAAGACTCTCGTCGAGCAGTTTGGCGTGTGGGGCGAGAAGAAGATGTACGGCCGCACCTACATGGGCACCTTCCGCACCACCTTCATCATTGACGAGAACGGAGTGATTGAGCGCATAATCTCGCCAAAGGAGATCAAGGTGAAGAACCACGCCGAACAGATTATCGGAGAACAGAAATAACATAAAAGATAACAGCCGCCACAACGCCCTCGCTACAGCAAGGGGGCGCAAGCGGCAAAACCCTATTAACCCTAAACATAAAACTCATGATTAACCGACAACTTCTGCACCCGGAGAGCATCGTCGTAATCGGCGGCTCAAACAACGTTCACAAACCCGGAGGCGCCATCGTGCGCAACATTATCAACGGAGGCTACAAGGGCGTTCTGCGCATTGTCAACCCTAAAGAAGACGAAGTGCAAGGCGTAAAGGCATTTCACGACATAAGCGAACTACCGCCCACCGACCTGGCTATTCTCGTAATACCATCGCACATGTGCCCCGAAACAGTAGACCGCCTGGCTGAAGACAAAGGCGTAAAGGCCTTCATAATAATATCTGCAGGCTTCGGCGAGGAGACAAAGGAGGGAGCAAAGCTCGAACAACACATACTCGACACCTGCGAACGCCACGGAGCAGCACTCATAGGACCTAACTGTATCGGTCTGCTCAACTCATGGCATCACAGCGTGTTCACCAAACCAATACCTACACTGCACGAAAAAGGCGTCGACTTCATCAGCGGTTCGGGCGCAACGGCAGTGTTTATCCTCGAGTCGGCCGTAACAAAGGGCCTGCCGTTCAACTCTGTATGGAGCATCGGCAACGGCAAGCAGATCGGCATCGAGGACGTGCTGCAATACATGGACGAGAACTTCGACCCGGAGAAAGACTCACACGTCAAGCTGCTCTACATCGAGAACGTGAGCAATCCTGACAAGCTTCTCTTCCACGCTTCATCGCTCATACGCAAGGGATGCCGCATAGCAGCCATCAAGGCCGGCAGCAGCGAGAGCGGAAGCCGTGCCGCATCATCGCACACAGGAGCCATTGCCAGCAGCGACTCAGCCGTAGAGGCTCTGTTCCGCAAGGCAGGCATCGTGCGCTGCTTCTCAAGAGAGGAACTCACAACCGTGGGCTGTATCTTCACACTTCCGCCGCTCACAGGCCGCAACTTTGCCATCGTAACCCACGCAGGAGGCCCCGGCGTGATGCTTACCGACGCGCTGTCTAAAGGCGGACTCAACGTTCCGAAGATTGAAGGTCCCGACGCCGACGAGCTGAAGAGCCTGCTCTTCCCCGGAGCATCAGTGGCTAACCCCATAGACATCCTTGCAACCGGAACACCCGAGCATCTGGGCATAGCCATCGACTACTGCGAAAACAAGTTTAAGGACATCGACGCCATATTCGTAATATTCGGCACACCGGGCCTCGTCCAGCTGTATGAGGCTTACGACGTGCTGCACAAGAAGATTCTGGAGTGCAAGAAGCCTATATTCCCCATCCTGCCTTGTCTGCACACAGCAGGACCGGAAGTGGCAGAGTTCCTGAAGAAGGGACACGTAAACTTCAGCGACGAAGTTACGCTCGCAACAGCCCTCACGCAGATTATGAAGACGCCAAAGCCGGCATCACCCGAGATAGAACTCTTCGGCGTTGACATCCCGAGGATAAGAGAGATTATAGCAGGCATCAAGGAAGACGGATACATCGCCCCCGAACTGGTGCATCAGATATTCGAGTGCGCAGGCATCCCTATGGTGCCCGAAATGGTGAGCGACTCTAAAGGCGAGCTTACTGCATTTGCCGACAAGGTAGGCTATCCGGTAGTGGCAAAGGTCGTAGGCCCTGTACACAAGAGCGACGTGGGCGGCGTTGCGCTCAACATAATGAGTGCGGAACATCTCGAAATGGAGTTCGACCGCATGATGAAGATTGAAGGCGCAAAGGCCATCATGGTGCAGAAGATGATCAAAGGCAAGGAGCTGTTTATCGGAGCCAAATACGAACCGCGCTTCGGCCACATCGTATTGTGCGGACTCGGCGGCATCTTCGTCGAGGTGCTGAAGGACGTTTCGAGCGGACTTGCTCCTCTGTCTTACGACGAGGCCTACTCAATGATACGCTCTCTGCGCGCATACAAGATAATAAAGGGTACGCGCGGACAGAAGGGTCTCAACGAGCAGAAGTATGCAGAGATTATCGTGCGCCTGTCAACTCTCCTGAGGTTTACCACCGAAATAAAGGAGCTCGACATCAACCCGCTGCTGGCCGACGAAGACAACGTTACGGCAGTAGACGCCAGAATACGTATTGAAAAATAACAATAACAAACCATCGGGCGGCGTCGGCAGATGCCGCCCGACGTTCATTAAATGCCCCTGGCATAAAACTTATATTTAAAGGAAATGAAGATACTCGTAATAGAAGACAACGCCGACCTGAGAGACATCATTGTACGCTCGCTCGAAAAAGAGCGCTACGTGGTGGAGACAGCCCCCGACTACGCTACGGCTCACACCAAGCTGTTTATTTATGAATACGACTGCATACTGCTGGACATTATGCTGCCCGACGGCAACGGCCTTAACCTGATGAGAGAACTGGCAGAACGCGGCAAGCGCAAGAACGTCATCATAATATCGGCAAAGGATTCTATCGACGACAAGGTGGCCGGACTCGAACTCGGCGCCGACGACTATCTGGCTAAGCCCTTCCATCTGGCTGAGCTGCACGCACGCATCAGGAGCGTGATGAGACGCCACACACAGAACGGCGAGAACAACATAAAGTTCGGCAACGTGACCATCCATCCCGACACATTCAAGGTGGAGGTGAACGGACAGGACATCGACCTCGGACGAAAGGAGTATGAAATCCTTCACTATCTTGTCAACCGGGCAAACCGCCTGATAGAGAAGCAGACGCTGGCCGAAGGCGTGTGGGGCGACGACATCGACCAGGCCGACAACTTCGACTTCATATATGCACAGATAAAAAACCTGCGCAAAAAGCTGAAGACGGCTGGCGCCGACATCGAGATAAAGACGATATACGGTTTCGGATATAAGCTCATTAAGGTATGAAGCTGCAGAACGTCCTAACCTTCAGACTGTCGGTGCTAAAGGCCATAGGCATTGCCCTGTGGGCCGTAGGCTTCTATTTTGCGATAATAAAAGAAATCAACAACAAGACCGACGACAGCCTGACGAGCTATGCCGAAGCGCTCATAACCGACTATCTGGCAGGAGTGCCCCTGCCCGACACCCACAACGGCGCAGGCAACAACTACTATATACACACCGTGTCGGACGAGTATGCCGAGAGCCATTCGCACATAAGATACCGCGACATGGAGACGTATGTGCCCAACGACAACAAGTTTGAACAGACAAGGGCCGTAACGTATATCTTCAAGTCGAACGACGACAAGTATCATGAGCTTACGGTGTTCACGCCAACGATAGACAAGCAGAACCTTAAAAACTCTATTTTCATATGGCTTGTGGTGCTGTATTTCGGTCTGCTCACGGGCATGATAATCGTCAATCTGTGGACCATCAGGCACAGCATGAAACCGCTGAAAAGGCTCTTCGGATGGCTCGACACGTATAAGCTCGGCAAGAACATAAAGCCGCTGGAGAACGACACGAGGATAACCGAATTCAGAAAGCTCAACGAAACGGTGATGAGGAGCATTGAGCGAAACGAGAAGCAATATGAACAGCAGAAGCTCTTCATAGCCAACGCGTCGCATGAGATGCAGACGCCGCTGGCCGTATGCCGCAACAGGCTCGAGATGCTGCTCGACGAAGAAGGACTTACGGAGAACCAGATGGCGGAGATAATAAAGACGCTGCACACGCTGAAAGAGCTGACGGAGACCAACCGCTCGCTGCTGCTTCTGTGCAAGATAGACAACGGACAGTTTGCCGCTCACGGACCTGTAAGCCTGAAAGAGGTTACGGCACATGCCGTAAACAATCTGAAACCGGTATACTCGCGCATGAAGATAACCGTCAGCAACATGTGCGAAGAGGCTCCCGTGGCAGACATGGACGAGCAGCTGGCCAACGTGCTGATGACCAACCTCGTGAAGAATGCCTTTGTGCATAACATAGAAGGGGGCGAGATAAACATCACGTCGGACAGCTCACACATAAGAATAGAGAACACAGGACAGCCCGAGCGACTTGACAGCGACAAGATATTTGAACGCTTCTATCATTCAGCCGGCAAGAAATCGTCAACCGGACTGGGACTTGCCATCGTAAAGGCCATCTGCTCGCAGTACGGCATGGAGATAACCTACAGCTTCAGCAACGGAAAACATGCGTTCGAAATAAGGAAAAGCAAAAATTAGTTAAAAACCCGATTCCGAACCGTTTTTTCAGATTCTTTTCAGAAACCCCTTGCATCTTTGCATCAAACAAAAGAACAAACAATGATTACAAACCCTAAAAAAAAGAAGATTATGAAAAGAATTATCCAGACATGTGTAGTTGCATTAGTTTGCATGATAGCGTTCCAGGTTAAAGCTGTTGCCGACAACGACAAGCCAATAGCAGTAAGTCAGCTTCCGGCTGTTTCGCAGCAGGTGATAAAGAGTCACTTCGCAGGCAAAAAGGTGGCTATGGCAAAGCAGGAGACAGGACTGTTAGACAAGAACTACGAGGTGGTGTTCACAAGCGGCGAGAAGGTGGAGTTTGACAAGAAAGGCAACTGGAAAGAGATTGACTGCAAGCTCTCAGCCGTGCCGGCAAAGCTCATCCCCGCAAAAATAGCAAGCTACCTGAAATCCAACTATCCGGGAGTAAAGGTGCTGAAGCTTGAAAAGGGCAACAACGAATATGAGGTTAATCTGGCCAACGGCATGGAGATAACCTTCAACAAGAACTTCGTTGTCATAGACATCGACTAAATAAAACTGACATGACAATAAAGCATCTGATGCCTGCAATGACAAAGCCGGCGCTATAGCAGCCCAAAGGCGTCAGAACTGCAAAAAGCTGACAGACAGAGCCACAGCAACAACGCAAGGCACATGTCTGCCAGCTTTGCCCCAAGTAAGCCATAAGGCTGCGCCGGGCAAGCCCGCAGGCGTATGCCGACTGATACATTACACTTTGTGTATTTGCCGCAGTCTGTTTGACCATTTTGCGTTGACGTAGCCAGCTACGCCTGCGTCAAAACGGACAAACAGACATATGACATAAAACGGAAAGGCAACAAAACAGCAGACGGCAATGTGGCAAACGGGCAGAGGCAACCCTCCGGGACAAGCCGGATAATCTCTATATGACAGACAGTAACTTAACAAAACCCGCAGAATACATTATGAAAGATTACATCAAAAAAGCTGCAATGATGATAACATTGCTCCTGGCCGTAACACTAAATGCCGCGGCCGGCAACGAGAAACCTATCAGTGTAAGCCAGATGCCGCATAATGCACAGCAGCTGCTCAGCAGGCACTTCAGCAACAAGAAGGTGGCCTTGGCGAAAGTGGAATCGGGATTCTTCTCAAAAGAATATACCGTTATCTTCACCAACGGTGAGAAAATAGAGTTTGACAGCAACGGCAACTGGACCGAAATAAGCTGCAAGCGCTCGGCCGTGCCGGCAAGCATAGTTCCGCCGCAAATAAGTTCGTATGTCAAGAAGAACTATCCGGGATGCATAATAATTAAGATTGAAAGAGACGACAAAGAATACGAAATAGACCTGTCGAACCGCATAGAGATAACGTTCAACAAGAAATTCCAGGTCATAGACATTGAATGATAAACCTATATTCTATAAAAGCAAACATCAACAGGCACCATGGCCGACGCATGACATACTGAAAACGATATATCTACAATCTCGATAATAATGCAAGAGCACCCCTCCCGACTTTATGTGAGGCGTGCTCTTGCCGTATAATTCCTTACCGTTCATCCGGACAAATGCGGCATTTCGCCCTCCAAAAGACGGTCTTTTGCATTGCAATATGCCGTCTTTCACACGGCAAAAGGGCACCTTTCATAATGCAAAAGACGGCATTAGGGCATGCAATACGAATATACATCGGCACACTGTAGGCAGAAAATATTTTCTTAAAAAACTCATCACTCGTCACATTCCTGCGTAACATTCTGAATATCAGCAGGATATACTGTGACGAGTTGACTTCTCAACTCGTCACACCACGCCCTGACATTATTGTGTGATGAGTTGATTTCTCAACTCATCACGCTTCAAATCATTGACAGCCAGCGCATTATATGCGAATGTGATGAGTGATGAGTTTTTTAAGAAAATAGTTTTACTTCATCAGTAACGCCAGGCACCATGCTGCTCATTTCACCCTGACGACAATCCTACGGTATGACGTCAGAGCCGGACTGCCGTTGTCTGTAACTTCCTGAATGAGGTGTATCGTAGCCTTTGACACTGATTCCGGTATTGACAAAGACGGACGCGCCGTGGCAGCATCGCTCACTTCAAGACGCTGACCGCAGTCGGTAGCGTCATCATAGACATAAAGCCTGTAGCTTATCTCGTTGCCGTCAGGATCATAAGAGCCCGAAAAGTCGAACTGCAGCCGGTCGCCGGGCTTAGCGTCAACATATCTCACAGCCTTGGTGTCAGTATTCTCGTCACTGAAACGTACTACAGGATGATGGTTGGCATCATTATAGTCAGCACACACACTCCATTTTACACGTGCCGCAAAATCGTTCAGTATGGCTGTCTTCCATCGGGCAATTGCCTCACTGCCCTCGCCCGAATTGGTGAACATATAGTAAGGATCATATTGTTTCTCGTCAAGATTATTCTTCTCAACCCAGTCCATACCTCTTACACCTGCCACCTTTTCCGTGCCGAAGCGTCCGCCCCAGCCGCCGTATTCAGGCTCCGACGGCACATTCAGCCCGTTGTCAACAAGATACATGAAGGCAGGGCTGTCGCCCTCTGTGGCCCACATCCTGTCAGGATAAGCAGCGCCGAGAGGGCCATACTTCTGCACATTGTCGTCTACCCAACTGTCTGACGGCGCCCAGCCGTACACGGCAGTATTGCGAAGATAGACGATGTCGGGAAAGGTTCTGGCTATCCATGCTCCGGCATCACACTGCCCAAGCACGTCATAGATGCGCAGCTTCGACACAAATTTGGCCACATCTGCCGCACTCCTTGTGTGCTTCACCTTCCACAACGCCTGAGCCACCGTGTTCATGCCTCCCCATGCGTTAACCCATACCGGGCGGGGATCTTTGCTGTCAACGGCACGTATTATGAGTTCTGAGCCCGGAGTGTCGTGTCCCTCACCTACGTCGGCCATGCCCACTCCTGCCTGACCGGCAACGGCTACAGAGCGCAGACTGGCGGCTGAAGGATAACTTTTGTCGTGAACAATAAGATTAGGATAAGACTTTTCGTATGCATCTATAATCTTATTCAGCACGGGCAAGCCCAGAGGCGTCTTCACAAATGCCACGTTACATATAAGTCCCTCGATGTCAACATCATCAGACATGAGCAAGAGATGCACCATAGACTGCTCATCGTCGGGATCGGTTCCGCCGATGTCGGTAGTAACGATTAGCCTGTGCTTCTCCGCAAACAAGCACGAAGGGGCGGCAAGCATGAATGAAGATGATAAAAGAATAAATAATAATCTGAATAAGGAATTGCGTTTAATCATGGATAATAAAATTGATGATAAAAAAATCTTTATATGTTATTGACGTTATATGCAAATACGGCAAAAGGCAAGTGCAATGACAGATAAGAAAGCTGTGCTTTTTAAGCAGACTTTGCCTAGCCGTTTCATATCTTTTTCAAAGATACAAAAAATTTATCATATCCATACGAAAACAATCAAGCCAGTAATTCTGTTTCACAAAAAATAACCTTTCTGCACATCGTCCCGAAATCAGGACAAAGCACAAAAAGGATAAAAATGCAGTAGGCAGATTGCCTGACGACCGGACACGGCATGAGCCTGACACAGGCTATTCTATAAGTTCGATGCTTACTCCGTTAAACTCCTTGACAAAATCGAGAATACGGGTGCGGTAATTTCTGCGGCGCAGCTTCATCTCGAGCGTAACCTCATACTGCCGTTCCCCGTCAACCACAATCTGCTTCATCCCGTAGTTGTCAAAGTCAACGCCATCAGCCTGCAGCTCGCTGAGCAGCTGACGCACTGTGTCATGGCTACGTGTGGAAAACGTTACGGCTATCTTTTTCATTCCGAAACGGTTAACCACAAAGGAGAATACCTCAAGACAGCACAGCACAAGCACCGTGCTGCCTATGGCGAGGGCATAAAGCCCGGTGGCAGCAGTCATGCCTATGGCAGCAGTAGCCCATAGTCCGGCAGCCGTGGTAAGCCCTTTCACCACATGTTTCTGAAAGATTATGGTGCCGGCACCAATAAATCCGATACCCGTAACCACCTGCGCTGCAATACGCGACGGGTCGAAAGAGGCAAACGAGCTGTAGATTTTCAGCGACTCGTCGAAGCCATACTGCGAAAGGATGGTGAAAAGAGCCGACCCCATCGCCACAAGAAAATGTGTACGCGTACCGGCTTCCTTAGCCCGCAGCTCTCGCTCAAGGCCTACAGCAGCGCCCAGCACACCGGCAATGGCTATGCGCAAGATGAATTCGGTAGTAGTAAACATAAGCATATAACTATTTTATGCAAACATACACATTTTTTCCGAATATCCAATGTCCGGCCGCCGCTTTTTCAGATTACTGACGGTAACAGTCTCCCTGCCCTACTTGCCTGACGACATCTGCCTGCGGAGCAGACGGCCGACAACGCTCCAGTAAGGCATCCTTTTCAGCGTATCCCTAACGGGCTGAATGTCCCATACAAGGAAGATGAGCAGCACAACTGTGGCTATGATGCACGTAACGCCGAACAGCTGTTTCAGACTGACGAGTATCACCTGCGTGGCATCGTACGGCATGGCGCGCGCAAAGTTTTCTGCTATGTGATGCCTGAGCGAAAAGCTGTATATGCCCGAGCATATAGTGTCAACCACGCCGTTGCGGATGAAGCCCACCATGGTCAGCCCCATGAAGAAATGCTGAAACGGCATCAGTTCTTCGAGATATATTGTAAGGGCCGTGAAGAAGATAGCCACACCGAAGGTACGGCAGAATATGGGAATGAATAAACTCTCTATGTCTAATCCTGGCGTAACCATGAGATACATCTGCACTTCATAGGCCAACAGGGCCATGAGTCCTACGGTGAGCAGGCGCGTAAACTTCTGCCTGAGCACCTTTATCCAGAACATCACGAACATGCAGCCGCATATTGTACCTGCCCATTCTACGAGATAGAACACGGAAGTGGACATGGCGCCGAAATGGAGCACGCCCGACGTAAACGTGTTCTGCAATATCTTAGGGGTTGAGTTGATAAGCTCAACCAGCGCAAACACAGCAAGCAGGGGCAGCAGACGCTTATAGAGCCATGCCTCGGGGGCTATATAGGGATGGCGGATGTGGCGCATGCGCTGCAACGCAAAGTAGAACGTTACGGGCACCATGAACGTAACCACACGGAACGGGCGTCCGTCCCACCAGTTGTAATACTCGCCGTAATTGAACAGGAACACTACTTCAATCAACAAAGCCGACCAGAGCACGCAGCCCAGCCAGTCGAGGCTTATCAGCGGCAACGGCTTCATGAAACGGAAATCATGGGTGAGCACATACACCATCAGCGCAATGAAGAGCATTGCGCCCGTCATAGCCCAGTGCATGGCATACCAGCTCTGGAATATATATGTAAGGTGGACGGTTATCCAAGACGACAGACTCATGTCGCCGAGAACAATACAATAAAGCAACGGGAAGAATATTGTGAAGTCGCGCTTTGATGTCATCCACAGTTGTATATTAGACATACACTCAAACGTTCCGCAGAGTTTGAAAAATCCTGCAACATAAGAAAGAATACACAGCACGGGCACCGACTCGGTGTACATGCACAGCCAGTTGCATGCGGCAATGGCAAGAGCAGCCGTGATGAGCAGCTGGCGGTTGGTGAACCTGAACTTAAAGCGGAAAAGGAAAGGGAAAGGCATGTTAACGCCGATAACGCCGCACAGCACAATCATCGTAACATCCTCGCGCATGATACACATGTCGCCCATCACGTGAGGCATAGCTCCGGCATACATGCCTCCTGCCAACTGAAAAAAGAAGGCGAAGAATACATATATCCACGGCTGTATTTTCTTGGGCACGAAGCCGTTCATCATAGGCATCGTGAACGGTCCTGTAGGAATAGGCGGCATATCACTTATACATTACCAACGTTTCAACATTCAGTCCGGCACGGAGTTTCTTCAGGTCGGCCTCGCTGTTCTTTCCCACAATGGCTATACGCACCGGCACACGCTGCTCTACCTTCACGAAGTTGCCCGTGGCATTGTCGGCAGGCACCATAGAATAAGCCGAGCCCGTGGCAGGACTGAGCGACTCAACCACACCTTTATATGTAACGCCCGGAATGGCATCGGCAGTAAACTCAACGGCATCGCCTACAGAGATGTTCTTCAGTTGTGTTTCGCGATAGTTGGCAATAACCCACACCTGATCGTCGTCCACAATACGTGCGAGCATCTGTCCGGGCTGAACGAGCTGACCAACATGAATGTCCTTACGGCCCATAACTCCGTCGCTTGTAGCCACGATAACCGTATAAGAAAGGTTAAGACGGGCAAGATTTACGGCAGCCTCGGCCACGCTTACGCCTGCCGTGTTCTGACTCAGGCGGTGAGCCTGCTCGTTCTTTACGAGCGATGTAGAGCGGCGGCTTGCGCTTGCCTGCTCGTAACGTGCCTTCGCCGCCTTATATCTTGTCAGCGCGTTGTCATACTGCTGACGGGTAACAGCGTCTTTCTTCAGCAGCGAGGCATAGCGTTCATAGTCGCGACGGGCGTTGTCCATGTCGGCTTTAGCCTCCTCAATGCCAGCAGAAGCCACTCTTACGTTGCTCGTCGTAGTGTTCATTCCGGCTGATATGGCAGAAGAGCCCGAACGTGAGCCGCGATAGCTGGCCTCAGCCTGAGCAAGCTGAAGACGATATTCGGCATCTTCGATGATAACGAGCGTGTCGCCCTTCTTCACGTGCTGATATTCCTCAAAGCGTATCTCCTTGATAAATCCCTGCACGCGGGTGTTTATCGGTGTTATGTGGCGTTGCACCTGTGCGTCGTCAGTATATTCTGTGTTTGCCGGATGGGCAAAGCGGGTTACGACATACGTTATTGCTCCGATGAGCAACAGTATGATTACTACATTGTATATTCTTTTTATAAGTTTCTTGTTGTTCATATCTTATGTCTGTTATTTGTAATTTCTGTCCGTAGCCGTGCCTGTACCGGTTCAGGCAGCGCGGCCGGTATTGTTTTTATGTATTTACACAGGTACCTTATCAGATTTCACCTGCAATATATTTCATTTTATAGTATGCGTAAATGGTGCCGATGCGTGCGTCAACCTCCTGAAGTTCGGCGTTAAGTTTTATATTCGACGCATCGACCATATCAGTTATCAGCGCCATCTGACTCATGTAGCGGTCGTTGACCACCTGATAGTTCTGAGCGGCAAGCTCTACGCTCTTCTGCTGTGTGCGCAGTTCGACAAACGACTGTCGGTAAAGAGTGTATGCCTGCTGCATCTGGTTGTCTACACTCTCTGCCGTAACGGCATGGTTCTCGTTGCTCTGCACAATCTGCGCCTTAGCCTTACGCACCGTCTTGTTGCCCTTGAACAGCGAGCTTAGCGAATATTTTATGCCGATACCGACATACCAGATGTTGAAGTTGTTGTCTATAGGCGGCAAGTCGTAAGTGAACGGACCGTTGAAATTGTCAGTAGCAAACACCACAACCTTAGGCATAAGGTCGCTCTTTGCCATGCGCAACTGTTGCTGGGCCATATCCACACCGAGTTTCGACTGGCGCAGCAACGGCGACGAAACTGATGCCCGGCTCTGCCAGTCAGCCTCGTTGCCATTGTCTGATGCGGTTTTAAGTTCTGCTGTGTCGGGCATGATTACAACATCAGAAGTAAGTCCGAGGGTGTTACAGAGCTGATGGTTGAGTACGCTGCGCTGATCCTGAAGCTTGCGCAGTCCGAGTTTGAGCGACTCCATCTGCAGTTCATATCGTGTAACGTCGTTGCGCAGCGCTATGCCCTCTTCGTGCTTTGCCTTTATATCGGCAATAAGTTTTTCGGTCAGCGCAATGTTGCTGTCATAAACTTTCATTCCGTTTGACAGCTTAACCAAGTCGAGATACTGGCCGAGAGCCATGAAGCGCTGCTGACTGCGACTGAGGGCAACGCCTGTCTCTGCCTGCTCTTTCTGAAGTTCGGCAAGGCGTATGCCCGTGTTGATGGCTCCTCCGGCATAAACCACCTGCTGAGCTTCAAGCGCAAAACTGTTGCCGAAGTGTGGCTGGGTGATGCCTTTGGCATTGCTGAAATCGCGGTCGGTCATAAGCACGTTGCCGTTATAACTAACAGACAACGAAGCATTAACATCAGGCAGACGCCGGCTCTTTGCCTCTGAAATGGCATGATGTGCCACGTCGACTTCCGACTTTTGGGCACGCAACTGTCTGCTGCCCGTCTCAACAAGAGAAAACAACTCGCTCACCGTCATTGTGCGCTGCGTCTGCGACAATGCATCTGTTGACTGAAGAAGCAGTGCGCCGGACAATACGGCATAAACAAATTTACATCTAATCATCACTTTTATATTTTCACTATATTTTCCATTAATCCAGAGAAATGGTCTGAAACCGGGTGCAAAGGTAAGACTATTTAACAATTAAATGATTTTAATTTTTTCGCGAGAAATGGGACTTTTCGGAACAAATATGGTGTTTTATCACTCAATATAGCGATATTTGCAGCACAAAACGGAGATATGCATATTTCAGATATAAGTAAAAGCAACATACGACAAGCCCATGAAATTTGAAACATTCGCATCAGACAAGGCACAGCTCTGCACTACATCGCTGAAAGAACTTGAAGCAGAATCGAACGTCATCGACTATGGTGCAATAATATTATGTAAAGGTGGCATGGCAACAATGCGCATCGACTTTAAAGACTGGCATCTGAAAAAGGATGCCGTAATAACACTATTCCCTAACGACATGGTGATGCTGCACAATGTTTCGGACGACTTTGAGGTGGAAATGCTGCGCTACGACAAGACGATGCTGAGGGAGGCGAGCCTGCAACTGGAGCAAACAGTGTACTCGCTGCTGCGCAAGGACAGATGCCGCACTGACAAACAGGTGGTTACGCTGATAATTGAAAACATGTTCAGCCTGCTCAGACTGTATTTCATACAGAAGGACTGCACATGTCTCGACCAGCTTGTGCTCTACCAGCTCAAGGCCTTCTTTCTCGGTTTCTACGACTGGATGGTGCGCAACAGGCACGAGGAGCCTGAAGGCTACGGCTCAAGACGCACCAACGAACTGTTCAACATGTTCATGGAAGACATCGAACAATATTACATGAAGTCGCACGACGTGGCTTTCTATGCCGGAAAGCTTAACATAACGCCGAAATATCTTAACACCATTGTAAGAAATATGACCGGACATACTACAAAAAATATTATAGACCAATATGTAACTCTGCAGATAAAACTGCAGCTGCGTAACAGTGAGAAAAGCGTCAAGCAGCTTTCATGGGACTTCAACTTCAGCGACGAGTCGTTCTTCTGTCGCTACTTTAAATTGCACACCGGCCTTACGCCACAGCAATTCAGAAAAAATATCAAGCAACAATGACGCCTGACAGGCCTTACATTTTTGTTAAACTGCGACGCTTGTTTGAAGCATAGTTGGCACATATTTCCGACTAAGCGTATGCATATTATCATCCGTTGACGCATAACAAAAACAATATGCCAAAAGCATGCATTCAGAGGCGGCTGAGCGCACTTATTTTTTTATCAGATTTAATGCAAAAACCCTCTATCATTTAGTCAATATTTCTTTGCGACTTTGCAAAATTAAACTATCTTTGCAAAAAAATAAATAACAGACATGCGGCATACCACATAGTCTAAACTCTTACGCACGCAAAGACTTGCGCCAAGACATTATGAAAAATATGTGAAAGCCATGAAAACAATCATTGATATGAACAAGATAACTAACATTATCGCTCAAACGAACTGGAAGCAGCAAGGCAAAGACATCTTTTTTCTCTTTGTCGGAGTACTGATGTATGCTACAGGCTACACAGCATTCATATTACCTGAAAAAGTTGTGCAGGGAGCCGTTGCCGGTATTTCAGCACTCATTTACTACACAACGAGTTTTCCTCCCAGTATCTCCATCTGGGTGCTCAATGCCATGATGATCATCATAGCAATCAAGGCTCTTACCCCACAGTTCGTAATAAGGACGGTGATAGGCGTCACGATGCTGTCGCTCTGTGTGGGCTTCCTTCAGCCTTTCTTCACCGCTCACCCGATTATAACTCCCGGAGAAGACAAATTCATGCATGTCCTCATTGCTGCACTGCTCTGCGGAACAGGACTTGGCATCGTGTTTACACACAACGGTTCTACAGGCGGAACAGACATACTGATGGCGGTGTTTAACAAATATTTCAACATCAGTTTCGGCCGCGCCATGCAGTTCATAGATTTCACAATCATAAGCTCATCTTACTTTGTATTCCACAGCGTGGAAACTATCATCTACGGTATCGTGTTCACATTAGTGGTAAGTTTCATGCTCGACTTCGTGGTAAACGGTTCAAAGCAAACCGTGCAGCTGCTGATAATATCTAAAGAATATCAGGAAATCGCCAATAATGTGTCAGGAGGCATGCATCGTGGCGTAACAGTCGTTGAGGGTAAGGGCTGGTATACAAAAAACGATGTCAAGCTGCTGATAATCCTCGCGCATAAATACGAGCTTCAGGACTTGATGATTATCATCAAACAGATCGATCCTAACGCGATGGTTTCACAGACGTTCTGTCACGGTGTGTTCGGGGCAGGCTTCGAAAAGATAAAATAGTCTACATATAATTCTGAAAGTATTAAATACACACATACTCGTGATATAACACTTTCATGTACAGCAACAGGTCATTTTCTGCCGCTGTACATGAAAGTGATAGTTTTTTTAATTTTTAACCATAATTATTATGAATGATATCAAAAAAAAGGGCAAGGCCGAAGTAAAGAATTCTTTTTATAAAGATCTTTTTTTCCTTACATTTGGAATATTACTTTATTCATTCGGATATACGGCCTTTATCCTTCCCGAACAGGTTGTGATGGGAGGCGTTTCCGGTATATCGGCGCTGCTGTTCTATGCCTTCGGATTTCCTCCCGGTATTTCGATCTGGGTGCTTAACGTTACTATGCTTATCATTGCCTGCAAGGCACTCACCAAGCAGTTTATCATCAGAACCATCATCGGCGTGTCTATCATGTCGGTATTTGTGGGCATACTTCAGCCCCTGTTCCAGGCATATCCCATAATCACGGCCGGCGAAGACAAGTTTATGCATGTTATTCTCGGAGGTGCAATGGCCGGCGGAGGCCTCGGTCTGGTGTTCTCGCATAACGGCTCTACAGGAGGAACCGATATATTGATAGCCCTGCTGAACAAATACTTCAGCCTGAGCTTCGGACGTGCCATGCAGTTTATCGACATTACGATTATCAGCTCATCTTATCTGCTGTTCCACAGCACCGAGACAATCGTCTACGGTATCGCCTTCACTCTGATTGCAAGTTATGTCTGCGACTACGTTGTCAACGGTTCACGCCAGACTGTGCAGTTTATCATCATATCAAAGGATTATGAAAAGATTGCAGACCAGATCAACCAAAGCGCCCACAGAGGTGTTACCGTTGTTGAGGGCAAGGGCTGGTATTCAAAGAAGGAAGTGGACATACTTATCGTTCTGGCAAGAAAATATGAGTCTCAGGAAATATTCCACTACATTAAGAATATCGACCCCCATGCCATGGTTTCACAGACATTCTGCCACGGCGTGTTCGGCGAAGGCTTCGACAAGATGAAATAATGCCTGCGGCCACATGGCCCAAGCATAGCCGGCAAAGAAAAAATAATAGCCGGACAAAAGAAACGAACGAAGTTAACGGACAACAGTTTTTATATCTCCTACATGGCGATTTGTCCGTTAACTTCGTTTTATTACAGTGCCAGATGCCTTTCGCAGAACGCATCAACAGACACGACTACATTTTTAAAACTTCTGTATTATTTATATGAAATACATTCTACACACATTTCAGCGAATAGCATTCATCCTTATTTGCATCTTCCAGATAACGGCCATGCATGCCGAATCAGAGAAGTTTACGGTGCGCGGACGCATCGTAGACAGACTGTTGCGCGAGCCTGTCATAGGCGCAAGCGTATCGGTGCAGGGGCTGCAGGGCGTCGGAGCAGCCACCGACACCACCGGAGTGTTCGTCATAAGCGGCGTCAATCCAGGCATCTGCCGGCTCTACGTTACGTGCATAGGCTACAAGAGCGTGCTGTCTGCCGAATATTTCGTGTCGGCAAAGATGCCTACGATAGAGATTGAGCTTGACGAAGACTCAAAGCATCTCAACGAAGTTACGGTTAGCGTGCCCGTGATAAGGCGCGTAAAGCCAAGTCCGGTGAGCATGCAGATAATAGGACTCGGCGAGATAGAGAAGAGTCCGGGCGGCAACCGCGACATCTCGCGCATTGTGAGGTCGGTGCCGGGCGTATCGTTCTCTCCTATCGGCTATCGCAACGACCTTATCGTAAGGGGCGGCTCGCCGTCGGAAAACCGCTTCTTCATGGACGGCATAGAGATACCTAACATCAACCACTTTGCCACTCAGGGTGCGTCGGGCGGCCCGGTGAGCATACTCAACGCCGACCTTATACGCGAAGTGCAGTTCTATACAGGCGCATTCCCGTCTGACCGCGGCGGCGCATTAAGTTCGGTGATGGACATAAGTCTGCTCGACGGCAACACCGACGAAAACTCTTTCAAGGCCACTCTCGGCGCATCAGAAGTGTCGCTCAGCGGCATGGGCCACTTCGGCAGCAACACAACATATCTGTTCTCTGTGCGCCAGTCGTATCTGCAACTGCTATTCAAGATGATCGGCCTGCCCTTCCTGCCAAACTACATAGACGGACAATTTAAGATAAAGACCAAATTGGGAAAGAAAGACGAAATAACTTTCCTCGGGCTTACGGGCATCGACAACATGAAACTAAATACCGACCAAGAAGGAGAGGACGCCGAATACATGCTGAGCTACCTGCCCCGCATAACGCAGCAGACGTTTACGCTCGGTGCATCTTATAAACATTACTCCGGAAAGAACGTAACAACAGTTTCGCTCGGCTATAACTATCTGGGCAACCAGAATCTTAAATACCGCAACAACGACGACTCGACTCCCGAAAACCTTACGCTCGACCTCAGTTCGCGCGAACAGAAGCTGTCGCTGAGAGCTGAAAACCGCACATATAACGACCGCTGGACATGGCGCGAGGGCGTTGAAGCATGGTATGCCTTCTACAACGACCACACATACCAAAAAGTTTATCACAACGAAAGCTCAATATCGCAATACTCAACCGACATCAGCTTTGCAGGATGGGCAGCCTACGGCTCGGCGCGCTATACGAGTGAAGACGGAAGACTTACGGCCAACATGGGCCTGCGCCTCGACGGATGTTCTTATTCTGACATAACGGCGCGCTTCTGGGAGCATATCTCGCCCACCTTATCATTGTCTTACAAGTTTCTGCCGTCGTGGGCCGTCAACATCGGCGCCGGAATGTATCATCAGCTGCCGCCATACACAGCCCTGGGATATAAGGACGAAAACGGCCAACTGGCCAACAAGTCGCTCGAATATATGCGCGTAAAGAACGCGGCGCTGGGCGTTGAATGGACACCGGGCAAGCAGATAACAGTGAGTCTGGAAGGTTTCTACAAACATTACACTGACATTCCGCTCTCCGTTGCCGACAACATTCCGCTCTCATGCAAGGGCAACGACTATGGCGTTGTGGGCAACGAGCTGCTCGTTTCGTCGGCCAAGGGCAGGGCTTACGGCCTCGAAGCCACCATGCGCTGGCAGATACCGGGCAAACTGGTGTCTATGGCGTCGTTCACATTATTCAAGAGTCAATACAAGAACAACTCAGACGCCGGATACATCAACTCGGCATGGGACAACCGCTTCATTGCCAACGTGAGCGCCACCTACGAGCTGCCGCGCAACTGGAGCATAGGAGCCAAGCTGAGTGCGATAGGCGGCAGTCCGTATACGCCGTATGACGTTGACAAGTCGTCGCTTGTGGAGGCATGGGACGCACAGGGACGACCGTATTACGACTATTCGAAATTTAACACCGAACGTCTTGATGCCTTTGCCCAACTTGACATCCGCGTAGACAAAAACTATTACTTCAAAGGCTGGATGCTCGGCTTCTATCTCGACATACAGAACATAACAAAGAGCGTTCTGAGCCAGCCCGACGTGCTGATGAGCACTGGCGTCATTGAAAATCCTGACGCTCCGGCAGCCGAACAGCGCTACAAGATGAAGTATATCAGTCAGGACAGCGGCACTCTGCTGCCCAGCATCGGCATAACAGTGCGCTTCTGACATATACAGAAACATACATTCACGCAGAAGTTATCAACAGTTTCGATATTGTCTGTTGATAACTTCTGCGTTTTTATTTATCCAAAACCAATCACATCTGTACGCACGAACAAGCAGAAAGTGCACATGCAACATCAACCAATATGAAAGTATATTCACAAATGCCGCATCATTATGTCACTTTAGTTTTGTCATGATTTTCTGATGAAATAGAAAAATCAGACAGCTTATGCGCCTTATGATGATAAAGAATATTTACATCCGGACATAAAAGGTAAACTTTTATAAAACAACTCGGCAACTTTTTACCCGGAAACAGGCAGCTTTCAGCATGAAAGCCAACCTGTTTTTTTATTGAAATAAAGGCTTTTTTGTCCCATTTCGGACAAAAAACATTGCACATATACGGCGCTACCTGCATAACGACATGTAACACACCGACTTACGTTTGCACACGTTTTCGGGGCATATTCACGGCCAAATGATTTAAATTTTCAAATATCTCAGTATGAGAGCCTCAACAGAAATCAAAGTGTAAGGCCATAGCATCAAAGGGCGACAATATGCCAAACAGAACGAAGCCGGCATTATATATTAATTATGTATACAGCAGCAGAGAATCAATCAGACTGAAAATTTGTCATGCAAATAAGACAAAGTGTCAGAACTCGGCTACGGGCATGTATTTTGATTCTCTGATAGCAGACAATCGTAAAAAGATTGTATTCAGAAATAACAAATAAGAAAAAGAAAAGAAAGGAGACTATTATATGACATTCGACAAATTCACAATCAAAGCGCAAGAGGCTGTTCAGGAGGCAGTTAACACCGCACAACGCTCAGGACAGCAGTCGATTGAGCCGGTTCACCTGCTCAAGGGCCTTATGAACAAGGCTAAAGACGTCACCAACTTCCTGTTTCAGAAGCTCGGTGTAAACGCCATGCAGGTTGAGACAGTGGTTGACCGTGAGATTAGCCGCTTGCCACGGGTTCAGGGCGGACAGCCTTATCTCAGCAACGAGAGCAACAGCGTGCTTCAGAAAGCCGTAGACATATCGCAGAAAATGGGCGACGAGTTCGTCAGCGTTGAACCTGTAATGCTGGCATTGCTTGATGTAAACTCTACGGCAAGCCGCATAATGAAGGATGCAGGATGCACCGAGAAGGAGATGCGCGCAGCCATAAACGAGCTGAGGCAGGGACAGAAGGTGCAGTCGCAGTCGGCTGACGAAAACTATCAGAGCCTGGAGAAATATGCCAAGAACCTGGTTGAGGAGGCACGTCAGGGCAAACTCGACCCTGTGATTGGCCGTGACGATGAAATTCGTCGTGTACTTCAGATTCTGTCACGCCGTACAAAGAACAACCCTATACTGATAGGTGAGCCGGGAACCGGTAAGACTGCCATCGTTGAAGGACTGGCTGAGCGTATAGTCCGCGGCGACGTGCCTGAGAACCTGAAAGACAAGCAGCTCTACTCGCTCGACATGGGTGCGCTGGTTGCCGGAGCTAAATATAAAGGAGAGTTTGAGGAGCGTCTGAAGAGCGTCGTCAAGGAGGTTACCAACAGCAATGGCCGTATCATCCTGTTCATAGATGAGATCCACACGCTGGTTGGTGCCGGAGGAGGCGAAGGCGCAATGGATGCAGCCAACATTCTGAAGCCTGCGCTTGCGCGTGGCGAGCTGCGCAGCATAGGTGCAACGACACTTAACGAATATCAGAAGTATTTTGAGAAGGACAAGGCTCTTGAAAGGAGATTCCAGACCGTCATGGTTGACGAGCCTGACGAGCTTAGCGCAATAAGCATACTGCGTGGTCTGAAGGAGCGCTACGAAAACCACCACAAGGTGCGTATTCAGGATGATGCCTGCATAGCAGCCGTCAAACTGTCGGAGCGTTACATCAGCGACCGTTTCTTGCCTGATAAGGCCATCGACCTTATGGACGAGGCTGCAGCTAAGCTGAGAATGGAGCGCGACTCTGTGCCTGAGGAACTCGACGAGATTACGCGTAAGCTGAAACAGCTCGAGATTGAACGCGAGGCCATCAAGCGTGAGAACGACCAGCCTAAGATTGAACAGCTCGACAAAGAGATTGCCGAACTGAAAGACCAGGAAAAGGTGTTCCGTGCCAAATGGGAAGGCGAGAAGGCTCTCGTCAACAAGATTCAGCAGGACAAGCAGCAGATAGAGCAGCTGAAGTTTGAGGCTGAGCGCGCCGAGCGTGAAGGCAACTATGAGCGTGTGGCCGAGATACGCTACAGCAGCCTGAAGAAACTTGAAGACGACATCAAGAACATTCAGGATCAGCTGCGCAACACACAGGGCGGCGAGGCAATGGTGCGCGAGGAAGTTACAGCCGACGATATAGCTGAGGTGGTAAGCCGCTGGACAGGAATACCCGTAACGCGAATGATGCAGAGCGAGCGCGAGAAGCTGCTGCACCTTGAGGAGGAACTGCACAAACGTGTTATAGGTCAGGAAGAGGCCATAACGGCAGTGAGCGACGCCGTTCGCCGCAGCCGTGCCGGACTGCAAGACCCGAAGCGCCCGATAGCTTCGTTCATCTTCCTCGGTACTACCGGTGTAGGTAAGACAGAGCTTGCAAAGGCGTTGGCCGAATATCTGTTCAACGATGAGACCATGATGACGCGAATAGACATGAGCGAATATCAGGAAAAGTTCAGCGTCAGCCGTCTTATCGGAGCGCCTCCGGGATACGTCGGCTACGATGAGGGCGGACAGCTCACCGAGGCAGTAAGGCGCAAGCCTTATTCGGTTGTGCTCTTCGACGAGATTGAGAAGGCCCACCCGGACGTGTTCAACATCCTGCTTCAGGTGCTCGACGACGGCCGTCTGACCGACAACAAGGGACGTACCGTAAACTTCAAGAACACTATCATCATCATGACTTCTAACCTTGGAAGCCAGCTGATACGTGAAGACTTGGAGAAGCACGGCGGAAAGCTCGACAGCCATGAGCAGTCGATGCTCAACAACCAGCTGATGACGCTGCTGAAGAAGACCATACGTCCTGAGTTCCTCAACCGTATCGACGACATAATAATGTTCCTGCCGCTGACTAAGGAACAGATTGCCGGAGTGGTTAAGTTGCAGATGAACGCCATCAGGAAGATGCTTGAACCGCAGGGTTTCACTCTCGAATACACCGACGCAGCCATCAACTGGCTTGCCGACGCAGGCTTCGACCCTGAGTTCGGTGCCCGTCCTGTAAAGAGAGCCATACAGGAGTATGTGCTCAACGACCTCTCAAAGAAACTTCTTGCTGAGGAGGTTAGCCGCGAGAAGCCGATAATAATCGATGCCAACGGCGCAGGACTGGTGTTCAGAAACTAAGGATAAATATGCATAATCGAACATTTCTTAAAAGAAGGGACGGATAAGTAATTTTATCCGCCCCTTTTCTTTTATAATTATCAACATAACTATCAATAACGCAGGAAGGCACCCCAGGTGCGACAAGCATTCAAATTATTATGAAAGCGACAATACCTTTACGTGGACGTACCCGGGGTAGGTTCCTACATTTTTATCAATGTTACACAAGATTAAAGGCATCTATTTTTGCGCCAAAAAGCAAAAAACAGAAACATTAGCTGCATGCAATGCAACACTTTGAAACAGAATAAAGACATTAACGGCAATAATGTAAAATTAAATTTGTAACTTTGCAGAAACGTAACATCAGCAGTGCCTTACATAACATTTAAGCCACTCTGATGAGAAATACAATTAAATAATATGCCTGACAAGATATAGGGAAACAAAACGGAAAAAGACAAATATCATGAAAAAACTATTTATATCGCTGACCATAATGCTTGCCGCCACACTGGCCTATGCACAAGAGACATTCAAGAATCCCGTGGTGTGGGCGGATATGCCCGACCCTGACGTGATACGCACGGGCGACGACTTCTGGCTCGTAACAACCACAATGCATCTCATGCCGGGCGCACCGATAATGCACTCTAAGGATTTGGTAAACTGGGAGACGGTGAGCTATCTCTTTGACAGGCTCGACGAAACACCAAAATATAATATGCAAGGCGGCACGGTGTACGGACGCGGACAATGGGCCACGTCGATAAGATACCACAACGGCACATTCTATGCCTTGTTCTCGCCCAACGACGAGCCGTTCCGCTCATTTGTCTACACAACGAAAGACCCGCGCAAGGGATGGACGCTGCACTCTCGCCTGCCCCACTTTCACGACGCATCGCTGTTCTTCGACGATGACGGTCGCGTGTATGTGTTCAGCGGAACAGGCAAACTGACCGAACTCAACGCCGACCTTACGGCCAAGAAGGAGGGCGGTGTGGACATCACGCTCAACGTGCGCGACGAAGAGGAGAACAATCTGCTCGAAGGCAGTCGCGTGATAAAGCACGACGGACACTATTATCTGCTCATGATTTCATGGCCGAAGGACAAGCCGCGCCGACAGCTGTGCTACCGCGCCGACAAGATAACCGGACCTTATGAGAAAAAGGTGATACTTGAAGACAACTTTGCCGGCTTCCCCTATGCCGGACAGGGCACCATCGTTGACGACGGACACGGCAACTGGTATGGCTTCATCTTCCAGGACCGCGGAGCCGTAGGCCGTGTGCCGCTGCTCATGCCGTGCCGCTGGACCGACGGATGGCCTATGCTCGGCAACGTGAACGGCAAGGTGCCTTTCGTGATGAACAAGCCTGTGCAGGGCTTTAAAGACATTGACATGGTGGTGAGCGACAACTTCAACGGCGACACGCTCGACCTGAAACACTGGCAATGGAACCATAATCCGGCCAATGATTTTTGGAAGTTATCCGACGGACGCCTGCGTTTGACCACATGTAGAGTGGTCGACAATCTGTATATGGCACCCAACACGCTGACACAGCGCATGGAAGGGCCTAAATGCAGCGCTTATATAGAGATTGACTTCAGCGGCATGAGAGACGGCGACCGCGCCGGACTTGCCGCATTCAACGGCCACTCGGGCATAATGGCAATAGAGAAGGACAACAGCAAGACATGGCTGACCGTAACGCAGACTCAGGTGAACCTTACAGAGAAGGAACATCTCGTGAGCAGTGTTGACACGCAGGAGAAGGCACGCATAAGCATAACAGGCAACAGGATTTTCCTGCGCATCGACGGCGACTTCAACCTCGGACGCGACATAGCCACATTCTATTACAGCACCGACGGAAAGAAATGGACGGCTATAGGCGGAGAGTTTAAGATGAAATTCGACTACCGCCGCCTGTTCATGGGCACAAGATATGCCCTGTTTAACTATGCCACGAAACAGCCGGGAGGACACGTAGACATAGAAAAATTTGTATATAAGAAAGAAGAAAAATAAGACATAAGCCCATAATGACAACAAGGATTGCCATAATAGGCGGCGGCGCGGCGGGATGCTTTGCCGCAATATGCCTGAAAGAGCGCATGCCCGAAGCATGCGTAACCGTATATGAGAGCGGAAACAAGCTGCTGGCAAAGGTGGCCGTAACTGGCGGCGGACGCTGCAACCTGACCAACTCGTTCAGGGATGTGAGGAGCATCGAGGCTGTTTATCCGCGCGGATCACGACTGATGAAGCGCCTGCTGCGCGAGTTTAGTAATGTTGACGCCTTCAAATGGTTTGAAAGTAATGGGGTAAGACTCGTCACGCAAGACGACCAGTGCGTGTTTCCTGTATCACAGGACGCCATGGAAATTGTCGGCACACTAACACGGCTGATGCACCATAGAGGCGTAAAGATAAAGACACGGCACAGGGTAAGCAAGATTGAACACGTCTCCGAGAATGAAATAAACAACAATGACGGCTGCCGTTTCAGCATAAGTTTCAGCGGAAGCGACGCGCCGGAAGAACATGCCGACATCGTGTTGGTAACAACAGGAGGCAGCCCGAAGACAAGCGGACTTGATTTTCTGCGAGGCCTCAACCTCGACATCGTACAGCCTGTACCGTCGCTGTTCAGCGTATGTCTGCCGAAAAACAATGTCACCAAACTGATGGGCACCGTCGTAAACGACGTTACCGCAGGCCTCACCGGCACCAAACTGAGAGCCACCGGACCGCTGCTGATTACCCATTGGGGCATGAGCGGACCTGCCATTCTGCGCCTTTCGTCATACGGCGCACGCATTCTGCATGATGCCGAATACAAGGCGGAGCTGTGGATAAACTGGTTTGGCGACATGAATGAGCCGGAGGTGGCAGACATGATAAGCGAGATGGCTGCCGAAAACAAGCAGAAACAGATTTCGAACATATACCCTGCACACCTAAACAGCCGCCTTTGGGAGCATCTGCTGACACAGAGCGGACTGAAACCTGAAATGAGATGGGCCGAACTGGGCAGCAAGGGCCGCAACCGCCTTGTGGCCACACTGACAAACGACAGATACAGAATAGACGGCAAGAACAAGTTTAAGGAAGAGTTTGTTACCTGCGGCGGCGTTGCCCTGGGCAACATCAGCGCAAAGACTCTTGAATGCAAAAGCCATGAAGGACTGTATTTTGCAGGCGAAGTGCTCGACGTTGACGCCGTAACAGGAGGCTTCAACCTTCAGGCGGCATGGACAATGGGATATGTCGCAGCAAAGTCTGTTGCAGAAAAATACGGGACACTATAGTTTCAGCCAGACAAATGCAGGCTGGATAAAAAACAAAATAAAGGAACACCAGGCGCCTGGTGTTCCTTTATTATTATGATACTTTTCTAATTAAAGCACCTTTTTGTACAGTTCAACGATCTGCTCCTCCGTAACGTCACGCGGGTTACCCGGAGTACATACGTCGGCAATGGCCTGAGCGGCGAGGGCGGGAATGTCGCTCTCCTTAATGCCAAGGTCAGACAGATGCTGAGGTATGCCCACACGGATGGCCAATGCCTTGACAGCATCGCATGCAGCCTGTGCAGCCTCCTCGGCAGTCATGCCCGTAGTGTCAACACCCATTGTACGTGCAATGACACCATATTTCTCTATGCAGCAAGGCATGTTGAACTCCATGATTGTGGGCAGAAGCAGTGCGTTGGCAACTCCGTGGGGAACATCAAAGAGCGAGCCCATCGGGTGAGCCATGCCGTGAACAAGGCCAAGGCCTACGTTAGAGAATGCCTGAGCGGCGATATACTGAGCCAGAGCCATGCCCTCACGTCCTACAGGATTCTGCGGTTCCTCAACGGCTATAGGCAGATTCTCGGCTATCATCTTTATGGCCTGCAGCTCATACATGTCAGACATAACCCATGCGCCCTTTGTGATATATCCCTCAATGGCATGTGTCAGAGCATCCATACCCGTTGCGGCGGTGAGTCCCTTCGGCAGAGAATACATCAGTTCGGGGTCAACAATGGCAACGGCAGGAATGTCGTTGGGGTCTACGCAGACCATCTTTTTCTGATTTTCTTCGTCAATAATAACATAGTTGATGGTAACCTCGGCACCTGTACCTGCTGTTGTAGGCAGCGCGATGATTGGCACCGACTTGTTTTTTGTAGGTGCACATCCCTCGAGCGAAACAACATCGGCAAACTCAGGATTGGCAACAACGATGCCTATACCCTTGGCTGTGTCCATAGACGAGCCTCCGCCGATGGCGATGATGCAGTCGGCACCAGACGCCTTGAATGCGTCAACGCCCTGCTTAACGTTAGTAACCGTAGGGTTGGGCTTTATCTCGCTGTATATGTCGTATGCAAATCCGGCCTCATCAAGAACGTCGGTAACCATCTTTGCTGTACCAACTTTCAACAGTCCTTTATCTGTTGCAACTAATGCCTTGTGAAGATTAAGACGCGCCAATACTTCCGGCAACTGCTTGCGTGCACCGGCTCCGAAGTAAGAAACTTCGTTGAGAATAAATCTGTTAATCATGTTTTTTAATAAAAAGAATATTGGTTAGTAATTAATAATCTCATTTGCAAAGTTACGAAATTTATTTTATTATTGCGTGTGATAATACATTTATAACTTTACATGGGTAATTTTCACAACCTTTCACAAGACTGCATGAAAGGCAAACCGCAACATTACTTAATTAGCATAACATTTCGCCTTATGCCGTCTGAACATAAAAAATGCCTGCCTCGGACAATGTCTGGGCAGGCACAGAGAGCCGCACGGCGGCGGATTTAATAACTCTTATTTAGTAACGATGATACCTCCTAAAGGCTGCATGGTAACTTTGAGCATGCCTTTAGAGTCAACCTTCACGGTTTTAAGCGCAGACGAAGCTATGGCCTCGCCCTTTTTCTTCTTGTTGTCGGCATAAAGTTTCACCTTCTGCCCGGCAAACATGGGCAGACAGATGGTCAAGGTCATCGGCTTGCCGGTGCCGTTGAGTCCGCCTACATACCAGTCGTTGCCGTGGCGACGGGCCATAACAACATATTTTGTCGGATATCCGTCGATAAAGCGTGTCTCGTCCCATGCAACAGGCACGGTCTTCAGAAAGTCTTTCTCAAACTGTGGCAGACTGCCGATATTGTCGGGCTGAACGGCAATACACTGCACGCTTGCCTGATTGGTTATGGCCGTAGCCATCTCAAACACGTCGGTCGTGCGGCGATAGTTGCCGCTGTCGGTGCCGCGCCCCATGCGGTGCTTCATTATCACTCCGCCCCAGTCCATGCTTCCAATGGCGTTACGCGAGAAGGGGTGCATGGTGAGCTCGAAGCCTTCGAGGTCGCAGTGTCTCTGCGAGAAATATACATTCTCTGATGCGAGCACGGCCTCGCTGCCCACATAATTGGGATACATGCGCTCCCAGCCGCGCGGAATGGTGCATCCGTGGAATATCACCTGCAGCCCGTAGCGGTTGGCATCGCTCAGTATGTCTTCATAAAGGCGCATCGTCTCCTGCTTGTCGCCGCCGAAGAAGTCTACCTTTATGCCTTTCACGCCAATGCTCTTCAGCCATTTCATCTCGCGCTCGCGTGCCACGGCCGTATTCATACAGTGGCGCGGCGACTGCGGAGCGTCGTTGGCAAAGCCGTTGGAGTTATACCAAAGCAGCAGACTAACGCCTTTTGACTGCGCGTAGCGGCTCAGCTCAGCCATGCGGTCGCGCCCTATGTTTACGTCCCATGCGGCATCAACAAGCGTATACTCGTAGCCCATCTCGGCAGCAAGATCGATGAAAGCCACCTGGTCGTCGTAGTTGATCGAGTTGTCCTGCCACAGCAGCCAGCTCCAAGTGTAGCGGCCGGGCTTATAGTCGGTTGAAGCCTCATACTTCGGTTCAACCACATCAAAGGGCACCGTTGTCTCAACAATAGGCTTCAGCGTCCTGCCAACGGTAACTGTGCGCCACGGCGTTGAGCCAGGCACGGGAATGGCGGCAAACTCGCTCCCGAATCCGTTGTTCTCGCCCTTGTCTGGAAAAGCCACCGTGTAGCCACGGCCCTCGGCATAGTCGCTGAGATGTGAGCCGCAGTAGCCGGCGTCAACACCGGTCTCGCTCACCAGCGCCCATCCGTCGTTGCCGATGCGGAACAGGCACGGAAAGGTGTATCCACGGCCAAAAGCCGACTTCACGTTCATTGGTGCGTCGGCCGTATAGTCTTCCTCATAGCTCGGCTTTGTGCGCATCCATCCGGTCATGGGACCTATCTGCGGACACAGAAACGTGGTGGTGTTTTCGGGGAAGTTGAAGCTGCTCGCCTCACTGTATACCACGGCGCAGCGGCAGTCGCTGCCCTCTATAGGCAGCAGGGTGTAGCGATATGCAAGGTCGTTGTCCGACACACAGAACGTAACCTTTATCTTCTTGCCGTCTTCTTTTCTGAAAACCACGTCGAGCCTGTTGGCCACATAATGCACAGCCGTTGTCTTTGTCCTCGTTATATCATACTTCTTGTCTATCTTGCTTTCTTCAGAATCTACGATTGTCAGCCCCGAAGTGAAGTCGGCAACATCTGTTTTCAGTCCGAGGGCCGACCTGCCGAGCATGGCAGTACCGTCGTAATTCACCTCATACTCAGGCTTTCCGCCGTCATCAGATATGCTGACAACGAGTTTGCCGTCGGGCGACTTCACATCCACTTTGGCTGCATCTGCGCCCAAGGAAGCCAATAAGACGAATGATAAAATAAACAGGTTTTTCATTTTTCTCTATATTTTTTATTCTCAGTTTCAATCATATTAAGCCACATTCAGCTTCACCCCAGCCCCTATGTCCTCAGCAGCAAGCCTATAACACAAGGCCAGAGGGTCTGCTGCCACGACGCACTACAGAAGCGGAACGGCAGACAATACACCACAAAATTACAAAAATATTTGCAAACGCGACAACACGTAATCGACATAATTTATACAGATAAAAAACATTGCCTCACTGCCGGAAACCCCGGCTGTGTCTACCCTACGCTGCGCCATCCATCTTCCGGTCTGCAAAAGGTGGCAAATCAGCGTCTGAAAGCATACCTTTTGCATGCCAAAAGGCCACATATCGCAACGTAAAAGGTATGCTTTTGCAGAGGCATAAAAACATAGTCAGAATATGACTATCAAACCGCATGCGTCTTAATTCTGCACGCACGCAGACGCTGTCAACCGGCAACAGGAAACAACAATGAGGAAAAAGCTTAATAACTATTTTGGATAAAAAGATTTCGCAACAGACTCATCACTCATCACATCGGCATATAAGCCTCTGTATGTCAACATCTTATGCTGTGACGAGTTGCATTTTCAACTCGTCACAGCCTCCCATTACGGGCTGATTTTGGCGTAAATCATACTTGAATTATATGAAAAACCGGCCGAAAAACATGTTGCATGATGAGCCGTGATGAGTTGAAAATGCAACTCATCACACTATAAAAAGCTGACAGTCAGGATATTAACATCACTTGTGACGAGTGATGAGTTTTTACAAAAAAACTTTTATTGCCATAGCGTCAAGACAGACCGCAATTAATGTCGCACGACCATACCGAAACGGAAAGAATCACAAAGGGGCATAAACGAAAAAATGCCCCGATACCACATCGGAGCAAATTCTTTCTGTTTGAATGTCTTAGTCTTTAGTATTAATGTAGCATGTAATTCTGAAAATCTTTATTATCGTGAGCAAAGGTAGGCAAAAAAATTGACACAAATCAAAAATATATGTAGTTTAGTCAAAAAAACTACGTAAACGTTTACGGAATATGATTATATTTTATAACTTTTTAGACGAAAATAAAAACAATTTGTCAGCACCGCTAAACAGCCCGTAACGTTAAGCAAGAGTTAAGAGTTTCGTTTTATTTTGTATTTCAACATAAAAAATGTAACTTTGTATTTATTATGTATCAAAGATTGAAATCAACTGATGAAAGAATTTGTAATCTCTGAAGTAAAAGCCGAAACGGCCATACTGGTAGGACTGATAACCCAGGAACAGAACGAAGCCAAGACAAAAGAGTATCTCGACGAACTGGAGTTTCTGGCAGATACTGCAGGCGCCGTAACCGTAAAGCGGTTTACGCAGAAAGTGGGCGGCCCTAACCAGACCACATATGTAGGCAAAGGAAAACTTGAAGAAATAAAACAATATATAAAGGATGAGGAAGACGCCGAACGCGAAATCGGAATGGTGATATTCGACGATGAGCTGTCGGCCAAGCAGATACGCAACATCGAAAACGAACTTAAGGTGAAGATTCTTGACCGCACTTCGCTCATCCTCGACATATTTGCCATGCGCGCACAGACAGCCAACGCCAAGACGCAGGTGGAGCTGGCACAATACAGATACATGCTGCCGCGACTGCAGCGACTGTGGACTCACCTTGAGCGCCAGGGAGGCGGAAGCGGCTCGGGCGGCGGAAAAGGTTCTGTGGGACTGCGCGGACCGGGTGAGACTCAGCTTGAGATGGACCGCCGAATAATCCTTCAGCGCATGTCGCTGCTGAAGCAGAGGCTCGCCGAAATAGACAAGCAGAAGACCACACAGCGCAAGAACAGGGGCAGGCTTATACGCGTGGCTCTCGTGGGATATACCAACGTGGGCAAGTCGACCACGATGAACCTTCTGGCCAAGAGCGACGTGTTTGCCGAGAACAAGCTGTTCGCAACGCTCGACACCACGGTGCGCAAGGTGGTCATTGAGAATCTGCCGTTCCTGCTCGCCGACACAGTGGGATTCATACGCAAGCTGCCAACCGACCTTGTAGACTCGTTCAAGAGCACGCTCGACGAGGTGCGCGAGGCCGACCTGCTGCTGCATGTGGTAGACATATCACACCCCGACTTTGAGGAGCAGATAAAGGTTGTAGACAACACGCTGAAGGATCTCGGATGCGCCGACAAGCCGTCGATGATAATCTTCAACAAGATAGACTCATACACATGGGTGGAGAAAGACCCTGACGACCTCACTCCGGCAACGAAGGAGAACGTTACGCTCGACGAACTGAAGAAGACGTGGATGGCAAAACTTAACGACAGCTGTCTGTTTATCTCGGCAAAAAACAAGACTAACATTGACGAGCTGAGAGAGACGCTATATAATAAGGTGCGCGAACTGCATGTACAGAAGTATCCCTACAACGATTTTCTGTATCCAATCGAATAAAAGACTTTACGCCATGGACGGATACCGACTCCTGACCAACGAAGAGATTGACATTTTCGAGTAGAAAGGATGTACGGCTGAAGTTCAGCAAACAGAAAATCAAAAAGTCATATTATTATATGACATAAAATAAAAGAAGGACTTTTATAATAAATGTTAATTGCAGTTTATAATATCCACATCAATACGTTATAACAGTAAACAAAGCAAAATATGGAGCAGACCGGGTTCGAACAAATAGCAAAATCAACAAGAGCAAAAGCTGTGGCAACAGCCCGCGCTCTCTCCATGAGTATTGACGAAACTGAAGATATTACTCAGAATGTAATACTAACGCTCGACGGACTGAAAAAGACGTGGATGGCCAAGCTGAACGACAACTGCCTGTTTATCTCGGCAAAAAACAAGATTAACATTGAAGAACTGGGAGACACTCTGCATAAGACAGTGCGCGAACTGCACGTACTGAAGTGTCCCTACAATGATTTAATCTAATAAAACTTTATGCTATGGACGAATACAGACTTCTGACCAACGAAGAGATTAACATTCTTGAAGAGAACGGATGTACGGCTGAAGACTGGACAAACATTAATGTGGCCGACGACTTTCAGCCTACTTACATAAAGAACGTCAACTTCTATGGCGAAATCTTTATGGGTGTATTCGAAAAGAACATTGAGGTGTCTAACGGATTTGTCAGGCACTCAGGTATAAGAAACGCCACGCTGCGCAACGCATATATAGGCGACAACTGCCTGATAGAGAATATCGGCAACTATATCAACAACTACGCCATAGGCGAAGAATGCTGCATCTGCAACGTGTGCACCATGGAGACAACGGCCGAAGCCACCTACGGCGAAGGCAACACCATATCCGTGCTTAACGAGGCCGGAAACGGCAACGTCATACTGTTCAGCGGACTGACGAGCAACCTGGCGGCGCTGATGATACGCAACGCAGCCGACAAGGAGTTTACGGCGGCAATAAGGGGCATCGTGAGAGACGACATTGAGCGCAGGGCGAGAGAGAAAAGCACTGTGGGCAACAACGTGAAAATAGTGAACACGGCCGAGATAACCAACACGCACATCAGCGACAACTGCGAGATTAACGGGGCAAGCCGCATAAGCGACTGCACCCTGGCATCGGGTCTCGAGGACAACGTGTTCATTGGTTCGGGCGTTATATGCGAAAACTCTATCGTCACCGACGGCTCTGCCGTACTCAACGGCGCCAACATAACCAACTGCTTTGTGGGCGAGGCATGCCAGATAACAAACGGATTTACGGCCGAAAGCAGCCTGTTTTTCGCCAACTGCTACATGAGCAACGGCGAGGCGTGCGCCGCCTTCTGCGGCCCGTTCTCGGCAAGCCATCACAAGAGCACGCTGCTCATAGGCTGCATGCTCTCGTTCTATAATGCAGGCTCTGCAACCAACTTCAGCAACCATGCCTACAAGATGGGACCTATACACTACGGATGCCTTGAACGCGGAACAAAGACGGCAAGCGGCTCTCATCTGCTGCTGCCGGCCAACATTGGCGCCTTCTCGGTGTGCCTGGGCAAGATAACCAACCATCCCGACACGAGGAACCTGCCGTTCTCGTATATCATATCAGACGGAAGGGAGACCTTCGTCGTGCCCGGAATAAACATCACCACCGTAGGCCTATACCGCGACATACGCAAGTGGCCGCGGCGCGACGTGAGAATACAGAGCAGCCGCAAGAGCCTGATAAACCACGACTGGCTGAGTCCGCTGACCATAAACGAGATTATCGCGGGCAAGAAGACTCTTGAACAGATGCGTGAGTCTCAGGGTGAAGACACGGCCTTCTATACCTGCGGAGGATGCAAGATAAGCCGCAACTCGCTCGAACGCGGCATCCGGCTCTACGACATGGCAATAAAGCTGTTTGCCGGCGACGTCGCAGCGGGATACGACCTTACGGCTGAAGGACGCGACTGCGGCACGGGCGAATGGGGCGACCTGGCAGGCATGCTGCTGCCCGAACAGGAAGAGCGCAACATAGTGAACGCCATAAGCAACGGCTATCTGCGCAGCACTGCCGACATAGACATGTTCATGAAAAACGTAAACGAGCGCTACGGCGAATATCTCATAACATTCACACGCAACATCATTGCATCACAACTCGGCACCGACGACCTTACCGAAAGCGGTATAGAGCAGATTATACAGCAAGGAAGGGCTGCCAAGGAGGCATGGATAAGCGAGATACGCAAAGACGCCGAAAAGGAATACAGCATGGGCGACGTGGAGCATGCCGTGCTCGAAAAGTTTATCACGCAGCTTGAAGAAGAATAACGGAGAAGGCGCGGACAATAACGGAAGAAAAAATCTAATAAAGGAAAAACTGAATTATAACAACAGCAATGAAAAATTTTAAGGTATTCATTTATGTATTTCTTCTCATGTGCGGACTATCGGCCGCAGCCAAGGAATACAAGTATCAAACCGTCAAGGGCGATTTGATGAACACAAGGATTTACACCCTCGACAATGGTCTGACGGTGTATCTGTCAGTAAACAACGAGAAGCCGCGTATACAGACGTATATCGCCGTGCGTACCGGAAGCCGCAACGACCCGCCTGAGACGACTGGTCTGGCCCACTATCTTGAGCACATCATGTTCAAGGGTACACGCAACTTCGGTACCATCGACGCTGCTAAAGAGGCCGTGCTGCTCGACTCTATACAGAACCGCTTTGAGGTTTACCGCACTCTGAAAGACTCTCTTCAGCGCCGCGCCTACTATCAGCAGATTGACAGTCTGTCGCAGCTTGCAGCCAAATACTTCATCCCCAACGAGTATGACAAGCTGATGTCGTCTATCGGTGCTGAGGGAACCAACGCCTATACGAGCAACGACGTTACATGCTACGTTGAGGACATACCTGCCAACGAGCTTGAAAACTGGGCTAAGATAGAGTCTGACCGTTTCCAGAACATGGTAATACGCGGATTCCACACCGAGCTTGAAGCCGTATACGAGGAATACAACATCAGCCTCGGAAACGACAACCGCAAGCTGTTTGCAGCCTTAAACGCCATGCTCTTCCCCGGACATCCCTACGGCACACAGACCACTATCGGTACACAGGAACACCTGAAGAATCCGTCGATAGTAAACATCAAAAATTACTTTAGCCGCTATTATGTGCCTAACAACACGGCTATCTGCATGGCCGGCGACTTCGATCCGGACAAGGCCATAGCCATAATCGACAAATATTTCGGCACATGGAAGCCCAACCCCAACCTCTCACAGCCCGAATATGCGCCTATACCTGAACGCACAGCACCGGCAGACACAACCGTAGTAGGCCAGGAGTCTGAGCGCATATACATGGCATGGAGATTCGACAAGGCTGCATCTTTCCAGAACGACACTCTCGACGTTATCTGCGACATGATGTCTAACGGCAAGGCCGGACTGATGGACCTCGACCTCGACCAGCAGATGAAATGGCTCGGCGGCGGTGCTTTCACTTATCCGCTGGCTGAATATTCTGGATTCGTAATGGCAGGATTCCCCAAGGAGGGTCAGTCGCTCGACGACGTCAAGGGTCTGCTCCTGGGTGAGATTGAGAAGATAAAGAAGGGCGAGTTCAGCGAGAACCTGCTGAAGGCCGTCATCAACAACAAGAAACTGCAGTTCTACAACACTCTTGAAAGCAACGAGGGACGTGCCAATATGTATGTAGACGCCTTCATCAACCGCCAGAAATGGAGCGACGTGGTAGGCAGACTCGACAGAATTTCAAAAATAACAAAGCAGCAGATTGTAGACTTTGCAAACAAATACTTCAAAGATAATTACATCGCCGTTTACAAACGTATAGGTGAAGACACATCTATCAAGAAGATCGACAAGCCGCATATCACCGCGATACCTACCAACCGCGACCTGCAGAGCGCATTTGTTACAGAGATCGTAAACTCTAAGACAGAGCCCATACAGCCTAAATTTGTTGACTTCAACAAGGATCTTACAAAGGGCGAGACTAAGAAAGGCCTGCCAGTGCTCTACGTAAAGAACACCGAGAATGGCCGCTTCATGCTGAACTATTACTACAAATTCGGCGAGACAAGCAACAAGTGGCTGCCCTACGCTACTGAATACTTCAACTATCTAGGCACAGACAAGATGACAGCCGAGCAGCTGAAACAGAAGTTCTACGAGCTGGCTTGCTCTTACAGCATCAACGTAGGCTCAAGAACCCTGCAGGTAAGCATCAGCGGTCTGGCAGAGAATATGACCGAAGCCATGACACTCATGGAAGACTTCATTGCCAACGCGAAGGTTGACAAGGATGCTTATGACAAATATGTAGGCATTGTTGAAAAGTCGCGCGCCGACAATAAACTCGACCAAAGAGTGAACTTCAACAGACTGCAGCAGTACGGAATGTACGGTCCTTACAATGGTGCACGCAATATGCCGTCGTCAACAGAACTGAAGGAGATGGATCCGCAGAAACTTGTAGACATGATAAAAGACCTGAAGAACTACAAGCACAGCGTTCTGTACTATGGCCCGATGGACCTGAAGACTCTTACTGCCACTATCAACAAGAAGCACAAGACAGCCAAGAAGCTTGCCGACGTGCCGCAGAACAAGCCTTATAAGCTGCAGCAGACTGCTCAGAACGAAGTGCTCATCGCTCCTTATGACGCAAAGAACATATACATGATTCAATATCACAATGAGGGCAATACATGGAACGCAGAGCAGGAGCCGATAGCAGCACTGTTCAACGAATATTACGGAGGAGGCATGAACACCGTTGTATTCCAGGAGCTGCGTGAGGCACGCGGCCTTGCCTACAGCGCTTTCGCAATGTACGGCACACCAAGTTACAAGGACGACACTGAATTTGCATATACATACATCATCTCACAGAACGACAAGATGATGGACTGCATCAACACGTTCAACAGCATCTTGGACACCATGCCGCAGTCTGAAAAGGCATTTGAGCTGTCAAAGCAGGCACTGATGAAGCGTCTTGCCACATCACGCACAACCAAGACCGGCATTCTCAACGCATACATCAACGCAGAAAACCTCGGCATCGACTACGACATCAACAAGAAGATTTATGAGGCTGTGCCCTCACTGACACTTGAGGATGTTGCTAAGTTTGAAAAAGAGAACATGGCAAACAAGCCTTACCGCTACATGATTCTCGGCGATGAGAAACAGCTCGACATGAAAGCTCTTGAGAAGATTGGTCCTGTTAAGAGACTTACAACTGAAGAAATCTTCGGATATTAATACACAACGCCGCCCGGGACACACGTTCCGGGCGGTTTTGTATCATAACCAGACAGACTGTAAGATTACTTATTTGCATAAATCAAGAGCAACCGTCAACAGGCGGCTCATATACCGACAAAAGGGCTCATAACGTTACGCCCAAGACAGCAAAATTATATACATGATAAACAAACTTAGGATTAACAAAAAACGATGGGGCGCGCTGTATCTATGCAGCGCGCCCCATCGTTTTATCCGTAATATAAACATCACTTCTGCTCCCCGCCTCTGAGCAGTATGTAGCCAAGCACTCCACCAAGTATCGAGGCGGCAAATATTCCGAGCTTTGCCTGAATGAGGAAAGTTTCGTCAACAAAGGCGAGAGTTGATATGAACATAGACATCGTGAAGCCTATCGAGGCAAGGAAGCCCACACCCACAAGGCGGCGCATGGTCATCGAGTCTGACGCCTTTGCTATCTTAAGACGCGTAAGCAGCACGGTTGACAGTACAATGCCCACGGGCTTGCCTATCAGCAGACCGAGCATTACGCCCAGCGCAACGTTGTTGGCCATAACGGCGTCGAAGCTTATGCCCTCGAAAGATATGCCGGCGTTGGCAAGCGCGAATATCGGCATTATGACAAATGACACGAGCGGATGCATGGAATGCTCAAGACGCTGAAGCGGCGGAATGGCGTCGCGAGAGTCGCTCATCATGCGGTCGATTATCTCCACCTGCTCATGCTCGAGCGTAGACACATCGTTAGGCTTTGCCTCTCTGAACCGGTTGATAAGCTTTGAGGCGCGCGCCAGATACACAGGCTCTGATATGCGTGCGTCGGCCGGTATCATAAATGCCGCCAGCACGGCAGCGATAGTGGCGTGTATGCCCGACATGAGGAAGGCTATCCACACGCCGCCGATGCCCAGCACGCCATAGAATATAACGTTCTTAACGCCCAGCTTGTTGGCAATGAACATGGCGAGAAGGAACACCACGCCGACGGCTATGCTCGCGAACGAAATCTCAGAAGTATAAAACAGCGCTATGACAAGCACCGCCCCGAGGTCGTCAACAATGGCCAGTGTAGTAAGGAAAACCTTGATAGACAGCGGCACCCTGCTGCCAAGCACATAAAGAATGGCTAACGAGAAGGCTATGTCCGTAGCCATCGGTATGCCCCACCCGCTCGCCGTGTCGCCTCCGGCATTAAGAGAGAAATATATAAGGGCAGGCACTATCATTCCGAACACGGCCGCACCGATAGGCAATATGGTGTTGCGCACGTCGGCAAGTTCGCCGCCAATGAACTCGCGCTTAAGTTCCAGACCTACCACAAAGAAGAACATGGACATCAGTCCGTCGTTAATCCAGTGGTGAAGACTGTAATAAAGATAGTTGTCGCCGTTGAACACAAAGCCGAGCTTATGTTCAAAGAAATGAAAATAGCTGTCGCTCCAAGGAGAGTTTGCCAGCACAAGGGCAATAACAATACTGATGCCGAGCACTATTCCGCCCGACTTTTCCTGATTGATGAAATGCTGTAAAGGCATTATCAGTCTGTGGTTGATTGTGTCTTGATATTGTCTCATCATAACTAAAAAATGTTTATCTCTTCACGCTGCCGCGGCTATACGCTGCAGAACGCAAAAGAGGCTGTTATCCATGCGGGCAAAGTTACGGAAAAACATTGAAAAAATTTCCATAATAATAGAATGATTATTATTTTTTTGTAAATTTGCATCGGATTGAGAAAACTCTATCCAAGACATGTTAGAAAGAAGAAGCGTTATGCGCATCAAGTATTTGGAAACGTAGGAAATTTTCAAATTGCATACTCAGATGGCATAGTGGTTCTCACGCTATAGCGTGGGCTGTTATCACTACATCTGTATGCAAGGTTTCCTACGACCTCCGAATAAAGACGTAGCTGTGCAGTTCCACGCTTCTTTATAAATTAGATTACGGTAGTAATGATTAATGTTAAACAACAATACGACAGATTATGAAAAAACTCATTCTTACATTATGGATATGTTTAGGTTCATTTTCATATGGATATAGTCAAAGTTCAGATGAAAAAATAGCTGATGCAATGAATAATTCAGACTGGTTTGCATTGGATTCTTTATATCAAACAGAACCCAAAGATTCAATCAGCGATTTCTTTGAAATATTTTCCCGTTGCCTTATAGGAAATAGGCTAAATCGTCCAGATGTTTCAATTCCTGCGTTTACGGAATTATTCAACACTCAGTCAGAAAATCTTGATTTTGGCAATATGCTCAATTCGTCCATGATGTTTGCAATGGACTTAAGCAGGATTGGAGATAATAAGACTGCTGCAAAAATGTTATCTTCAACTCTTGACTCAATACGCACTCATCTTGACAGCACAACCATTGCTGGTGTTCAGCAATTTATCAATCAATACAAAGCATTATCTAAATACAATCCATATAAAATCACATTTAAAAATTCGTCAGGAACTATTCCATTTAAGATTGTTCCTGTTGGCCCGGAAAAGAATAATTCAGTATTAATACATCTAAAGGACAGTTATATTAATGGAGCTGAAGCTGATATTACTTTTGACACAGGAGCAGGAGTAAATATTATTTCAGAATCATTAGCCCTTAAATATAATTTAATTCCACTTGAAGCATCAAGCACAGTTGGCGGAGTAGGCATACAAAATGGGAAGTACGCAATAGCAAAGGAATTAAAAATTGGAGATATGATTGTTACTGATGTTCCTTTTTACGTCATAGATATAACAACCAATAACGAAGAGGCAGACAAATATATTGACTGTTTCAATATTGTTGTAGGCAGCGAACTGATGTTACAACTCAAAGACCTAACCATTGATTTTGTTAATAATAAAATTACAGTTCCATCAGTTGCTCCAAAACGAAGCCAAGCGTCTCCAAACATGTGTTTTTCATCCAATATGAATTTGTTGAGCAAGGGTATCGTACAAGGTAATAAAATGTTAATGAATATTGATACCGGTGATGCTTCATATGGTTCGTTAGACAAAAGATTCTTTGAGAATAACAAAGAATACATCACTACTCATTGTAAATTAGATACGATCAGAGGTGCAGGAATTGGAGGTGTACACATATCGAAGTGTTACCGAATACAAAACATAGAACTCGAATTAGGAAATAGTAAATTATCTGTACCTGAAATGGTTGTTTTATTGGAAAATAATACAGGTGGTGTATTATATTCTTATCAATGTAATTTGGGGCTAAAATCATTGATGCTTTTTAGAAAAGTACGATTCAATTTGGTTGATTTTGTATTAACGACATTTGAATAAGAGCAGATTTTGCAAACAAGAAAAGATTTCAAAATATAGAAACAATATATTATGCAGACGAAAGAAAATTATTATTATCTTCTTTTCGTCTGCATTTCTTTTTTACCTTTGTAGCATCAAGAGTTATCCATTGAAGCATAATAATTAAGAACTCAGAAATAGGAACAGTAGATCTTTCGTTATCATAAATTCAAACAATCCTACCTATCGATTATTCTAAGCAAGACCTTTTATTGCAAAAGTTACGGAAAGACATTGGAAAATCGACACAAAACAAAAATTACTTGGTAATTTACCATTTATTTGAATCCTTTCTGTATCTTTGCATTTGAAAAATCATCAAAATTTCAAAGGTGATATGACTAATGAATACTCTATAAATAGTACTACTCTCAAGCAACGTATAGAAGCGATGCCTGAAGATTGTATTCTGTTTCGTTCAGACTTCCCTGAATATCACACAGAATTTGTTGGCAGTATTTTAACTGAATTGACAAATGAAGGTACACTTGTTAAAATTGCACATGGAATATATGCCAAGCCAAGAAAAAGTCGATTCGGTATTGTACTTCCTTCGGTAGATAAAATCGTACAAGCAATTGCTGTACGAGATAAAGCAAAGGTGTTACCATCAGGTATGACTGCATTAAATTCATTAGGGCTATCAACTCAAGTACCGATGAATTATACATTTCTGACTACCGGTAGTGAAAGAACTGTAATTATATCAAACAGGAAAGTAATATTAAAACGAGGTGTCCCCAAAAACTTCTGTTATAGTACTCGCCTTATTTCACTACTTGTTCAAGCTCTTAAGGCTCTGAAAAAGGAGAATATAGGAGAACGCGAATTGAATATAATTCGACAATTGGTATCAAAAGAAACAGATAAGGAGGCTTTAATCAAAGATGTAGATATGATGCCTGCATGGATGAAACGAATTATAAAACCAATGCTAACCGCTTAAAAGAAACTTAAATTATGGGAAAGCTGTGGTTAAACAATGAAATTGTGGACCGTCTAGCAATGTTACAGCAGACGGAGATTGAACATCCTGGCATTAATCAGATAGCTATAGAAAAGGACTGGTGGGTAACAATTGCGCTGAAGGCATTATTTCAAACAGATTGCCGTGATTCTTTGATATTCAAAGGCGGAACATCGTTGTCAAAAGGTTTTAATATCATAGAGCGTTTCTCTGAAGACATTGATTTGGCAATCAATCATTCATTCTTTGATATTGAGAAAACAAGTAAAAGTCAGCGGGAAAGATTACGCAAAAAGGCACGGGCATATATTCACGATACCCTTTCTGCACAATTAGATGCCCGTTTGAAAAAAATGGGAGTTTCTGGTTACAATATAGAGAATGTATGTCAAGTGCAAGATAAAAATGGGGAATGGAGGCCAATAGATTCGGACAAAGATCCTACTGTAATTCTATTACACTATCCATCAATTCTTGAAGATACGATAAATTATATACCTCCACGTGTTAAGATTGAAATAAGTTGTCTCTCTATGAATGAGCCTACGGAATTAAGACCAATCCGTTCTCTAATAGGTGAAAGTTTTGATGGCGAAGATACCGATGCAGATAGTTCAGTCAGAACCGTAATTCCTACTCGTACATTCCTTGAGAAGCTATTTCTTTTAGCGGAAGAATTCCAAAAAGAAAAACCACGTAGCGTACGAATGTCACGACATCTGTATGATTTAGAAAAACTGATGGATACAGAATATGGAAAAGAAGCTTTGTCAAATCGAAAACTATATGATGCTATTGTTGAGCATCGTAAGACTTATTATGCTTTGAAGTATGTAAACTATGATTTACATGATCCATCAACCATCAATTTCACGATACCAGAATCGGTTATAGGGGCATGGAAAAATGACTATGCAGATATGAGGAGTTTCTTCATTTATGGTGAATCCTTAGAGTTTGATGCACTCATACAGAAAATAAGGAAGTTGCAAGAAAGAGTGAGGAATATGTAAAAAGGCAAACCACCGAACAGTTCTGGGCCATATTACCGAAAATATATAAAAATCAAACTTGTGGGCAAAAATTGGACAGTCACAAAATGGCCAATCCGCCTTTAAAAACTCACTGATTTACGGCTAAAAACTCGGCCACTTTTGATGCAAAAGTGGCCGAGTTACGACTCAAAAACGATAGGTTAACAGTTTGAAACTTGCGCAATACATTTTGCTTACAATCAACGTCGACAACACATCTCTTTTACACAGACATTAAGTATAAGAATATATTTTACTTTCGATTTTTGGCCCTTGTAATTTAACTGTCTTATTTTAAATATTTTCATATAGCCTAAATATGTCATTACGCTCCGCAAGGCAAGTGTGCTCATGCGAACATACGCAGGCTGACTCCTGCGCAAGAGCCTCCTTTAGAAAGGCGATGCTACGGCACGCCGGAAAGGGATAAAACTGAAAAAAGGGTAAAAAGATTTAATAATGTGAACATTGCGCCGGAATGAACGTTTTGGACTTAATAAAGCAGAAATAAAGAATGGGGTTTCAAAAAAATTATATAACTTTGCAGTCAAACACCATGCCGCGACACCGTCGCTGCTGACACGGCATGAAAACACATACGGCAGCCTTAGCCGGAAAGACCGCAAGACGGCCACAAAAGCGACTTACGAACAACTGTTATATAAAATAAAAACATTATGGCAACAACACCAGAATTCAAGTACGCCCCGATGTTCCAGATGGGCAAGGACGACACAGAGTACTATCTCCTCACGAAAGAGGGAGTGTCATTAGGCGAGTTTGAAGGCAAGCCTATACTGAAGGTAAGCCCCGAAGCACTGACCATGCTCACAAACGCTGCCTTCCGCGACGTTAACTTCCTGCTGCGCCGCTCTCACAACGAGCAGGTGGCCAAGATACTTAACGACCCCGAAGCAAGCGACAACGACAAGTATGTGGCTCTGACTTTCCTGCGCAACGCCGAAGTGGCATGCAAGGGCAAGCTGCCTTTCTGCCAGGACACAGGTACTGCCATCATCCACGGCGAGAAGGGACAGCAGGTATGGACTGGCTTCTGCGACGAGGAGGCTCTGTCGAAAGGCGTATACAAGACATATACAGAAGAGAACCTGCGCTACTCTCAGAATGCTCCGCTGAGCATGTATGAGGAGGTTAACACACGCTGCAACCTGCCTGCACAGATAGACATCGAAGCAACAGAGGGCTGCGAATACAAGTTCTTGTGCGTGGTTAAGGGCGGAGGCTCTGCCAACAAGACATATTTCTATCAGGAGACAAAGGCAAGAATACAGAACCCGGGCACGCTGGTTCCGTTCCTGGTTGAGAAGATGAAGACTCTCGGCACGGCTGCTTGTCCTCCTTATCACATAGCTTTCGTTATCGGCGGTACATCGGCTGAGAAGAACCTGCTGACAGTTAAGCTGGCTTCTACTCACTATTATGACAACCTGCCTACAACAGGCGACGAGACAGGACGCGCGTTCCGCGACGTAGAACTGGAGAAAGAGCTGCTCGAGGAGGCTCACAAGATTGGACTCGGAGCTCAGTTCGGCGGCAAATACTTTGCTCACGACATCCGCGTTATCCGTCTGCCGCGCCACGGCGCATCATGCCCCATCGGTCTGGGCGTAAGCTGCTCAGCCGACCGTAACATCAAGGCAAAGATCAACAAGGACGGTATATGGATTGAGAAACTTGACGATAACCCAGGCGAGCTGATACCTGAAGAGCTGCGCAAGGCTGGCGAAGGCAACGCCGTTAAGATAGACCTCAACCAGCCTATGAGCGAGGTTTGCAAGATTCTGTCACAGTATCCTGTATCTACACGTCTCAGCCTCAACGGAACAATAATCGTTGCACGCGACATAGCACATGCCAAACTGAAGGCACGTCTTGACGCAGGCGAGGATCTGCCGCAGTATTTCAAGGATCACCCCGTACTCTATGCCGGTCCGGCAAAGACTCCGGAAGGAATGCCTTGCGGCTCAATGGGCCCGACAACAGCCAACCGTATGGATCCGTATGTAGACGAGTTCCAGGATCACGGAGGCTCTATGGTGATGATAGCAAAGGGCAACCGCACACAGGTTGTTACCGACGCCTGCAAGAAGCACGGCGGTTTCTATCTGGGAAGCATCGGCGGCCCGGCTGCAGTTCTGTCTATGAACAGCATCAAGAGCATCGAGTGTGTTGAGTATCCTGAACTCGGCATGGAGGCCATATGGAAGATTCAGGTTGAAGACTTCCCTGCATTCATCCTCGTTGACGACAAAGGCAACGACTTCTTCAAGCAGCTGAAGCCGTGGACTCCTTCATGTAAATAATAATTTTTTCTAATATATTTTTCATTTTCCAGGCAGATTGGACGTGATGTCCGGTCTGCCTTTTTTTGCGTGTTCATGGCATGCATGGCTGCAACGGAGCAACACGCAGCTATATTGTAAGCCAAAACGGCGATTAGTCCGCATATAGCTTAATTCCATAAGCATGCAGATACATTCAGCCGGCTGCAGTTTTTCTATTTTCTTCCTACCGGCTGTTGTTTCAGAATATAGCCTGATATGCCGGAAAATAGGCAACGACAATACAGTTGAATGCCAATAACATATATAGGATTAAGGCAAGAAAACTGCGCCACACGCATAAGCTCAATAAGCCATAGAATGGCAAAAAATGATGAAGATGCAAAAAACAAGAGGCTGCCCGGAACGAATCCGAAGCAGCCTCTATTATTTTATTGTAAGTAAAAAAAAGTTTACCACGCAATGCTCATGCCAAGCGCAAGGCTTGCATTAGAGCTGAGCGGAATGCCCTCCTTGCTGGTCTTGCCGAGGACATGGTCCATTCCGATAAAGAAGTTATAACCCTTGGGATGAATGTTGAGCACCCAGCCCATGCTTGTAGTGAAGCTGTTGACAGCAAAGTTTACGCCGCCGTCGAGCCAGCTCAGCGGAGTCCAGTTGGCGCTGATGCGTCCTTCTGTCCATGTGTAGGCACCGTTGATGCGCGTGCTGCTCAGTGCTCCGAATGTTATTTTGCGGTAAACAGGCAAGTTATATTCAGCACCGACGTTTACGGTTGCACCTATTCCGGTTGTACGTCCGCCCTGGTCGCCGTTGTCTCTGAGGTTTACAAAGTCTGTAATCTGGTCGCCATAGCTGTCGAGCTGGTCGTCGATGGTTGACCCGTGGTCGCTCGAAACTGACAAATCGCGGAAACCGCTGAACTCAAACTTGTCGGCTCTGTTAACGGCCTGCATGTCGTTGCTCCAGTTGATAAAACCGAGATCGAGCACAGCAGCATTGACAGTCCAGTCGTCGTTTATCTTGTAGACACCTCCGAGATCGATGGCCATACCGAAGCCTCCGATGCCTGCGCCGTCAACATTAGCACTGTTTATCTTCTCATATTCACCCTTCGACGGGTCGTTATACTCTGCTGTCTCCGACTCATAAGTGAATCCTTTCATCGATACATCTGCAGTAGCCGTTCCTGATATTATCCACTTGTCGTTTGAAGCCAGGTCGGCCTTAACATCCTTGAACAGGAAGTCGGCACTGGCTACGCCCAACAGGAACTTCAGCTTGGCGCCCACACGCAGCTTGTCGTTAATCAGACGAGAATGGCCAAGGCCGAGCTCGACATACGACTTGGCGCCTACGTTGATGTCGCCGATGTTATAGGTCTTGTTGCCTGTGTTCTTTGCAAACTCGAAGAGTTCGTAAGGCAGCGACACGCCAAACGATGTCTTAGACGACAGCGTGATGGTGTTATATCCACCGAAAGCCTTGAATCCGGCAGAAAGCAGCGTTACGCCTACATCGCCGACAATGCGGTTGTTGCCTGTGCTGAAGCCGTCGAGAGCCTCTGAAGCAGAGATATAGGGGTTCATGAATGTTGTCATCTTCTTTCCGCCCTCAATGCCATACATCGGATTATGCAGCACAACATCCTGATAGCCGAAGTTTCCGTGCAGTCCGACGTTGATGTTTCCGAGTGCAGGGATAGACACATAGTTCTGCTCGTTGCCGTAAGCAGGGTTCATTTCATGACGGAAATTATAGTCTTCTGTATAGTAGGCCGAGTTAAGTTCCTGGGCCATGGCGCCGCTGCATGCCATAAGCATTGAGGCTGCAACGATAGCCTTATTATATATTGATTTCATTTTTGCCTGTTGTTTTTTTATTAATTAAAGTTGCCTATCAGTTTTCCCACAAGTTTGATTTTAATCTCGTCAACCTTGAGCGAGTGTTTCTGTGCGTTGAGCGTAATGCCCGTAACGGCTCCGCTGGCGCCGTTGGCCTTGCCCGACACGACAAACACGATGCCGTCGAGCTTCTTCATTGCGCCTCTCTTGCTCTGGCTAATCTTTATATTAACAGGCGAAACTGTTTCAGTCACTCCGTCTTTAGATGCCTCTACCGTACCCTCTACTTCAACAGAAAGCTCGTCTGAGCTGATGGCATTGCCGTCGGCGTCAACAGGCACTGCTGTGATAGACATATAAGCAGGCACGCAGCTCTTTATGCTTGCATCAAGATTGATATACGAACCTTCAGCAAGTTCAAAGTCCTCAATGTCGTCGTTCCATCCGTCAAGCGTGTCGCGATATTCTATATTGGCATTCTCGCCAAAGGCGATAGGAGCGTCTACCTTGTAAACCGGCTGCACCGTGTAGTTGCGTCCGAGTTCAAAGCGATAGTCGTTCTTGCTGTCTGCTGTTGCATTGGCAGAGAAAGTGATGTTGTCAGGTATAGTCTCGATAAGTTTAGACAGACTCTCGTTTACAATGACATGGTCGAAGCCGGTAACGCCTTCAGCCCTGCGGCATATGCATACGGTTGAGGTTCTGTTGGCATCAATCGGAATATCATTTACGTTCACCGTAGCCAGGAGCTGACCGTCCTTAAACGACTTAATCACGCCGTCAAGCATGCCGGGCACGCTCATGTCGCTTGTCATGGTGAGCTTTATCTGCGGATTATACAGGTCGACAACCACATTGCCGCCAAGCAGGAAGTCAGGAATGCCGCTAACGGTTACGCTGCCGAGGTCGTTAAGCGCAATCTCAGGGTTAAACTTACCCGTAGCTGCATTAACAACAAAGCTGCTCATGGTCATTGTGCTGCTTATCTTCTTGCCTGTAGTGCTGCCTGCACCTGCATTGATACTTGTGGCCACGGCCTTGATATAGACTTTTCCGTCCATCATAATCTTGCCGCCAAAAAGTTTAAGCGAGCCGTATGTGGTGTCTTTTTCCTTAAAGTCGAGAGAAGTTACGTTTGCTGTTATAGTAAGGTTCGACGAAGTTGAAACATTCTTAAACGTCAGCTCTGATCCAGACATCGTATATGCATGACCGCCGCAATTAACGTCAGACAATGTCATAAACGCCGGAAGAGCAATGACAATCTGGTCAAACTGGCTTACAACAGACCTTACGTCGCTGAAGTTTATCTGAAGATTTACCGAAGAACTTACCTCAGCGTCAGACAAATCCACCACCTCTTCTGGCTGCTTGCCTTCATAAGTATATGCCTGAAGCCATCCGTCAGCCACAAGACTTTCGCCTCCGGCACGGGTTGCACGGCTGCGACGGCGCGAACCAGAAGGCGTAGAGAACACAAGTTCAACATCATTAGAAGTCGACGTCTGCTCAGCAACAGTAATCTTATCAATAAAAGGATGAACCGGGGCTACATCAGCACCATCCTGACGGAATACGTAGTCGCCGGTCAGTTCGTCTTCAATAACACTACCATTCTCTTCCAGTTCCAAAACATCCTTCAACGGGATAATCTCTGTTGACATCGAAGGTATCTCTAGACCATCGCCTCCTATACCTATTGTTGAGTCAATCTCATTAAAATCATAGTCATTATCCGTACATGCGGAAAATCCTAAGATTGCGGCCGTTCCTAAAAGAAGGAACAGCTTAGATGAAAAAGTTCTTTTTCTCATTAGTTCTTTTTATTGGTTTATTTCTTCTTATCAATTTATTTAGGAAACAATTAACATTCTCAATATTAATACAGATTATGCCTGCTTTTTACCGATAAAATTATTTTATACCTATTTTTTAATACCTATAAACAGCGTTTGTTATAAAAGATGTGCAAATTTAATAAAAACTTTTTAAAACAATGCAACTTTTAAACCACTTTATTTTACCAAAAGAACATCCTACAACAGACTGAATACATTTTCACTTTATCCGTAATAATATAACACGCAATATGCACAAACAGCAAGAAACACTAAGTATGATAAAAGTCAAAGACACATTGGCGCACCAAAGAAAACATGAATTCTGAGCCACAAAAGCGACAGAATAACGAAAATAAGACCAAACAGGGACACGCTTTTAACCACAAAAAATGGCGGCTAAATGTTAGCCGCCATTCCCTTTAGCAAAAGCGATAAGGAGTAATTATAAAAAACATCCGTATCAACAAACTGCATTTACTTTCTTTCCCCTTTCATCTTAAATAAAAAACATCAATCTCAAATCAAGTGCTTACATCTTCAACAGACTCCTCATCACTTTAAGGGCAATTATCACAAATCATCTTTTTTCTTACTTTATCAGATTGCTCTGATTGTTGCATATTTTTGAGACCGCCAGATAACTATTTGTATCTGTTCTTTTTCTGCCATAAATATACGAATAAAATTTCATATCACAAAATTTTACGCTTGAAAAATTGCTATTTTTTTATTTTTTATCCATTCAGCCGTCAAAATATCATGATTATTTACATTTTTGAAACAAAAACATTACAATAGAGTTGCATGTTAGTTAAAAAAGCCTTAACTTTGCCACCGGTTTACAAACGGTAGATTAAGGGGTGCCTGATAAATTGCAGGCTGAGATTAAACCCTGGAACCTGATACGGGTAATTCCGGCGTAGGGATAAACGGCCGAACTAATTTGTTTTTTGGTCTAAAGGATTTAAGCATAAGAAAGTATGCCCCTTTTTGTGTATTTAATTATTAGTTTTTTAATGAAACGTCATTTTTTTGTTGCGGCAACATTGTCATTGGCATTAACCAACGCAACAGCAGCTAACGAAACAGGAAAGACAAAGGCAGACTCGGTAAAAACCGTTGCACTGCAGGAAGTTCAGGTATTGTCTACACGTGCAGGCGAGACAACGCCTATCACGCACACCGACATCAGCAAGTCACAGATAAAGTCGATGAACTACGGCAAGGACGTACCGTTTATCCTATCACTGACACCTTCGGTAACGACAACTTCTGACGCAGGAAACGGCATCGGATACACCAGTATAAGAGTGCGCGGCACCGACCCTACACGAATAAACATAACAGCCAACGGCGTTCCAATCAACGACGCAGAGAGCAGCAACGTATACTGGACCAACATGCCCGATTTTGCATCGAGCGTTGAGAGCATGCAGATTCAGCGCGGCGTGGGTACATCAACCAACGGTGCGGGTGCATTCGGTGCCACGATAAACATGCAGACCGAGAACATCGGCGTAAAGCCTTTCGGCGGAATAGACCTCTCTGCCGGAAGTTACGGCTCACACAAGGAAACGTTCCGCTTCGGCACAGGACTTATCAACGGCCATTGGGGCTTCCAGGGACGCCTTTCCAACGTTGGCAGCGACGGCTACATCGACCGTGCATCGTCGAAGCTCGACTCTTATTTCTTGCAGGGCGGATATTTCTCAGACAACACCGTAGTAAAGTTTATCACCTTCAACGGAAAGGAAGAGACATATCATGCATGGAACTATGCTTCGCTCTACGAGATGAACCTCTACGGCCGCAGATACAACTCCTGCGGATATATGTATACCGACGAAGACGGCAACATGCACTTCTACGACAACCAGATTGACTATTATCATCAGCAGCACTACCAGTTGCTCTGGAACCAGATACTGTCACGTGAACTGAGCCTCAACGTGGCTCTGCATTACACAAAGGGATTCGGCTACTACGAAGAATACAAGGACGGAAGAACACTGGCCGAATATACTTTGACCAACGACTGGAGCAAGACGAGCGACCTGGTGCGCCGCAAGCAGATGGACAACGACTTCTACGGAGCTATAGCATCGCTCAACTACAACAACCGTAAGGGTCTGAAGGCAACAATCGGCGGAGGCTGGAACAAATATGACGGCGACCACTACGGCAACGTGCTGTGGGTGAAAAACTTCGACGAAGACATAGAGCCTAACCACAAATATTATGACAACAACGCCAAAAAGACCGACGGCAATATTTACGGAAAGGTAAACTATGAGTTCATAAAGGGACTCAGTGCATACGTTGACCTGCAGTACCGCCATGTAAACTACAAGATGAGCGGGCCGTGCGACGCATTCGACTACGACACATACAAGCAGATTGTGTTCAACGAAGACAACTCGTTCGACTTCTTCAACCCGAAAGCCGGAATATTCTGGCAGATGAACAACAACCACCAGGCCTACGCCTCGTTTGCCATATCTCACCGCGAGCCGACACGTAACGACTACGAGGACAACCTTGGCGAAGACCTCAAGGCAGAAAGGCTCTACGACTGGGAACTTGGCTATAAGTTCACCACGAACAGATTCTCTGCCGGAGTAAACTTCTACTACATGACTTACAACGACCAGTTTGTGCTGACCGGAGAACTTAACAACATAGGCGAAATGATAGCACGCAACGTGGGCGAGAGCTACCGTATGGGCGTTGAGCTGCAGGCTGCATGGCAGCCCGTTGACTGGCTGCGCTGGGACGCCAACGCAACATGGAGCCGCAACCGCGCTAAAGACTGGCACATAACACTGAGCGACACGGGCGAAAGCGTAACGCTCGGCGACACACCGCTGTCATTCTCGCCCGACTTCATCTTCAACAACATCTTTACGTTCAACTGGAAAGGACTTAGCGCATCGCTCCAGAGTCAGTATATCGGCGAGCAGTATCTCACCAACACCGGCATAAAGAGCTACATCAGCGAGAACGAGAACGGAGGCAACGAGGTCAGCATGATGATTGACAGCTACTTTGTAACCAATCTTGACCTTTCATATACATTTAAGCTGAAAGGTCTGAAGAGCATAACCCTCGGCTGCACTGTATACAATCTGTTCAGCGAGAAATACATGAACAACGGATGGTCTGCCCCGGGCTACAAGAAGAATGCAGACGGCAAGGTAATAGCCTACACTGAAGACGACGAATATGAAACGGGATATGCCGCACAGGCCCCGATAAACTTTATGGCTCATCTCAGCCTGACGTTCTAACAACAGCAGCTGCAAGATGGACTTCAATCAGTTTATGTCACAATATTGGCTCGACATCGTAACAACGGTGTTGGGCCTTATATACATCTGGCTCGAATACAAGGCCAGCATAGCCCTTTGGATTGTGGGCATAGTCATGCCGGCTCTCGACGTGTGGCTCTACTGGACTCACGGACTGTATGGCGACGCAGGCATGGCTGTCTACTACACCGTTGCAGCAATCTACGGCTATGCGGTATGGAAATTCGGGCGCAAGAAAGGCCAGAAAGAAGGCGAAGATATGCCCATCACTCATTTCAGGCGCTCATTAATCCTGCCCGTAACGCTGTTTTTCTTCGCAGCATGGGCTTTGACGTGGTGGGTGTTAGTAACCTATACCAACAGCACCGTGCCCGTTACCGACGCCTTTACCAACGCCCTGAGCTTTGTAGGCCTGTGGGCTTTGTCTAGAAAATACATCGAACAATGGCTTTTCTGGATTGCCGTTGATGCCGTGTGCGCATATCTCTACATCGGCAAGGGCATACCCTTCAAAGCTTCGCTCTACGCTCTCTATGTGGTAATAGCCGTAATGGGCTACTTTAAGTGGAAGCGGATGATGCAGCAGCAGTCACAGCCGGCATAAGTTCAGGCAGCATCACCCTACCCTACATTTGTCTCATCCATCCCATTTCTCCCATAACTCCCATTCAAAAGAAACAACGATGCAGAACCTTCTGATAACAACATCCTTCGCCCCTGATGCCGTGATTATCGGCAACGGCGACTTTCCCACTGCCGAAATTCCGCTTGCGGCCATAAGTAATGCACGTTATGTATGCTGCTGCGACGGTGCGGCTGCCAGCTATATCTCATGCGGCTTCGTGCCAGACGCGATCGTAGGCGACGGCGACTCACTGGACGAAGTGTTCAAGGAGAAATACCGCGACATACTTCACATCATAGATGAACAGGACGACAACGACCAGACCAAAGCCACACGCCACTGCCTAAGCATGGGTTTCAGAAGTATTGCATACGTGGGAGCAACGGGAAAGCGAGAAGACCACACACTGGGCAACATCAGTCTGATAGAACGCTACAAGAACGAAATGGGCATAGACACAGTGATGCTAACCGACCACGGCTACTTTGTCGCTGCCGAAGGCGATGCTGAGTTTGAGACTTTCGCCGGTCAGCAGGTCAGCATATTCAACTTTTCTTGCAGCAGGATAGAAAGCAGCGGACTGAAATGGAACTCATACGCATACGGCAGCTGGTGGCAGGGCACTCTCAACGAGGCCACAGACAACAGCGTAAGGTTCTGTGCCGACGGCCGTTATCTGGTGTTCCGCACTTACAAGGGAAAGATTTAGCATATGCTTAACGGATAAGAACGGAACTTCTGTTTCATTTATGTGGATATGAATACAGCGGGCGGACAGTCGATAATGACTGTCCGCCCGCTGTATTTTTTATGAAGTCGGCAACCAAGACATTCCTGTCTGTGCCTGCCATGTGTTCAGACACATATCCTTACCATCCGCCGCCCAAAGCCTTATACAGGTTCACCTTTGCCAGCTGACTGTCCAACAAGGCATTGCTGAGTCCGATCTGAGCATCGAGGTAAGTACGCTGGGCATCAAGCAAGTCCATATAGCCGATGGCTCCGTTTACATATTGGACAAGAGCAAGCGACAATGCCGTCTTCGACGAGTTCTCCAGGTCGTAGCGTGTCTTGTATATTTCCTTCACCTTATTAAAGTTGGCTATGGCATTATATGCATCCTTGAAAGCCGTCAGAACAGCTTTTTCGTATGCATAAGTAGCACGCTCGTATGCAGCTTTTGCTGCTCTGTGGCGAGCCTTGTTCTTGCCCATGGCAAAAATCGGCTGAAGCAGATTGGCGCTCAAGAAGTGGTAAGGCGAGCTTAACACTCCTTTCAGGTCGTCGCTTTCAGTTCCGAGATATCCTGTCAGCGTTATGTTCGGGAACATGCTTGTGTATGCAACGCCCACTTTTGCATTTGCCGCAATAAGCTGCTGCTCGGCTTCGCGCACGTCAGGACGCCGTTCCAGCAGCGATGAAGGCAATCCTACAGGCAAACTGTCAGGAAAGACAACCTCCTGAGGCAGCGTCGAGCGCTCTATGCGGTGCGGATATTCGCCCGTCAGCAATGCCAGTTCGTTTTCCTTTGTAGTTATCTGCAGTTCAAGGTCGGGCACGAGTGTCTCCGTCCTTGACAATTCCACCTGAGCCTGTCGGTATGTAACCTCAGACGTCAGTCCGCCTTCATATCGTATGCGCGCAAGATGTTCGCTTTCCCGGCGTGCCGTTACGGTCTGATGTACGATTGACAGTTCGTTGTCGAGCGCCACAAGTTCATAATATGTCTGTGCCACCTGCGCAATGAGACTAATCTGCAATGCGCGCCGGTTTTCTACAGAGGCCATGAGTTCGGCTATGCTTTCATCATGTGCCCAGCGCAGTTTTCCCCAGAAGTCGAGTTCCCATGACATTGCAGCCTTCAGGTCAAACTGGTTACTGTTGCCGTGATGTTCTCTTTCCTTCTCGGCATAGATCTTAGCTCCGAACGCAGGAAACATATTAGCATAGTTTATACGCTTCATCTCTGCCAGCTCTTTTATCCTGGCTGCCGCCATCTGCATGTCCTTGTTGTAGACAAGAGATTTGGATATGAGGCTTTGCAGGATTGTATCCGTGTAAACCTCTTTCCACGAGATGTCGGCCATGGATGTCGAGTCTGTGTTATCTTCATCAGACAGTGCTGCCGGCAGTTCTATATTCGGACGTGTGTATTTTCTGCCTATCTGACAGGCAGACAGACTTATTGCGGCCGTTAATATCAGCGCATGTATTATGTATTTTAATCCGTGTCTCATAATTTATTGTTGCTGTGCTATCGCTTTTTGTTCCTTGTTCCCTTTCTTAGCCTGCAATCTGTTTTTGGCTTTATATATTGTAATGAAGAAGAATGGAATGAGCTGTATTCCTATGAATACGGCAGCCAGCATTCCGAAGAACACACCCGTACCGATAGCCTTTCGGCTGGCAGATCCCGGTCCTGAGGCAAGCACCATAGGGAGTATGCCCAATATGAATGCGAACGAGGTCATAAGTATCGGGCGGAAGCGCAGTCTAGCTGCGTGCAGCGTGGCTTTGAGAACATTGACGCCCGCGTCGGTTTCATCCTTGGCAAACTCCACAATAAGTATGGCATTCTTAGCCGCAAGTCCCATAAGCATCACAAGTCCGATCTGGAAGTATGTGTCGTTTTCAAGTCCGCAGACTGCAATTCCGATGTAGGCTCCCAATGCAGCCACAGGCAGCGAGAGCAGCACCGCAATAGGTATGCTCCAGCTTTCATACAGTGCGGCGAGGAACAAGAAGACGAAAATGAATACCAGCGAGAGTATTATTCCGGTCTGTCCTCCGGCCTGTTTCTCCTGATATGACAGTCCGCTCCACTCCAGTCCAATATTGTCGGGCAGATGCTCCTTGACAAGTTCCTCCATTATCTCCATGGCCTGTCCTGAACTGTAGCCCTGTGCGGCCGTGCCTCGTATTATTGCCGTGTTGAACATGTTAAAGCGCTTTATGCTGCCGGGACCAGTGGTATATTCGGTGTTGCCCAGCGCAGTCAGCGGAATCATGTCGCCGTTTGAGCCACGGACGAAGTAGAGGCTTATGTTGTCGCGGTGCTCTCTGTATGGGGCTTCAGCCTGTATGTACACTCGGTAAATGCGGTTGAACATGTTGAAGTCGTTGACATACACCGATCCCGTGTAAGCTTTCATTGTTGAGAACACGTCGGCCATAGGCACACCGAGCATCTTCACCTTGTCTCTGTCGACGTCAAAGTAAAGTTGCGGAATCTCTGCCTGCAGCGATGACGACAGACCAGACAGTTCCTTACGCATTGAGGCATAGTGCATCAGCGTGTCGGCAGCGTTCACCAGGTCGTCATAAGTTGCGTCGCCGTGAGCTTCGAGCTGCATCTCGAATCCTCCCGACGTACCAAGACCAGGAATTACAGGAGGAGTGGACAGATAAAACTTACACTCGGGATATTCCGACAGTTCACGGCCCACGCCGGCCATAATGTCTTCTATTGTATTATCGTCACGCTCTTTCCATTCTTTCAATATAACAGTGAGCTGCGCCCTTGTCTGGCTTGTTCCCACGCGCGGGCTCGATCCTGTTACGTTCTGCACATACTCCACAGCAGGATTCTTCATCAGGAAGCTAACCGCCCTTTCGGTTACGGCACGTGTGCGTTCGAGGGTTGTTCCTTCAGGCATTTCCAGTTCCACGGTGAAGTATCCCTGGTCTTCCGACGGCAGGAAGCTGGTAGGCGTAAGCTTGTTGAATATGAATATGGCAATCAGAATCATGCAGAACCCTATGCCAACACGACGGGGATTCTTGATTATTCTTGATATTCCGGCTAAATATTTGTTGTTGCCAAGGTCGAGCCACCTGTTGATAGCCGTGAACACCTTGTTCTTAGGCTTGTTTTTGTCCGTGGGCTTGAGTATCAGAGAACACATCACAGGACTGAGCGTGAGCGCCACTACCGTAGAAAGCAGCACAGAGATTACGATCGTTACGCTGAACTGGCGGTACAGCTGTCCTGTTATGCCCGACAGGAAACTAACCGGCACGAACACGGCCGCCAGGACAAGCGACGTGGCAACAAGCGCTCCCGTCAGTCCGTTCATGGCCTTCTTGGTGGCTTCATACGGACTGAGATGCTCCTCTTCCATTATGCGCTCCACGTTCTCCACGACGACAATGGCATCGTCCACCACAAGGCCTATGGCAAGCACAAGACCAAGCAATGTGAGCATGTTGAGCGAGAAGCCCAGAATCAACATGAAGCCGAACGTTCCTATCAGTGATATCGGCACGGCCACAAGCGGGATGAGTGTGGCACGCCAGCTCTGAAGAAAGAGGAACACGACGACGATAACGAGTACAAGTGCTTCAAACAGAGTCTTGTACACCTCGTGAATCGACTCCGATATGTATGTCGTCATATCGAACGGTATCTCGTATTTTACACCCTCAGGGAAGTTGTGGCTTATCTCCTCCATTGCCTTCTTCACATTCTCTGCCACTTCCATCGCGTTTGCACCGGGGAGCATGTATATGCCGAGCACGGCAGCATTGCCGCCGTTTATTCCACTTTCGGTATTGTACGACTGCGCTTCGAGAGAAACGCGGGCAACGTCTCTCAGGCGTATGAACGAACCGTCGGCATTGGCCCTCAGTACTATTTCCTCAAACTGGCCAACAGAAGACAGACGTCCTTGTGCCGTGATGGGTATCGTGAAGTCGAGTCCCTTTACGGGCTGCTGGCCCAATACGCCGGCCGCCGACTCGCGGTTCTGGTCTTTCAGGGCGTTCTGCACGTCCTGCACCGTAAGGCCGAAGCTTGCCAGTCGCGCGGGGTCAAGCCATATCTGCATGGCATAGTAGCGGCTGCCCACGTTAGACACGCGCCCCACTCCCGGTATTCGCCTCAACAGGTCGACCACGTTGAGTGTGGCAAAGTTGCTGAGATATATTTCGTCAAACTTTTCATCGTTTGATGTCAGACAGATAGTCATCAGCTGGCTTGCTGCCTGCTTTTCTATCTCGATGCCGTTCTGCACCACTTCTGCCGGCAGACGCGACTCTGCCAGTTTTATGCGGTTCTGTATTTCCACAGCCGACAGGTCGGGGTCGGCAGAAATGTCAAACGTAACTGTCGCCGAGAACGAACCTGAATTGGAGCTGTTTGACTCCATGTAAATCATGCCCGGAGTTCCGTTCAGTTCCTGCTCTATAGGCGTGGCCACAGCCTGCGACACCGTGAGCGCGCTGGCTCCCGGATAGGAGGCGCTGATCTTTACCACCGGAGGCGTTATTTGCGGATACTGGTCAATGGGCAGCATTGTCAGTCCGATAAGTCCAACAATGACTATGAGGACTGATATTACTATCGAAAAGACCGGTCTGTCTATGAAGAAGTTTACTTTCATCTATTCGGAAACTTTTATTTTAATTGGTTTTCGCTTGCGGACGGACCGCAGTCTTCTTTCTGTTGGCTACGCGTACTTTCATTCCTGGCGTAAGCTTGTGGTATCCCTCGCTGATTATGGTTTCGCCGGGGGCGAGTCCTCTCTCCACCACAACCTTGTTGCCGAACTCAGGACCAAGCTCGATAAAGCGGCGTTCGGCCGTAGAGTCGCGCCTCATTACGAAGACATAGGCTCCACCCTTCTCTATGATGAGTGCCTTCTGCGGCACAACAGTTGCGTTTTCGCGGACATCGAGCAATGCATGCACTTTAGTAAACTGTCCCGGAAGCAGCACGTGGTCAGGGTTGGGCATCTCTGCACGTACAGAGAATGTTCCTGTCTTCGGACTTACCTGCGGTTCGGCAAAGTCGACGAGTCCCTTATATGGATATGTGCTGTTGTCGGGCAGGGTTATTGTTACATACGGCTGCCATGAGCGCGACGAGTCGCGCTGTCCGAGGTTAATGTTTCTCTCCTTGCTCTTAAGATAGTCGAGCGCTGTCATGCTGAAGTCTATCAGCACGGTGTCGCTCTTCACAACGGTGGCAAGCAGCGACTTGCCGCCCGTGCCGACAAGTGTGCCAAGGTCTACAAGTCTCTCGCTGATATATCCTGATATCGGCGAGCGCACGTAGGTGTAGCTCAGCTCCTGCTCAGCCTGAACAAGGTCGGCACGGCTCATGCCCATGCTTGCAACGGCCGTCTCATACGCCGCCGTGGCGTTGTCAAGGTCAAGGCGGCTGGCAGCGTTCTGCTCAAACAAGGGGCGTATGCGCTCAAGGTCGCGTCTGGTCTTCAGCACCAGGGCCGAGTCCTTGCGCAGCTGTGCGCGCGCCTTGTCTACCTTTGCCTTATACTGGCGCTGGTCGATCACGAAGAGTATCTGGTCTTTTTTCACGTATGTTCCTTCTGCGAAAGCCATTCGTTCAAGAAAGCCTTCCACCCTGGCGCGCACCTCTACAAACTGATGTGCACGTATGCGGCCCACATAGTCGCCGTAAATCTTGACGTCTTCCACGCCGACTTTCTCTACAGAAACGACGGGTATCTCAGGTGCCTTTTTCTTAGGCCATGTTAGGATAACGTATCCTGCTATTACGGCTACGATGCAACAGGACATCAGAATCAGGCGTTTTTTGCGCAACTTTAATTCTTTCTTGGCGAAAAATTGTTTTATTTTCATCATGGATTGTCAGTATGTTGATACTTTAGGATTATTTGTAACTAATAATTTCTTGTCTCAATATTGTTCGCTCATTTATTGTTTAATGCCCGCAGGCAGCATCTTGCTATGAGCTGTTTTTGCAACTTTCAGCATTCATTCAAAGACAGGGCCATGCAGTTCCTTTGCTTGAATTGTCTCGATGGTTTCCTGTCATTATTGTATATTTCGTGTCTTTATCATCTGCAAATATAGTCTTTTAGTTTCATACAGCCAAACAAAGGCATGACGTACTGACTGTTTAGCATTAAATTGGCAAAAGTTAAGCGGGTCTTTATCCAAATTGGTCATTTCCGTCAGGCAGGATAGCCGTTTTCTGCTGTCGCTGTTTTTTTTATTGACATTGCTCCCATGCCTGCAAAAAAGCTAACGAAAATCCGTTCAATATAAAACAAAATGACGGCCGAATGCATCAATATTTTTGTAACGGTCAGCCAAATGTGCCTAATGACAGGGCTCGGTTTAAAGGCATCAAAAGGCGGACGATTTTAAAAGGGCAAAAAAATCATAAGCGAAACAGGTACCTTACATTAACAAACGTTCAAAACAAGTGCAATTTCCGCGCTGACTGTAAGCAAAACAAGACACATTGGTTTCAAATCATTAACCTATCGTTTACGGGTCAAAACTCGGCCACTTTTGATGCAAAAGTGGCCGAGTTTTTTATCGAAAACAAATGAGTTATAACTGCTAATCCGAAGTTTCAAGATATTTCAACAGCATGAGTTTAATATTTTGGCTGCCGGCCCTACCTTCATACTGCTAAATTATACCTGTTTTGGTCAGCTGCAAAGGCCGCGCGGTTTTGCTGCAATATCTCTCAAGATTATCATAAAAGCCCATGACACACATGGAATTGCCAGGCGTATCATGGGCTGTATAATGTATTTTGTTAAACGCGAAGAGACGGCATCTGACGTTACAGACGTGCCATACCTCACTCTGCTCCGACCTGCAAGGCCGGCAAAAAAATGTCTTATCCGATGAAGCCCTGACGTTTAAGAGCCTCCATCATACCAGCCGACATGGCCTCGTTGTCTTTCTTTGTATAGCGTATGTCGGTGAATATCTGTGCGAGAGTTTCCTTGTTGTTTATCTTGACAAACTCGCGGTTTTCCTCAAGCGCCTCTTTCTCGGCATAATACTTGTCGATGTCGGCAGGAGTATAGTCGTGGTATGTCTCGCTGTGTACAAACGAAGCGAGCGGCAGGCGGTCGGTGAGCGGCGGATTTTCGTCGGGCCAGCCCAGTGTTATCGTAGCCACAGGCATGACGAGCTTTGGCAGACCGAGCACGTCGATAATCATCTGCGGCATATATACGGTGGTGCCGAGATAGCAGAGGCCGAGCCCTTCTTCCTCGGCAAGGTTGCAGAATGTCTGTGTGTAGAGCAGTGCGTCTGAAGCTGCGTTGATGAACGACAGGAAATTGTCGTATCCCGGCTCGGCCTTGCGGCAGCGGCACCATGTGCTTGCGCGGTTGAAGTCGGCACATATCGTGAGCACCACGGGAGCCTGAGTAACCATGGGCTGGTTGAAATGAGCCGGGGCAAGCTTGGCCTTCATCTCGTCAGAGCGTGTAACCACCACACTGTAGAGCTGCATGTTGCCCATAGTCTGCGTGCGTGCAGCCTCTGTCAGCAGGCGGCTGAGCTGTTCTTCACTTACTTCCTTGTCTGAATATTTGCGTATGCTACGCCTTGTGTTTATTGTCTTCATATATTCTTAATATTTAATGTCTTATGTTGCTGCGCCTCTTGTCGGCAGTCTGTGTGATGTGGCTTTGCCTTAAGGTGCGGCGTCTGCCATGTGCAAAGTTAATCAAATTTCCCGTATTATGCTGTCTTGCCTTTTCAATTATATTATTTTAAAACAGCCAGGTCAACATATCTTATGATGCTCAGTTCAATCGTTGAATATTGTCGGGCGTATGGTTTGAGTAAGCAAAAATGTAAAATTAACATGATTTAATGTAAAGCATACTTGTCTTTATGGAAAGTTTAGTTATCTTTGCGATGAGAATAATACTCATATATTTGAAGCATCTGAATGAATAACCTTAAAATTTTACGATTATGAAGAAGTATTTTTTGTTGCCTCATTGCTATGCTAAGACTGGCCTTTGTCTTATGGTATTGTTTTTAATAATGTTTGGCATAGACTTGGCAGGAGCTGCACCTAAAATTAAGGTACCCATGCCATATATTGTTAATGAAATCATTGGTGAAAACGCATGGTTCGGAATATTACCTTCCGAGGATATGTATATGGAGATATGGATGCTCGGCATTTTCATTTCGCTGCTGTTTATCGCCATGAGCAAGGAAAAGACCGAAGACGAAATGATAATGCAGATAAGACTCAAATCGGTGTTTTTCTCACTTTGGTTTACGTCTGTCTTGTTTGTTGTAGAAACTTTGTTCTTTTTCAACATTGCCTATGCCTACAGTCTTTGGGCCACTCTTTATGTATTGCTGATTGTCTTTATCATAAAGTTCCGTTACGAAATTCATCAACTTAAATAGCTTAAAAACAAAAATGAAAAATACAATAAAGGTAGAACGCGCCATAAAAGATATAACACAACAGGATTTGGCCGTGGCGATAGGAGTCAGCCGTCAGACTATAAACTCTATAGAATCGGGCAGATATGTGCCTTCAACATTGCTGGCACTGAAGATTGCTGCATATTTCGGCAAAACGGTGAACGACATTTTTCAGCTTGAAGACGGCGACTGAACAGCTTTATTATTCTGTTTTGAAAAGCGATATTGAATGGAAATAAACAAGAATAGGGATATGAACAATAAGGTTTTATTGCTTTCGGTCTGCTTTTTCCTTTCTATTTTGGCGTGCCGGGCACAGCATATTGGCGATTATGTCTTGAACATAAGCAAAATAAATCAGGACGAGGCCAACATGCACGTCAGCTGTTCGTTCGTTATAGATTTTCAGAAATCAGACAGTGTTGTAATGAATTTCGGCGGCGACGGCATGCTTTCTGTTGAAAACCTTACCATTCAGACAGACACATCCTCACTGAAATTCAGCTATCAGCCTGATGCAAGGAAACTTGTGTTCAAAAAGACTCTAGGCCGAAACATTGGTGTAAAGATGAACTACAACTACACAAACCTCTCGGCTTTCTTTATCTATGGAGGCGGAACGGCAGAATTGTGGGAGACAAGCTTCAACGAGCATTATTATCCTTACCTGCCAGACTGCTATGCAGACATCACATTAAATCTGGAGTTGCCTGACTCAATCTTTCCCTTATGCTCTTATCCCCTTAAACATACCTGCAGCGGCAAGTACTGCTGCCGGATTAATGGCATGCTGCAACAGTCGTTATCGCTCGCGTTATTACAGAAAAGTGCATACATCCGCACAACGGCCGGCGAACCTTACGACATGGACATATATCAGATTGCAGGCATGCAATGCAGCAAAAGGCGATACGACGAGCTGCTCGAACTTGCCCGAACAAGCATATCATATTTCGGCAAAATATATGGCGATGAATATTTATGCCCGCAAAGGGGCATAACACAATATCCCGCTTTCGTGTTTCATAACGGAAAAGGCTTCAGCAACAGATACAACATAGGGTTTATCTCGGCCTCACAGGAGAAATTCTCAACATACCACGACATCTATCCGCTTGTGCACGAGATAGGCCACAGATGGCTTGGCGAATGGACACTGCTCATTCGAGACGGACAGCCCGGAGCGTATTTTATTAAAGAGTCGCTGAATGAGTTTATGACACTGATGATCCTAAGGCATCATTTTGGCAACGGTTTGTATCTGTCGCTGATTGAAAAATATAACGCTGAATATCAGAAAATCATAAATACGCCACAGGACGAACCGGTTGTCAATCTCGTAGAAAATAACAACAATACTGTTGTTTACAGAAAAGGGCCGCTGATATTAGACCGTTTCGCAAAAGAAATTGGATACGAAAACTGCATAAGCCTAATATCTTCATTTTATCAAAAGTATGCAGGAAAGCCGAATCTGAAATATTCTGACTTCATCAACTTAGTCAACAGCACTTGGCCAAATGCCGCAAACGAGCTTAAAAACTGGATAGAGAATTAAGTTCAACTTAGCTGTTATCACTCAGCAGGAATCCTGACAAACGTTGAACTGATTATCACTTCTGCACACACGACAGACTATGCAAAGTGAAACAGAAGACAAGACGAGAAGAAGGTAAATGACAAACAATAGCAACAGCATAGCAGCAGAAATAGTCAAATGTCGGCTAATAACATGCAAAAGGAAATATTTCGCTTTATTGAAGTACAGAAACAAAACGAAAAAAGGGGATAAACAAATATCCCCTTTTTAATTATTTCTTAAGTTTAAATGAATTTTCAATGCTTGCAATTTCATCGCTGAACAGTTTGTCTGTCTTTATGCGCTGCTCTATCTGTGTGCAGCTGTGTATTACGGTAGAATGGTCGCGACCTCCGATAAGCTTGCCAATACGTGATGCCGGCATCTTGGTGTACTTCTGTGCAAGATACATCGACACCTGACGTGCAGTTACATAATCACGCTTACGGCTGCGGCTGGCCACTGCTGCGGTGGTAACGTTGAAATGGTTGCAAACCGTATCAAGAATGTCGTCTATCGTCAACGGCTCATTATCTATCTTAACCGCCCTCTTTATCACTCTCTCCGCAAGGCGCATGTCAATCTTGCAGTTGTAAACCACAGAGAAAGCCAACAGAGAGTTGATGACACCCTCAAGTCCGCGCACGCTGTAGTTAGCTGTCTGCGCAATGAAATAAACCACATCTTCGGGGATGGTCAGTCCGTCGCGCTTGATCTTGCTGTTAAGAATGTCCACACAAAGCTGAATGTTAGGTTTCTCAAGCTCTGCTATAAGTCCGCAGCTGAAACGTGTCAGCAAGCGGTCGCTCATGCCCTGAAGATCAACAGGAGGACGGTCGCACGCAAGAATTATTCTCTTGCCGTTACGGAACAAGTGATTAAATATATGGAAGAATGTTTCCTGTGTCTTTGCAGCCGACACCCACTCCTGAATATCATCAACAATAAGCATGTCTATCGTCTGATAGAAGTTGATGAAATCGTTAGTTCTGTTGTTCAATACGGCATTGGTATACTGCACCTGAAACAGTCTTGCGCTGATATACAGCACCCTTTTCTGCGGATAAATCTCCTTGGTGCGCACACCGATGGCATTGATAAGGTGTGTCTTACCGCATCCGGACGGACCGTAAATAAACATCGGGTTAAACTGAGTGGTGTTAGGATGTTCCGCAATAGACAGTCCGACAGCTCTCGGCAACTTGTTGCTGTCACCTTCAATATAGTTTGCAAAAGTATGTCGGGGATTCAGCTGTGAGTCTATCTGCTGGGGCTGTGCCGCATCAAGCGTAGTAGGCGACTGGTTTACACGTGTTCTGCGTGTAACTGTCTGCTCGATGTTCACCACCGGGTCGGCCTGAATCTGCTGTGATATATTGTTAGTCTTATCCACCATCACGCGGTAGTTAAGACGTATGCCTTTTCCATAAATCCGTACAAGCACCTTGTTCAGCAGTCCTGCATAGTTTTCTTCAATGTATTCGGCGACAAACTGGCTCGACACTTGAAGCAAAAGCGTTCTGTTCGACTCGTTGAACGATTCGAAAACAATAGGCTTGAACCATGTGTTAAACTGCTGTTCCGAGACATTTTCCTTTATCAGCAAAAGGCAGTTATCCCAGAGCGCACGGGGATTATTACTCATATATTAAGATCAGATTATTATGTCTTTCGACGCCTTTTTAAGCGTCTGCAAATTTCGTAATTTTTATTGAAATACACAAATATGCCGATTTAATTCATTTTAAATGATTTATTGTAAATGTCGGGAATAAGGCATTTTATGGCGTATTTTGAAACATTAATGTAATATTGCCACTTGCATATTTATAAGTACCTGAAAAATAGCGACTTGCACACTGCAGAAAAGGTACGGGCAATATCGATGTGTATAAGGCGAGAAAAGTCAGAAAGTGGTATATACTAATATGTTCCGAAAGATTTGTCAATCGTTTCGGAACATATTTTATTATTTAGACAAATTTTAAATTAGCACAAAGCAAGATGATAATTTAACAGCAAATGCCTGCAAACGTTGTCTCTGCCATGGCTATAGATAGGCTTTTACATCCTTATTAATTGTCCTTTCTTCCAAAAAGTGAGAAGTGAACATAGCGCTTGGGATGAGCCTTGAGGTCAATAAGCAAAGAGTCGGCCGAGCGCATAGTGCTGTTTAGATTGTTATATAATGACGGATCACGCATCAGCAGTCCTATCGTACCCTCATTACTGTTAAGCTTGGCAGTAAGTTCTTCTACATTAGCCAGTGTTGCGTCAACTTTAGCCATAGTACCTTCAACATCGATATTGTTGAGTTTCTTTGCAAGAAGGTTGGCATTGTATAGTGTACTGTCTGCACGGCTAACCACACCGGGAACACTTCGGTTGAGTCCGGCAAGGAGAGTGTTTATGCGTGTAGTGGTTACAGTAAGATTACCCGTTATGGTATTCACATTATGCAGCGACTGTGCTATGGCAGGATCAGCCAGCAAGATGTTGAGAGTGGTAACGATAGAGTCGAGCTTTGGCAACATACCCATAACCACCGGCACCATATCCTTCATCTTTCCCAATGCGCCATCGTTAATTCCACCCATAATTGTCTCACCTGGCATCACGCGTTCTCTCGGATTTGTAGCCAACAGCAAGTTTACTTTTACGTTGCCGAGCATATCACTAACGATCTCAGCACTACTGCCCTTAGGTATGCGCAGTTCCTGATCGATGTCGGCCTCGACCATGATCTCGCCCGACTTATTATAATCATATTTTATGTTTTTCACCACACCCACCTTATATCCGTCGGCATAAATCGGACTTGAAGAAGATAGTCCGCTGATATTCTTGAACGAGATATAATATTTGTTGGCTGATGAAAACAGATTCAGTCCTTTAAGAAAATTCATTCCGAAAAAAAGTATCACCAGTCCGCACACGGCTACTAAGGCAATCTTTATTTCTTTTGTTAAAAACTTCATAATTTAATCTCCTTTCTATTTAGACTTAAACTCACGTATTGCTTGATTGACGTTCATTTTCTTTCCGTTTTTGAATGCTATGATAAACGCTTCGGGAAACTTGTCGAGAATCGTTTTGCGCAGACGATAAATCTCATTGTAGTCGGTCGACGAACCATAGGTGTATTTCACAAGGTCGTTCTCCTTATAAGACTCTACATTCTCAAGCCCTTTAAACTGGCTGCTGCCGGGACGCAGCATACGGCTGCTTGCCAATATCTGCACCTTAAACACAGGCTTATCAACAGGTTCGTCGGCAACCTCTTGTGTTTTTTCCTTGCTGTCACTGTCCGCCTTTTCCTTCGGCTGCTCCTCTACACGAGGACGCGGCGTTTCTGTCCTGCGCCTTGTCTGTTTGCGTGTTTGGGGCTTTTCCTTTTCATCATTGCCGTCATCAGGCACAATGGACGGGATATTTATACTATTATCTTTAGGTGAGCTGTAAGGAACAGTAAAGCCTTTATTGTATTTGTCCTTATATTTAACAAAGGCCTGATATATGCCCTTTGCCATTTTGTCTATGTTGTTTTTGTCATTGAGGAAGCGCTCCTCGTCGGGTGTTGTTATGAAGCCCAGTTCAATAAGACACGCCGGCATGGAAGTCTCTCGCAACACCAGGAACACGTCCTGCTTAACACCCTTGTTCTGTCGTCCGGCGGTTGAGCAAACGCTGCTCTGCACATACTTGGCCAGCTCTACGCTCTTCGACATATTACGGTCGTGTATGAACTCAAACATGATTGTGCTTTCGGGCGAATTAGGATCGTAGCCTTCATAGCGTTCCTTATAGTCCTTCTCTATCATGATAACAGAGTTCTCACGCTTTGCCGCACTCAGCTTTTCGTCCGAACGCCTCATACCCATCGTATACGTTTCAAGTCCGCGGGCTATATGTCCTGCCGGCAGCGCATTGGTGTGTATAGAGATGAACACGTCGGCCTTGTTCTTGTTTGCTATGTCGGCACGCTTGTGCAACGGAACAAACACGTCGGTCTTGCGCGTGTAAATAACCTTTACGTCGGGACAGTTGCGCTCAACGTATCGGCCAAAGGCCAAAGCCACATTAAGATTAATGTCTTTTTCGTAAGAGAAAGAACCCTTTGCACCCGAGTCATGTCCTCCGTGCCCTGCGTCGATAACAAGCGTGAAAGGTTTGTCCGCGCCGAATACAGCTGCGGAGAAAGACACTAACACCAACAGAAAGAATATTATCTTTTTTATCATGAGTGCTTTATTACAGATACAAAGGTAGTTATAAATTGCAGAAAAACTGCAATAAGTCAAATAGTTTTATCATTTATTAAGTGTAATTCAACCGATGCGCTGCCAATATCAGCCCCCATCGGCGGATTTATCTTTGCCACAGATATGTCTATGGCCTCAACAAGAGGTAGCTGACTGAATATGCGCCTGCCTATCCTGCCCGCCACATGTTCGAGCAGGCAGGAAGGCTTTTGCATCTCCTTATTTATGATTTCAAAAATCTCAGCATAATTAAGCGTGTCGGCTACGTCGTCGCTCTCAAGCGAATTGTCGAGCGGATACTTTGCGCGAAGGTTGACGACATACTCGCCGCCCGTCTCGCGCTCTTGCGGGAGCACGCCGTGACGGGCAAAAAAGCGCAAGTCGTTAAGACATATAAAACCTGAGACCAGTTTCATAATCATCTTATGATTTATCCACAGCGTGATGCGCCGCAGTTTTTACAGATAAGACATCCCTCCTGATAAACGAGAGTTTCCTGACCGCACACCGGGCATTTCTGTCCCTTGGCCTCTGTGCCGTCAACAATATACTTCTTCAGGGCACGCTCAACACCGTTCTTCCATGTGTTGATGCTCTCGCTCTTAAGCTGCAGCGAACCAACGAGCTTGATTACATGCTCTATAGGCATACGATAGCGCAATACGCCTGAAATAAGCTTTGCATAGTTCCAGTATTCAGGGTTGAACTTCTCGCTCAGACCTTCAACAGTGGTCTTATATCCGCGCTTGTTCTCAAACTGGAAGTCGTAGCGGCTCTTGCCGGTTTCGTCCTTATGCTTGATAATCTTACCCTTTGTTACAGTCTTCGGCAGAACGATGCCTTCCTCGTCGTCCTGCAGACCTGTGAATATCTCGTATGGATATCCGTTGAGAAGGCCTACGAACGCAACCCATTTCTCCTTGTTATTCTGGAAACGCACGACATCACACTCGAGCACGGCAGGCCTTACCTCGGTAACTTCGGGATGACGGCACAGCGGAGCTTGCTTCTTCTGATTGTCGTCGTTGTTCTTTTTCTTTTTTTCTACGGCTATCATCACGCCTGAACGCGAACCGTCGCGATATACGGTGCAGCCCTTGCATCCTGACTTCCAGGCCTCAACGTAAAGACGGTTTACCAAAGCCTCGTCTACATTATTGGGCAGGTTTATGGTTACGCTGATACTGTGGTCTACCCATTTCTGTATTGCACCCTGCATGCGCACCTTCATCAGCCAGTCGACATCGTTGGCTGTTGCTTTATAATAAGGTGACTTTGCCACCAGTTCGTCAAGTTCTTCCTGAGTATATTTCTTCTCAGTGTCAATGCCGTTTATCTTCATCCACTCGATAAACTTGCGGTGATAAACGATATACTCTTCAAACGAGTCGCCTACCTCGTCGACAAAGTCAACATGCACATCGGCATCATTCGGGTTAACCTTGCGGCGACGCTTATAAACAGGCATGAATACAGGCTCGATACCGCTTGTTGTCTGCGTCATCAGACTGGTTGTGCCTGTAGGCGCAATGGTCAGACAGGCTATGTTGCGGCGGCCATATTTAGCCATATCCTCATACAGCTGCGGGTCGGCCTCCTTTATACGGTTGATGAACGGATTGTTCTCCTCGCGCTTAGTATCATAAATTTCAAAAGCACCGCGCTCCTTGGCCATTTCTACTGACGAGCGGTAAGCAGCAAGCGCCAATGTCTTGTGCACCTCAACAGAGAAATCGGTTGCCTCCTGCGTACCGTAGCGCAGCCCCATGGCAGCTATCATGTCGCCCTCGGCCGTGATGCCCACGCCTGTACGGCGGCCCATTCCGCTCTTTCTCTTTATCTTCTCCCACAGGTGATACTCTGTGCTCTTCACCTCGTCGCTCTGCGGGTCGGTCTTTATCTTAGCCATTATCTGGTCTATCTTCTCAAGCTCCATGTCCACAATGTCGTCCATTATGCGCTGAGCCAGGGCTACATGCTTGCGGAACAGTTCATAATTGAAGTATGCCTTGTCTGTGAAAGGATTAACCACATAAGAATAAAGGTTGATAGACAACAGACGGCATGAGTCGTAAGGACAGAGAGGAATCTCACCGCACGGATTGGTAGACACGGTGCGGAAGCCCAGGTCGGCGTAGCAGTCAGGTATGCTCTCGCGTATTATCGTATCCCAGAACAGCACGCCGGGCTCGGCGCTCTTCCATGCGTTGTGTACAATCTTCTCCCACAGCTTGCGCGCGCTGATGTCTTTTGTCACCTGCGGTGTGGCGCTGTCGATGGGGAACTGCTGAACATACTCTCTGTCTTCCGTGGCACAGCGCATAAACTCGTCGTCAATCTTTACCGACACGTTAGCACCTGTTATCTTGCCTTCGGTCATCTTGGCGTCGATGAAAGCCTCGCTGTCGGGATGCTTTATGCTCACTGAGAGCATGAGAGCTCCGCGGCGTCCGTCTTGTGCCACCTCGCGTGTAGAATTGCTGTAGCGCTCCATGAAAGGCACAAGTCCGGTAGATGTCAGTGCCGAATTGTTCACAGGCGAACCTTTCGGACGCAGGTGAGACAGGTCGTGGCCAACGCCTCCGCGGCGCTTCATCAGCTGCACCTGCTCCTCGTCAACACGCAGTATGGCTCCATAAGAGTCAGCATCGCCGTCAAGACCGATAACAAAGCAGTTTGACAAAGATGCCACCTGATGATGGTTGCCTATACCCGTCATGGGGCTTCCTGCCGGAACGATATACTTAAAATGGTCGAGCAGTTCGAACACTTCCTCGGCACTAATCGGATTTTTATATTTATTTTCAATTCTGGCCACTTCGTTGGCTATACGCCAGTGCATGTCGGCGGGCGACTTTTCAAAGATGTTGCCAAAACTGTCTTTCAGTGCATACTTGTTTACCCACACTCTGGCAGCGAGTTCGTCACCGCCAAAATAGGCCAAAGAAGCCTGATAGGCCTCTTCAAAAGAGTAAATTTTATTATTTTCCATGATGGCAGAAGTAATTTGAGTGGTGCAAATCTACGAACATTTTTTCATAAAAAGAAATACTTTTCGGAATATTTTTCCCGTTTAAAGCTCTAAAAAGTTTACCAAAAAAGTCAACTCAGATTCTTATTTTTCGCAACTAGTTGAATAATAGAGGGATTCAGCACGTTGATGAAACTTATTCTTTACCACAGAATGTTTAACTGGCTGATTTTCACGTCTTACAAGAAGGGTCTTTTTCAGCAAGCAGAATGTAATCATCTGTCTTTCAGCCAGTTCCATCTCTCTGCCCAATCTTCAAGTATTTCGTGGCGCTGTTTTCTTATCAGTCCGGCTCCTTGCCACGGACCTTCAAAATACTCTTTATCGCCACAATCTGTAAACCAGTTGCCGCCAACGGCATAGTCATCCTTACAACGCTTGCCCGGCCACATTCTGTCAACAACGAATGTGCCATGTTGTCCGTCAAGTTCTTTTATACCAGAACTCACAGTGTAACTAAGCACTGCAGGAGCCTTTGGCGAATATCTCACGGCATAAAGCCCGTTGCCCAAATAATATCCGGGCCATGCCTGGCGGTCGACAGTTGCGGTGAAGCATACAGAATCCTGATCAATGTCGAGTTCAGGTCCCTTCATGCGCAGCTCAATCACTGAATAAACCGGTACGGTGTCGTTAAGCGTTGTTGCACGCTCAAACACCCTGCGCGACGTATATGCCGTGCGTCTGAAACTTCCTCCCCAGCAGCTTTCCTTTTCCGGGTCGTCCGGATTGCCGTCCATCATATACAGCAGCGAAGGCGTGTCGCCCATCTTTACCCTACCTTTATAATAGTTTATAAAGTCGGCACCCATGTGTCCTGCCCCGCTCATCACGCGTTCATAATAACGGCTGTCGGCCTCTCCGTCCCTTTTGCCGTCGGCTATCAGTCCGCGGTATGTGGCATTATTTTCTATCATCCACACATCCGGAAAATTTTCTGCTATATAGGCATAGCTGTTTACGCCCCATTTTTTGTTTGGTCCGCCTATATAATATATCCTTATTTTGTCCTTTATGTCGGGCGCATCGTGCAAGGCCTGAGCCACATCCTCGAGCGTGCCCCACACAAGTATCCACAGCGGGCGGTCGCTCTGCCGGCGCGCCTGTCTCACTATCCATTCTGAACCTTCCGTAGGCTCATCGTATCCTTTGAAAGGCGCCAGCCCGCGCCTTCCCTGCTTGCAGATACGGCGCAGCGAGTCGGGCGGAATAAGTCCGGCAGCATGTTTCTTCAGCCCGTCATAGTCTTTCTCATATATGCCGATCATGCGCCTTATTTCGTCTGCCGAGCCGCTGCCGAACGACGGCGACGAGACAAGTCCTTCTATGTCGAACATGTCGCTATACATAAGCAGGTGAATCATCGACTGGTTGTCGTCAGGGTCGGTGCCTCCAATATCGCTGCTCACGATAATCCTCGGCCTCTCCGGTCTCGGCTTTTGAGCATGCGCAAAAAGAGAAAACATCGACAATAGTAATAGTAAGACTGTTATATTATGTTTCTTCATTTCCTTGGCTAATAATCATCTGCAAAGATAGTGAAAGGTGAGAGCAGTACAAAATAATAAACACAGTTTTTTTATTTTGGAATGCCGTGCTACATCCTATCTTATTAAAAATGAGAAACACACGAAGAAATCCATGGAAAAATCAACTTATCCCTAAATCATTATGTTTAAGACCAAATCCTGTTATATATTAAACGGATTGCCACTTGCTATTTTTCCTGTATAACAGGATATGTAAAATATAATAAGGATTCATTTAAACACATATACGGAATAACGACAGGTTTAGGTTTAAATTATCAGACAAAAACAGCCTTATCACTTCTTTAAAAGAATCTGATAAGGCTGTTTTTAATTTATACTTATTATTATCTATGTTCACATTTGAACACGACACAGTTTATTCTCATTATTCCTCTAAATATATATTTGTACGTATGCCGTCAGCATCCCTCTCAAAAATCAGGCAGTTGCTTCTTAACGTCTTACCGTCTATGGTGACTTCCATATACTCGCCGGAAGCCTTCCTCTGATATGAGATAAGGTTTGTGTCGTCTATATCTTCGCTATATTCGCTCTCACCCTCGCTGGCAAAATAAGACGAACGCTCTACAGGACCTTTAGGGGTTTCCCACATTATATTCACATCATCGTCAAACCATAATGCCCCGTCTATTTTTCTTTTTATCTTTACAGACATGCCGTCATGCGTAAGACCTGTATAACGGATATACGGTTTCTTGTCATATACTACCGTAAAAGGAACAACACCAAGGCACACCCAGCCTACATTTACTGAAAGTTCAAAGTAGCCACGGGCTATGAAGTTCTCTGTGTCAAACTCTTTGAAATAATTTTTCCATATACTGATATGTTCGTCTATCTTGCCCGGTGAGACTATATTTACATATTCACCGCTATGGTCTCCCACCAATCTAAAATTCAGCTCAAATCCAGATTCCGAAAGATAGTCAGGAACAGAGAGATTGCCAGACAGATTGACTTTAAGCGCGCCATCTACGACAGGCTCGTTGACAACCACAAAATTATCCATCACGATCTCGCCTCCATAAAAAATCTTCAAATTGTCAGGACCGTCTTTTTCAAAGCGCACAAGATGAGGAGGTATGTATTCGCCGCGCTCCACCTTATCCTTTTCCTGCTCTGACACCATGAAAGCACGGACATAATAGGCTTTGCTCTCCATATTCTCCGGAACATCCACCCAAACATAACCGTCCTCTGGCTCCGCCGGCACCAGGTTAGTCTTATATTCGTAGTTACCCAACGCCACATCAGGCGAGCTGCCGAAAACCAGACCGCAGTATACTTTGTTATCCATCTCCTCTCCATAACGACCTGAGCCATAGCCGCGGTTGAACGTTTTATTGTTTACAGGATCTAATGCTATTCCTATTTTATTGCTGTATGTTGTACGCTCATGTTTATAATGCAACAACAGCCCTTTTCCGAAAAGGTCGTCACGCAAGTCTTGGTTCCACGCTTCGTAATAATATACAACTTCACAGAAGTTTTTGATGTCCGCGTCATCGTCAGGCGCAGAAGATGTGTTATATTCGCCTCTATCAACGGCTGCAAACAAGTCGTTGATGTTCGTCTTTACAGGCATGGGCAGCAAAGACACTGTCTTATAAACGGCTTTAAGGTTTTCGGTCATTTTCTCAAAAGGATTTCCCGAAGTTGGTTCTTGCACATTGAAGTCGAAAGACTCATGCATCCAAGAATCTCCTAAATAAGAGACGTTCAGAGTGTTATCACGAACAAAGAAATAATACCACACTGAGTTGATGCACGCTTCTCTGACACGGCATTTGTCGTCAAAGACAAATACGGCATCATAACTGTCCATGTCGGTCATCTGCATGACATACCCTCCGTTGACAATATCTGGAGAGCACTGCATCCGCAAGTCATTGTCCAAGGCTACAGCCCATTTCCAACCTTGACGAAGCATCTCTTCGTCATCAACTTCAACAACCACAGGACCTTGTTCCTCTTCGCTGTCAGTACAGCCTGACAGAACGTTCATAACCAATAGTACGATTGGCAGAATGTAATAGATTTTCTTCATAGTTTTTGTTTTGTCACAGTTTTCATTCTCATTATACACTTATGCTGTCTGAAACAGCTGACATCATTCTCAACACCAGATTTACGAGTTTTATCCCCCTGTTCTACACTCCAGGCAAATATCTCTGCTAAATGTCTGTTTAGCTTGGAGTTTTTGCAAAAATATACAAAAATTAATAAATAGACAAACAATTAAAGGGGATTTATTTATTAAAAACAAATGACAGACAAAAACATCTCCGAAAATTGTAAGCAAAACATCAGATAATAATTACACTTACAAAACGCCGACATCACAAAAGAGAAATACATTAAGCAAAAGCAAGTCGTTTGCTTTCGGACTGAAACCAATAGAGTTACGATGCAAAAGTGGCCGAGTTTTGATACGAAAGTGGGCCGTTTACGATACGCAAACAGCCCACTTATTTTATGTCTTTCAGCATGCTGTCAACAGCAATGCATTATTGACGCAGACGGAGACAGACACGCTGAAAGGTCTATTGATGTCACCAAACGTTCCATCTTACTCCTGCCATAACCCACAAACCGGGCTGAGGCACGTTGCCATAGTCGACATAGGTGGCGTCTAACAGGTTGTTGGCCTCTACATAGACGCTGTAGCGCGACTTGTCCCACGACAGACGTGCGTCTACAAGCGAATAGGGCTTATAAGTGACAGACACGCCCTGCGGATCGGTGTATGACCCGACGCGATACTGATAGCGGTAGTTGACATTTAGGTTAAGGGCGCTCACGATGTGCAGGCCGAGACCTGCCACGAGCTTATGCCTTAGATACTCGAGGGCATAAAGCGACTGCACGCCCGGCTCCTTGTCCTGATTCTGGTCGATGTAGCTGTAGGACACATTTAACGTGCGCAGCACATCCTGACGTGGCAGCAGACTGGCGAAGCGGAACTTCAGCGAAGCCTCGAAGCCCGTTGAGTTAATCTCTGCATGATTAACCGATGTCCACACGGCATCCTCTCCGAGCGAGGTGTCCATTATCCAGTCGATCATGTTTGTTCCGTGATGATGATAAACCGACAGCGTACCGGTTATTCCTTCTGAAACATACCTGACGCCTCCCTCAACGGCACTCATCTCCTCGGGCTTCAGATATTTGTCAGCCTTGTGTCCGTCTACCGAATAATAAAGTTCGGTGAACGACGGCATGCGCAACGACATGTTGTAAGATGCAAACACCTTCCAGTTCTGCCCTATCCTGTAGCTGACGTCAACGCCTGGATAAATCTTGAACGGCATCTCGTTCCACGTATTCTTAACGGCCGTAAAGCCGGCGGAAAGAGTGAAACGCTTAAGTATGACGTTGTGTTCAAGATAAAAACTGAGATTGCTTCGGTTAAGGCCATAGGCATAGTTGCGGTCGGTGCCGTGGATGTGTATCGGATTGTCGAGCGGCTCGCCGAGATTTCCGCTCACAAGGTCTTCGTTGCGGAATTCGGCTCCGAAGGCTGTGCGCCCCAAAATCCAGTCAAACCAGCTGTTGAGGTTAAGTCCGAACACATCGGTGCGGTTATAGTTGAAGGGCGACTTGTCGGGCGCTCCTCTGTAAAACTCATAACGGTCTTGAAAACGGTTCCAGTAAATAGACGGCCGGAAGTGGAACTTGCCTCCTTTCGTCTCAGCCTGAACGGCCGTGAAATATTTTGTGGTATGTTCATACTGCTCGTCGGACAGAAGACTGTAGAACGTATTGCTGCCCCATCCCTTGTCGCTAACTCCGGCGTGCCATCCTATCGTGAGGTGGTCGTCATCGTAACGTCCCTGATAGAATGCCCTCGCGCCTTCGTAGTCGGCGTTGAGACGTCCGCTCTTGCTTCGCAGCCAGCCGTCGCTGCGCGTATAGCCCGCGCTCAGCTGATTGTTCCACTTGTCTTGCTTCAGATTAACACGTCCTCCGGCAGCCAGATAGCCAAACGAGCCTCCTTCGGCATGAACATCGGCACTGCTTTTTGCTCCGAGCTTTGTAACAATGTTGATTACGCCCACAAGCGACGATGTTCCGTAGGCTCTTCCGGCAGGTCCCTCAAGCACTTCAATCCGCTCAATCTCGCTTATATCCACGGGCAGGTCTAAGGCGTTGTGCCCCGTCTGCGGGTCGCAGATGTTTATGCCGTTAAGCAAGACGGCGATGTGCTCGCTGGTGCCTCCGCGTATGCTGATGTCGGTCTGTGCCCCGATAGGGCCTCGTTGCCTGACATCCACGCCTGCGGCATACTTGAGCAAGTCGTTAACACTTTGCACAGGGGCAGCGGCAATCTCGTCGCGCCCGAGTACGTTTACAATTCTCGCCGCATGGCCTCCTGTCAGCGGCGCGCGCGAAGCCGTAACGTCCACCTCGTCGAGCATCACGGTCTCACCGGTCGTCTGCATAGTGCTGTCCACCTTCTCTACCCTGGTGCTTATGCCGTCTGCCTTGGCATAGGTAAGAGTGGCAACACTAAGCGTGCCGATAAGCACCTCTCTGCCCAGGCAAGAAAAGAGCGAATAGCCCTTGTTGCCGAAACGAGAGAACTTAAAGCTTTCACGCTTGTTGAAAATTGTTTTGTACATAAAATTTGATATAATTAAAAAAATTAACGTTTCGCCTACGCGAAACGTCCGCAAAGATAGTGAAAGGTGAGAGTAATACAAAATAAAACTTGTTTTATTTTTATTACCGAGCCGCATCCTATCTTATCTAAAGATAGTGAAAGGTGAGTGAAAAGGCAAATATAAAACGCAGTTTTTATTTTTGACTTTTCCGAACCGCATCCTGTCTTATCTAAAGATAGTGAAAGGTGAGTGCAATACAAAATAAAATAAGTTTTATTTTTATTGCCGAACCGCATCCTGTCTTATCTAAAGATAAAGAAAGGTGATTACGATACAAAATAAAAACTTGCTTTATTTTTATTGTCAATCCGCAAACTGCCCTTTGATAAAACAACAAAAAATAAGTTCACCCGTTAAGTGAACTTATATACTTTTCAGAATAAATAAGCAAAAGATGCCGTGAATGTTCTGTTCTTGCAGTCTGTGCCTGTCTTATTAACATTCTTCATTCCCCAATCATATCCAACGGAAAGCTGAACATGGCGGGCTATTTCTGCTCCGGCACGGAAGCCCAGTCCCCAGTCGAAACGGTCTAAGACTTTGTCACTGAACAAATTGTCTGATGCATTTTTCGTCGTAGAAGTGCCCTTGCCATCTGTAACAGTCATTGTAGATTTGCCAAACAGACCGATGTTAAAATATGGTCCGGCATTAACAAACAGGCTTACATTACGCCCAACGGAAAACTTATATCCAATATGAACCGGAATATTCAAATAATAAGGACTGAACTTATAATCAAAAGTGTTATTATTAGTTGTTTCATCTAACCGGGAAATGTTATATCCGCTGTAATAATAACTGGGTGACTTCCATCCATAAGAAGACAGCATCAGTCCAAAGTCCAAATAAAGTCCTTTTGTAACCTGCGGAAGGCCAAGTTCACCCTTTAGGCCGGCATGAAAACCTGACTGAGCATTATAACCACTCGGAGAACTGAGATTATAACCTGCCGTTGCTCCCACTCTGAAATCTTGCGCTTTTGTCATCATACTGAATGACAAAAATAAAAGCGATGTGAATAAAATCTTCTTCATACTAAAATATGTATTAAGATAATTAATTTATCATTTAACACACAAGGCAGGAAATACCCCTATTCTGTAATGTTAAAATATCATTGGTTTGCCGTTTACCTGTTTTCTGCTTTTCAGGAACTAAAGAATAAGGATATATATACATACGAAAAAAGAGGAGAACGCTTGCGCATTCTCCTCTTTGGATTTATCTTAAATAAGATTATTATTCAACAACGATTGGCTTATACTTCGGAACCAGAGCCTTCATTATAACCCAAGCCAGCAGATAAGCAACGGCGCAGATACAGAATACAATCATATATGCACCCGGTTTGCCTTCCATACCGAGGAACGAGAAGGCTGAACCCATGCCCTCAGCATAAGTGAACAGCTCACCTGCACCGAGGTTGATAAGCAGTGAACCGATACCACCTGCCATAGCGCCTATACCAGTAATGGTTGCGATAGTTGATTTGGGGAACATATCACCGATTGTAGAGAACAGGTTGGCAGACCAAGCCTGATGACCTGCACCGGCAAGACCGATGATGATTGCGGGGAACCATGCTGAATTTGCACCAAGCGGCTGAGCGAACAGCGCGAACAGCGGGAAGAATGCAAAGATAAGCATAGCGCGCATACGGCCTGCATAAGGACCCATGCCCTTCTTCTCAACAAACAGCTTAGGCAGGTAACCGCCGTAGATTGACAATACGGTAACAATGAGATAAAGCACAAAGATAAGAGCCATACCCATTGTTGAAGAAGACTCATAACCGAACTGGTCAGAGAAATAAGCCGGAGCCCAGAACAGATAGAACCACCAAACACCGTCGGTGAAGAACTTACCTACTACGAACGACCATGTCTGCTTATACTTGAAGCACTGCATGAACGGAATAGTCTTTTCCTCTTTAGCCTCAGCTGAAGCAGGCTCCTCTTTTTCGTCCTGATTGATATATATAAGCTCTGCCTTGTTTACTCTCTTAGAGTTTTCAGGTTTCTCATAAAGATGTGCCCAGAAGAACATCCACACGAAACCTATCGCACCGATGATGATGAATGCCATCTCCCAACCGAAATGCTTGGCAAGGACAGGGATGGTAAGCGGAGCTGCCAAAGCGCCGACAGACGCACCTGAATTAAAGATTGAAGTTGCGAAGGCACGGTCTTTCTTAGGGAAGTATTCAGCCGTAACCTTGATGGCTGCGGGGAAGTTTCCTGCTTCACCGAGAGCAAGGATGGCACGGCAAACGAGGAAGAGCCATACGCTGAGCGTTGCAATGGCAACGGCCATTGTGCTTCCTGCCTCAACGGCACGGAGAGCTTCTATTGAGTCGAGGCCCTCAACCTCCATAGTAACCCAGCCGCATCCTGCGTGCATACATGCACCGAGCGACCATATAAAGATAGCCCAAAGATATCCTTTCTTTATGCCCATCCAGTCGACAAACTTACCTGCGAACAGACAAGCCACAGCATAAAAGACAGAGAAGAAACCGGTAATCATGCCATAATGAGCATCATTCCAGTGGAACTCGGGTGCTATAAAGTCTTTCCACGTAAGCGACAGCACCTGACGGTCAAGATAATTGACTGTCGTAGCGCAGAAAAGCAAAGCACAAATTACCCAACGGAAGTTGGTCATTTTAGTAGTTTGAATAGGATTCATTTTTATTTGATTAATAGTATTTTGTTTCAAGCAATAGTTTGTGCAAAGGTAACACTTTTTTTCTTAACCGATACAGCCGTATTTGTTAAAATAGTATAAACACCATAAACAAGAAAAGGCTTTAAAATAAAGCCTAATCTTGAAAATAAACTCTCTTTACGCGGTTGCTTATGCTTGTAAGCACCTCGTAAGGTATTGTCCCAAGCACGTCCGACAGCACCGTTACAGGCAGATGCTCGCCGAATATCTCCACGGTGTCGCCTTCCTTACAGTCTATTCCTGTAAGGTCTATCATGGCCACGTCCATACAGATGTTGCCCACATAAGGCGCTTTCTGGCCGTTGACAAGGCAGTAGCAGTGGCCGCAGCCCAGACGGCGGTTTAGTCCGTCGGCATATCCGATAGGTATGGCACCGATAACGCTGTCGCGGGTGAGCACACCCTTACGGCTGTAGCCCACTGTGTCTTCCTTCGGCACGTGGTGTATCTGCAGTATGGTGGTCTTCAGCGTGCTGACCGTATTCAATACAGAATTGTCGCGGCTGTCGATGCCGTACAGGCCTAGACCCAGGCGGCACATGTCCATCTGCCGCTCCGGGAAGTGCTCTATGCCGGCTGAGTTGTCCATGTGGCGCAATATCTTGTGGCTGAATGCCGACTGAAGTTTCTTGCTGCCTTCATCGAACAGCTTAAACTGCATGGCAGAGAAGTTGTCGAAGTCGTCGCTGTCTGAACCAACAAAGTGTGAGAACACCGAGCGCGGTATTATTGCGTTCTGATGCTTCAGGCGACTGATAAGCTCGTCCATGTCGCAGCGCGGGTCGAATCCAAGGCGGTGCATACCTGTGTCGAGCTTTATGTGTACCGGATATCCGGTTATTCCCTCTTTCTGTGCAGCCTTTACGAGGGCATCGAGAAGGCGGAAGCTGTAGACCTCGGGCTCGAGTTTATAGTCAAACATTGTCTTGAAGGCCGTCATCTCCGGGTTCATTATCATTATGTTGCACGTTATGCCGTTCTTTCTCAGCGTTACGCCTTCGTCGGCAACGGCAACGGCAAGATAGTCAACGCGATGGTCCTGCAGGGTCTTTGCCACCTCTACTGATCCTGCACCGTAGGCATCAGCCTTAACCATGCACACCAGCTTGGTGGTAGGCTTCATGTATGAACGGTAGTAATTCAGGTTCTTTACAACAGAATTGAGGTTCACCTCCAGTATCGTTTCATGCACTTTCTGCTCAAGCAGCTCTGTAAGTCTGTCGAACGAGAACTTGCGCGAGCCTTTGAGCAGTATCACCTCGTCGCGCAGCGATCTGAACACGGTGCTTCCGATAAACGAGTTGCAGTCGTCAAAGAAGTACTTCTCTTCTATCATTATCTCATCGGCACAACGGCTTATCTCCGGACCGATGCCGATAAACTTCTGCACGCCGCGCTTTACGGCAAGCTCTGACACCTTTTTATATAATGTATCACCGTCTTCACCGCTCTGATATATGTCGCTCAATATGAGCGTGCGGCGGCGTCCCTCATGGTCGGGGCGGCGGTTCATGAAGTCGAGGGCTATGTCGAGCGAGTTGACGTCTGAGTTGTATGAGTCGTTGATCAGCGTGCACCCGTGCTGTCCTTCCTTCACCTCGAGGCGCATGGCCACAGGCTCTATGGCCGGCATGCGCTGTGCTATTTCATCAGCTGTAAGTCCAAGATGAAGCGCAACGGCAGCACATGTTATTGAGTTGGCAACCGAAGCCTCGTCGATAAACGGCAGCGTGTAGGCAGACTCAACGCCATTGAACACATAGGTTACGGTGGTCTGTGTGTTTTTCTTGTCAACCGACTTTACGAACAGTCTTACAGACGGATCCTTCACCGACCATGCAATCTGCTCACCTTTATAGTCGTAGCTTTCAACACATTGTCTTATCACCTCGTCGTCGTAAGGATAAACAATGGCCTTTGAGTCGTGAAACAGGCGTAGCTTCTCATGACACTTGTCTGCCATCGACTTAAAGTTTTCCTGATGGGCGGCACCAAGATTGGTGATAACGCCAACAGTGGGCTGTATGATGTCGCGCAGCGACTCCATCTCGCCGGGCTGGCTTATGCCTGCCTCGAACACTCCCACCTGGCTCTGCTCGCTCAGCAGCCATACCGAGAGGGGCACACCTATCTGCGAGTTGTAGCTGCGCGGACTGCGCGTAACTGTCATTGAGGGCGAGAGCAGCTGATATAGCCACTCCTTTACAACGGTCTTACCGTTGCTTCCGGTGATGCCCACCACCGGAATGTCAAACTCGTCTCTGTGGCGTTCGGCAAGGCGTTGAAGGGCCTCAAGCGCAAAAGGCACTTTCAGGAAGTTGGCGTCAGGATAGTCCTTCTGCCAGTCAGCCGGAAGCACCTCAACCACAAAGCTGCGCACGCCGCGCCTGTAAAGGTCGGCTATGTACTTATGACCATCGTTGCGTTCGGAACGTATTGCAAAGAACAATGTCTCCTCCGGAAAACAAAGGCTGCGGCTGTCGGTAAGAATCCATCTTACGTTGCCGTCGCTCTCGCCATAACGGCGCGCGCCTATAAGAGTTGTAACTTTTTCAATTGTGTAAACCATCTCAATTGATATTATTTTGTTTCTTATTTAATCTTTGTCATTGAAAAGAATAAAGACACGTAACAGATATTCAGAGCCACATAAAGACACGGCCGGGCCACACTGCAGCACCACCGGGCTGCATGCCGTCTGGACATGCCCGCGCACGGGCAAAGCATCCATCACTGCGCCCTAACAGCCAGCCAAACAGCCTGAACAAGACACTCAAGCCGGCCATGGGTGCATAATTAAGGTACAAATTTCGGATATTTTTTTGAAAGAGCCTTAACTTTTAACATTGTTTTATTCATAAACTCCTTATATTCGTCAGAGTCGGGCCTGAACGGCTTGTGGCCCAGCGCCTCCTTTATGGGGCGCCACTCTTCGATAAAGCGCTTTGCTGCCGGCGAGAAATAAGCCTCTGAGAACAGTTCCCATATATAGTCTACGGCCTGCTGCGAAGGATGGAGCATGTCGGATGCATAGAAGCGATAGTCGCGAAGTTCGTCGTTGACAATCTCGTAGGCAGGAAAATATGTAACCCTGCCGGGATATTTCCTTACCATGAGGTCGGCGGCGAGCAGCAACGTGGCTTTAGACAGCTGGCTGCCGTGATAGCCATACTTGGCGTAACGTATCGGGCTGACGGTAATTATCACCTTCACGTCGGCATTTCTTCCGGTCAACAGTTCCACTGCTTCAGAAAGATAGCCTACACACTCGTCTATCGTGAGTTCGCGTTCCGTGAACAGTCTCTGCGGACGTTTTGCGCAGTTGTCCACTATCTCGCCTGTTTCGTTCAGTATATATACATGATTTGTTCCGAGCGTCATCAGTGCCACGCGCGGCGCAGCCTCGCTCCGTGCCACGGTATGCAGGATGCTTGCCGGATTATACATCACGCCGTAAGGATTAACCACGGCATTAAACTTCTCTTCGACAAACCGCTTGCCTATGTTGTCGGCAAAGCAAGAACCAACAAAGAGCATGTCTTCAAAAGGCTCAATCTCAAAGTCGGGCTTGTCTATCTTAACTTTTGTCCTGAACTCCATATCATTTCCTCTTTTCCCCTGCAAAGTTAATGCAAACTGAGAGCAATACAAAACAAATCACATTTGTTTTTATGGCCGAGGCGAAGCTTAACTTATTCAAAGTTAATGCAAACTGAGAGCAATACAAAACAAATCACATTTGTTTTTATGGCCGAAGTGAAGCTTAACTTATTCAAAGTTAATGCAAACCGAGAGCAATACAAAACAAATCACATTTGTTTTTATGGCCGAGGCGAAACTGAAAGGCTTGGAAATATACAGGTACAACAAACATACATTAAGCAAAACACGGCAAATGAGCCTGCAAAAGGTATGCTTTTGCATGATGAAACACGGCCTTTTGCAGCGTAATAGATATGCTTTTAGAAAAAGGCCTGATAAAGGAAAAGAAACGAAAAAAGTTTTTCACAAAAACTCGTCACTCATCACAACGGCACATAACACACTGAAATACAATGCGTTATTGTGTGACGAGTTGTATTTCCAACTCATCACGCTTAAAGTCAACCAATATCAGGAAAGCACAATCAACGCCCCCAAATGTTGTAGTGTGATGAGTTGAACAAGCAACTCGTCACACTACAACATTCTGATAATCAGAATATTATGCTGTAATGTGACGAGTGACGAGTTTTTATAAAAAACTTTTTCGGGTTATATCCGCAAATTTGTTAATACGGATAATTATAAATGAAAACCAAGAACGAAAACTACAAATGCCATGACCGCATAATCAGGCAAAGCAAATCATAATTTTCAACTCTCAATTGTCAATTCTCAATTCTTAGCTTCGGCTCACCTGCAAGCCCTTGGTGCTGAGCGACATATCGACAAAGCGTGCATTGGCATTTGGCCTGTTGCTGTTGAGTATCTGTTTGATACGGGCTGCCGCGTCAGGATCCTTGGCAACCATATACAGATAACCGCCTCCGCCTGCACCGGCAAGCTTATAGCCAAGACACAGGTCGTCTATAAGTTCTGTTATGCGGCGAACGCTTTCGGGATTGGTGCCGCTGTCGATGGCCTGATTCTGAAGCCATGTCTTGCGCACAAGCATACCCATCTTATTGAAGTCGGCACGCTGTATGGTCTCATACATGTCGAGCGAGTGCTGCTTCATCTCGCGCAGACGTGTCAGCTCGTCGCTCTGATTGAGGAACATGCGGCGCACTATCTCTGCCAGGATGTTCTTTGCCGTGCGTGTTATGCCCGTATAATAGAGCAGGTGACAAGGCGTGTACTCAGGCTGTGTGAACAAGTCGGACGGAAGCCAGCGCACCGTAGGACACTGGTCGAAGCCGCGGCCTGTCTGCAACAGCTTTACGCCCTGCAGTATTCCGCCAAACTGGTCTTGCCATCCGCCTCCGGTTGTGAGCAGCTGCTCAAGCACAAGCGTGCGGTGGCCTATTTCGTTCTTGTCCCATGCCAGGCCGCAGAAGTCGTTGAGCGCACCGAGAACGGTAGACGCAAGCATGCTGCTCGTGCCCAGTCCGCTGCCTGCTGGAATGGCAGAGAGCAGCGTCAGCTCTATGCCGCAGCCGAAAGCCTTCAACTGACTTTCGAGCGAGCCGAACTTCTCTGCACAGTAGGCGGGCACAAAGCCTGCAAGGGCCAGCGCGGCCTTGGGTATAGAGAACGGACTGCCCACATGATGATAGTCGGCAAGTTGCTCGTATGTGGTAACCTCCTCAATGGCTCCGAGGTCGATGCTGCGCAGCACGATGTGCGGCTCCTTACACGGACGGACATACGTCTGCAGCGGCGGCTGACCGTTAAGCTCGATGGCAAGGTTGACAACGCTGCCGCCCTCCATGAGGCAGTAAGGCGGCGTGTCGGTCCATCCTCCGGCTATGTCTATGCGCACGGGGCTGCGTCCCCAAACAATCTGGTCGCCGTATACCGACATGCGCGGACTCTGTTTCTCGGTGAGCACCTGCTGTGTCAGTCCGTCGCGCAACAGGGCAAATGCCTTGTCTTCATTCTTCTGATATTCGTTGCCACTGATTCGTGCCAGTTCAGAACGGAACATTGAGTCGTGTATGCGTGTCAGCAGCGGCGCATTGTCGCTTATCACATCCGGCTGGGGAATGTTGAACTTGGCAAAATCGCGTGCGGCATCGTCAAGGTCGACCTGATAGAACACGCTATGCTCATAGTTGCGTGCCAGAGCCTGCCAGTTGGCAGCACGCAGCAGGTCGCGCTGCTGCTGAAGCCTCATCAGGTCTGCCTCAGCCGATATGTCGTCGGCGCTGAGCCTGCGGCTTCCGCTCCATATCTCGGCACCCTCTTTGAGTTCCGGCTCGGAGAGCATCCAGCGCAATACGAGTCCGGCATCATTCACGTCGGCACATGCCGGGAATATGCGTGCCGACTGCAGGTCGGCATTTCCGTCTATTGTGTCAATGTCGATATTGCGCTCGGCAGCCCATTCGGCAAACGGACGTCCGAGGAACGTAACGCTGAGGTCGTGAAGGTCGCCACGGAACTTATCGTCGTATCCGTAAGGCCTTACTATATATTCGTCTTCGCCGGCAGGCACAATGTCAACACACTGTCCCGGCTTTAGACTTATTGTCCAGTTGTTTTCGGGCACGCCCGTTATGATGTTCTCATGCGCCAGCGTCCACGACGAAGGCACATAGCTGTTTTCTATCCAAAGATTCTGGTTGCGCTCAGTGATGGCCGTACACACGCATGCATTCTGAACGAACATGGCGGGGTGAGGCTTCAGCGAGTGATGCATTATCTCGCGCTGGTCGTTGACAAGATTCTGTATAGCAAGTGTAGACGACAGAATCTCATGACTTGTGCCGAAATGATAAAACTCGCCGCCAGGCAAAGGCAACACTGCCACGCTCAGACTGTTGAGCTCGTCGTCCTTAACCGAAGGATCTGTGCCGAGCGAGCAGCCGAACTCAGAATAGAGGTCGTAGTTGATGCGCTCGCCGTTGCGCTTTGAGCGCTGCATGAGCAGCTTGACGGCGCGGTCGCTCAACAGCCACACGCCTATGTCAGTAAGATAGAAATGATCCTTGAGCAGTTCGCCGAGAGTCTTCACCGAAGGCTTCTGCATCATGCACTCAAGCACCGACGGAGTTTCACGTCTTGACACAAACACGCCGTGGTCTTTGGCTATCTCAGGGCCGAGCCACAGGCCGTAGCACACCACGTCGGCCTCTGGTATAGGCTGAAGCGGCTGAGTGGCACGTATATACACATCGCCACTGACAATCATGGTGTGCATGTTGTCGGGCGCGCAGCTCATTATCTTGTCGTAAAGGGGTATCTGCAGCGACAGAAGATTCTGCGAGAGCCTCTGTCCGCGCTCCCAGCGGAACACCGGCACGGGCGTCAGCACCTTGCCCGACGGGGCGTAGGCCGGCAACCGGCGGCTCTGTCCGCCGGCATGCAGCAGCAGGCGTCTGTCTGAGGCAAGCCACTCGTCGAAGCTCTTGCCGTCTGAACTTTCGGCATAACAGGCCTCCAGCAGCCATGTTGAGCCGCCGCCCGAACCGAGCTTATGCCCTATGGGGTCGTTGGTGCAGAACCATTCGCTGCGGTCGTGTCCGGTAACATCATGAAAACAGTTTACCAGATTTGGCGGCAATGACAAAAGCTTTTTCATTTAACCTTCCCTTTCTTTTTCATTTCAATATATACAACAAACAGAAGCGCCAGAATAAGTACGGCATAAGCTATATATGCTATGGTCTCGGTTGTGCTGACAGACTTAGGATAGAACATCAGTTCTACGTTGTGCTTGCCCGGTGCGACATTGATGGCACGCAACAGATAGTTGACACGTCCGAGCTCAACGGGATTGCCGTCGACTGTAGCTGTCCAGCCGGGATAATATACCTCGGAGAACACTATCACACCGCCGGCATCAGAGCTTACGCTATACTTCAGGTGGTTAGAAGAATATGATGTGAGCTTGACAACCGACACACCACCCTGCTTCTTGGCATCCTTCAGCTGACTCTTAAACTTGGCGTCGGCCACTGCCTCATGGCGCAGGTCAATCTTTCCAACCCTGTCTATTTCGTCGTTGGCGCTGTTTACATAGGTTATACGGTCTACAAACCATGCATTGCCGTAAGCATACGGATTCTTCAAAGGCACGGTCTGTCCGCTCTGAAGCGGGAATATGAAATATCTTGCGTTGAGCATGTTGAGCACCGGATAGATGCTGTCGCCGTTGATCTTGGTCATGTCGCCTCCGGCCTCAGCCACTGCGGGCACAAGCTTCTGCATCTCAGGAGCGATGTAGGCGTCTATCATGTCCTGATAACGGCGCAACTTGGCGGCGTGGTATCCGCCTATGCTGTTGTGATAGTAAGAAGTTTCGTTCTCGTTGAACGTGTTAGAGGCAAGGTTGAGCACACGGTAACTGCCGAAGTCGGTCTTGTCCTGAAGGATAATCTTGTCGGTCTCGGTCATCTCTATCGGTGCCTCACGCTCACTCTTGTTGACAAACATGTCGTTGTTGAGGTAGCGCTTGTTGACCTGCCACATGTCAACAAGACAGAGAACTATCAGCGCTCCCACCATGTATTCTGTCTTCAGTTTCTTTGCCTTATAGAGCAGCAGGCAGAGAGTGCCGATGACGATGATGAAGAACGAGCGCCAGCAGTCGGCAGTGAACATGGCTATACGCATCTCACGCAGATTGGCGAGCAGCGGGTTAAGATAGTCGGCCGGTATCTGCTGTAATGCCCTCATCTCTTCAGACGAAATGAAGTCTGAGAAGAACATTGTAGGCATAACGGCAAACAACAGGGCGATGCCGCCGGTGAGGGCAAAGCTTGCATAAACGTATTTTATCTTTTGAGTGAGGATTTCAGGTTCGTCGACAATTTTCTTCAATGCAAGCATTGCCAACAGAGGTATAGTAAACTCGGCAATGACAAGTATCGACGCCACCGTGCGGAACTTTGAGTACATCGGGATATAGTCGATAAAGAAGTCGGTGAACGGCATGAAGTTCTTACCCCATGACAGCAGTATAGATAGCACCGTTGCGGCAAGCAGGGCCCACTTCATAGGTCCCTTGACGATAAACAGGCCTAAGACGAACAGCATGAGCACGAATGCCCCGACGTAAACAGGGCCGCTAGTTCCGGGCTGTTCACCCCAGTACTGTCCGAGCTGCTGATATATATCTATAAAGTTGTTGTCGGCATGTTCCATGGCAGTCTTGTTCTGTGCCAAAGGCATTGATGCGCCGCCCTTGGTGTTGGGCACGAGCAGAGTCCATGTCTCGCCTATGCCGTAGCTCCACTGCGTTATATAGTCGCGGTCGAGTCCGCTGCTTGTCTGGTTTGCCGTGTTCTTTTTCACCAGTTCGCTCTTGCCGCGCATCGACTCCTGGCTGTACTCCCATGTGTGATAAAGGTTGCTCAGGTTGATGCATATACCTATTATGGCACCGGCAGCACACACAGCCGTGGCCTTGCCAAAATGAGCCAGTTTGTGGTTACGGATGGCATCAACGAGATAGGCAATGACCATAAACAGGATGACAAACAGGAAATAATACGTCATCTGCACGTGGTTGGCGTTGACCTCAAAGGCCGTAAACAGCGCCGTGACAATGAGTCCCCACAGGTATTTGCCCCTATAGGCAAGCACCACTCCGGCTATCATCGGCGGGAGATATGCCAGAGCCATAACCTTCCAGATATGTCCTGCGGCTATGATTATGAAGAAATAGCTCGAGAAGGCCCATATTATGGAGCCCAAAGCCGCCAGCGACTGACGGAAATCGAACGCACGAAGAAGGATATAGAATCCCAGCAGATAAGCAAAGACATACCATACGTTCTCAGGCAGGAAAAGATGATAAGCCTTTACGACCTGGCCCAGTCCGTCGGTGCTGCTGTATGAAGGCGCCGTCTGATATGTCGGCATGCCGCTGAACACGGAGTTCATCCAGCGAGTCTGCTCTCCGGTTTTCTCCCTGTGTTCTGACAGTTCTCGCCCGAGGCCCTTGCTTGCAGCCGAGTCGTGGCGGAAAAGAATCTTTCCTTCAATATCGGCAGGAAAGAAGTATGCGAAAGAAATAGCCGCGAACAGCAATATTACCAGCACGTCGGGCAGGTATTGTTTCCATGTTTTCATTGATACTTACGTTTTTAAATTAAATCTGAGTGCAAAAATACACAAAATTCATGACATCAGTCAACTCTTTGCGTAAAATTAAGATGTATTCGTTGCTTGCTGCCGGCATGGCGCCGTATCAGCATTAATGTCACTTTATTTTTTCCGTTGCCCTAAACGGTGCTGCAGGCAAACCTGCACCATTGCACAGATTGGGCTGAGAGCTGTCGCTCCAGCAATAACGCACCGTCACGGGTCTTGCCATATCCGTTTTTGAACTTAGCACAACCTTGTTGTCTACAATCTGGGCTTTGGCCGTGTTGTAGCGGTTCTTTGTGTTTTTCAGTTTAAAGTTGTCGGGCATCTTTCCGTCACGTGTCTTCAGGCCGTCAGCGTTTTCAAATGTCAATATGACTTTATCGCCTTCAACTTCCATGCTTTTAAATGTAGGTCCCGAACTTACGACATCTCGTCCATAGGTCTTATTTAAGGCAAGCAGGGCCAGGCGCTTTCCGACAATCCATTTATATGGCGGATGTATATCTTTAAGATTATCCACCAGGTCATTAATAACAATCATACCCGTATGGGGTACATCAAGACAAGACGCCTGCTCCTCCCAAAATTTAGGAAGGGCATCCCACGGCAATCCGTTCTCATCGCCCTTGCGGTCTGAATAAAGATAAGGTGCCAGCTGGACGAAATAAAACGGCATGGCGTCATCATGCCAAGCCTTTCGCCAGCCGTCAATCAGCGCACGCTGCTTGACATCATACCCTACACCTCTTTGGTCCAGGACATTTGCCTCGCCCTGATACCACAGAAATCCGCGCATAGAGAATGGAGCCAGCGGAGCTATCATCGTGCGGTAATGATCGGCCACAGGCAGACCATAATAGCTGCCGTTGGCGTATCCATCATTCAACTGCGGCGAACCCTTGAACGCTTCTTCAGGCATCCACGACTCAATCATAGATCCTCCCCACGACGAGGATATCAGTCCGACTGGTACGTCAAGACTGTCAGACAGATTCTGTGCAAAGAAATATCCTGCGGCAGAAACAGGGGCAAGACTTTCTTCTGACAGCATCTTCCATCCGGCAGTAGGCAGTATCTCGCCATTATTTGAACACTCTACATACATTGTGCGTATTATCTGACTGTCTGCCGCCTTAAACTCCTTATACAGCACCTCCGGGTCGCCTTTCTTTGGGCGGGCATGGTGCGGGTGGTTGTTCATGGAATATTCCATGTTTGACTGTCCAGAGGCGAGCCACACTTCGCCAACAAGAATATTGCTTAGCACAATTTTTCCTGACCTTGAACTTATCACAAGTTTTTGCGGTTTCTTAGTAGCACTCACTGCTTTAAGCACGGCAATCCATTCACCGTTGGCATCGGCTACCGTACTGAATCTCTGAGACATAAAACTTATTTTTATCTTCTCGCCGGCAGGAGCCTTTCCCCATACATATACTGGCTTTTCCTGCTGTATCACCATATTATCAGTAAATACCGGTGCCACGGTAATATCGGCAAAAACATACAACGGCAATAGCGACAGCGCTATTATCAATAATTTATAGACTTTAACCATAAGAGGATGTAAAATATGATTTGTTTTCAAGTACGCAAAAGTAATATTTTTTCAACTACTCCGCATCATTCTGAATAACTTTTTAGCGCAGTCCGGCCTTACCGGCACTCTGAAAGAAACAAAATTCATATATTTTGCACATATTCGGACCCCGACAGGCTGTTTTTTCCTATATAAGTATTATCTTTGCCAAGAGCGTTGTCCTGGCATACAGTAACGCGTTATTATAGGTTACATTATTTTAAAACTAATATTTATGAGAACGTCATTATTACACAGGATATCAATGGCATTGATATTCGCATTTGCCGCATTAAATGTTTATGCCGGAATTAATTCAGGAGACGAGCCGTATGAGTTTGAAGAGGGCCTTAGTGATGGAGGTACTTATTATTATAGGACAAAAGATCTTGAATTTAAGGCATCCAACACTGAAGAAATTGTACTTGGAGGTCTTCAGCTTCTGTATAAGAAAGGAATATATCCGGTAATCTCAATAAGGATTGCAGGCTTTGAACAGAGTCTGATAGACCTTGGAAAAAAAACACGCAGATACGAAGACAAGGCTATGATAAACCAAACACTGACGCTAACGCTTACAAACGGCGAAGTGATAAGTACATACGAGGCAGGAGTGTCTGATGTCCTGAAAAAAGAATTTGAAGACGCAGAGATGGCTAATCTAGGAATACAAGCGTCGGTATCTGATCTTTCGAGCAGCCGCAGCGACTTTTCCTCCATGTCATCAAGCAACCGTATAAGCCACGTGATACAGCAGCTTACGACCTTCAACATAAAAAAAATCGTAATATCCGGCATAACACTCGACGTGTCGACAAAATCAGCCCCTACATATCTGGCAATGTTCAAGGCACTCGACAAAAGATTCGGCCTCAACTACCTTAAAGCACCGTCGTACAACACCTACACCAATGTGAGCGCAACGGTGAAGTCTATCACCACAGAGCATAACCTCTACCAGAACGGGCAGAAAGGAATGAATGTCAAAGTGAGCTTCGACGTAAGCGGCATGAAGGGCAAGACGGGCATCTGCGTAGCCTACTTCTACTTCGAAAACGGAACGGCTCTGAACGATTACAACAAACATTATTACACTACCGACGGCAAGGTGTCGTCTTCAACAAAATATACGCCGGGGTGGGACAACACGACATACACCGACCTAAATATTTTCATACCCTACAGCGAACTTCATCTCGGAAGCGGCAAGTCGCACCTGAAGGCTAAGGTTGAAATATTCGACAACAACAACCGCAGCATAGGCAGTAGCCAGTGGACCTACTTCAACTACACCTATCCATGATGCGCCTGCCAGCCACACATTCTAAGAGATTTTTTGCCTCCTATAAGCCGGCGGCACGCTGATATGTCGCAAATTCTTTATATCTTTGCCACATAAAACAACAGCATAAAGATGAAAATAGGAATAATAGTGGCAATGGACAAGGAGTTTGTGCAGCTTAAGGCACTGCTCGAGAACGCCACAATGGAGCAACACCACAAGAAAGACTTCGCCGTGGGCAACATCGGCGACAAGGACATCGTTATACAGAAATGCGGCATCGGCAAGGTAAACTCTGCCATAGGTGCCGTGGAAATGATAAACAACTATGCCCCCGACCTGGTGATATCTACCGGAGTGGCTGGCGGAGCCGACGTAGAGATGAACGTAACGGACGTCATCGTGGGCACGTCATATTGCTATCACGACGCCTACTGCGGCAGCGAGTGCAGCTTCGGGCAAATCATCGGAATGCCGCCTACATTTACGGCACCCAAAGACCTCGTAGAAAAAGCAGTATCCCTGAGCGGCGAGACAAAGATTCATGCCGGTCTGATTGTCAGCGGCGAATGGTTTGTCGACTCACGCGAGAAGATGCAGGGCATACTCGACAACTTTCCCAAGGCCAAAGCCGTCGACATGGAGAGCTGCTCTATAGCGCAGACCTGCCACATTTACGGAGTGCCGTTCGTAAGTTTCCGCATAATCAGCGACATACCGCTTAAGGACAACAAGGCGTCGCAATACTTCGACTTCTGGGCAAGACTTGCCGAAAAGTCGTTCAACGTTACCAAAGAATTTCTTAAAGTAATATAAGCAATGAGTTACTGAGACGTCAAGGAGCGACGCATTTGTCAGAATATCCTCAAAAGTCGGACAACAAAGAAATACAACAAAACATTTGTATTAACTCCTTAACACCCTAACTCCCTAACTTCTAAAAAAATGAAAAAGATTCCAAGTTTTACAATCGACCACAACCGCCTGCTGCGCGGAATATACGTATCACGCAAGGACAGCGTAGGCGGAGAGACCGTCACCACATTTGACATACGCATGAAGGAGCCTAACCGCGAACCTGTTGTTCACGCCGGCGCACTCCACACCATTGAACATCTGGCTGCAACCTATCTGCGCAACGACCCGGAATGGAAAGACCGCATAATTTACTGGGGCCCGATGGGATGTCTGACGGGCAACTATCTGCTCATGCGCGGCGACCTTGAACCGAAGGACATCGTGGAGCTGATGCAAAAGACATTCAAATTTGTTGCTGACTTTGAAGGCGAAATACCGGGAGCTGCTCCGAAGGACTGCGGCAACTGGCTGCTGCACGACCTGCCCATGGCACGATGGGAGGCACGCAAGTTCCTGACAGAAGTGCTTGAGGTAATCAAAGACGAAAACATGAATTATCCCGGCTGACATACCTCTGTTATTTAAAATAAGTTAAATCATGTCACATCAGCAATGCGCTTGCGTACTAAAATCAGAATAAGACACAAAACAGCATTGCGTATGAAAAGACACAGAATAATAACGACTGCGCTTGCGGCAGCCATGACAGTTGCCGCAGCGCATGCTCAGACCGACACGCTGAAAGTTGACACCACATACAACCTTGGCGAAGTTACGGTTAATGGTATGCGAGTGATAAGCAAGGTAGACCGCCAAATACTTCTGCCGACATCAACAATGAAGAAGCACTCATCTAACGGATACGATCTGCTGAGCAAGATGACGCTCAACGGTATAATGACCGACCCGATTAAGCAGGAAATTAAATCACTGAAAGGCGGAAGCGTGCAAGTACGCATAAATGACGTTAAAGCCAATCAACAGGACATAACAGCACTGAGACCTGACGAGGTTGTAAGGGTTGAATATATCGACAATCCCGGAGTGAGATATTCAGACGGCAGCATGGACGCTGTAATTAACTTTGTCGTAAAGAGAAGATATGCGGGATATGTCGGCGGGTTAGGAACGATGCAGGCCTTCACTACCGGCTTCAACAACAGTAATGCTTACTTTAAGTATAACTACAAGAAATCGGAGTTCAGCATATACTACAACTTCAGCTACCGCGGCTACGACGAGCGCAAGGTGGACAGCGAAAACACATATTTCTTTCCTGACGGAACGCAGCGCCAACGCCAATATTTAGGCTACAACACCGACTTCATGTACACCTTTAATACGGTCCAGCTGGGCTACAACCTTGCCGAACCTGACAAATATACCCTGAACATCAGCCTCAACTATAATCAATACAACAACCCGAACTCAGGCTCAAATCAGCTGGCAAAAGAGACATCAATGCCAGACTTGTATCTGTATAACAAGAGTAAGAACAAAATGTACACCCCGTCGCTCGACATCTACTGGTCGCTGAACCTGCCTAAAAAACAGAACATAACGGCCAATGTAGTAGGAACTTACATCGGCACCGACTACAAATATATGTCGCGCAACTATCTCTTCAACCAGTCGCCTGAACAGTCGATGCAGGCTGACCCGGTGAATGACTACAGCTATTCTACCACGGGCCGCAAATATTCGCTTATCAACGAGGCTATATATACGAAGGAATTCAAGAACAAAGTGTTCTCGGCCGGAGGCGAATACACCGTAAGCCACACTGACAACGACTACACAGGAGCGGTGAACACGGACGCCATACTCAACTCAGACAATCTTTATCTCTTTGCACAGCTACAGGGAAAACTCGGCATATTCAACTATCAGGTTGGCCTCGGTGCAAACTATCTTGCCATTCATCAGGGCGACATAGGATTCAATAAGTGGACACTGCGCCCGCAGTTAAGTCTTTCGACCAAAATAACCGACAACCTGTTTGTAAGATACTCAGGACGAATAAGCCAGCGTTCGCCTTCGCTCTCGCAACTGAGCGACGTAAGAAACCAGAGCGACGAACTTAACGCAAGCGACGGAAACACAGGACTGAAGCCTTACACTGGATACAGCAACAGTCTTATGCTAAGCTGGAACCGTCCGCTTTTTAACTTCCAGTTGTACGGAAGCTGGTATTATGCGCCCGACATCATCATGACATCTTATATTCCTGAGCTGCAGGACGACGGCACATATCTGCTCATCAGCAAGCCGGAAAACCAGAAGAGCTTCAGTCAACAATCTATCACTGCCTACTTCACTCTGCACGCCATTAAGGACATTCTCAACATTTCACTCTATGGCGACTATTCCAACTACAACAGCCGCGGACTTGACTACTCTCACAACTACCGCTCATGGCGCTGGGGCGGATACGCCAACCTTATGCTGGGCAGATGGAACGTTTCTGCAAGTTTCTACACCGCACCGAAAAGCTATTTTGCCGAATCTATGAGCACGGGCGAAAACCAGTCGAACTTCAGTGTCAGCTATAAATATAAAGACCTCAAAGTGGGACTTGGAGTTTTGCTGCTCGGCTATGCCCAAGGTTTCGACTATGTAGGCAAGACAGACAGCAAGTATCTGCAGAGCACTACGCATACATATATCAAGGACAACGGTAACATGATTTACTTAACGCTGTCGTACAACTTCAGCCACGGACGCAAATATCAGACAGAACGTAAGAAACTCAATAATTCAGACAACGATAATGGTATCAGGTAAAAATTTATTCAGCAAAATTCTGCAAGCCTTTAAAGGCAAGACGGAAGAAAGGCCGCAACAGGAGGAATGCGGCCATGCAGACAACCACAATGCAATGAGCAACAGCGGCGACGGCAGCTATGTAAGAATAATCGATGATGGCGACGGTGTGATAAACGTGCTGCTCGAAGTGGAACACGACAAGGTGCTCGAGTTTGGCGATAGATTGGGCGAAATAAACGAAGCGGCCTACATGAACGGATATAACTGGGACGCCCTGATAAGGCATTATCTCAAGAACAACGCACCCGACATACTCGAGGCAATGGACACCGATCCTGAGGCAGGCCTCTATGATGCATACTTCAAGGAGAGCGACGCCAACCGCGACAAGGCCAAGCGACTTGCCGACATGCTGACCTCGCTGATTGACAACGAACAGGAGCTTTGCAGGATAGTGAGGGAAGAAGGCGACAAGATAAGCTGGGGATAATTATTTTCTCTACAATTAGCTCCCCCGCGGCAAACGGTTCATACAAATACAAAGAATGCAGACAGGGCGCACATTCAGTGTGTTTTCTGTCTGCATTCTTTGCATTTATCTAAAGCCACATTAGGATTTGCAGCTATATCAAAATAATTGGCAAAGTTGACAACATACATTCCTGTCAGGCAGTGCACCCCGTGCGCCGCCTGCGCCATATCACGGTCTGCGCCAATCCTCTTACAGCAACAAACGCTATGAACGCAAGCCACAGGCCATGGTTGGCCATCGTGAAACGAAGAGAGTAATAAAGGGCGAAAAACGTTACGGCTGCAAGAAACATAGACTGAAGCATGCCACGCGTCATGGTGCAGCCTATGAACACACCGTCCCATACAAACGCCGCCATGCCGGCAACAGGTATTGCCAATGCCCAGTAATAATACTCATGCGATGCAGCCACCACAGAAGGCTCATCTGTAAGCAACGAGAGAAAGGCGTCGCCGCCTATGCCATAAACCAAGGTGAAGCCTACTGCCATACCGGCTCCCCACCAGAACAGGCGGCGCACCGTGGAGCCAAGAGCCTCCTGATTGCGCGCCCCATAAAACTTGCCGCTCAAAGCCTCGCCTGCATAAGCAAAGCCGTCCATAACGTAAGAGAACAGCATATAGAACTGCATGAGCAGAGTGTTAACCGCCAACACTACCTCACCCTGCCACGAACCGGCAGAAGTGAAAAACAGCATTACGGCAACCATGCACAGCGTGCGCAAAAAGATGTCGCGGTTTACCTTGAAGAAATGCGCCATTGCGTCGCGCCGCCATACGCCTTGCCATGAGAAATAACGCCTCAGGCGGCGATAATTTACGAAGCAGAGCAGCAGTGCCATCATGAAACCGCCCCATTGGGCAATGAGCGTGCCCAGGGCAACGCCTTCAACCTTAAGTCCGAGGCCGAACACAAGCAGCGTGCTCGCCCCTATGTTTATTATATTCTGCGTTATGGCTATAAACATTGGCACGCGCGAATTCTGCATGCCTATGTACCATCCCGACAGACTGAACAGGCCGAGCATGGCAGGAGCGCCCCATATAAGTATGTTGAAATATATCGAAGCAAGCCTTCTTACCTCGGCAGGCGGCTGCATCACGAACATTGAGGCCTCTCGCAGCGGCACCTGCAGCACGATGAGCGCCATGGCAACCGCCATGGCAATACCCAACGAACGGCAGAGCATGCGCACCGTTTCGGTAAGGTCGCGCCTGCCGAGAGCCTGCCCCGTCAGTCCGCTCGTGCCCATGCGCAGGAATCCGAATATCCAGTAAATCACGTTGAACGTCATGCCGCCCACGGCTATTGCACCTATATACGATGCTGCACCGAGGTGGCCCACTATGGTTACGTCAACCAGTCCCAGCAGCGGCACAGTGATATTGCTCACTATTGCCGGCAGGGCTATGTTGAGTATCTGTCTGTTTCTGTTATCCATCGTTGTCTGTTTTCTGCTTCACGCACAATACAGCCAATGCTGCCGTATGTGCCGGAGAATAATGTTTTATATTGATATTTACAGCTTTCGGGCTGCAAAGTTACTCAAAAAAACATTAATGCGCAACGAACCGGGCATAATGCTATTTCTGCTCTATGCTTACGCGGCCGTCGGCGTATCTGAACTGTGCCACGCCAAGGTCGTTAAGCGCCTGAAGGACGTCTGCCAAAGAAACCGACCGGGGGAAGTTGAAGTGAATTCGGACAGAAAGCAGACTGCGCGAATGGAACGCAATGCCTACGTTATACCATGATCCTATGTCGTTCATAACATCCTCGAGCCGCGAATCGTCGAAACAGAACTCACCGTGAGTCCATCCTCCGGCAGCTGCAATGTCAGCCTTTTCCACCTTAATGTCACCCTTATCGTCGACAACGGCCTGATGTCCGGGACTAAGCATCTTGCCCTTGCCGCCGTCTTCACTACTTACACTGACACAGCCTTTAAGCAACACCACCGAACTTGCACTGCCATGATAAGAACGGACATAGAACACTGTGCCGAGCACCTTCGTACTCATATTTCCGCTCTTCACGACAAACGGTCTGCCGGCATCATGTCTGACGCTGAAGCGTGCCTGTCCTGTAAGTTCAACCTCCCTGACGCCATTCTGTCCAAAATCTGACGGATATTCAAGACGAGAGCCTGAACCAAGCATTACGCGGGAACCGTCGGGCAGAAGGACATCAGACGTAGTTGCCGACGGCGTCTGCACGACAACATTGTCTCCGTCAGCCACACGCGATGTATGCGACGGCAGTTCGGCCATGACAAATGTCTCAATCACTCCGGCTGAACCAACAATATCACTCCACGCAAACGCCACGACCAAAGCCACTACGGCAGCAGCTGCCGCTGCTGAAATGAATATGCGGCGCAGCCTCAAACGTGAGCCACCGGCATCGCCATGACGCGCTTCAAACTGCCGCCATGCCTTCTGCGTCTCCTCATCGCCGGGCATATCTCCCAAAGCCTCGCCGAGCATCATCAGCAAACGTTCGTCTTCACCGCTGCCCTCGCCTGCCTTGCGGCTTGTCAAATCCATGTTTTTGGCATCATTATCTTTCATAATTCGTCTCCTTTCCCTACAGCCTCACGCAAAAGTTTCAAGGCCTTTGCAATATGTTTTTTCACGGTATCATAACTTATTCCAAGACGTTCGGCAGCCTGACGGCGTGTAAGATGCTCATAATAACATAGGCGCACTATTGAGCGTGCTGGCTCGCCTAACCCTTCAGCCACAGCCTCAACACGCGAAAGCAGCCGCTCGTGATCGCGATATTCGCTTTCGGCATCTGCCTTTGTTGCCTCAGCCAACTCTGCTGCCGCACAATTTTCGGTCTTTATATGCTTCAGTCTATTAATACATGCGTTGCGCACGCACATATAGAGCCATGAGCCGCGGTCGGCAGGACGCAGCAAGTCGAAGCGTTCCCAAGCCTTCTCCATGACATCGGCCACCACATCGCGCCCCTCGTCGGCATCGCCCGTAAGCTGGACGGCAAACCTGACCAGCTTAGGATAATATTCGCAGAACATACGTCTGAAGTCGTCTTTCTTCTTATCTTTCAACAACATTTTAGAAATCAGTTGGCCGCCGTTCATCGCCTTACACCATTGTGCCAGGAAGCACGGAGACATTTAGCGGCCGCAAAGGTAAGCATTATTTTCAACAGACAGCCGCTACAGTCGCTGTTTCTCGCTCTCTCCGGCTCCCTTGCCTTTATATTTTGTCTTGGTGGCGTTGAACGTATAGTTTACGCTTATGCCTATGCGCTGCGTGTCTGACCATGTACGGCTGTCGTAGTATGTACGGTCACCATAACCAGTGAAACGGTCGCGCCCCGTATTGAATATGTCGTCGGCAGAAAGGGCCACGCGCAGCGATTTGTCCTTGAAGAATGTCTTTACCACACGCAGACTCACCGTTCCATACTGCTGTTTTATGGTGTAGCTCTGTTTGCCCCTCAGGCCCAGACGTGCTTTCAGATTCAGAAGCCAGCCGTGGCTGAAGGTCAGACTGTTGTAGAAAACGAAGTCAAAGACGGGACGGTTCCACAGGTAAGGTATGCCAAGAGAGCGCGCGTCAGAGTCATACCAGTCTATCGAAGCCGACAGGCGGGGCTGCCATATTCCGATTTTCGGTGTCAGTTCAACAGACATTCCGTACATATTAGTATAAGGTATGCTTGCCATTGTCTCCAGCATTACGCCCGGATGGCCGTCTTCATCATATGGCTTGAAGAACGAAGTGTACATATTAATTGCATAGTCGTACCATATCGAGAAATTAATCCATCTCCATCCGCCGTCGATTGTAAAGTAGTTATGTTTCTGTGGCACGAGGAGCGGATTGCCGTTACGGTACATATATTTGCTGATATAGCTTGTCGCGCTCGAGAGCATGCGGTAAAGAGGACTAAGTTTCAACAGACGGTAAGCCAGCGAAAAATTCCAGTCGCCATGGCTGTAGTCGACCGATGCCGACGGAATCAGGTCGTTGTACGTAGGGCTTTGCTCTGCCTTCAGCACGCCAGCCTCATAATACTTGGTCCGCTGATGCTCGTAGCGCAATCCGGCACGTGCCGTAAAACGCCCCAGACCGAGAGTATAGTCGACAAATGCCGAATAAAACTGCTGTTGCAGATGGTCGTCGGCATCTGCCGAGAAGCCGCTCTGAGTGAAACGGTCCTTGCGGTCGGTGAATGTCTCTTCCGTGCCAAACGCCACCTCTCCGCCAAGCAACGGGGCTGTTACCACCAGCTTAGCGGCATAGAGAGAATTACGCACGTCATTATATGATGCAGCGTCCACTTCGTCGTTGTTGGCTGCCACCTGCCAGCTGCGCGAGCATCCGCCCAGATAGTCGGCGTTGAAGTCTATGCTCCACTTACCGAACGTGCCCGTATAGTATCCGTTGACCGAATGGTTCCAGCCGTTGTTCTCAGCCGTCTCCGACTCTGTCTCAATATTGTCATACTCGTCCCCGTCTCGCAACAATATGGTGTTGCCCGTTATATGTGAGCTGCTGTTGGCAAGAGATTTGTCAGCCACATAGCGCACGCCAAACGACTGGCGGCTGTCGGGTTCATAGTTAAAGCCCACCTCACCATTAAAGTTAGAATCGTTGCCGGTCTCGATATTGTCAGACATCATCGTCCATACTGACGACGTGTTCATCAGGCTTAGAGTCTGTTTCTTTATATAAAAACTGTTTTCCTTAAAGTTTCCCTTCATAAAGACGTCAAGGCCGCCGGTGCGGTAGTTTAGCGAAAGGCCTTCGCGCCCTTCACCTTCATGTCCCTGCGACCATTCGGCATAAGCCAGTCCGCTAAGTCCCTGTCCGCGCAGGCGTATTGTCTTTAAACGTATCACCGCCCCTACATCCGACGAATAGCGAGCACCTGGATTCATTATTATTTCGGCCTGCTGAATCTCAGTGGCGCGCAGCTGTCCGAGTTCGTTCATATCGCGCACCTTGCGCCCGTTGATGTAAATCTCTGCCCCGCCACGGCCTATCACGCTGAAATTGTCGCCGTCGCCTGTAACGAAAGGCAGACTGCCAATCATGTCGGCTGCCGAACCCATCATGGAAAGCGGCGTGCCCGCAACGTTGACTACAATGGTGCTGCCCCTGCGCTCCACCATCGGGCGCGACGCCTTTACCTCTACACCTTTAAGCATCATGGCGTCTTCCTTAAGGGTTATGCTGTTTTCCTGACGGCATGGCACGATGACAGTGGTGTAACCTACAAAAGACACGCGGAGCAGACAGTCTTTCTGCGGCATTGAAGGCATGGCAAAAGTGCCGTCGGCTTCCGTGACGCATCCAGAGACATACGACTTGTCGCCTGAAGCCAGCATAACAACATTGGCATAAGCCATGGGCGAGCCGTTTTGGTCGGTCACACGGCCGCGCACACTGACGCTGCGCTGGCGCGACTCGCTGTACTGCACCACGAAGTAAGCATTACGCTCAACAAACGCAAAGGGCTTGCCGCTGAGCAGGATACGCAGGGCCTCCGCTTGTGTCTTGTTTTCCACAGTGGCCGTAACCCTGAAACGCTCCGTCTCCTTATATGTAAACAGAATGCTCTTTCGGCCTGCTTTCTCGAGCCGCTTTAATGCTGACGGCAGTGGTTCGTCGGCAAACTTCAGCGTAATAAGCCTCTTGTTATTTTCTCCGGCATAGCTTATGTTTAAGCAAAAAGCCATGAGGCACAGCAGCAACGGGAGTCTTATGTTTACAACAGTTTTATAAATAGCCATAATTCTTTGTCTTTACTTCTAATACAACCCAAGCACCGAAATGGGTATAGTATGCATGTCTTTTTATCAGTATTTAACATTTTAGGGTGTTTAGTGCATTTTCAAAAATGCCATATCTACCCTTCTTCCACTTTTACGACACATAAAAAGACATGAAGTAACCATAATCTAATCTGCCGACAAGACTGCATACGCAGCTGGATTTTGTAAATAAAACGGATTAATTCCGTTCACTTAACGCTCTCAGAACAGCGGTGCCGGACAAGGATTGGTCTTCAGACCGAAAAATTGCGTCTTTTCAGGCATTTTAGTTAAATCATTGAATGATAGGCATTTATGGGGTTCTCTCAACAAAAAGTCAAAAGTTAAAAAACATTACTCGGCCGTTTACCGGTCAAAAGTGGTGCATTTAAGATGCAAAAGTGGGCTTTTTGTAATGCAAAAAGCCTCAACTTTAAAGGCAAAACCATGCTTTTTAGGCCCCAAAAGAAGGCCAAACGTAAATGAAAGTTAATAAAATAATAGTTTTAAGCGGCGCAAATTAACATCCTTTACACATCGGTTTTCTATTTCAGAAAAAACTTTTGTCCTGATATTTTACCATGTCTTTAAATGCCATGAATATGCCATTTATTCTTTTATCCAATCATGTCATACTTTAAATTTTATTGATTACCTTTGTATGAATGTTTTAAATCAACAGCTGAAAATGAACAACGGCGAAGACCTTACACGGGGCAAAATAACACCTACTCTGCTGCGCTTCACACTGCCGATGATGGCGGGGGCGATGATGCAGCAGTGCTACAACATTGCCGATACGCTCATTGTGGGGCGCTTCATCGGTGCTGAGGCGCTGGCGGCCGTCGGCTCGGCCTACACGCTTATGGTGTTTATCACGTCCGTGATGCTCGGTCTGTCGATGGGCAGCGGCACGGTGTTCTCACTAAAGTTCGGCGAGGGCAACATGGCAGGTCTGAGGCAGAGCGTGGCGGCAAGCCTGCTGCTTACGGGCGGAATAACCGTTGTGCTGAATGCCGCGGCATATATCTGGATCGACGGCACGCTGCGCCTGCTGAGCGTTCCGGCTGATGTTTATCCGCTGATGCGCAGCTACCTTATGATAATATACGCCGGCATAGCGCTATCGTTCGTCTACAACTTCTGCGCGTCGCTGCTGCGTTCTGTGGGCAACAGCCGCACTCCGCTGTGGGTGCTGGCAGCGTCGGTGGTGCTCAACGTTGTGCTCGACCTCGTTCTCGTGCTGCTTTTCGGGCTCGGCATTGAGGGCGCTGCGTGGGCAACGCTCATATCTCAGGCTGCGGCAGCAATAGGCATAACGGCATATATACTGAAGACGCGCCCAGAACTGATTCCGCGCCGCAAGGATATGGCCGTAAGCCGGGCAACGCTCGGCGAGATAGCTACATTCTCGTCGCTGACTTGCGTACAGCAGTCGGTGATGAACTTCGGCATACTGATGGTGCAGGGCCTCGTAAACAGCTTCGGCATGGCTGTGATGGCGGCATTTGCGGCTGCCGTAAAAATCGACTCGTTTGCGTATATGCCTGTGCAGGAGCTGGGCAACGCTTTCTCGACCTTCGTGGCGCAGAACTTCGGCGCATCCAAACGGGGACGCATACGCCGCGGAGTGAAGCAGGCTCTGCTGATGACGACTGTGTTCTCGCTGGTGGTGTCAGCGGCAGTCTTTGTGCTTGCCAAACCACTGATGATGATATTCGTGGACGGTTCGCAGCATGACATAATATCCATCGGCGTGAGATATCTGCGCATAGAGGGAGCCTTTTACGTTGGCATAGGCGTGCTGTTTCTGCTCTACGGCTACTATCGCGCCATTAGGATGCCGGGCATGTCTGTGGTGCTGACGGTGCTGTCGCTTGGTCTGCGCGTGGCGCTCGCCTATGCCCTGTCAGCCGTTCCGGGCATAGGAGTAGACGGCATATGGTGGTCGATACCTATAGGATGGGCAGTGGCAGATGCCGTAGGCATGCTCTACTACGGCAAGACGCTCAGGCGCATCTATGCCCGCAGGGGCAATGCCGCTCACGCCATGACTGTCAGGACTTAAAGCCTTCAGCCCTTAATGCCGGCCGAAACAGGGGTATGCCACTGCCGCATACTGCGCAAGAACAGAGGAACGGACAAGAAAAAGTGTAATTTATGCACTTTTTACTTTGTTTTTTGCTACATATAAATATTTTTGACTACATTTGCAGCACTTTAAACTTAAACAATATAACATTATCTTTACAACATGAACTTAAGACTGATTGCAGGTGCTGCGGCACTTGCTGCGGCGCTGACCTCATCGTTTGCCCAGCCGCGCGTGATGGACGTCGACACGGGCAAAAACGGCGCCCCCATACAGAAGACAATGTATGGCATCTTCTTTGAGGACATCAACTATGGTGCCGACGGCGGCCTTTACGGCGAAATGCTGGTAAACCGCTCGTTCGAGTTCAAACAGAGCCTGACAGGATGGACAACCTTTGGCAACGTCAACGTGAAAGACGACGGCCCCTTTGAGCGCTGCCCTCACTACGTTGAGCTGGCATGGCCGGGACACGCAGACCGTCTGACCGGAATGCAGAACAGCGGCTACGGCGGAATAAGCCTAAAGCAGGGCGAAGACTACAGACTGACGCTGTGGGCAAAGGCGGCCGAGGGTGAAGGCGGCATAAAGGTGGAACTTATAGACCAGCTGACCGACAGCGAACCTCAGGCCTTCGTAACACAGGAACTGAAGATAACATCTGGAGAATGGAAAAAATATGAACTGATAATGAGGTCGCCCAAGAACGACACAGAAGCGAGCCTGCGCATCCTGCTCAACGGCAAGGCTCCGGTGTGTCTCGAGCACGTAAGCCTCTTCCCCGTAAAAACATTCAAAAACCGCAAGAACGGCATGAGGGCCGACCTGGCTCAGGCGTTGGCCGACATGCACCCGGGCGTGTTCCGCTTTCCGGGCGGATGCATCGTTGAGGGCGCCGACCTGCAGACACGCTATCAGTGGAAGAACACGATAGGCCCCGTAGAGAACCGCCCCGTGAACGAAAACCGCTGGCAGTATGCCATGAAGAGCCGCATCAGTCCCGACTACTATCAGAGCTACGGACTGGGTTTCTTCGAATATTTCCAACTGTCTGAAGACATTGGTGCCGAGCCGCTGCCTGTGCTCAACGTGGGCATGGCATGCCAGTTTCAGAACAAGGACGACAGCGCCAACGTGCCTATGAGCGAGCTGCAGCCATACATACAGGACTGCCTCGACCTCATTGAGTTTGCCAACGGCGACACCACCACTACATGGGGACGCAAGCGCGCCGAAATGGGGCATCCCGCACCCTTCAACCTTAAATATATAGCCGTGGGCAACGAGCAGTGGGAAGAGCCTTACTTCAAGCGTCTGCCGCCGTTCGTCAAGGCTATACGCGAGAAATATCCCGACATAAAGATTATAGGTACATGCGGACCGGCACCCGAGGGCGAGATGTTTGAACACGGATGGAAGGCCATGAGAGAGATTGGTGTCGACCTCGTAGACGAACACTACTACAAATCGGAAGAGTGGTTCCGCAACAGCAGCATGAGATACGACAGCTACAGCCGCAAAGGCCCGAAGGTGTTTGCCGGCGAATATGCCTGCCACGGCGACGGAAAGAAATGGAACCATTATGAGACATCACTATATGAGGCTGCCTTCATGACCGGACTGGAGCGCAACGCCGACGTGGTGCTCATGGCCACCTACGCTCCGCTCTTTGCACGTGTTGACGCATGGCAGTGGCGCCCCGACCTGATATGGTTCGACAACGCACGCATGTTCAAGTCGGTAAGCTACTACGTACAGCAGATGTATGCCTGCAACAAAGGCACCAACGTGCTAAAGCTGACCATGAACGGCAAGCCTGTGGCAGGACAGCAGGGGCAGGCCGGACTGTATGCCAGCGCAGCAGCAGACAACGGTGACGGCTCGGTGATTGTAAAAGTTGTGAACACAGGCAAGACCACACAGCCCGTGAGCGTCAACCTTAAAGGCATGAAGGGCGAAAGGACGGCACAGACAACCACACTGACCTGCACCGACATGGATGCCGAAAACACTTTAGAGGAGCCCGAAAAGATTGTACCTAAGACGGGCACGCTTACATGTAAGGCAGGCAAAAAATGCACAGTGATTGAGGACGAGATTGCCCCGATGACCTTCAGAGTATACAGGATAAAGAAATGACAGAAGCGACGCCCGGCACTGGCTCATGGCTAACAAAGGCCGCAGCCGGGCGCATGACAAGAACATAAAGCAGCAGGCTACGCAGGCAGGACAATGCTCACAGCAACATTCTACCTGACATGCAGACTGCATAACGCCTGACTCCGGCAGACAACTGGCAGAGAGCAGCACATGGCTCTGCTCCGCCGCTGTCTGCCGGAGTTTTGTTTACATCCATAATGCCATAAAGTAATGGCTACATGACTACAAAGCACAAATATTTGACAGATTTCTGCCTCCGGCATTAAACCAACAGCCATGCTGCAACGTCTTATTATTAAGAAACAAAAACTTTTACCATGAGAAAGACAATAATAATCGCTACAATCGCACTGTTCATCGGCTTAGGCACGACATCGTGCGTAACGACACGCCCTCCGCACGGGCCGCATCCCAAGCACGTCAATCACAAGCCGCCGAAACCGCCAAAGAAGAAAAAGCATAAGCACCCGAAACCGCCTAAAAAGGACGAACCGCCACACGGATACTGGCACTGACAGCAGTCGAAGACTTTACGGTCAGACCATCACTGCGCAGCAAGGCGCATTATGCAGCAAAGCATACGGCAGCAAGCCACACCGCATACAACAAGCCCCTGACCTTGACATAGGCCGGGGGCTTGATGCATATAGCCAATCAGCGCCTTCCGCAAACCGATACGAAGAGCACGGATGCAGAGAAAAGCACACATCAATAAAGGCATAAGGCACTAAACAACGATTTGCCGGCATTTAGCTGTCAAGACGAGAGATTTACGGCTTAAATACCCCATATTTGGTTTTATTAACACGTAGTGCTTGTGTGTAACTAAATTTATTAGTTCCTTTGCAGAAAGAAAAAATGAACACCTGTTATGAAAACACTTTTGCTCCTTTTATTATCTCTCGTCGCAGCCATGCCGGCAGCAATGGGACAAGTTGCAGACCAAAAGTTCACGGTCAGCGGAACGGTGGTTGACTCGATAAGCCGTGAGGGCGAACCATACGCCACGATAAGCATAGCCAGAAAAGAAAAGCCCGGCAAGGCCGTAAAGATGGCCGTAACCGACAAAGACGGCCACTTCAGCGAGACGATGAGCGGCAAGGGCAGCTTCGTCATAACCATAAGCTCCATAGGGCGCAAAGCCATAACAAGAAACTTCAGCGTAACAGAAGGCAAAAAGGCTATAGACCTTGGCACGCTCTACATCACTGACGCCAAGAACGAACTGGAGGGCGTTGAGATTGTGATGCAGAAGCCGCTTGTGAAGGCCGATATTGACAAAATTGAATACGACATAGAATCAGATCCCGACTCAAAGTCGAACTCGATAATAGAAATGCTGCGCAAGGTGCCGCTGGTGACAGTAGACGGCGAAGACAACGTAACCGTAAACGGCAGCAGCTCGTTCAAGGTATATGTGAACGGACGGCCCAACAATATGATGACCAATAACCCGAAAGAGGTGCTGAAGAGCATGCCGGCCAACAGCATAAAGAAGATAGAGGTGATAACCGACCCGGGGCCTAAATATGACGCCGAAGGCGTGGGCGGCATACTAAACATTGTAACCATAGGCGGAGGCATAGAGGGATACACGCTCACCCTGAACGGCAACGTGAGCAACCGTGGAGCCGGCGGAGGCCTGTTCGGCACGATAAAGTCGGGCAAGCTGACGGTGAGCGCACGCTATAACTACAACTACGACGGCAACAGGACTGGCTACAGCGAAAGCTCGCGCACGGTTACAGAAGATAACATAAGCGCCGACGCGTCGAACATGGCATCGAGCTCTGAAAACAAGAGCCACGGCAACTTTCAGTCGGGAAGCATCGAGGCAAGCTACGAAATAGACTCGCTTAGGCTTGTCACCATGTCGCTGGGCCTATGGGGCGGAGGCAACAAGGGCAACAGTATGTCGGAAATGACAGGAACAAGTCCGCTGGACGGGCACCCTCTATACGGCTACTCAGCCATGGGAAGGAGCAACTCTTCATGGAAATCAATAGACGGTGGCATCGACTATCAGAGACTCTTCAAGGTGAAAGACCGCATGTTGACGCTGTCATACAAAATAAACACCAACCCTGACGCGAGCGACTACTATACTGACTACGACGAAATAAGTGCCGACAACGGATGGGAAGACTATATCAGCAGGCTCGAAAACCAATACAGCGACAACAGTGAGCGGTCGACCGAACACACGTTTCAGGTCGACTACACCACACCTATAGGCAAGATGCACACCGTGGAAGGCGGAATGAAATACATAATAAGAAACAACAGCTCGGAAAACGACCACTACATAAAGCCTGCCGAAGACGGCGGAGAATATGTCTACGACACGGAGCAAAGCTCTCACTATAAGCATGAGAACGACATTATAGCGGCTTATCTGGGATACAAGATAAAGGTGAAGAAATGGTCGGGACGGCTCGGAGCAAGATATGAACACACCATACAGGACGTGAAATATCTGCTCGGACAGGGCGACGACTTCAGAAAGCACTTCAACGACCTTGTGCCCTCGGCCACGATAGGATACAGGCTTACGGATATGTCCAATCTAAAACTGGGCTACAGCATGCGCATCTACCGCCCCGGAATATGGTATCTGAACCCATACCTGAACAACACCGACCCGTCAAACCTCAGCCAGGGCAACCCTAACCTGGAAAGTGAGAAGAGCCACTCGTTCAATATAGGCTACAGTAACTTTACGTCAAAGCTGAGCCTTAACCTCTCCATGCGCTACTCGTTCACCAACAACAGCATAGAAAGGCTGACGACAATGGTGAACGACAACAGCATAGCCGGACTGCAGAACCCAACAGGCAAGGACGTGCTCTACTCCACTTACGAGAACATCGGCAAGACACGGTCGGCGGCAATGAGTGCATACGTAAACTGGAACGCGACAAAGAGCACCAGGATATATGCCAACATGAACGGCCAGTGGCAATACTTCTCCGACGGCAAAGACCTCAGCAACAGAGGCTGGAACATGTATCTGTCAGGAGGCATACAGCAGTCGCTGCCCAAAGAATGGCGCATAAGCCTCAACGTGTTCACGATGACACCGGGCATCACGCTGCAGGGACGCGGAACGAGCTATACAAGCTACGGCATAAACATCAACAAGTCGTTCCTGAACAAGCGGCTCACAATATCTGCCTTTGCCAGCAACTTCCTGAAAAAATATATGGAGTATAAGAACACAACATCGAGCACCGACTTTATACAGAAGTCTGTTTCAAAATACGACAACCAGCGCTTCGGCATAAGCCTGAGCTACCGCATAGGCGAACTGAAGGCAAGCGTGAAGAAGGCAGCCCGCTCGATAAGCAACGACGACGTGAAAGGCGGCGGAGGAGGCAACGCTTCCGGCGGACAATAAATCCGCCACGGGATAAACGCAGACGTGATGTTGTGCAGGAAATGATATAATGCAAAAGCGTGAAAATATTTCGGGAACAACATACCCGGCAAAGCCTTATGTCACGCATGGCTCTATATGACGAGAAAACATCATAGCAGGCTATTGACCGCAACACCTCCGGCGCTCCGCTGTAATCGAAAATGTGTCATACGCCAACGGCATCAGACTCGACATAAACTGCATACATACAAAACAAATCTGCAAGATAAGGCATCACAACAGACGCCATATCTTGCAGATTTATTTATTGGCACTGCCTGCATGACATAGCCCGGCAAACAGGCTCACTTACAGGCATTGCTCTTGTTGCCTAATTATTTTCCGGTCATTGTAACCTTACCCTTAGAAGCCTTCAAAGCCTTTGTAAGATTCACCATAGGAACAGAGTTGCTGCCAGAAATAACGTTCTTGACCATCTTGCGCTTCATTACAGGAGCCGACTGCTTCTTCTGTGATGCAGGTGCCTCAGGAGTTGTAAACTCTTTCTTTGCAAGAGGTCCCCATTCTTCATTGATATTCTGGGCGATAGAGAAGGCAATGTAAGAAGTGTTCGGGTCAGCCGTCCACGAAGCCTCGTCTACACCAAACTGGTTCCAATAAGGATCCATAGGATTATCGGCCTTAAGATACTCTAAGATCATATCCTCATTCCATTCTTTATCATAAGCATCCTTCTCAATCAACATGTCACGGTGCATAGAGGTCTGATCATTAGGAGTATATGTAACCACCTGATAATAACCAGTCTGAGCGTTACCGCCGAATTCGCCGATAGTGATTTCCATCTGTGCAACACCTTCACCTCCAAGTTTCTTAGTAGAAACCGGTATTATTACCATATCAGCAAAAGTGCCGTTTACGTCCCATGCCTGAACGTAGATTTCATAGTCTGTTCCCGGACTGTTTTTGCCCCATGTGTTAGTAGCCTCACCTGTGTTGTTCAAGCCCATTCCTTTAACATAGTCGCCTAAAGTTTCAAATCCGAACATCGCGCCAATCATCTCGAAGTTCTCCTCAGCAGTGCCTGCAGGGAACATCAGTGCAGCATAACCGGCAACGCCTGATCCTGGCTTGAATGTTACTGTTATGTCGCTTGTGGTAACCTCGTCAATGGTATAATTGATAGAGCAGTCGCCAACAAGGTCTTTCTTCGGTGTGGTGAAGTTTGTTCTTGTTGCTCCGCAAGGAATCTGATACTGGTCGTATCCGACAGTAATGATTGCATACTCAGCATTTGGCTTGAAAGCAAAGTCGAATCCGTGCAGTCTGCCGTCTACAAAGTCCTGGAACAAGAATTCGTTATCACTATTGTCAAGATAATTTGCAATAGCAGCTTCAGACGTAAGCCTGTCCGCACGAATCTTAGACAGACACGCAATCTTGAAACCTACACACTGAGGCGTGCGTGTAACAGACAAAGCAACGGTGTCGCCGGTGGCTCCGCTGTAAAAGCCCTTATACTCTACGTCGGCTGCAACGCGGCCCTCAAGCGAAACAAACGAAACGCTGTCGATACGCTCTACGAGATAACCTTTAGTGCTGCCTGTCTTGTCGGTCACTAACATACGGTTAGGATTTGTCTGGGCATAGCCCATTACAGCCACGATGGCCAATATGATTGTAGTAAAAAGTTTTTTCATCATTTCATGAATTTAATTGTTTTTTTATTTACGCTGAACAGATATACACCTTTTGTAAGGGCACTTGTGCTGATAGGAGTTCCGTCCCAGTTCTCCTTTGCTATGATAACCCTGCCACTCAGATCGCATACTCTTACGCGGGCAGCCTGACCGCCCTGCAATCCGTCGGCACCGAGCATTCCTCCACGGTAATAAGGCACAAGAGAAGAATCTTCTGCGGCAGGCAGACCTTCAATGCCGGTGCCTTCAGAAGTGAATTTCAAGCTCATAATGTCGCTAAAGGAGATTGTCTCTTTCGTTCCTGACGTACCATTAATCTCCATGCCATGGTCGCCAAATGTTATCTTTGCGATATCCGTCAGCAAGTATGACTTGCTCTCAGAGGCCTGCGATGCGGGATTGACCACAAGACTGGTGGTCTGCGCATCTGCTGTGAGCCCTCCGTAGGCTAACGCAAGAAACATCGGAATAAACGTTTTTTTCATAGAAATGAATATTTAATTAATAAAAATGTAAGAACCTGTGGCGGCTCTTACAGAGCTTCCAAATACAAATGTATGAATTATTTCCTACGGACAATGCAAAAATTAAAGAAATTTCCCCAAATTTCAATGTTAAATTCATACATACTACATCTTTTGTAAATGTTTTTCAATGCACAGTTTATATAATTACACATATCCGGCATTACATTATATCACAAATACCAAAGCGCCTGCATTATTTTCTCTCTAATAAATACATCGGCAACAACTTTAGACACACTTTCGGCCATAAAGATTACTAAATGATTTAAGCACACTTTGACCTTTGTTGCCAAAACTGCTTAATATGTTTATTTTTGCTAAAAAACATACGGAACACATACCATTACTTTCAGAACACCAAAATAAGCGGCAAGAGAATCCGGCAAAAGAGTTAAAACATGATGATTCATATCATTACATTTTACATAAATATTCAGGTTTATGCAAAATCTTGCATAAAATAAAACTTGTATCCTTTCACCTTATAATATATGGTATATTGGAAAGCAAAACACGGCATATTGCAGGCCGAAAAGGCATGTTTTGCAATGAAGAGTGATAGTATAAAAAGTTATATCAAAAAACTCATCACTCGTCACAGTCCAGCATAAAACCCTGACAGACAATTGTTTATAACGTGACGAGTTGGCGGTTCAACTCGTCACAGTCTGGCAGAAGATGCCATTTTAGCCGAACTTAACCAATAAAACACTTGCTTGAAGTCTACCTAAATCAGGAAAAATAATATTTTGTCCTTTATTAAGCATGGTGTGACGAGTTGCAGTGGCAACTCGTCACACCGTAACATACTGCAATACAGAAAGTTATACAGCGTTGTGACGAGTGACGAGTTTTTAAGAAAACTTTTTACGGTTTCATCTGACTTACGGCCTCTTCAAGCGGCTTGCTGAGCGGCGGAACATCAGCCGGAACAACAAGCTGCTCGGCAGTTTTGTCCTTCATGGCAGCCTTCCTTTCTGCCTTGGTGGCATATCTCACGCCTGTAACATAAAGTTCCTCATACATATCAATAGGTGTCATTGGATTTTTCCCGGTGTTTTGCCCTTTGCATTCACACAACAATAACGCCTCAAAAGATTGCTGAGCTTGGGCTGACCATACTTTGTGCTGTACACCTCGCCTTCTTTAATGCCCATAAAGCGAATCTTATATCCAAAGATATTTATTGTAAGACTGTCCGCTCCGGCAAACGCACTGTCACAATATGCAGTAAACGTCTTATTCACTGTATCATTTTTCAGTCCTAAGACACAACCTTTCCACCCGCGAGATACAACCTTATCAGAAGCTGTGTCTGTAAAAATGTCTGATTTTGGCAAATTCTCAAGCAGCATATAGCGCCAGCTAAAAAACGAACGTGAAAAGCCATATTTGTCATCCAATGTATGCACTTTTTTCTCCGAACGCGTCTTGCACTTCACCCTTCCACTGCCGATAGGCAAATAATAATCATAAAGTCCTTCACGGAAAGAAGTCGGCACAGAGTCGGTGAATACATATGCTCTGCAATAAGCAGATATCACAAGATAATCAGGCTCGCCAACCTTGGCCTCAACCTCAGGTATTGCGTATGCACGTGGCCTCAGCATCACAACGCCGCTGCTGACAGTATCTGCAAGAAACTCCTTTTCATAATAGTTGATATGATTAACCGTAACCTTGCCCTTATATCCCTTTGGCAGAGGCAAAAGGCCGTCGGCTCCGCTAACGCCCACGCAGCGGTTGCCCGAAATAAACACACTCGCGGCATGCACCGTACTGGAGTCGGTCATGTCGACAATCTTAATCTGCGCACTGACACAAAGTGACGACAGCAGCAACAAAATACTGAACAATGTCTTCTTCATAGTAAACGTCTAATTTAAAAATTAAAAGTCAAGAATAAAGGAAACCTGCCCGTAATACAGAGAAGGACACGCTTTCCTTAATTCCTGACTCTTTATGTTGATATAGTAAAGCTTATTTACTGCTTGTTGGCACGCTTGCGGTCGTTGTGGTCAAGAATAATCTTGCGCATACGCATGCTCTTAGGCGTAACCTCTATAAACTCATCTTCCTTGATGTACTCCAAAGCTTCCTCAAGTGAAAGCACTGTGCGCGGGATGATGCGTGCTTTGTCGTCTGATCCGCTGGCACGTGTGTTGGTAAGCTGCTTTGCCTTTGTCACGTTTACCACAAGGTCGTTGTCGTGAACATGCTCGCCCACAACCTCACCGGCATACACTTCCTCACCCGGATCGATGAAGAACTTGCCGCGGTCTTGCAGTTTGTCGATAGAATAAGCATAGGCAGTGCCTGTCTCCATGGCTATCATCGAACCGTTAATACGGCGTGAGATGTCGCCCTTGTAAGGCTGATACTCCTTGAAGCGGTGTGCCATGATGGCCTCGCCCTGGCTTGCGGTGAGCACGTTGGTGCGCAGACCGATGATGCCTCTCGACGGTATGTCGAACTCAATGTTCACGCGGTCGGCCTGACTCTCCATTGATGTCATCTCGCCCTTACGGCGTGTAACCATATCAATCATCTTGCTTGAGAATTCTTCGGGAACGTTGATAGTAAGTTCCTCGATAGGCTCACACTTAACGCCGTCGATTTCCTTATAAATTACCTGCGGCTGACCAACCTGGAGCTCGTAGCCCTCGCGGCGCATGGTCTCGATAAGCACTGACAGATGCAGCACACCACGTCCGCTTACAATCCACTTATCCGTTGAGTCCTCGAAAGGAGCTACACGCAGCGCAAGGTTCTTCTCGAGTTCCTTCTGCAGACGGTCGTTGATGTGGCGGCTGGTAACAAACTTGCCCTCCTTGCCGAAGAACGGCGAATCGTTGATGGTGAAGAGCATGCTCATTGTAGGCTCGTCGATGGCTATAGGCGGCAGCGGCTCCGGATTTTCAAAGTCGCATATTGTATCGCCGATTTCAAACTTCTCCAATCCTATGATGGCACAGATGTCACCGCTGCTCACCTTGTCGGTGCGCACGTGGCCCATACCCTCAAAGGTGTGAAGCTCCTTAATCTTGGTCTTCTCCTGAGAGCCGTCGCGATGAGCTATCGTCACGTTCATTCCCTCAGTGAGAGTTCCGCGGTGAACACGTCCCACGGCAATACGGCCTGTATAGCTTGAATAGTCGAGACTGGTTATCAGCAGCTGCGGCGTGCCCTCAAGAGCCTTAGGCGCAGGGATAACCTCTACGATTTTATCAAGAAGATATGTGATGTCTGTTGTAGGATTCTTATAGTCCTCACCCATCCAGCCGTTCTTCGCACTTCCGTAAACAACGGGGAAGTCGAGCTGGTCTTCGGTGGCGTTAAGAGAGAACATAAGGTCGAACACCATTTCATAAACCTCTTCAGGGCGGCAGTTGGGCTTGTCAACCTTGTTGACAACAACGATAGGCTTCAGTCCTATCTGAAGAGCCTTCTGCAGCACGAAGCGCGTCTGAGGCATAGGGCCTTCGAAAGCGTCAACGAGCAGCAGACATCCGTCTGCCATGTTGAGCACACGCTCCACCTCACCTCCGAAGTCAGAGTGTCCCGGAGTGTCTATAATGTTTATCTTGGTTCCTTTCCAGTTTATCGAAACGTTCTTAGAAAGAATGGTTATACCTCGCTCACGCTCCAAGTCGTTGCTGTCGAGCACCTGGCCGCTCAAGTCTTGTCCGTCACGGAACAAGTTACCGGCCAACATCATTTTGTCCACAAGTGTGGTCTTACCATGGTCTACGTGGGCAATAATAGCTATGTTTCTGATATCTTGCATACTAATACCTTAAAAGTCAGGTGCAAAGTTACACATTTTTTTCGTAACATATTTTATTAGCAATTGTTTTTTACATGAATGTAAAACATTAATATCCAAATAATATGCATAACATGGGCAAAACACACATTTATACAAAGAATATTAGACAGCTAAAATACAGCTGCAAGACAAATGACATGAAACGATCTTTATTTTTCTACTATTTTATTCAGCTTAATTTGAAAAACTAATGCCATAAAAGGCTCAAGTTTTCCACCACGATAAGCTCCATAAGCCAAATTATAAGGTATGTATACCTCCCAGACAGAACCTTCCGGCATATTGACAAGGGCCTGCCCCAGACCAATTATTACGCTGGAACATTTAAACTCGTGTACTCCTTCGTCATGTAGTATATCTTTAACCACATCCCACATTTTGTATTCAACGTTTACAGTAGAATTCATGGTTGGCTTGTCTCCATGCCCCACTTCTAACACTTTATACTGAACGCCGCAGGGCAAGACTATTACGTCTGAACTATATTTGTTGTTCTCCATAAAAGCATCACTATAGTCCTTATTCTTTCTATAAAGCGCTTCATAGTATAAGGTCTTTATCTTTTCAACCCATCCAAGATATTTATTACATGCTTTCTCAAATGGCACATTTCCTTTGTTTCCAGATATTACGCCGTCACAGAAACCCATTATATACGACTCTTCATCTATAATATTTTCCGGTATAAGAGGACTAAAAAAGTCAAACATATTTCTTGCCTGTTTCATCTTTTCCTTTATCATAGGTTTCAGACTACGTCCAATTTTATATGCGCGATTATCAACAAGATTATAATTGTCCTGTTCATCCTCAATACCCATCAAGACTATATCAATGTCTGCAATTGTATCTATTTTATAAGTATCAGCTATATATTTGGAGAATCCGTCAGCATTACACAATCCTAAATTATAGCTCATCAGGCTCTTTTGGCTGGCAAGTTCATCAATAGCTTTATTTTGAGCATTAGAGAGCAAGCTGAACGAAAACAATAAAACCATTATCAATATATCCTTAATCATAGCTTAAATTTTATATAAGAAATATCAATTAGCCGTCATAACAAACATATGCAAAGGTAAAAAATATTTATCATTTAGGCCAATATGCAGCATCTAAAATTATAAAAAACATCAAACCCGTGCATCTTTAACAAAAATAGCATTGAAAAAATTTTATATATAACTTTTTTATTTGTAATTTTGCACCCGATTTCGGAGAATCCGATGCATTTGATGATGTTCACGCCCTCACAGCGGCGCGCTGCATCAGAAAGATGTAATCACAAAACATTTAAAACAAAAAAATTCAATGTATTTAGATCAAGCTAAAAAACAAGAGATCTTCGGCAAGTACGGAAAGTCTAACGCTGACACAGGTTCTGCAGAGAGCCAGATAGCTCTGTTCTCTTATCGTATTTCACACCTGACAGAGCACCTGAAGAAGAACCACAAGGATCACGCTACTGCAAGATCACTGACTATCTTGGTAGGTAAGCGCCGTGCATTGCTCGACTATCTGTACGACCGCGACATCAACCGCTACCGTGCAATAGTTAAAGCTCTTGGTCTGCGCCGCTAATTTAAGAATGCGCAAACAAAGCTTAAAAGAAACACGAAGTCCCGAAACTGTTACTAAACGGTTTCGGGACTTAGCTTTTTATAACGTGCCAACCTCCCATATACATACAGCCACGGCATTGACATAGCTGTTAATAGCATTTCTGTGCTATAAGGCTGCAAGTTACATGCCGGTGCCCTTCAGGCGCGTACCTGCACATAAAAACACAGACAACCAAATTATGGCTGCCCGAATGCGGTTATTATAATAATGTGTGTGTATGATGACCCGGCTATGCCTGCTCATCCGAGAATCTCGCGCAGCGGCTTCATAACAAAGTCGCGCTCATGCATAAGCGGATGCGGTATTTTTAAATCAGGCTCATCCACCTTTACATCATCATACAGCAGAATGTCGATGTCTATTATACGGTCGTGATACTGGCCGTTTACCGACTTTACAGTGCGCCCCATGTCACGCTCTATGGCCTGCGTAGCTTCCAATACGGCACGCGGACTCAGCTGAGTAGACACGCATACAGCTGCATTGACAAACATATTGTCTGAAGAAAAGCCCCACGGCTCGGTTTCGTAAAGAGACGAAACACGCTCTACCCTACCAATGTGTTCACCGATAAGATCAACGGCACGCCTTACGTTATGTTTGCGGTCGCCTAAATTTGTGCCAAGAGAAAAATAAACCGTATGCAATTAGGAAGCAAGAATTAAGGATTAAGAAATAAAAAGTTTAGAATTGGAAAGTAAGAATTAAGAAACAAGAAAAGATGCCTTTGCGGCAAGACCTCTTACTTCTTAATCCTTACTTCTTATTTATTAGTCGTTTACGATGAGCATTGCGTCACCGTAGCATCCGAACTTATATCCGTTCTTCACAGCCAGGTTGTAGGCCTCCATCACGACGTCATAACCGCCGAAAGCTGCAGTTGACATAAGCAGCGTTGACATCGGATGATAGAAGTTGGCTATCATAGAGTCGGCTACGCCAAACTCATAAGGCGGGAAGATAAACTTGTTAGTCCATCCTTCATATTCTTTCAGCATCTTATCTGTACCCACAGCCGTCTCAGTGGCCTTGATCACGCTTGTGCCTACGGCACAAACATGATGTCCTGCAAGCTTGGCATTGTTAACCGTCTTGCATGCCTCCGCACTAATAAACATCTGCTCTGAGTCCATCTTATGCTTGGTGAGGTCTTCAACCTCAATGTCGTGGAAGTTGCCCAAAGCGCAGTGGAGAGTGATAAATGCGAAGTCGATACCTTTAATCTCCATACGCTTCATCATCTCACGGCTGAAATGCAGGCCAGAGGCAGGAGCCGTAACAGCGCCTTCGTTCTTGGCAAAGATACACTGGAAGTCGTCTATGTCTTCAGGTGTTGCCGGACGGCGGTCTACTATATAATGCGGCAGCGGAGCCTCTCCGAGTGCGTAGAGGTCGTGCTTGAACTCATCGTGAGGACAGTCGTAAAGGAAACGCAGCGTGCGTCCGCGGCTTGTAGTGTTGTCGATAACCTCGGCCACCATGCTTCCGCTCTCGTCAAAGAACAGTTTGTTGCCGATACGTATCTTGCGGGCCGGCTCAACCAGAACGTCCCACAAGCGCATCTCCTCGTTAAGTTCACGCAGAAGGAACACCTCTATCTTAGCATCGGTCTTCTCTTTTGTGCCGTACAGACGTGCGGGAAAAACTTTTGTATCGTTGAATATGAACGCGTCGCCCTCATCAAAATAGTCAAGAACATTGCGGAAGTCGAGATACTCGGGGTTGCCGTCCTTGTCTTTCAACGGCTCACCATTCTCGTCTTTCTTGTACATCTCTATTTTCTGAGACACCCGGTGCACCACCATAAGCCTGCACTCGTCACGGTGATATGGCGGATTAAGGGCTATCAGCTCTTCAGGGAGCTTAAACTTAAATTGTGACAGTTTCATATCTTAAATATTCTCGGTTAATTTATCTTCTATTGTTTGCTGCTCAAGCCACGCCGGAACGTCGTCGAGCTTTATGCAGTCTTCTATGCGTATATCGCCCACACGCGTACGGCATAGTGCCGTAAGATAGGCTCCGCTATTCAGTGCCTCGCCTATGTCGCGCGCCAGCGCCCTTATGTATGTGCCCTTGCCGCACACCACCCTGATGCTCATCTGCATCTTTTCGGGGTCGAACCAGAGCAGTTCTATCTCGTCGATGCGCAGAGTCTTCGGCTTAAGCTCCACGTCGCGCCCCTTGCGCATAAGCTTGTATGCGCGGTCGCCGTTGACCTTGCAGGCTGAATAAGCAGGCGGAACCTGCTGTATCTCGCCCACAAACTTGGGCAGCGTGGCCTCTATCAGCTCGCGCGTGATGTGCCCTGTGGGATAAGTTGCGTCTACGGGATGCTCCATGTCATAGCTTGCCGTTGTTGCACCCAGCTGCAGCGTAGCCGTATATTCCTTTGTATGGGCCTGCAATTCGTCAATGCGCTTGGTGGCACGGCCCGTGCAGAGTATCAGGACTCCTGTGGCCAGAGGGTCGAGCGTACCGGCATGACCGGTCTTTACGCGCTTTACTCCAAGACGCTGTGATATAAGATAACGAACCCTCGCAAGCGCGCCGAAGCTCGACATGCGATAGGGCTTGTTGATGCATACTATCTCTCCTTCGGTAAAATTCATACACTTCTCAGTCTGCCATCTTCATGTCAACGCCACAAAGCATGCAGATTAATATTATGATTCCTACTACTATACGATACCAGCCGAAAGCTGCGAAACCATATTTTGTTACATAATTAATAAAGAACTTTATCGCAAGAATGGCTACGATGAACGCCACCACAGAACCTACGATAAGCATCTCAAGATTATTTCCGGTTGCAAGGAGCGAACCATCGCCATGACTTATCAGCTTGTAGGTTTCGAGACATGTCGCTCCGAACATTGTCGGAACGGCGAGGAAGAACGAAAACTCAGCCGCAGCCTTGCGAGTCAGCTTCTGCGACATACCGCCGACTATGGTCGACATTGAACGCGACACGCCCGGAATCATTGATATGCACTGGATAAGACCTATTATGAATGCACGGCGATATGTAAGTTTGGTGTCCTCTGAGCCGTTACCGAAAAGCTTATCGCAGAACAGCATGAACACACCTCCAACTATAAGCATGACTGCTACGAGCGTAACGTTGCCAAGATTAGACTCTATGAAGTCGTTGAAAGCCAAGCCCAGCACCACTGCCGGCAGCACGCCGACAACAAGACGGGCATAAAAGTCATACATGGCCTTCCAGTAAGACGTTCCGGTCTGAACCGCCTCGGGATAGAAGAAGCGGCGCCAGTAAAGACATATCACAGACAAGATGGCTCCAAACTGTATGATAACAGTGAACGCCTTTACAAAAGGAGTGCTCTCCACTCCAAGAAGTCCCTGAGCGATAATCATGTGTCCGGTTGAAGACACAGGCAGAAACTCAGTGAGTCCCTCGACGATTGCAATAATTATAGTCTGTAAAAGATCCATTTATTATAGTTTTTGCTCTTCGTTGTCCAATTCAATCTCGTTTTCAGTTCCGTTATCCTTCGGCTTGCGCATTATGGCATATACCATCGACACAAAGCCTATGAAGCATATCACCGGGGCAACCTTGATGCGCATTGCGCTGAATATTTCCGGATTAAACGTGTTGTCGTCGGTACCGCCGCCGCTCATAAGGATAAAACCGATGATGACAACTACCATTCCCACAGCAAGGAGAATGAAGTTCATGCGGTCAAAAGCTAAATTCTTTCTGTCCATTTTATAGTTTTATATTTTTGTTGTGTAACAAACTTTCCGTCTACTTGGGCCACGTGAAGCAGCCTCTGAAAAACAGCATTCACTTTAGATTTTATATAGGTCGCCGGCCTTCATCCTGAGGAATTTGTTGACCGACACGAATGCGCACAGCAGCGTGATGACGATGCCGAACACGAATACCGAGCCTCCCGTAACGGCCATCACCTGCCATGTGATAACAGTGAGCACTCCGGGCTCGTATGTATACAGGGCATATATGCCTCCGCCAAGCACGAGGTTGGCTATGACTGCTGCCAGAAGTCCTATGCCGATGGCATTACAGAGGAAAGGTCTGCGGATGAATCCCCATGAGGCTCCGACGAGCTTCATGGTATGAATAGTAAAGCGGCGAGCATATACGCCAAGCTTTACGGTGTTGTTGATAAGCGAGAACGACACGCACGTGAGCAGCACGGCCAGCACGAGCAACACCAGGTTGATTCTCTGCAGGTTGGTGTTCACGCTGTCCATGAGGTCCTGCGGATAAGTTATGTCAGTAACCTTAGAGTCGCGCTTCAGGTCTTTCGATATCCATTTGAGCGAGTCGCTGTTGGCATACTGCGCCTTGAGCTGCAGCTCTATCGAAGCGACAAACGGATTGGTGCCCAAGAACTCGCTCGGGTCCGTGCCCATGGCCTCGGTCTGTTCCTTCAGGGCCTGCTCCTTGCTTATATATGTCAGATGACTTATGTAAGGGCGTTTCTTCAAGTCGTTGCACAACTGCCGTGCCTCCGGATTAGTTATATCCTCGCCAAGCATCATCGTAACTGTGAGGTTTTCTTTCACATACGCTGAAAGATTGTGCGCCGTGAAAACGGAGAACACTACCATTCCTAACAAAATCAGCACCAACGCGGTGCTTATACATAAAGTTATGCCCTGCAGTCCGTGGCGGACGCGGGTCTTGTTTCTTTTTTTACCCATTATTTTGTGGCTATAACACACCTAATTTGGTGCAAAGTAACAAAAAAATATTCTCACTCACAACAGTTTAACGACTATTAACAGCATTAGGGCTATTATATAGCCGTATGCAGGGCTATACGACATGACATTTTGAGAAGCATTTGTCTAATTAGGCTTCCTTTCTGATTTACGCAAAGGCTTCTATACTGCGGAATTCTAAACTTATTTATCTCCGGGCGCAAATATCGCAGGCAGAAGTGTGCAAAGACTGCAGCCTGACAATCAGAAGGTTAAGAGCTTATTTGGGCAAAGTGTGCAGCGAACATACACCTGCAAAAGAAAGAGCATACTACATTCGCAGCATAAAAGGCCGTATTTCGGCATGTAATCCTATGCATTTCGCATTGCAAAACAATGCTTTCTGAAATGCAAAAGGCCATGTTTTGCAATGTAAAAGACTTGATTTCAGACTTGAATATGCCTGTTTCTGCATGGCAGGAGGCTATTTGCCATTCTAGAACGAGCCGCAAAACGTACATTTCTTAAATATCATATTGACATATAAAACCGCAACAATGCTTTCAAAGAGACATATGCAAGATTAATTTCTGCATATACAGCATACAGCTTCTGCAACGCGCAGCCCGCAACAACGGCTGCATGCCGGCAGACGCCCTGCACCAGAAGATAATATAACTATTTCTTCAGCAACGCGGCATAGCCACTTTAAGCAGCAACAGATGCCAAGAAAGGCACGGCAAATGCAGCTGGATATTGACAAAAGAAAAATAAAAGCTGACTTAACGGCTTTTTATTTTGTTATTACCAAAGGTTGCACTATCTTTGCATATATGAGCACAGTAATATATCCATCGCCGATATTCGGCCCGGTTCACAGCCGCCGTCTCGGCATTTCGCTAGGCATAAACCTTATGCCGGCAGACGGTAAGGTCTGCACATTTGACTGTATTTATTGTGAATGCGGCTTTAATGCCGACCATCGTCCTAAGCTGCGCCGCCCCACACGCGAGGAGGTTGCAGAGAAGCTTGAGGCAAAACTCAAAGAGATGAAGGCCGAAGGACAGCTGCCCGACGTGCTTACGTTTGCTGGAAACGGCGAACCTACGGCGCATCCGCACTTCGCCGGAATAATAGACGACACCATAGAGCTGCGCGACAAATATTGCCCCAAGGCCAAAGTGTCGGTACTGAGCAACACCACAATGGCAGACAGACCTGAAGTGCACGCAGCACTGCTGAAGGTGGACAACAACATCCTGAAGCTCGACACTGTTGACCCTGACTATATTAATAAGGTGGACCGTCCCGTCAGCAAGACCTACGACGTAAAGAAAATCATTGAGACCATGAAGTCGTTCAACGGCCATGTGATTGTTCAGACGATGTTCATGCGCGGCAAGACCGGCAGCGAAGACGTCGACAACACGGGAGAAAAATATGTTGGTCCGTGGCTCGAGGCATTGAAAGATATCAAGCCGCAGCAGGTTATGATATACACCATCGACCGCGAGACACCAGACCACGACCTGCTGAAAGCATCTCACGAAACTCTCGACGCCATACGCGACAGGGTTATTGAGGCAGGAATAAGCTGCACGGCGTCTTATTAACGAACAGTCTACAACACCTATACCAGGCGACATTCCGCTGCTTTCATTCAGGCCGGAATGTCGCCTGACTATTTAAAACGAATATATCTGAAGCTCCGTTAAGGCAAAGCCATACACTTGCCTTTTATCATGATGGCACAAGCCTTTTAACTACTTTAACCCGAAAAGTAATCGGCAGTTCCTTATTTTTGCATAATTTTGCACCCCGAAAAAAGGATAACAGAATTATGGCTAACATTAACGACATGACCGTGGGCTCGCCCACGCGCGACATCATACACTTTGCGGTGCCGCTGATTTGCGGCTACATACTGCAACAGATGTATCTCATCATCGACGCAGCCATCGTAGGCCAGTTTATAGGCGTAAACGCCCTGGCTGCCGTAGGTGCGTCTTCTTCAATAATGTTTCTGATAATGGGCTTCTGCAACGGCTCGTGCGCAGGCTTCGCCATACCAGTGGCACAGGAGTTCGGGGCCAAAGACTACTCAAAGATGCGTGCCTACGTGAGCAATGCCCTGCGCATAGCGGCTGTGATAGCCGTGGTGATAACCGTGATAACATGCATATTCTGCGAGCGCATACTGAAGATTGTCAACACGCCGGCCGACATATTCCACGACGCATGGCTGTTCCTTATGCTCAACTTTCTGGCCATACCGTTCACCATTGCGTATAACATCCTGTCGGGATTCATCCGTGCCCTGGGCGACTCCAAGCAGCCATTCTACTTTCTGATAGCCTCTTCGGTGGTCAACATCCTGCTCGACTTTCTGCTCATCATCGCCTTCGGCATGGGCGTTGAGGGCGCAGGCATCGCCACCATGCTGTCGCAAATATTTGCCTCGGCACTGTGCGCGCTATACATAAAGAAGCGCATGCGCATACTCATTCCGCAGGGACGCGAGCGCGCATACAACGACAAGATGGTGGGAAAGCTGCTCAACAACGGCATACCCATGGGGCTTCAGTTCTCCATCACAGCCATCGGCACCATAATGCTGCAAAGTGCCAACAATGCCCTCGGCACGGTCTACGTGGCTTCGTTTACGGCGGCAATGCGCGTGAAGTATCTGTTCACGTGTGTGTTTGAGAATATCGGGGTGGCCATGGCCACATATTGCGGACAGAACATAGGCGCACGCAAGCTGGAGAGAATAAAACTCGGAATGATTTCGGCAGTAAAGATCATGCTCGTTTATTTTGTATTTACCCTCATTGCCATCGGGCTTTTTGCCGGCGATATGATGCTGATGTTCGTAAAATCTACCGAAAGCGAAATTATATCAAACGCAGCAATGTACATGCGAATATCAAGCTATTTCTTCCCCGTTCTCGGCATTCTCACCATATTCCGCTACAGTCTGCAAGGCTTAGGCTTCTCTAATCTGTCAATGCTTTCAGGCGTAATGGAGATGATAGCCCGCTGCGGCGTGAGTCTGTGGCTGGTTCCGGCATTCTTGTTCCTTGGCGTATGCTACGGCGACCCTACGGCATGGATAGCCGCCGACCTGTTCCTTGTGCCGGCAGTGGTGATTGTGTATAAAAGGCTCAAAAAGCGAATGGCCAAGGCATGATGGCAGAAAGCGAGGCAAAAGTGTGAATAAAGAAGAGCCAACGGCAAAAAAGCATGACGGCAGAAAGCAGAATGATGCAGCCAGATCAGCTCTTACGGAAAATCATATACAGCTTAAAAATAGCATAAATGCCGCCAGACAGGCCCTTAATTCAAGCCTTGTCTGGCGGCATTTACAATTTAGCAATGCATCAATATTATATTATTTGCGGACAGACTACTCTTTCAGGATGTTGTTAATGATTCCTGCTATTTTGTCAACAATGCCCTTCACAGTCCTTCGCTGTGGCGTATCAACACCGGGCTCAACACCTTTTAAGTCTATTGCCGTTATCTGCTGTTCGTTGTCATTATGCTCTACGACCGGCTCTGCACTGCCAACATGCACCACTTCTTCTGCCTGTTCAACAACAGGCTCGGCAGCAGGCTTTACGGCTTCTTCATCACATGGCTTTACTTCAAGCTGTATCGTGCCCGGCATATCCGTATTCTCGCTATTCATTCCTGCTCCATTATCAGGCAGAATGGCGTCTGACGGCGAATCTGCCTCAGCAACATCAGCCACCGGCACATGATACGGTCTGCGCATTTTGCTGTTCTTAGGCTTATACAGTTTCTTTATTAGCTCATGATAATGCTCATCGTCTGAATACTGGCGCTCTGTCTCCGTGCGGCAGAAATCACAGCTTTCGTCGTCCATGCCGGTTGCAAGGATGGCTATCTTGGCATCTTCACCCAGCGAATTGTCGTCTGAAACACCCCATATAACGTCAAGATTATGCCAAAGCTTGTCCATAAACGCATCAATCTCCTCAAGCTCATTAACAAGCAGGGGATGCTCCTCGCTGGTGTATATATTCAGCAGTATGCGCTTGGCCTTGCTCACGTCGTTGCCGTAAAGCAGAGGTGAGTCGAGCGCATTAAATATGGCTTTCTCCACCCTGCGCTCGCCGCCGGCGCGCCCGATGGCCATGATGGCTTCGCCACCGTTCTTCATTGTCGACTCCACATCGCAGAAGTCGAGGTTTATGTTGCCTTCAACGGTTATCAGTTCGGCTATGCTCTTAACGGCATTGCACAGCACGTTGTCGGCATACTTGAATGCCTCCTTCACCGGAATCTTCGAGTCGGCATAAACGTCGCACAGGCTTTCGTTGTTCACTATGAGCAGCGCATCAACATTCTTGCGCATCTCCTCAACGCCCTTAAGGGCCTTTATTATCTTTTTCTCTTTCTCGAAAAAGAAAGGAATGGTAACCACGCCTATCGTAAGAAGACCCATGGAACGCGCCACGCCGGCCACCACCGGGGCTGCACCCGTGCCGGTGCCGCCACCCATTCCGGCCGTTACGAACACCATCTCTGTCTCGTCTGCAAACAGGCTCTTTATCTGTTCAAGGCTCGACTCGGCCTCCTCGCGTCCCTTTTCGGGCACTCCGCCTACGCCGAGACCGCGCTTGCCGAGAAGCAGCTTAACGGGAACGGCCGATCTTGCAAGCGGCTGACTGTCGGTGTTGCACACGGCAAAGCTTATGCCGTCGATGCCTTCTTCATACATATTCTGAACGGCATTGCAGCCACCGCCGCCCACGCCGACAACCTTGATGATGTTCTGCGACAGGTCTACAGGTTCGCCAAAATCTATCGTACCAAACTTTCTTTCTTCCATATGCCTTGTGTTTTGCGACAGCAAAGATAATCATCTTTTATATAAGGCGCAGCAGAGCGCAAGGCTTGCAGAGATAAAAATGCCGAAAAAAATTATTACACAATAAAAATATTAAAGTATTTTTGCAGTGTGAATGACATGGAAACAAACAACGACAAAGCGCAGGCTATTGCTAATGAGGTGAAGAAAATGGTAATGGAACTGCAGCGCATGGGACGCACAGACCTGCTTCTGCGTGCCATATCGGTGCCTGTGCTGGAAGAACTGCGCATAGAGGCAGCCAAAACGAGCCTGAGCCGGCTGAGAATTACAAGCGACTACCACTTCATACTGACAGACTACGGCAAAGAGGTTATAATGACGCCCGTGCACAAGGCTCTCTATCTGTTCTTCCTTAATCATCCCGAAGGTGTTGAGTTTAAAGACCTCGTCGACCACAGCGAGGAAATAACGCGCCTGTATAAGGCCACGACCAACGGCAGCCTGGACATAGAAAAGATAAACGAGACCGTGAGCAGGCTGGTGAATCCCACGGACAACGCCATAAACGAGAAATGCTCAAGGATAAAGGCCGCATTTGCCGAACACATGGACGAGTATGCGCTAAAATACTACATGATAAGCAGCCACGTAACGCGCTACTTCAATAATTCGGCAAGAGTGTGGTTCAAGCGTCTAAAGGTGATAACGCTGCCGAGGCATCTGGTTATAAAGGAATATGAATAAGGCTGATGCTCTGGCGGAAGCATGATATTGGCGGAAAACCAAGCAGACAAAGCATTTGTGTAAACCAACGATAAACACTGACAAGGCTAAGCCGGACAAGTTTTGGCATGTAGCACAATTTTATTGATAATAATTTTTAAAATACTGACATTTTTGTTAACTTTGCTCACCATAAAAAACATTTAAATACGTTCCTGCCCGCTGCAAAAGGCGGCAAAACAAGTTGTAAAAGAAAACGCCTTTATTATGAAAAAATTATTCACGCTAAGCCTTATCCTGATATTATTTGCAGGATGCAGCAACAAGAAATCTGCCGAAGAGCTGTTCAAGGAGACATCTTCGGGTGTGGTAGTGGTGTTAAACGAGTTTTACTATGAGGTGCAGCTTCCTAACGGCAACTCGCTTTACTTCAAAGGACTTGACGAGGACGGCGACATAACCGGACTGACGGCCGACGCTGAGGAAGCCAAGAAAGACCGCAACATGATAACGGGTACGGCATTCTTCATCGACAAGGAGGGCACGCTGATGACCAACCGCCACGTGGCACAGCCCGACATCGACGCCGTGACGGCACGCCGCAGCATGATAAGATTCATGAAGACGCTGAAGCAGTTTTTCACTGAGCAGATGGCGGAACTGTCGCAGCAGTATGACCAGCTGGAGAGCCAGAAGAGCAGCTGCTCTTACTTCGACTTCTACGGATTTATACACACCGACCAGGAAAGGCTGGCACAGATAAACGCGCAACAGGCAGAGCTGAGCGAGCAGTTTACGGCACTGAAGCAGTCGCGCGAAGGCATCGACGACAACATTGACCCGGAGGGCATTAAGATAAGGACTATATCGGAACTGGGCATTGCCTACAACAACACATACGTAACCAGCGAAAGCGACTTCATAATAAAGAATCCGTGCGTGGTGGTACGTACATCTGACAAAGAGAACATCGACCTCGCGCTGATACAGCTAAAGAACAAGAAGACGCCTGAAAATACATATATATTTAAACTGAAAGGCGACGACTCTGAGCGTTCGTTCACCGACAAGCTGGCAACCCTCTTCTCAAGCAGCGACGACGACAAGCTGAAGATAGACCAACAGCTGTATATGATAGGATATAACGCCGGACTTGTGCTTGCCAACACCAAGCAGGGCATAAAAGTGCAGATGACGAGCGGCAAGGTTACGCAGCTGTCTGACGGCCAGCGCCTGCTCTACAGCATACCTACGCTGCAGGGCTCAAGCGGCAGCCCCGTGATTGACGAATACGGCAATCTGGTGGCCGTAAACTTCGCCAAGCTGGGTACTACCGACAACTTTAACTTCGGTATTCCAGAGGAAAGCATAAAAGAATTTATGAGAAAATAATCTTTTGCACAAGAAACATAAAAAGCGCACTCCCTGTTGCCTGCCATAACAGCAACAGGGAGTGTGCTTTTATATACACCGCCTCCTGTTTCACTGCCATAAGTCTCAGACAAAGGCCTTACGGCATTACATAATACAGGCTTTCGGCATCTGTCTGCTCGCCCTACGCATACATCTAAATGCCCCGAACTTAACATCTGTGTCTGCCGATAACGGCTTGTTGCCATACCGGTAGAAAACAAGCAAGCCAATAACAGCCTTAAATCTAAACGGAGTCAACTTTAATCAGTGAAAGGTCTGTTTGAAGTCAACCGAAATTAGGAAAAATAAAAGGAATTTGCTATATAAATATTTTCATAAAAAACTCATCACTCGTCACATACGGCCATAACGAACTGACAAGCAAGATGTTACGGCGTGACGAGTTGCAGCTTCAACTCATCACATCATGCTCAATAAAGGACAAAATATTATTTTTTCCTGATTTTGATTGACTTCAAGCAGGTATTTTCCTTGTTAAGTTCGGCTAAATAGGCATCTTCTGTCTGGATGTGACGAGTTGGAGCGGCAACTCATCACGCTATAAACAATTGTCTGTCAGGGACTTATGTGGCATTGTGACGAGTGACGAGTTTTTAAGAAAAACTTTTAATGTCATCATCCTGCATAAAAGCATACCTTTCACGATGCAATAGGCCGTGTTTTAGTCTCCATTTTGCCGTCTTTCGCAATGCAATATGTGCCCTTTCGCCTATATGCCTAATATGTTGTCGCCACCGGCAGCAGGGCAAAGAAATCACCCATCTCGCATATATTCTGCTTAAACCCGAATCTGTCTTTAGGATTCGGGATAAAAAGAAAGTGGGACGAACCTCACGGTCAGTCCCACGAATGATAAACCTAAAATGATATAAACTTAGAAATCATTATAATTTACTGATTATACCCAATTTTGTTCCGTTAATGAACTCAATAATGTGGCGTATCTCTTCGCCATCAGGTACCTGTTCCTTAATCTGCAATACAGCATCAAACACACTGGTCTGACCATGGAACACCAGACGGTATGCATTGGCGATATGGCTCTGCACCTTCTCTGAAACGCCATGGTTGTTAAGGATAGTGGTATTGACGCCACCATACTTCACCGGATTATCGCTTGCCACGATATACGGAGGAACATCCTTGCTGAAGCGGCATCCGCTCTGCACCATAGACGCCTTGCCCACACGTGCTCCCGGATTGGCAATAACGCCAGAAGAGAATATCACAGCATCCTCTATGACGCAGTCGCCGGCAATCTTCGTACCATATCCGAACACGCAGCCGTTGCCAATCTTTGTGTCGTGAGACACGTGAACGCCTTCCATAAGGAAGTTGTTGTTGCCTATCACGGTCTTGCCGTCGCTGAACGTTGCACGGTTGATAACGACATTCTCGCGTATGATGTTGCCGTTTCCGATAATAAGATGAGAAGGGTCACCCTTATAGTTGAAGTCTTGAGGAACAGCTCCAAGCACAGTGTTCTGGAACACCTTGTTGCCGCGTCCCAGGCGGGTACCGTTCATTATGCTGACGTAAGGATAGATGACGCAGTCGTCACCGATCTCAACATCGCCTTCTATATAAGCAAACGGATAGATAGTAACATTCTTTCCGATTTTTGCTTTAGGATCTATTTCTGCTTTAGGACTAATCATATTATCAATTCTAATTTATGTTATAACCGTCATCATCCCGGCGCAATGTCATCGTGCTGTCAGCATCGGCACAGCGCCGGCAATGACTTAAGAAACTTAATCTCTGCCGCCGCCGAGTGCGTAATAAAGATTTACAACGGCCTGCATCTTATAGAAGTCGTCCTGTACCTTAGCCAGCTCTGCGTTAAGCAGCGACTGCTGGGCGCTGATAACCTCGAGGTATGTGCTGTTGCCCATAGCAAAGAGGTCTTTGGTGTATTCAACGTTCTTGGTAAGGCTCTCTATCTGCTTCTGCTCCAGCTTGCTCTTCTCATCAGAAGAATTATACAGCACCAGGGCGTTGCTTACCTCGCTGCCTGCAGACAGAACGGCATTCTGCCATGTGTTGTATGCCTGCTCCTGCTGAGCCTTGGCCACCTTCAGACCTGCCACGAGCTGACCGTTCATGAATATCGGCTGAACAAGACTGCCGACTGCGCTGAGCAGCCACTTGCCGGGATTGACGATGCCGGCACCTGAGCTGTTGGTGAATGCTCCTGAGGCACTTATCGTTATGTTAGGATAAAACTTAGAGCGGGCTGTCTGCACGTCGTAGAAGCACTGTGCGAGAGTCATCTCGGCATAATGCACGTCAGGACGGTTGTTGAGCATCTGTATGCCGATACCCGTGCTGAACTCAGAAGGAAGCGACTGGTTGTCGAGCTTGCCGCGACCGATGGTCTGCGCCTGCTGGCCTATCAGCAACGAGAGCGAGTTCTCGGTCTCGCGTATCTGGCGCTTCAGGTCGGCAGCCTGTGCAAGCACTGAATAGTAGTTGGCCTCAGCACTCTGCACGCTTGTCTCCTTAGTGTTGCCAAGCTCCTTCTGCAGCTTCATCATGTCCCATGTATCCTTTGTCAGGCCGGTCATGTTGTCGACAATCTCAAGCTGCTTGTCGAGCATCATCAGCGTGTAATACATGTTGGCGATGTTGGCTATGAGATTTGTCTTAACGACGAGCTGATAGTCTTTTGTGGCGAGCAGTGCCATCTGTGCGCTGCGCTTCTGGTTGAGCAGATTGCCGAACAGGTCGATGCTCCAGCTTGCGTTGATGGGCAGCGAGTAGGTCTTTGTGGCCTTGCTTCCGTCCCACGAACTGATGGTTCCCTGCGGAGAGAATGTGAACGAAGGCACAAAAGCCAGCTTTGCAGCAGTGAGCTGAGCCTCAACCATCTTGACGTTCAACGCAGCGTTGAGCATGTCGGTGTTGTTAGCAAGACCTTTCTCTATGATAGACTGCAACTGCGGATCAGTGAACACGCTGCGCCAAGGCAGGTTGCCGAAGCTTGTGGTGTCTGTTACAGCCAGAGTGTCTGTGGCAGAAGCTACATCGCGTACAAGTCCCGTGGTGTTCACTTCCGGGCGCTCATACTTGTTGTAGATTCCGCAGCTGCTTAAAAGAGCAGCCGCAGAAATCATTATCAATATATTATTCTTTTTCATTTTTATCATCATTTTTCAGCATTTCAACAGGACGTGTGTACTGTAACAACTCTGTATCGACAGAAGTAACCTCGTCTTCAAACTCGAGCGGTCTGATCTTCTCCTGCAGATATTGGAAGATATAGAACAGAGCAGGCACAACCAGAAGCTGGCAGACCATACCGATAAGCATACCTCCGATAGCGGCTGCACCAAGGGTCATGTTTCCGTTGTATCCTACACCAATCGGGATGAGCAACGGAGCAAGACCGATAATCATAGCCAACGAGGTCATCAAGATAGGACGCAGACGGGCGCTTGCACCGAGAACTGATGCCCACGACAATGCCATACCGGTGCGGCGGCGCTCAAGGGCGAACTGCACGATAAGGATGGCGTTCTTGGCCAAAAGTCCGATAAGCATAATCAACGCGATCTGCATGTAGATGTCGTTGTTCTTTCCGAACAGGTCTGTGAAGACGAACGCTCCGGCAATACCGAACGGAATAGAAAGGATTACTGACAGCGGAACGAGATAGCTCTCATACTGTGCACTCAAGATAAGGTAAACGAATGTCAAACAGAGTGCGAAGATAATCATCGTAGAGCTGCTAGACTCCTGCTCTGAACGTGTCAGACCAGAGAACTCGTAACCAAATCCTGTAGGCAGTGTCTGCTTAGCCACTTCGTCGATGGCACGGATAGCGTCACCTGAAGAGTAGCCGTCAGCTGCAGTGGCGTTGATGTCAATAGATGTAAAGAGGTTGAAGCGGGCTATCAGCTGCGGTCCGTAAACCTTGGTCATTGTTACGAACTCGTTGATAGGAGCCATGCCCTTTGCAGTTCTTACATATACATTGTTCATACTCTTGATGTCCTCACGCATCTTCGGGTCTGCCTGGATCATTACACGATAAAGCTTACCGTAAGAGTTGAAGTTTGAAGAATACATACCTCCGTAGTATCCTTGCATTGCAGTAAGCACTGTGTTCGGGTCGATGCCGCTCTGCTTACATTTTGCAACATTAACATCAATCATATACTGCGGATACTGAGAGTTGTATGAAGTCATGGCAGTACCGATCTCAGGACGCTGATTAAGCTCTGCAAGGAACTTCTGAGTGATGTTAAAGAATGCGTTCACGTCACCACCGGTACGGTCGAGCATAGAGAATGTCAGACCGTTTGTTGCAGAGAATCCCTGCACCATAGGCGGCTGGAAGGCCAGAATCTGTGCACCCTTGATTGAAGCAGTCTGCTTGTAAATCATTCCAAGCACCATCTTAGAACCCATGCTGTGTACGTCGAAATACTTCATGAATCCTTCTTCCTTGTCACGGTCCTCAAACGACTTCAGCTTAATAACGAAAGTACCCTGGTTTGAACCCTGACCTGAAATAAAGTTATAACCTGTAATACGCAGACGGTTCTCAATAGCCGGGTTAGTTGCAAGCATCGAGTCAACCTGGTCCATAACGAGGTTGGTCTTCTCAAGACTGGTTCCAGGAGGCGTTGATATTGTACAGAATACAGTACCTGTATCCTCGTCAGGCACAAGACCTGTCTTGGTGTTCATAGCAGTAACTACCAGAGCAGCCACACCTACAAGCACAGCAATTATTGCAATAAACGGTTTTTCAACAATCTTGCGGACACACTTAGTGTACTTGTCCTGCACCTTACCGTATGCGCCATTGAATGCAGTGTGGAAGCGGTCAATCATTGACATCTTGCGCACTGTACCGTCTTCGTTCTTCGGTTTCAGCAATATCGCACACAATGCCGGTGAAAGCGTAAGAGCGTTGATAGCCGAAATAACGATTGAGATAGCCATCGTTATACCGAACTCCTTGTAGAACGTACCTGAAGTTCCGCCGATGAACGACACAGGAATAAACACGGCCGACATCACAAGCGTAATAGAAATAATGGCTCCAGAGATTTCGTTCATCGCGTCGATAGAGGCCTGGCGTGCCGACTTGTATCCAAGGTCGAGCTTAGCATGGACGGCCTCGACGACCACTATGGCGTCGTCGACCACAATCGCGATGGCAAGCACTAACGCAGACAGCGTAAGCAGGTTGAGAGAGAAGCCGAACACATACAGGAAGAAGAACGTACCGACCAATGACACAGGCACCGCAATAAGCGGGATAAGTGTTGAGCGGAAGTCCTGCAAGAAGATGTAAACCACGATGAACACAAGCACGAATGCCTCAAACAGCGTATGAACGAGGTCGCCCATAGACGCGTAGAGGAACTCTGTAACGTCCTGCATATAGTCGATTTCTACGCCCGGAGGCAGCAGAGTTCTCTGCTCATCGATAACTTTCTTGATATCCTTAACAATCTGCGTAGCATTTGAACCCGCAGTCTGTGTAACCATCATCATGACGGCCGGCTGACCGTTAACCTTTGATGTAACACTGTAATAAAGTCCTCCTAGCTCAACTCGTGCAACATCCTTTACACGGATGGTATTACCGTTTTCATCGCTCGAGATTATCATATTTTCAAATTCAGTTGCAGTCTGCAGACGTCCCTTATAACGTATTGTGTATTCATACTGGTTGTCGCTCTGCTCACCAAACTTACCTGGTGCGGCCTCAATATTCTGCTCAGCCAACACATTCTGTATGTCAGACGGCATAAGGCCGTAGTTCTTCATCTTGACGGGGTCGAGCCAAATACGCATTGAATAGGTCTTGGCACCCATAACTTCACATCCACCTACACCGCTTACACGCTTAATGGCAGGAATGATGTTGATGTCGGCATAGTTCTGCAAGAACTTCTCGTCGTATCTGCTAGCATCTCCCTTGATGGCCATAAGGAGCACGGTTGAGGTCTGTCGTTTTTCAACCGTCACACCAGCCTTTGTTACTTCGGCCGGCAGCAGGGCTGATGCCTGAGACACACGGTTCTGCACGTTTACCTGACACATGTCGGCGTTCATACCCTGATTGAAGAACACCGTAATGTTGGCCGAACCTTCGTTCGAAGCCGTTGATGTCATATATGTCATGCCTTCCACACCGTTGATCTGCTCTTCAAGCGGCACGATAACCGAGTTGAGCACGGTCTGGGCATTGGCACCCGTATAGTTTGCGCTCACACGCACCGTAGGCGGCGCAACGTCAGGGTATTGCTCTATAGGCAACGACACCAATCCGATAAGACCCAGGATGACTGTCAATATTGAGATAACCGTAGACAGCACCGGGCGTTTTATAAAGTTATCTAATCTCATGTTTTTTCTGTTTTACTTTTGTTTATGAGGTTGTAAGGCTGAGGGCAAGTGGCGTCATAAGCATTCACTCTGACGCCTGCATACGCCGCAGAGCCCGGCGACCTGATTTACTTTGTAAGGTCTTCTTTCAGTTTGTTCAGGTCGTTCTGATGCGAACCCATCTCGCTTGTCTTCTTCAGTTTCTCCTGATATTGAGCCTCTGTTATCGGTGTTATCTGCATACCGTCCTTCAAGGTGGTAACACCCTTAACAACGATCTTGTCGCCGGCCTTCAGGCCACTTTCGATAATATAGTTCTTACCGTCGTTGTTGGGATTTACGGTAACGGCGCTATACTTAACCTTGTTGTCTTTTCCTACGATATAAACGAAGTATCTGTCCTGAACCTGTACAACAGCTTCCTGCGGAACAACGATGGCAGAAGAGCTTGCATGAGGCACGACGATGCTTCCTGAACCGCCGCTCTTGAGCAGGTGCTCAGGGTTGGGGAAGTCGGCACGAATAGACACAGAACCTGTGCTCTGGTCGATTACTCCGCTGACAGCAGCCACACGTCCGTCATGTCCGTATACTGTACCGTCGGCAAGCTGCAGCTTAACAGGAGGATAATCCTTTATTGCAGCGTGGAGTCCGCCGGCTGTCTTTGTCATGTCGAGGAGGTCTTTCTCAGTCATTGAGAAGTAAACCTGCATTGAGTTAATGTCAGACACTGTTGTAAGCGGCTCTGCATTAGAAGAGCTTACAAGCGCACCGACTTCATAAGGCAGGTCGCCTACTACACCGTTGGCCGGACTTGTAACATAGCAGAAGTCGAGATTCTGCTTTGCAGATACATAGTTGGCCTGAGCCTGTGCAAGAGCTGCCTTAGCAGACTCGTAGCTGTTCTTGGCAGACTGCAGTTCGTAAGAACCGATTACGTTGTTCTTGAACAACTTCTGGCTATTCTCGTATGTAAGAGTTGCTGTGTTGAGCTGAGCCTTGGCTGAGTTAACGGCAGCCTTAGCCTGGCGCACTGCTGCGGCGTAAGTTACGTTATCAATCACGAACAACAGCTGACCGCGCTTAACGGTCTGTCCCTCTCTTACGCAAAGTTTTGTTATGAATCCTGAAATTTTCGGGCGGATCTCCACGTCCTGGACGCCCTTGATAGATGCAGGATAAGAAGACTGGAGATTCGCGGTCTGCGTCTCTATTGTCCTCACAGCGAACTCATTGTCGCCCATTTTTCCTCCCTGCTTGCCCCCGCACGATGTTAACATTGCGGCAACAGCAAATGCAAGCAATAAAAATTTGTTTCTTTTCATACCTATTTTCCTAAAATTTTTATACTATTATTTCTAATTTGCTTATATCATATTTTGAAAACTATTTTCACACCGGTAGTTTTCGAGATGCAAATGTACATATTATTATTGAATATTACATTAAGGTTAAATGATAATTATTGTGTTTTAACTCTAATTCACTGTAAGTAGCATTAACAAAAACATTTTGAACAGTGTGCGCGTCAAAATTTAAAGCTATGCACGCAATGCGGCGCGCAAGGTCTGAAAACGAAAAATAATTACAAAACAAACCATACATGCAATGCAGCACATGGCAACGATTTCCACATAATTATCGCGCTATTCGGACAAAATGCGCTGCCGGCACGCGGCACAGAAAGCGGTAAAAAATCAGGACATTTGTTTTTGACGAAACAGAAAACAGACAACAAAAATATGTTAAAATACACAACTCAGCAGGACCAATAATTTAAGATTAATTTACATCAAGCACGATTTCGTATATAAAATCAGCCTGTTTTGGAGACACAAACGGGTGAAATTAGAACGCAAAAGGCGACATTTTGACCTCTAAAAGGATAGGTTTTACACTGCAAGATGCCATATTTTGCATTTTGGGAAAAGAAAACCCATGCAGCATAAAACATTAAAATGCTGCCCGTCAGACACTTAACCAAACCATCGTTTTTAGACTGTTTTCTGTCAGAAATGCCTTTGCGCCGCGGGCGTTGGCGATGTAGAGGCGTCAAACGTCTGCGAAAAATAAAAAAGATTTACATTCAGCCGATACCTTCAGCACCGGCATTGCATGGCAAAGCGCAAGGCAGGTCTACCGGAAACGGCAGCGCCTTTGTCAAGCCTTATCCTGACAAAGTCCCATCTCACGTGCCTTCTCCATAAGCAGCTGCATCAGCGGCTCGCGCTCGTTGGGCACCTTGTTGTCAAGCACGGCATCCTTCAGCACCTTCTTCAGCTCGCCAACCTCGCGCGAAGGCTTAAGGTTGAACATCTCCATTATCTCTGTTCCGTCGATGCAGGGCTGCAGCAGGCGCTTATAGTCCTTTTCCTTAAGGTCGTGGAGCTTAGAGCGCACAATGCGGAAATTCTCGAGGAAATGGCGCTTGCGCACCTCGTTCTTGCTCGTTATGTCGGCCTCGCACAGCATCATCAGGTCATCTATGTCGTCGCCGGCATCGTTAAGCAGTCGCCTTACGGCACTGTCCGTAACCACGTCGTCGGCAATGACGATAGGCCGCATGTGCAGGTTTACGAGCTTCTGCACATACTTCATCTTGCTGTCGAGCGGCAGTTTCAGCCGTCTGAATATCTCCGGCACCATCTTTGCGCCTATATAATTATGGTTATGGAAAGTCCATCCTATCTTCTGGTCCCATCGCTTGGTCTTCGGTTTGCCTATGTCGTGCATCAGCGCAGCCCATCTCAGCCACAGGTTGTCAGAGTGCTTGCACACGTTGTCGAGCACCTCAAGCGTGTGATAGAAGTTGTTTTTGTGCGCCCTTCCCTGCCTTGTCTCCACCATATCCATGGCAGCCAGCTCGGGCAGTATGCGCTGAAGCAGACCGCAGCGCTGCAGGTCAACGAAGCCCTTGCTCGGCGTCTTGGTCATCATTATCTTGTCGAGCTCCTCGGCAATGCGCTCTCCGCTGATTATGCTTATGCGGTCGGCGTTGCGCTCAAGGGCGTCGAACGTCTCCTCTTCGATAAAGAAGTTAAGCTGAGTGGCAAACCTTATGCAGCGCAACATGCGCAGCGGGTCGTCAGAGAAAGTTATATCGGGGTCGAGCGGCGTGCGTATTATGCCGTCTTCCATGTCGGCAATGCCGTCGAACGGATCTACAAGCTCGCCGAAGCGCGGCCCGTTAAGACACACGGCAAGAGCGTTTATCGTAAAGTCGCGCCTGTTCTGGTCGTCCTCCAGCGTGCCGTCTTCAACCACCGGCTTGCGCGAGTCGTGCGTATAGCTTTCCTTTCTTGCGCCGACAAACTCCACCTCAAGGTCGCGGTATTTCACCTGTGCCGTACCGAAATTGCGGAACACCGACAGCTTTGCCTTGCGTCCAAGTTCCTTTTTCAGTGCGTCGGCAAGCTGTATGCCGCTGCCCACCACAACCACGTCGATATCGTTCGACGGTCTTTCAAGAAACAGGTCGCGGACATATCCGCCGACAACATAACATTCGAGGTTAAGCGAATCGGCGGCAGAAGAAATCTTATGGAATATATCTTTATCAAGCAGGCTTGCCAATTCGGCGTTTGTCAGTAACTTCATAATCAAAAAATTTCTAAGCGGCTGCAAAATTACAAAAAAACAATGACACAACAGCCGTTTTCATGCTCTTTATTATTCATAACAGCAACTACCATACAACACAAGGACAACAAGAAACAATATAAAAGTGCACATCATCAACATGTAAAAAAGGTTACAACTGCCACAGAAAGACCTATACGAAAGTTTATCACAAAAAGAGGATTTTAGCTATTCACCTGACCGCATACGGCAACACGAAAGATGCCTTTTTGCAACACGAAAGGTGGCATATCAGGACGCAAAAGGTGGCCTTTCGCAACGTAAAAGGTATGCTTTTACAATACAATATGTGTCATCTGATATTATAAAAAGGATATGGTTGTTGTAAAGTCGCAGTCTGTTGTCATCAACGCAAAAAGTTTTTTAAAAAAAACTCGTCACTCATCACATTCGGGTTTAACCTGCTGACAGGCAACATGTTATGGTGTGACGAGTTGAATTTTCAACTCATCACATCCGTCACATATGGCCATATGAATGTGGAGTTTTCCTGATTCAGGTTAACTTCAAACAGCCAATTTCATGATTTAGATTGACTTCGGCTCATCTTATTACTGCCGTCGGTTGACGTAAATACGCATGTTTTTACCATACACAACCCTGTAAGGACACACCCCAGGTGTGTCCAAATTACGCATTATCGAAAAAATCCTCCGCGACATATAATCAAGAATAAATATCTGTTATACAGACAATTACATCAACATGCCTACGAATCCTTGGGACAGCAATAAATCCGCATTATTCATCAAGATGATATTGCCGGCTATAAAATTTACACGTAATCGGGCTGCGGGCGCACCTGTGGTACGCCCCTACGTTTACTATCAACAAGACTAATGACTTTAACTCCTTGCTCACCCCTGTGAGCGATAACTACTTTAACTACTCCAACTCCCAAAAAGAATCTGCTTTAACTCCTAAAAAACACCAAAAAGCCCCATGTGACGAGTTGAATTTTCAACTTGTCACACTTTAACCACCTGTCAGTCAGCTCATTAAGCGGCATTGTGACGAGTGACGAGTTTTTATAAAAAACTTTTTATGATTGTCTACGGCTATAAAAGACAATACACAAACGCCACAAAACATACGGCCGGCAATAAGCCTAAGAAAATAAATATATCATACAACACTATACCCCGGCCATAACATGTAAACATCAAATAATAAGCCGTTTAACGGGCATTTATTTTGCATTTCGCCCGACTTGCACTATATTTGCACCCGATAATACAAAACAGAAAATGAAAACAAACAAGATAACAACGCTCTGCGCAGCCATAGCCATGATGACGGCAATGGCAGGATGCACAGGCAACGACATGAAGAAAGAGGCCGAAGGGCTGCTCGACAACGCACGCGAGCAATTCGGCAAAGGACAGTATAAGGAGGCTCTCGCCACGATCGACTCGCTGCGAAAGAAATGCCCCGAGGCGATAGACGAGCGCAAAGCCGCACTGCGCCTGTATCAGGAGATTGAGCTGAAACGCGCACAGCTGAACGTGGAGAACACGGACAGGGCACTGCAGAAGATAGAAAGCGAGTATGAGCAGATGAAGAAAACCGTGGAAGACCTGAAGAGCAAGGGCATGGCCACGGCAGAACAGCTGAGAAACCTGACGCTGACAAGGGTTAAGCGCGACTCGCTGAAAACGGTGTTCGACGTGGAATGCGCCAAGATAAAATACATAAACAAAAGGATGAAAGAATGACGCCGCCGGCTCACCTTTTTTATTAATTAATATTTTATATTGGCCGTATATCGTGTAAAATTAGTAACTTTGCACCCGATTATTCAGAAAATATGTCAAAAGACAATCAGAAAACAGAAGAACAATTCAGGAGCGCCATGGCAGAATGCCGCGCACTGTTTGCCAAGAAACTTCACGACTACGGCCCGTCGTGGCGCATACTGCGCCCCTCGTCGCTCACCGACCAGCTGTTTATCAAGGCCAAGCGCATACGCAGCCTGGAGATAAAGAAAGAGTCGCTCGTGGGCGAAGGCATACGCCCCGAATTCATAGCGCTCATCAACTATGGCATTGTGGGCCTGATACAGCTCGAGATGGGCTTTGCCGACACGCCCGACATATCTGCCGACGAAGCACTAGCCATATACGACAAGAAGGCCGACGAGGCACTGCAGCTGATGATAAGGAAAAATCACGACTACGACGAGGCGTGGCGCTCGATGAGAGTGAGCAGCTACACCGACTTTATACTTACAAAGATACAACGCGTAAAGGAAATAGAAGACATACACGGGGCCACCCTGGTGTCTGAAGGAATAGACGCCAACTACATGGACATAATCAATTATGCCGTGTTCGGGCTGATAAAACTTTCTTAAACATTGACGATGCACGCAAGAAAAGCCATAACGGGAATATTGGTCAACGTCTGCCGCCTTGTAATATCGCTGACGTTTATCTTTTCGGGATATGTCAAGGCTATAGACCCATTAGGCACACAATACAAGCTGCAGGACTATCTCAACGTGGTGCAGCTGAGCCAGTATGTGCCCGACTATCTCACGCTTGGCGCATCGGTGCTGCTTGGCGGACTTGAGTTCTGCCTTGGCGTGTTCATTCTTTTTGCCATACACCGCCGCCTCATGTCGAGGCTCGTGCTGCTGTTCATGGCCATAATGACTCCGCTGACGCTGTGGCTCGCCGTTGCCAACCCGATAAAAGACTGCGGATGTTTCGGCGACGCCGTCATCCTTACCAACTGGGAGACTTTCTATAAGAACGTTGTTCTGCTGGCGGCAGCCATCGTGCTGTGCGTAAAGCCGCTGATGATGCCCCGCTTCATCAGCCGCACCAACCAGTGGATAGTGATAACCTACACCATTATCTTCATCCTGTTCTCGAGCACCAGGAGCCTCTACACCCTGCCGCAGTTCGACTTCCGCCCCTATCACATAGGCGCCGACATAAAGAAGGGCATGGAGATACCCGAGGGGGCAAAGGGTCCGGAGTTTGAGACAACGTTCATACTTGAGAAGAACGGACAGCGCAAGGAGTTTACGCTCGAGAACTATCCCGACTCTACATGGACATTCATCGACAGCAAGACCGTGCAGATATCCGAGGGATATGTGCCGCCGATACACGACTTCTTCATACAGACCACCGACGGAAGCGAAGACCTTACCGACAGCGTGCTCAGCCGCCGCGGTTACACATTCCTGCTGATATCGCCACATCTCGAATATGCCGACGACTCTAACTTCGGCGAGATCGACCAGATATACGAATACTGTCAGAGCCACGGCTATCCGTTCTACGGCCTGACGGCAAGCACCGACGAGGGCATACAGCACTGGCGCGACATAACGGGAGCCGAATATCCGTTCTATCTCACCGACGAGACCACGCTGAAGACCGTGATAAGAAGCAACCCCGGACTGCTGCTGCTGAAAGACGGAGTGGTGATAGGCAAATGGAGCCACAACGACCTGCCGCAGCTAAGCTATCAGACGGGCAAGCTGGAGACGACAGAATACGGACACCTGCCCGAAGACTCCGTGACGGGCAAGATATCAAAAATATTGCTGTGGTACATACTTCCGCTGCTGTTGCTTACCTTTGCCGACCGCACATGGAAGTTCACGCAGTGGCTAAAAGAGAAAGAACATTCAAACAGAATATATCAACTTTTTAAAAGAAAGAAAAATGAGAAAGAAAATTGTAGCAGGTAACTGGAAAATGAACATGAACTTGCAGGACGGTATCGCCCTGGCAAAAGAACTTAACGAGACTCTTAACAGCAACAAGCCAAACTGCGGCGTAATCATCTGCACACCGTTCATCCACCTGGCAAGCATAGCACAGTTCCTCAATCAGGACGTGATAGCTCTCGGCGCTGAAAACTGCGCAGACAAAGAGAAGGGCGCTTACACAGGCGAAGTTTCTGCTGAAATGGTAAAGAGCACCGGTGCTCAGTATGTTATTCTCGGCCACTCAGAGCGCCGCGGATACTACGGAGAAACTCCTGAAATACTGAAAGAGAAGGTGCTGCTCGCACTGAAGAACGGCCTGAAAGTAATCTTCTGCATCGGCGAGAGCCTCGAGGAGAGAGAAGCAGGCCAGCAGAACGAAGTTGTTAAGGCTGAGCTCGAAGGCAGCGTATTCAACCTCACAGCTGAAGAGTTCAAGAACATCGTTATAGCATACGAGCCAATCTGGGCTATCGGCACAGGTAAGACAGCCACAGCTGAGCAGGCTGAAGAGATCCACGCTTACATCCGCAGCATCGTAGCAGAGAAGTATGGTAACGAAGTTGCTGAAGAAACATCCATCCTCTACGGCGGAAGCTGCAAGGCAAGCAATGCTCCTGAACTGTTCGCTAAACCTGACATCGACGGCGGACTCATCGGCGGCGCCTCACTGAAGGCTGCTGACTTCATGGGTATCATCGACGCATGGAAATAATCTGAAACATTAAACGGGATGGCCAAGGGCAAGGCATTAACGACCTGCCGCGGCCAAATCCCGTTTACTTATTTAACCTTATAAAACTCATAATCCGAAAAAAGAATGAAACAATTCGCCGTTTTATTATCACTGACATTGGGCTTCAGCCTCAACACTGAGGCGCAATCATTCCTCAATGACCTAAGAACAGACAAGGCCGGACAGGGAACCGTGACCGTGAGTCAGAGCAAAGACATCGACGAATTGGTAAACAACGCCAAGCTGATTAAGTCGGCTCCGACAACGGCCACCAACGAAAAAAGCAACAACGCTACAGCCGCTACAGAGCACAAACAATCGCAACATAAGGCTCAGGAAAAGAGAGATACCGTTGAAGAACCGCTAAAGGAACAGCACTATGCATCAGGAAGCACAAGCCCGTCGACAGACGCACCTGCAGTGAACACGGCCAAGAAAGTGATGCGCAACAGCAGAAGAATCACAGGCTACCGCGTTCAGGCTTATTCGGGAGGCAACTCAAGAGCCGACCGCCAGAAGGCTGAGAGCATCGGAAGTGCCATAAAGATGAGATTTCCGGACCTTCCGGTTTACGTCCACTTCTATTCTCCGCGATGGATATGCCGCGTAGGCAACTTCAGAACCTACGACGAGGCAAACAGCGTGCTGAAAGAGATAAAGAGCATGGGCTACAGACAGGCATGCATAGTGAAAGGAAAAATCACTGTAGGATATTGACACCGGGCCACGCCGACATCAGATATGCGGCATAACTGAAAGGCAACATAATCAGCACGGCATGAAAACAGATTATGCCGGCAAACCATTTATTATAAAAAAACACATATAAGATAATGAATCCTGAAACAGAATTCCGTGAAGGTCTCGACGACCTGGCATCACATTACAAAAGTATTCTAGAGCTTCTTGGCGAAGATCCTTCGCGCGAAGGTCTGCTGAAAACACCCATGCGCGTGGCAAAGGCCATGCAGATACTCACCAGAGGCTATACGCAAGATGCCCACAAGGTGCTGCTCGACGCCCTGTTTGAAGAGAAATACAACCAGATGGTTATCGTGAAAGACATCGACTTCTTCTCGCTCTGTGAGCACCACATGCTGCCGTTCTACGGCAAAGTGCACGTGGCATACATCCCCAACGGATACATCACCGGCCTGAGCAAGATAGCCCGTGTGGTAGACATATTCAGCCACAGGCTGCAGGTGCAGGAGAGAATGACGCTGCAGATAAAAGACTGCATACAGGAAACGCTGAAGCCGCTGGGCGTGATGGTGGTTGTAGAGGCTAAGCACATGTGCATGCAGATGAGAGGCGTGGAGAAGCAGAACGCCATAACAACCACAAGCGACTTCTCAGGCGCATTCAACCAGGCCAAGACAAGAGAGGAATTTATGAATCTCCTGCATAGCGAGGGAAAACATATATAAATAGCCAAGAAATAATCGCAGAGAGCATTATCTTAAACTTTTTTAACAAAAGGCGATGCAAGGTTTGCATCGCTGTGTTATTTATGAAGTAAAAAAATCATAAATATTAAAAAACAAAAATTAACTGAAATGAAAAAATTATCAAGATTGTTCGCATTACTTATGTGCTGCACAATGGCAGTTTCACTTACATCATGTCTTGGCACTGACGACGACGGAGGCATCGATCCCGAGACATACAAGACATGGCTGCAACAGATGAGCGGCAACTATTACGGCGGCTCGACATGGCAGACTCAGAACAAAATCTACTTCTTCAACGATACTATAACAGACAAGAACAACGAAAACAAGGTTGACTCTATAACCGGCATCACCGCAAGTTTCTACAAAGGCGACTCTACTCTGGTTATCAACGGCATCCCCGGAAGAATACTTGCTAAGGAGATTAAGGAAAACGACGCCCTGAAGCAGGCCATTGAAAACGCTAACATGCAGTCTCTCAAGGCTAAGTTCATCCTGTCTAACGTAAGCGGCAACGTGGCTTATTATCTCACTTATCCGTATGACATAACATATCCGGCACTCCAGTACAACGGTGAGACTCACAAAGTAACACTCAAATTCTACGGTCCGTCATTCGGAGGATATCAGTACAGCCAGGCATCAGAACTGCACATGATCGACCTTTATCTGATGGGAGTTTACGTAGACGACAAACTGACTTACACCATTTGCGACAGCCCGAACAACGAGGAGCAAATGAGAAAGGCCATACTTCAGGCTATCGTAACACGATAAAAAAGCAAAAAGACATAATACTTGGTTCAATTTCTATTTAAGAGAATCCACGGCAGAGATAAAAAATGCCGTGGATTTTTATTTTATCTGCACGCATTTTAGATTTCTAAACTTTGACTTTAACCAAAAATTTGCTAACTTTGCAAAGCCCGTTGCGCCTGACATTGCACAACGAAGGCATCCATGCACCGTGAACGGACGGAAAAACACATAATGAAAAATATTATAATCAACAAATTACAGAAATGATGAAGACCATATTTACCCTTATCGTCGCGCTGCTGACAACGCTGAGCGCTGCAGCACAGAAACTTGACGGCAGCTGGACCGGCAAGCTGAACGTGGGACAGGCCACGCTGAACATCGTGTTCAACATAGCAAAAGACAAAGACAACAAGCTGTCGTGCACGATGGACAGTCCCGACCAGAACGTGAAAGGCATACCGGCCGAAATAGCCGTAAGCGAAGAGACAAAGGTGAAAATAAGCATACCGGCAATAATGGCCGCCTTTGAAGGCGAAGAGAAAGACGGCATGCTGAAAGGCACGTTCAGCCAGAGCGGCATGTCGTTTCCGCTGGAAATGAAGCAAGGAAAGGTGGAGCGCAACAGGCCACAGACGCCAAAAGAGCCTTATCCGTATAAGACAGAGGAAGTGACATTCAGCAACACAGAAGACAACGCCACGCTCAGCGGCACGCTGACCTACCCCACAGGATACGAGAAGATGAAGAAGGGCACGGTGCCTGTTGTGGTAATGGTTACCGGAAGCGGACTGCAAGACCGCAATGAGGAAATATTTGAGCACAAGCCTTTCCTCGTCATAGCCGACTTTTTGGCACGCAACGGCATAGCATCGCTGAGATATGACGACCGCGGCATGGGCAAGTCGAAGGGCGACGCGGCTAACGCAACAACCGAAAACTTCATGAAAGACGCACTGGCAGCCATCGAATATGTACGCGGAACAAAGAATTTCGGCAAGACGGGAGTGCTCGGCCACAGCGAAGGAGGCTGCATAGCCTTCATGGCAGCTGCCGAAGGCAAGGCCGACTTCATAGTGAGCATGGCCGGAACGGGCGTAAGGGGCGACAGCATACTGATGGAACAGAACCTCGTGCTGCTGAAGATGAGCGGATATACCGACAAAATGTGCAGCGACTACGCAAAGGCACTGAGAGGCGTGTACGACTTCATCATCAGCAAAAAGACAACCGGCGACGCCAAGGCTACGGTTGACGAGATTGTCGGCAAGGCAGGAATAAGTATGCCCGAACCTGCCAAAGACAACATGGCAAAGATTATAGAGATGAACAATCCGTGGCTTAACTACTTCATAGCCTTCGACCCTCGCCCGTCGATAGCCAAGGCGAAATGCCCCGTGATGGCCGTCAACGGCAACAGCGACACGCAGGTTATCGCATCGACAAACATCGGGAGCATAGAGAAACTGCTGCCGAAGAACAAGAAGAACATGGTGAAGACATACAACGGACTCAATCATCTGTTTCAGCACTGCACGACGGGAAGCGTGAACGAATATGCAAACATAGAAGAAACCATATCGCCCGAGGTGCTCAATGACATTGCGACATGGATTAATTCGGTGAAATAACGCCGAGTCATAAATAAGTTTCAAAAGAGCGACAGCCCTATCGGCGTGTCGCTCTTTTGCGTTTCTTCCAATATACCGGACGGCAAAGGCACATGCCCGCATGCCGCTCCGGCCATGCATTGCCGCATAAAACAAATTTGGGCTAACATGCTGCCTTGACAACATATTAGCCCAATTTATGTCGGGATGACTGGACTCGAACCAGCGACCTCACGCCCCCCAGACGCGTGCGCTAACCAACTGCGCTACATCCCGTCCTTATTTGCGGGTGCAAAAGTACACACTTATTATGACATCTGCAAACTTTTAGGCGTTTTTTTGCACCTTCAACGCAAATATTTATTAAATACACACATTTTGAAGCGCCCGAAGGCATCATCGGACAGCTGAAAGCACTGGCAACATACACTAACAAGCAACATAATGAAATAATCTCAGCCAATGATAAAAGCCGATGCTTTCAAGCAACAGACGCTGTCAGGCATCAGCCACATAACAATATGCCAAAACAGAGACGGCAAGCCTTCAGAAGAAACAAAGTTTAACGGTTGAGCCTCTTGCATTAACACGCCTTCGACAGACATTCTACAAAAGAGACAGCCGAAAACACGCCACGAAACGGCATAAAACAGCAAGAATACATGCCATATTGCGGTAACGACCAGCCGTTTTTCATTGATTTTCATGCCATAACTCAATCATCCGCACAGCAGAACACGCCCTTTTGCAGTATAAAACATGGTCTTTCAGCCTGCAAAACATGGCCTTTTGCACAAAGAAAGGCCACAAAACGCAGTGGTTCAGACAGTCAGCAGCCGCACAAAAGATATAAACATCTGATTTACAGACATTTGCACAAAACACGTACTTTTTACATAAAATCCGGTCAAATGGCAATCAGAAATGAAAAACCGGCATTTCATGAAGTAAAGATTTAACAATAAAGTCCGACATTTAACACAAATTCAACTTTGAATAATCCTTAACATAAACGGCACAAATACTGCTGCGAAACGGCATATAAAATAAGATTTTTTATTCCTTTTTATTTTGTATTGTGTGCAACATACATTACCTTTGCATTGATATCCTTACGTCCGTGTGGACGCAAGGGCGGACATGGCTATGCCAATTCTGCCATGACGCAACAAGAAAACAACAAATTACAGATTTTTCTGACAATGCAATATATTCTTAACGCACCTGAAACAATCAACGCCACAATAGACCTGCCGGCCTCGAAGAGCATAAGCAACCGCGCACTCATAATAAACGCGCTGGCCGGGAACGGCATAATGCCCGACAACCTGTCGGACTGTGACGACACCGAAGTTATATTAGACGCACTGCGCGACATGCCCGACACCATAGACATAAAGGCTGCAGGAACAGCCATGCGCTTCATGACGGCATATCTGGCCGTAACACCGGGCACACACCTGCTGACCGGCACGGAGCGCATGAAGCAGCGGCCGATAAAGGTGCTGGTGGAGGCGCTGAGATATCTCGGTGCCGACATCAGCTACGAAGGCAACGAGGGATATCCTCCGCTGCGCATCAATGGCAAAAAGCTTGAAGGCGGAAGCATAGAAATTCCGGGCGACGTGAGCTCTCAATATATATCGGCGCTGCTGATGGTTGCACCGGTAATGGAGAAAGGACTTGAGCTGAAGCTTACCGGCGACATTATCTCCCGTCCGTACATAGACCTTACACTGTGCACCATGATCGACTTCGGAGCAGAGGCAGAATGGCTGGGCAGCGACACGATAAAGGTGGAGCCGAAGCCCTACAGCCCACGCCCCTACTTCATAGAAAATGACTGGAGCGCAGCGTCTTACTGGTATGAGATGCTCGCCATCAACGGCAACGAGGAGTCAGAGATTAAGCTCACCGGACTTACAGACGGCTCGCGCCAAGGCGACTCTGCCGTAAAATATCTCTTCAGCATGCTCGGCATAAAGACTATTTTTGAGACACGCGAGCCCGGAGTGCCCACCACGGTTACGCTGAAACGCATAAGCATGGCTTCAGACAGGCTCGACTACGACTTCATCAACCAGCCCGACATGGTGCAGACGTTCGTTGTGTGCTGCTGCATGATGAACAGACCGTTCTGCTTCACGGGGCTTTCGTCGCTCCGCATAAAGGAGACCGACCGCATAGAGGCGCTGAAGACAGAGATGCGCAAGCTGGGATATGTCATCGAGGAGACCTGTCCTGGCGAGCTGAGATGGGACGGCACGCGATGCGAGCCCGAACCCGGCGCAGCCATCAATACATACGAAGACCACCGCATGGCAATGGCATTTGCGCCTACCGCAATAAAAATCCCCGGACTTAGAATAAACGACCCGCAGGTGGTCAGCAAGTCTTACCCTAACTTCTGGCTCGACCTTACAAGGGCCGGATTCGCCATCGGCGAGGAGGCCGGAGCCTAATATGGGCCTGCTCGTTATCTGCCTGGCAGCCATGGCGCTGCTCTTCATTCTGCTCAAGGCTGTACGCCGCCGTCTGCCAAGAGCCGAACAGCCTGAAGGCGGCACTGCATGCGCAAACGAGTCAGCGTGCGCACAGGCAGGTGCGTCGTGCATGCACGACTGCGTTATGGAGCAGGCCGTGAAGGAAATAGAATATTTCGACGACGAAGAGCTTGACGCCTACAAGGGCAGGAAGTCAGACTCCTACACCGACGAAGAGGCGGCACAGTTTGCCGAAGTGCTCTACACCATGCGCCCTTCCGAGGTAAAAGACTGGACGGCAAGTCTCACCCTGAGAGGCATCAGCATGCCCGACCAGATAAAAGATGAGGCAATAATGCTGATGGAGGGCTGACTCTTTTGCCGCGGCAGACAATAAAATCGCTCCCGATAAGTTATATAAACATGGCATGCTCACTTGTGCCGCCACGTTATGAAGACAATTAAGACAAGACATATAATCCCCTTAGCCGCCTTGATAGCACTGCTCATTACGGCCGGATGCTCTACGGAGAAGAACACTGCGCAGAGCCGCTGGTGGCATTCGTTCAACGCGCGCTACAACACCTACTACAACGGCACGCTGGCATATATCGACGGCTCGCTCGAGAAAGAGAACGGCAACAAGGACAACTTCACCGAGATGATACCGCTCTACACCGTCGGCAACAAGGACAGCCGCGAGCTGGGCAAGAGCAACTTCGACCGTGCTATAGAGAAAAGCCAGAAGGCAATAAAGCTGCACAGCATAAAGAAAAGGCCTCAATGGACCAAAAGCCGCAAGAAGACGGAGAAAGACATCGAGTGGCTTAACCGCAAGGAGTATAACCCCTTCTTGTGGAAGGCGTGGATGCTGATGGGACGCTCTCAGTTTATGAAAGGCTCGTTCGACGAGGCTGCGTCTACATTTGCCTACATGAGCCGCCTCTACTCCACCCAGCCCGCCATCTACGGCCGAGCAAGGGCATGGCTCGCAAAATGCTATATCGAGGAAGGCTGGATTTATGATGCCGAAGACGTGATAACAAAAATCAAGCGCGACTCGCTCCACTGGCGCGCCGTGAAGGAATGGGACTACACCTATGCCGACTATTATATACACACCGGACGGTATGCCGAGGCAATACCCTACCTGCGCAAGGTGATAAAGCACGAGATGAGGCGCAAGCAGCGCGCCCGTCAGTGGTATCTGATGGGACAGCTCGAGGCTGAGCTTGGGCATAAGGAAAACGCCTACAAGGCTTTTAAGCGCGTGATAAGGCTCAATCCGCCTTACGAGCTTGAGTTCAACGCCCGCATCGCAATGAGCGAGGTTATGGCCGGCACACAGTCGAAAAAGATGATACGGCGCCTTAAACGCATGGCGGCATCAGACAACAACAAAGACTATCTCGATCAGGTTTATTATGCCATCGGCAACATATACATGCTGCAGAAAGACACCGCCAACGCCATTGCCGCCTACGAGAAGGGCAACACAAAATCGACACGCAACGGCATTGAGAAAGGCGTGCTGCTGCTTACTCTCGGCGACATTTATTGGGACAAGGAGGACTATAGCAACGCAGGCAGATGCTATGGCGAGGCAATAGGACTGCTCGACAAGGAGCGCGACGACTACGAACAGCTGTCGGAACGCTCTAAGGTGCTGGACGAACTCGTGCCATACACCGACGCCGTACACCTGCAAGACTCGCTCCAGGCCCTGGCAAAGATGCCTGAGAAAGAAAGAAACGAGGCCATCGACCGCGTGATAGAGGCTCTGAAGAAGAAAGAGAAGGAAGAACGCGACGCACAGGCTGAGCTTGACGCGCAGCAGCAGATGGCGCAGCAGGGCGGAATGGGCAACATGAACAACACCAACAACATGACCAACAACGCCACTGACAAGTCAGGCAAATGGTACTTCTACAACCCGACGGCCGTCAGCCAGGGTAAGGCTACGTTCCAGAAGATGTGGGGACGGCGTGAGAATGTGGACGACTGGCAGCGTGTCAACAAGACTGTCGTGTCGCTCGACAACAATCCTGCCGAAATGACCGACGAGATGAGAGACTCCATCGCGGCGGCAGAGGCTGCTGCCGACTCGCTCGAAAACGTGATGGACAGCGCGCAGAACAATCCGCACAAGCGCGAATATTATCTCAAGCAGATACCGTTCACGGAGGAGCAGGTGGCCGAAAGCAACAAGATCATTGAAGACGGACTATTCCATGCCGGCATTATATTCAAGGACAAGCTCGACAATCTGACGCTGAGCGAGAAGACCCTGCGGCGTCTTACAGACAGTTATCCCGACTTTGAGAACATGGACGAGGCTTTCTATCACCTCTACCTGCTCTACTCGCGACGGCAGGACAAGACGCAGGCAAACATATTCCTCGACAAGCTGAAGCGGAGCTACCCCAAGAGTCAGTGGACCATTCTGCTGTCTGACCCCTATTTTGAAGAGAACGCCAAGTTCGGCGAACATATAGAAGACTCGCTCTATGCTGCCACATACAACGCCTTCAAGGCTGGCAAATACGAGGAAGTAAGCGCCAACACGTCGCTGTCGGCAAAGCGATTCCCGTTAGGAGCTAACCGCGATAAGTTTATATTCATCGGCGGACTGAGCAAGCTCAACAGCGGCGACAGCAACGGCTGCCTCACAGACATGCAGGAGGTGGTTAGCAAGTATCCGCAGAGCGACGTAAGCCCCATGGCCGGAATGATTATCAACGGAGTGAAGGCCGGACGACAGCTGCGTGGCGGAAAGTTCGACATCGGCGACGTTTGGGAGCACCGCTCGGTAGTGCTGAGCGACAGCGACTCCATCGCCGCGCGTAAGTTTATAGCCGAACGCAACACCGACTTCACGTTCATGATGGTCTATTCGCCCGACTCGCTCAACGAGAACAAGCTGCTCTTCGAGCTTGCGCGCTTCAACTTCTCCAACTTCATCGTGCGCAACTTCGATATCGTCATCGACGAACTCAACGGCATGCACCGCATGATGGTGAGCGGATTCAGAAACTACGACGAGGCTCTGCAGTATGCACGCCAGCTCTACAAGAACCAGCAGGTGATGAAGCTTGCACAGAAAGGGCGCGCCATAATCATCAGCGACAGCAACATCGAACTGCTCGGAACACAATACAGCTACAACGACTACGACAAGTTCTACGAGCAGCACTTCGTTCCGCTGCGCATAAGCACCGTCAGACTGCTCACGGAGCCTTCTACCATAGAGTTTGAAAAGCCGGACAACGGCGAAGGCGGCGAGACCGACGGACTGTATAACGGCGGCGTAATAGAAGAAGGTCTATATATCAACGATGATCAGCCTGCAACAGGAGAGGCCGACAGCGGAATATCCATACCTGTTGAACCTGAGAACACACCTGCAACAGGCTCTCAGGACGACAACACGATAGCTATACCTGTTGAGGAAGAAAAAGCCGGCGGCAACGCTGACGACGGCGGCATAGTGATACCAGACATGCAGCAGAACAATGCCACAAACAACGGCAATGCGCAGCAGGGCACTACCCAGACCGACAACAACAGCTTCATGATAGAGCCTGAGCCGCAGACTGATCAGCCTGCTACGCAAGACTCACAGGGATTTGAAATAAGCACAGATGTCTACGACACGAATGCCAACGGCAACGCTGCCGGAAGCCAGACACAGCAAGGCAACGCACAGACAGACGTTATGACAGACGCCGTCGAGCCGCAAAAGCAGCCCGAACAGCCGCAACAGACTAAGCAGCCTGTGCCTGCCGTTCCGCAGAAAGAGGAGCCGGCAGCCAACGATACCGACGAGCTGATATTCGACTTTGGCGACGACACCGGCACCGGAAACAGCAATGCTAACAGCAGCACTAACAACAATAACGGCAACGACAGCAACAACAAGCAGAACGGATACGACCTTGAGGACGAATATTACGACCTCGACGGCTTCTGATGCAATGCCCGAACTGCCGCAACACTGCTGCAACATCTGTCATGAAAAGGACACTGCGACCGTCTGCCTGACAAGGGCAGCATAACAAAAAGAAAGGAGTAACATGAGCAACGGATTATTACTTTGGGTTGACGACGAGATAGAACTGCTACGCGCACATATCATTTTTCTCGAGAAGAAAGGTTACGAAGTGGTTACAGTCACCAACGGCACCGACGCCATAGACCAATGCCGGCAGAAGACTTTCGACCTTATTCTGCTCGACGAAATGATGCCCGGTCTGAGCGGACTGGAGACCCTGCAGAGCATCAAAGAAATATCGCCCGCCACGCCGGTGGTTATGGTAACCAAGAGCGAGGAGGAAAACATCATGGACCAGGCCATAGGCTCAAAGATTGCCGACTATCTGATAAAGCCGGTCAACCCGAGCCAGATACTCCTTACGCTCAAAAAGAACATTCACCGCAAGGAGATTGTAACCGAAATAACGCAGAGCGGCTATCAGCAAAGCTTCCAGGACATAGCCCTGCAGATAAGCGACTGCAAGACATACAACGACTGGATGAACGTCTATAAACGCCTTGTCCACTGGGAACTGGAGCTCAGCAGCACCGACAGCAGCATGACCGAAATGCTCAACATGCAGAAGGAAGAGGCCAACAACGGCTTCGCAAAATATATAAAGGCCAACTATATGAACTGGGTGGCGCCACAACAGGCAGGCGCATCTTCAGCAAGCCGCGGCACACTAAGGCTCAGCCAGATGAGGCAGGCGCCAAAGAACACTCAGGCCGACAACGAAGACAGACCGCTGATGAGCATGGACATATTCAAGAAAAAGATATTCCCCATGCTCGACAACGGCGAAAAGGTGTTCATGATTGTCATCGACAACTTCCGCCTCGACCAGTGGCGCATGCTCTCGCAGGAGATAGGCGATATGTTCGACATCGACGAACAAACCTACATGAGCATTCTGCCAACCGCGACACAATATGCCCGCAACGCGATATTCAGCGGACTGATGCCCGTGCAGATAGCGCAGATGTTTCCCGAGCTGTGGGTTGACGAAGATGAGGAAGAAGGCAAGAACCTCAACGAAGAGCCGCTGATAAGAACCCAGATAGAAAGGTTCCGCCGCCGCGACACGTTCTCTTACCATAAGATTAACGACTCGGCAGGCGCCGACAAGTTTCTACAGAAGTTCAACCAGCTTGAGGCAAACGACCTCAACGTGGTGGTAATCAACTTCATCGACATGCTGAGCCATGCCCGCACAGAGTCGAAGATGGTGCGCGAACTTGCCAACGACGAGTCGGCCTACCGCAGCATAACGCTAAGTTGGTTTCGCCATTCGGTATTGGCAGATCTGTTTAAGTTGCTGTCGCAGAGCAACTATACCATCGTGATAACCACCGACCACGGCAGCATAAGGGCATCGAAGCCGGTGAAAATCATAGGCGACCGCAACACAAACACCAATCTGAGATACAAGTTGGGCAAGAATCTCAACTACAACGCCAAGGAAGTGTTCGTGATAAAAGAGCCGCACAAGGCACAGCTGCCCGCCCCCAACCTTAGCACATCATACGTGTTTGCCACGGGCAACTCGTTCTTTGCCTACCCCAACAACTACAACTACTACGTGTCTTACTATAAAGACACGTTCCAGCATGGCGGCATCTCCCTCGAAGAGATGATTGTGCCGCTGATAACCCTGAAGGCGCGCAAGCGCTAAACCAGGCAGCCGGACAGGAAGGCAAGCAAGGGAACAAGGTGAAAAGACAATATAACGAAACGTAAAAACACCAACAATATGGAGATAAGAATTGAAAACATTGAAAACATCAAGCATGCGGCAAAACAGTTTGTCGACAACATGGGACGCAGCAACGTGTTTGCCTTCTACGGCAAGATGGGCGCCGGCAAGACAACATTCATCAAGGCCGTATGCGAGTGTATGGGGGTTGAAGACGTCATAACGTCGCCCACCTTCGCCATCGTCAACGAATACACATCAGAGACAACCGGCGACACAATCTATCACTTCGACTTCTACCGAATAAAGAAAATTGAAGAGGTGTATGACATGGGATATGAAGAATACTTCTACAACAACAGCATCTGCTTCATAGAATGGCCCGAACTGATAGAAGACCTGCTGCCCGAAAACGCCACAAAAGTAACTATCGAGGAACAGGAAGACGGAAGCCGCGTGGTTAAGTTCTGAAAAGACAACCAGAATAAAGCATTTTGCAACATAACGAAATCCGGTGAAAGGCAAACATCATTAATGCCTTTCACCGGATTCTGTTATATTATCAACCACACAAAAATATTTTCTATAAATCCTTCATCTCCTTAATCTGCTGTATCACTATGTCGTTAGCCTGCTGCATCTTGCGGAGCATCATCAGTCCGAGGATTAGTCCTACGACAAAGCCTACACACAGACCTACAATCATGCTCCGCGGACTGCCGCCCCTTGCTGTCTCAAAACTAATCATCTCATAGCCGTACCATGCAGCCCATGCCAAACCAAGCGGAAAGTTAATCATCAGCAGACGCACACGCTGACGCTTCATCCTTACCAGCTTTTCGCCTGTTTTCAGCAAGTCGCCCTCAAGCAGTTCGTTCTCCTTTATCCTGTTGATATAAGCAGAGGACACCAGGCACCAGCTAAACAGCACAACGCTCACCACAAAGAACAGCAGCGACAAGCCAAACAGTTCCATGAAAGTATACATAGCTGCAATGCACACTATCACCATAACAACATCCAAAACCACCATACGCCTTACCAGCGACATGCGGTCGTTCATTGCCCGCCTCATCAGGCGCTCGTTAAGCATGGTCTGCCCTTCTATCTTGTTTTTCAGGATGGCCATCTGCGCCTTCATTTCCTCAAGTCCGTTGTTGTCTATAATATTCTCCATAACAGAATCCTTTCTTTAATCGTTTGACATTTTTTTGAGCAACTCTCTTATCCTTACGAGCTTAACCGAAACATTCTTTGCCGATATACCCATCACCGCCCCAATCTCGTCGTAGCTCAGGTTTTCGAGCCAAAGCAGCACCAGAGCCTTGTCGAAAGGTCCGAGGCGGTTAATTCTTTTATACAGCAACTGCACCTGGCGCGTGTCAGCATCGTTGTCTTCAAACAGGTTGATGCTCATCGACAGCGGCACGGTCTTGTGCCTTTTCTTCTTACGGTCGACCGAAATACACGTGTTAAGGCTCACGCGATAGATCCATGTCCTTATGTCGCTCTTGCCCTCAAAAGCCGCAAAACCCTTCCATAGGTTGATGAGCACCTCCTGAAACAGGTCGCTCACCTCGTCGGCATCTTTCGAGAACATATAGCACACTGTGTATATCGTGCTGCGGTTTTCCCGCACAATCTGCGCAAATTGTTTCTCCGTTGTTTCCATTATCTTATCCGAATAATTAAGTTACTTTTAACCGTTAGACGCAGCAACGGCCAAAAAACTACACAAAACTAACATTTTATTCTGAAATAATTCTGTATATTTGGAAAACAATAAAAGCTACAGCCTGCATTTACGGCATGAAAACAGGAAGAAATACTGACTGTGACACAAAGAAATGACGGTAACAGACAAACATATAGCCGGATAATATCCGTTCGTCATTATTAGCTATTTTTCACCTGCCGCAATGCACGTTTTCGTGGTTTTACGGGTTATTATAATAAAAGACAAACTAAAAAAACTTATACGTCATGAGAACAATAATAACATTCATAATGTTCGTGGCAGCAGCGTATGCAGCCATGGCACAAAACGGGACACTGGACAGGAAGCTCAGCAAGAAGGAGAGAAAACTGATGGAGGCACGCATAGACAGCGCCCTGAACGCCGAAGCCGTGCAGGCAATAAACGACACAACGTTTACGATAGAGGCCGACAAAGTGGAGTTTAAGCGCGGATATACGGCACACGTAACCGCAAGCACCAACTTTGTGGCTGTCAGTGGCAGCAACGCCATCGTGCAGGTGGCGTTCAACGTGCCGGTGTCGGGCTTCAACGGCCTGGGCGGAATAACGCTCGAGGGCATCGTTACGGGCTATAAGGTAAGCTCCGACAAGAAGGGCAACACTTACGTAAAGCTAAGCGTATCGGGCAAAGGCATATCGGCGCAGCTGTTCATTTCGCTATGGAAGGATGCCAACAAGGCTACCGTCAGCATACAGCCCAACTTCAACTCTAACAAACTGACGCTGAGCGGAATGTTGTGGAAGCCTGAGCGGAGCAATATCTTTAAGGGCACCACGTTCTGAACCAGCCCCTAACGCCGGCAACGGCGTCAGCTGCGGCGCAGCACATAGAAGCACGACGAGGAAAGAAAGTTTCTGACATACGGCAGCATGCGCAGCGGCGAGGGCAGCACCAGCGGCCTGAGGCCAAACTTGGTTTCATAGTGAGGATTTATCATCCACAGCCGCATGTCGGCCACGGCATATCCCGCCCGCGCCGCAATACGGCTGAAAGCCTCTACCGTGCAGCGCGTCTGCCTTATTGACATCAGCTCGCCTATGGTGAAGTCGTCTTCGCCAAAGAGCCTGAGCACGTGCCCATAAACGGCACGAGGCAGGAGATGGACAAACGGCATGCGCGACAGCAACCGGCTGCGGGCTATCTGCTGATGGCCGCCGAAAGGCATCTGCCACGGCGGAAAGGCTACGAACACCGCACCATGCGGAGCCAGCATGCAGCTGAGCTTTGACAGCAGTGCGGCCTTGTCGGGCACATGCTCCACCACGTCGTGCATTATGATGAGATCGAAGCTGCGGCCACGGCAGTCGTAGCCTAGTATGTCGCAGCACACCAGCTCAGCCGCGGCACCTTCTTCCCTGAAGTAAGTCTGCGCCTGTCTGATTCTCAGTTCCGACATATCCACACCCGTAACACGGCACGCCCTGCGCGCAAACGGCAGCAGATTGCCGCCCTCGCCGCATCCCACCTCAAGCACTCTAACCCCACTCGTAGCTATAAAACGGCTGAGATATGGTATAAAATATTTTTCTGTCGTTGCCGCCTCTTCCATGAAGTAGCGGCGCCTGTCCAAATGTCTTGCCTGCATATTTTCTGTCTTTTTGTTCTAATCATAATGAGTGCTGCCGGCAGAAAATACTGCACGCATTTCCCGATTTTATAAAGACAAACGGCTATCCGGCCGAATCATAATAACAAGTTTGGATTTAAAAGCACTGCAAAAGACGGCCTTTCGCAATGCCAAAGGGCACCTTTCAGGCTCCAATATGCGGCAAACGACAATGCGAAAGGTATGCTTTTACATTAAAAGAGCACACCTGAATGTACCATTCTACATCGCCCACCGCATAACGGAAAAAGTTTTTAATAAAAACTCATCACTCGTCACAATGCCACATAAACTCATGAATATCAAGGTTTTATGGTGTGACGAGTTGAGATTTCAACTCGTCACATGGGACTTTTTGGGGTATTTTTTAGGAGTTAAAGCAGATTCTTTTTAGGAGTTATAGTAGTTAAAGGAGTTATCGCTCACTGGGGTGAGCCAGGAGTTAAAGTCATTAGCTTTGTTGGTGGTAAACGTAGGGACGTACCCCAGGTGCGTCCACAGCCCGATTACGTGTAAATTTTATAGTCTGTAACATCATTTTGATGAATAATGTGGATTCATCGCTGTCCCAAGGATTCGTTTAAGTTTTAATGTAACTATCAATATAACAGGTATTTATATTTAATTATATCATGTGGAGGATTTTTATGTAATGCGTGAGTTGGACACACCTGGGGTGTGTCCCTACAGGGCTGTATATGATGAAAACTTGGGTATTTAAATCAACAGACGGCAGTAATAAGTCTTATCAGAGTCAACTTTAATCAGGAAATTGCCTGTCTGAAGTCAACCGGAATCAGGACAACGACATATTCATATGGCTATATGTGACGGATGTGACGAGTTGAAAATTCAACTCGTCACACCATAATATATTGTTTGTCAGCGTGTTACGCAGGAATGTGATGAGTGACGAGTTTTTTTTAAAAAACTTTTTATTCAAAGCCGACAGCGCTTAGTAACTGATGCGGATACCGAAAGGCAGGGATATCTGCAAAGGCTTGCCGGTCCACTGGGTTTCGGCCTTGCTGCCGTTAGGGATATACCACGTTATACGCGGACTGAAGAACAGTTCGAGATGCGGCGCAATCTCATAAGCCATGCCGACGCCAGCACCCACAGACCACTGCAGTCCGGTGAAGCCAAGGCTAACAGACCTGCTGAACTCTGTCTTGCCGTCGATGTTGTAAAGCTTGTCTGACTTTGCGCTGAACGGGACGTCAATAGCCATGCCGGCAGTCAGATAGGCAGACATACGGCCGCGCCTCATAAACGTGTAAGTGGCATTTACGGGCATGCCTACATAAAATATGCGCTGACGCTCGCTGATGTTTGTCGTGTCAGAACTGCCTGTAAGCATGTTGGTGGTGTGCCGTGTAACGCGCAGTCCCATGTCAAGGCTCCACCTGTCAGACAGACGCCGGTTGAAGTTGAGCCCCAGCTGCAGCGGCTTTTCATAGTTCTTGTGCGTAACAATCTTGCCGCTGTTCATAAGCGCTATGCGCAGAAGAACGTCGCGCTCTATCGGGTCAAGACTCTCGCCGACATCATAAGTGAGATAATGTACGAGCTGCTCCCAGGTTTCAATCTCCACCCTCGTGCCCGAGCCTACAGCATGTTCTATAACCTCGATTATGCGCGGCATTATCACGTCCGATGCCCTTTCCATCATCGAACTGAATCCGAGCAGCCAGCCGTCATGGCTCTTTGTTGTGACATTAACACATGAAGTGTCGACAGGAGCCACATCTGCCATGACGGGCGACGGCTCAACGGCTACGGCCGATCCGCTGCCGGCAATGCGGCACAGGGCGTCAACACTTTCGGCAAGGGCATCAGCACGCAAGGTGTCGGCAGGACAAGCCAGACAAAGCCCTGCGCCAAGAGAGTCTTCGGCATGGAGACTCTGCACGACATTTCCGTCTGCCGACGGTGCGGCATGCATATCTGCCACGGGGCCTGCGCAGCTGCCACCGGCTGCATGACGGGTTGTGCCGACAGACGCCACGTCAACTCCGGTTGTCCGTCTGAACGGCTGCCGGAGCAATAACGTCACGACCGAAACGGCCACTGCAGCCAAAAGCAGAACGAGGCGGGCTCTGTAGGCCGTTATCATCTTCTGCAAACTGACACGTGCCCTGAGCAACTGTGATGACGACGTGCGCGGCCTGATGCCTAGCATACGGGCTATCTCGTCGTGCGACAGGCCTTCGAGCACCGACAGGCGGAACACGTTGCGGTAGCCCTCGGGCAGCATGTCGATCATGCGCATAAGCTCATCAAACGGAATGTCGCACCCGCCCTGCCCTTCTTCAGCCTCAACAGGCACGTCTGCCACAGCTCCGGCCACAGGCCGGTTCTTTCTGTCATTGAGATATTTCACGGCAAGATTGGCCATCACCCTGCTCATCCATGCCTCAAGGCGGGCAGGACTGCGCAGCGAGCCTATCGACGAGAATATTATGATAAAGCCGTCGTGGAGCAGGTCCCGGGCTGCGTCTTTGTCTTTAACGATATCTGCGCAAAGCCTGAATAACCTGCCGGAATAGGTCTGATACAGAAGCGCCAAGGCGCCTCTGTCACCATCCTTACATCTTCTGACAAGTTCTTCTGTTTCCATATCTTCGTGCCGGGCGCCGCAGATGCCCTTTATATATGATATAAAAAGGACGAAAATACTGCATGCCGCGGTTGCTTTTTTTCAGAAAAACACAAAATCACAAAGCGCCGCCCCCTGCCCGTGCCATGCACGCAGCCATGCTATGACATACAAAAAATGCGGAACGGCATTAATAACATTAAAGCCGCTCCGCACTAAAAAAATATCTTCAGGCGTGTTATTACAGCAGAGACTCAAACTTCTCCTGCAATTTTGCCTTTGTTGTTGCACCAACAAACTTGTCTACAACCTCACCGTTCTTGATGAACAGTATTGTAGGAATGTTGCGGATGCCAAACTCCATGGCGATGTCGTCGTTCTCCTCTACGTCGCATTTACCAACAACGATCTTGCCTTCGTACTCGTTAGCCAGCTCCTCAACGATAGGTGCGATGGCACGGCAAGGACCACACCATGTAGCCCAGAAATCAACTACTAAAGGCAGTGCGCCATTCTTCAGACTCTCAAAGTTCTCTGTTGTAATTTTTTCCATCTTTCTTTTGTAATTTATTATGTTAATAATTAGGTTTTGTCTTCTGCTGTTTTGCCAACAAACATTATGCCATATTTTCTCTGACAGAGCCTTTGCGGCCAATTGTCACACATCGTGGCGGGCAATCATATTTGTCAGTTTATTTTATAGTCGAGCGCCTCGCATCCTTTAATAAAGGATATCAGTTCCTTGCTGATGTCTATCTTCTCCTTGCGGCTGCGCAGCACAAAGGGCTTGCTGTTGCTCGTCTCGCGCACCTGGAAGAACAGCTGCGTGGTGCCCGGCGCGTCTTTTATTATCGTAACAAGGTCGGACACGGTGGTGTCGTCCAGCTTGTCAGCCTCGAGCGATATGGTTATCTTCTCTATCTGTGTGTCCTTTACGGTCTGCAGATACTGTATGTCGGTTATACGCATCTCCATCATGTCGCTGTTGCGGAAGCGCTGCACAAACTGTGCCTTGACCATGACCGTGCAGCCTTCGATAAGCATTCCGCGCCACTTGCCCCACTCCTCGCCGAACAGGGCAAGTTCGCCCGAGCCGTCGAAGTCTTCAATGGTGACAAAGCCGCACGGCTTGCCGGTCTTGGTGTATTTGCTTCTAACGGCCGTGACGATGCCTCCCAGCACCACCTCCTGCTTCTTTGACAGCTCGATGCGGTCGTTGAGCTCCTGACACTGGGTGTTGCAAAGGTTCTTGAGAATAAACTCAAACTCGTCGAGCGGATGTGCCGAGAGGTATATGCCCACAAGATCGCGCTCGCGGTTAAGCTTCTCTATGGCGCTCCACGACTCAGCCTGAGGTATGGCGGGAGTGGCTATCTCCACTTCTTCCATCGCTCCGAACAGAGACTGACGCGACTCGTTTTTCTCCTGCTGATACACCTGTCCGTAGCGCATAAGGGTTTCGAGGAACGTGCGGCCGTCAGGATTGCGCGCAAAGAAGCTCTCGCGCTTGATCTTGAAACCGTCGAACGCTCCGCTGAGCACAAGGCTCTCGAGCGCCTTGCTGTTAACAGCAGAGAGATTGACGCGCTGCACAAAGTCGAATATGTCTTTATACTGTCCGTTCTTCTCGCGCTCGTCGATGATGGCCTGAGCAGCGGCGTCGCCCATGCCCTTGATGGCTCCGAGACCGAAGCGCACCTCGCCTTTCTTGTTGGCGCTGAATTTCTGGCGGCTCTCGTTAACGTCAGGGCCCATGCAGGCTATGCCCATGGCCTGACATTCGTTCATCAGCTTGGTTATCTTCGTTATGTCGTTAAGGCATCGGCTCATGTTGCCTGCCATGAATTCTGCCGGATAGTGGGCCTTGAGATAGGCCGTCTGATAAGCCACCCACGAATAGCACGTGGCGTGACTCTTGTTGAAGGCGTAAGAAGCAAACTTCTCCCAGTCGGCCCATATCTTCTCGAGCACCTTCGGGTCGTGTCCGTTTTTCTTTCCGCCCTCGATAAACTTAGGCTTCATGGCGTCGACGATGTCCTTCTTCTTCTTACCCATGGCCTTACGAAGGGCGTCGCTCTCGCCTCGGGTAAAGTTGGCAAGCTGACGCGACAGAAGCATGACCTGCTCCTGATACACCGTGATGCCGTAAGTGTCCTTCAGATATTTCTCCATGCAGGGAATATCATACTTTATCTCCTCCTTGCCGTTCTTTCGGGCAATGAACGAGGGGATGTAGTCCATAGGTCCGGGGCGATAGAGGGCGTTCATGGCTATGAGGTCCTCAAATACGGTAGGCTTAAGCTCGCGCAGATATTTCTGCATGCCGGCCGACTCAAACTGGAATGTGCCCACGGTGCGGCCTTCCTGATAGAGCTTATAGGTAAGCTCGTCGTCGATAGGTATGTTGTCGAGGTCTACCTCTATGCCTTGCGTGAAGCGTATGTTCTCTACAGCCTCCTTTAATATGGACAATGTGCTGAGTCCGAGGAAGTCCATCTTTATCAGTCCGGTCTCCTCGATGACGTGTCCGTCGTATTGTGTGGCAAGGAGCTTGTGGCCCGGGTCCGACTTGTCTTCGGCCGTGCTGACGGGCACCCAGTCGCTGATGGCGTCGCGGCAGATGATGGTTCCGCAGGCGTGTATACCCGTTCCGCGCACGGTGCCCTCAAGCATCTTTGCATATTTTATCGTATTGCTGAGCTGCGGGTCGGGACTTGCCTCAGCCTCGCGCAGCTCGGGCACGCACTTAATGGCGTTGGGCAGGTTCATCTTCAGGCCGTCGGGCAGACGGTCGGGGATGGCCTTGCACAAGTGGTTAGACACGTCGAGCGGCAGCTTCTCCACGCGCGCCACGTCCTTAATGGAGTTCTTTGTGGCCATGGTGCCGTAGGTGATGATGTGCGCCACCTTGTCGTGTCCGTATTTGTCTTCCACCCATTCGAGCACCTTTCCGCGTCCGTCGTCATCGAAGTCGGTATCGATATCGGGCAACGATATACGGTCGGGGTTGAGGAAACGCTCAAACAGAAGGTCGTATTTAATAGGGTCTATCTTCGTAATACCCAGACAATAGGCCACAACCGAACCGGCAGCCGAGCCACGTCCCGGGCCAACCATCACTCCGAGTTCATCGCGCGCCGAGTTGATGAAGTCCTGCACGATAAGGAAGTAGCCGGGGAAACCCATCGTCTTCATGATGTGCAGCTCAAACTTCACTCGCTCTGCCACCTCCTCGGGCAGCGGGTCGCCATACAGGCGCTTTGCTCCGTCGTAGGCAAGCTTGGCCAGATAGTCGGCCTCAAACTTTATGCGGTACAGCTTTTCGTAGCCGCCGAGGCGCTTTATCTTCTGTTCGCCTTCTTCGGGCGGCAGCGGATTTTCGCCGTTCTCGTCGGTAGTGAACTCATCGTAGAGCTGTTTCTCTGAATATTTTCGGCGCACGTCCTCCTCCGTACCAAACTCTTCAGGTATGGGGAAGAACGGCATGATAGGTGCATGGTCAATGCTGTAGGTCTCAACCTTGTCGAGTATCTCGAGCGTGTTGCTAAGTGCCTCGGGCACATCGCTGAACACGGCGTTCATCTCCTCGCGCGTCTTAAACCACTCCTGCTTTGAATAGAGCATACGGTTAGGGTCGTCGAGGTCCTTGCCCGTAGACAGACAGAGCAGATGGTCGTGAGCCTCGGCGTTCTCTTCGTCAACGAAGTGGGCGTCGTTTGTGCATACGGTCTTTATGCCATACTCCTCCGCCAGCTCCATCAGAGCCTTGTTGGCGCGCACCTGCAGCGGATAAGTCTCGCGGTTGGCGCGCTGATGCGGATTGGTGACTCTGTGGCGCTGAAGCTCGAGATAATAGTCGTCGCCGAACACGCGGTGATACCACTCTATGGCCTCGCGTGCCCCCTCCATGTCGCCCTTGAGAATCTTTGCAGGCACCTCGCCGGCTATACATGCCGAACAGACGATGAGGTCTTCGTGATACTTCTCAAGATCGGCGCGGTCGGTACGCGGACGCATGTAATAGCCGTCTACCCACGCGCGCGAAACCAACTTAATAAGGTTCTTGTATCCGTTGTAGTTTTTTGCAAGCACAATGAGGTGGTATCCGCCCATGTCGCCCTTCTCTTTCTCCTTGTCGTCCTTTGTACGGCGCGCCACATACATCTCGCAGCCGAAGATGGGCTTGAAAGGCTCCTTGCCCTCGGCCTTCAGCTTGCCGTTGACTTTCTTGCAGTAGTTGTAAAACTCCTTTATGCCGAACATGTTGCCGTGGTCGGTTATGGCCATGCCCTTCATGCCGTCGGCCACAGCCTTGTCTACAAGTTTCTGCACGCTCGACTGTCCGTCAAGAATGGAGTAATAAGTATGTACGTGTAAATGGACGAAATCTTGCATAAACTACATTTGCGCTTTTAGAGCGTCAAAGTTATTCTGAAAAACTGAAACAGCCAAAATAATAATGTGAAAATTATCTTATGCAGATTGTTTTTTATATTTATACGACATGCACGCACACGCCCTGACAACCGCACGGACACACGCACGGCAGCAGCCATGAGCGTTGACGGAGATGTTACTTTGACAGGCAAACCGGCCATTATCATTGCATTGTGTCATCATGATTATGTCTGGATTTTCAGACGAAATAGAAACGCCGTGGCGTAAAAACATGCCTGAAAGACCGTAAAGCGGCAGACAATTCATCGAAAGGCATGCTCTTACACAGCGAAAGGGCACCTTTTATAAGTTGAAAAGCCTCGTCCGGCATTATGGTTTGTAGCCGTTTTTGCCCGAATTTCATGGCATTTCAGCCGTTTTAAGGCTAAATTTTATGCACACAAACCGCCATAGCCATGCAACACTCTGACATCAACACATTTATGTTTGCACACGATTTCAGCCCATATTTCCGTCCGAATTATTTTTATTTTCAAATACTTCAGAATGAGAGCGTCAGGCAAAATCAGAATGTAAGGCGACATGGCTAATATCGCGACAATGTGAATCCGCACAGCATCACATTTCACACCGGCGACACCTGACATCAAACATAAAATGCATGACACACGAAAGCTGAAACAAGGACATGCCCCGGCCGCTTCAGCCGGACACCCGAAGAAGGAGCAAACGAGAACGAAAACCGCAACAGGACAGCGGAGCAAACAATAAAAATCGAACTATCAGCCGATTAAGCCGCAGCTGCCGGACAATGTGTATTTATTAAAGAATAATGCAAAAAATTTGCCAATTACACAAAAAAGGCGTACCTTTGCAAATAATTTTCCACTTCAAACTTTACTATGGGAAAAAGAATAAAGAAACTTAAGAATGTAAGACTTCATCGAGAGGGCACTGACACGCTGGTCTACGGACTGACTGCGTTTGTGGCCATAGCCTTGATTCTGTGGTTCTATGTCGACAACAAAATTCCGTTCTGGAGCTTTGTCGTCGTCTTCGGCGTAATCTATTCCATAGTGGTAAACTTCTTCAGATGCCCCAAGCGCTACTTCGACGGCGAGACCGAGAAGGTGGTAGTGGCTCCGGCAGACGGAAAAGTGGTGGTTATCGAGGAGGTTTTTGAAGATGAGTACTTTCACGACAAACGTCTCATGATAAGCATCTTTATGAGCTTGTTCAACGTTCACGCCAACTGGTTCCCGGTTGACGGCAAAGTGAAATTCGTTCATCATCAGAACGGCAACTACCACAAGGCATGGCTGCCAAAGGCCAGCGAGGAGAACGAGCACGCCGACGTGATGCTCGAGACTCCCGAAGGCACCGAAGTGCTGTGCCGCCAGATAGCAGGTGCGGTGGCACGACGCATCGTAACCTACGCCAAGCCTGAAGAAGACTGCTACATCGACGAGCATCTCGGATTTATCAAGTTCGGTTCGCGCGTTGACGTGTATCTGCCACTCGGAACTGAGGTTTGCGTGAAGATGGGACAGGCTACAACAGGCAACCGCACGATTATTGCACGGCTTAAATAAACATAACAGCCGCCCTTTCTGCGAATGAAAGTACACGGCCGATAACTACGCTACGTTATGGCAAACATCATAGTAAGAAATATTCCGAACACTATCACGTGCTGCAACCTTATCTCGGGCTGCATAGCCACGGCTTACGCCTTCGGCGGACAGCCCAAGATGGCGCTGACGTTCATCATTCTGGGTGCCGTGTTCGACTTCTTCGACGGCATGAGCGCACGCCTGCTAAAGGTGTCGTCGCCAATCGGAAAGGAGCTCGACTCGCTTGCCGACGACATCACGTTCGGCATGGCGCCGGCCACGATGGTGTTCTATCAGCTCGGCGTGATGGACTATCCGTCGTTTCTCGAGCCGCTGCGTCCGGTGCTTCCCTTCGTGGCTTTCGTCATGGCTGCGTTCTCGGCGCTGCGCCTTGCCAAGTTTAATCTTGACGAGCGTCAGACCACATCGTTCATAGGCATGCCCACGCCGGCCAACGCTCTGTTCTGGGGCTCGCTCATCGTGGGAGCTGCCGACGTGCTCGAGTCGTCGCCGTGGATGGTGCCGGCCGTAATATTGCTTATTTTCCTTTGCAGCTATGTGCTGGTGAGCGAGATACCGATGTTTGCCCTTAAGTTTAAGCAATGGGGATGGAAAGGCAACGAGGTTAAATACATTTTCCTTATAACCTGCGTGCCGCTGCTCATCATCTTCGGCATCTCGGCCTTCGCCATAATAATCGCATGGTATGTAATATTATCGGTTTATCTTAATTCAAAGAACAAATAATGATTGCTGCTTTATTAAACTTCTTATTCATAATACTGCTCGGAATATTCATCGTCGTAGGCGTGGTTGCCTACAAGATATACCGCACTTTCCACAGTGTGAAGAAACAGTTTAAGGGCTTCAGAGGCCAGGACAACGGCAACGGACAGGACCGGCAGCAGTACCGACAGACATCAGGCGACGACGAAATAATTATCGACCGGCGCACGCCCGACGAGATGAACCGCAAGATATTCTCGAAAAACGAAGGAGAATATGTCGACTATGAAGAGGAGAAATAGCTCCTGCGGCCGTCCCGGCAATAATAAAACTACATGAATCTACTAACTTAAACCAATAAAAATAAATGAGAAAAATCTTCTTTTTGGTGTGCGCATGCCTGCTTACACTTGGTGCAAGCGCCACCGGCACAGACAAATACAGCTGTCTGTATGAGAATCTGCCCTTCAAGATGGAACAGGTTACAGCCCCCGTGTTTCCCGACAACGAGGTTAACCTGAAAGACTTCGGAGCTAAAGGCGACGGATCTTCGCTCTGTACCGATGCTTTTGCCAAGGCCATTGAGGCACTTGAGAAAAAGGGCGGCGGCAAGCTCGTTGTGCCGCAGGGTGTGTGGTTCACCGGTCCTATAACTCTCAAGAGCAACATCAACCTTCACCTCAACAAGGGTGCAGTGATATTGTTCTCGCCCGACATCGACCTCTATCCGCTTATAGATGCGTCGTTCGAAGGACTTGACACACGCCGCTGCCAGTCGCCCATATCGGGCCACAACCTTGTAAACGTGGCGATAACCGGAGCCGGAGTGATAGACGGCAACGGCGAATACTGGCGCCCGGTGAAACGCGAGAAGGTTACCGACAAGCAATGGAAAGAGTTTACTTCACGCGGCGGAGCATTCAAGAATCCTAAGTTCTGGTTCCCTTCTGAAGGTGCGCTTAAAGGCGACTCAATGAGCAACATGAACGTGCCCAAGGGTAATCTGAGCGACGCTGAATGGCATAGCATCAGGCACTTCCTGCGCCCCGTAATGGTAAACCTCGTAAGTTGCAAGAACGTATGGCTCAACGGCGTAATCTTCCAGAACTCTCCTTCATGGAACATCCATCCGCTGATGTGCGAGAATGTGCTGATAGAGGATGTGCAGGTAAGAAACCCGGCCTTCGCACAGAACGGCGACGGACTCGACCTTGAGTCATGCAAGAATGCGCTGGTTGTGAACTCTACATTCGACGTTGGCGACGACGGCATCTGCATCAAGAGCGGCAAGGATGCTGACGGACGCAAGCGCGGAATACCTTGCGAGAACGTACTGATTAACGGCTGTACCGTGTTCAAGGGCCATGGCGGCTTTGTTGTAGGCAGCGAGATGAGCGGCGGCGTGAAGAACATTTATGTTTCCGATTGCCAGTTCCTCGGCACTGACGTGGGTCTGCGCTTCAAGAGCACACGCGGACGCGGCGGCGTGGTTGAGAACATCTACATCAACAACATCTCAATGTTCGACATTCAGACCGACGCAATAACCTTCGACCTCTACTACGGAGGCAAGTCGGCTGTAGAGGCTCTTGCCGACGGCGACGAGGCAAAGCTGCAGAACGTGAAGAAGATAAAGGTGGACGAGACAACACCTTGCTTCCGCGACATCAACATCAACCATGTAATATGCCGCACAGCACGCCGTGCAGCCTACTTCAACGGACTGCCCGAGATGCCGGTGAAGAACATAACGATAACCGACCTCGAGGTAAACAACGCCAAAGAGGGTATCGTAATCAACAACACTGACGGCGTTAAGCTGCAGGACATCAACGTCAAGTCGAAGGGAAAGACCTTCAGCGCACGTAACTCTGCAAACGTAACAGTGAACGGAAAAGAATATAAGAAGATTGACAACAAGGGCATTACTCTCGACATGTAAGCCATTTAAGACATAAAAAAGAAGAAGCCGTTGCCTCAAGCACAAACATTCATGCGCAAAGAGGCAACGGCTTCTTTTTTATATTAATGAAGATACATCCTCAATTTCAACGGATGTGCCTGCCTACGCATCGTGCTGCCTGCCGTTCAAGCATAAAAAAGATGCAGATAAGGCAGCAACGTAAGCGGCTTGAGCATTTATAATGCTATCAGTTGTGAACCAGCGTACCTATCTCTTCGCCGTCCATAACCTTCTTCAGGTTGCCAACAACGTCCATGTTGAACACATAGATAGGCAGGTTGTTCTCCTTGCACATTGTTGTGGCAGTAAGGTCCATCACCTTCAGTCCGCGTGTATAAATCTCGTCGTAAGTGATGTCCTTAAACTTCACTGCAGTAGGATCCTTCTCCGGGTCGGCTGTGTAGATGCCGTCAACACGTGTACCCTTGAGCATAACGTCAGCCTCAATCTCAATGCCGCGGAGCGACGAGCCTGTGTCTGTTGTAAAGTAAGGAGAACCTGTTCCGGCTGAGAAGATGCACACATATCCTGCCTCCATAGCCTCGATGGCCTTCCACTTGCTGTAGAACTCGCCTATCGGTTCCATGCGTATAGCCGTCATCACCTTTGTCTTAACGCCTACAGCACCGAGAGCTGAGCTTAATGCGAGCGAGTTGATAACTGTTGCGCACATACCCATCTGGTCGCCCTTAACGCGGTCGAAGCCCTTGCCGGCACCACTGAGTCCGCGGAAGATGTTGCCGCCTCCGATAACGATACCAATCTGCACACCCATCTCGTGCACTTCCTTTATCTGGCGCGCATAGTCGCCGAGACGCTCCGGGTCGATGCCGAAGTTCTGTTTTCCCATCAGGCTTTCGCCACTAAGTTTCAATAAAATTCTTTTGTACTTTGCCATAATTATTTAGTCATTAATTATTTATCGTTTAGGAGTTAAAGGAGTTAGAAGGAGTTAAAGGAGTTAAAGTCATATGCTTTGTTGCTGTATGTGCTTTGTGACAATATCTTTATTCTGTGCAGTCAGCAATATTTGTATAATTAAAAATTGATGCTGCATTAAAAATAATATTTTCTATTCTACCAGTAATGTTTTTGTCAACAATGCATATGACTTTAACTCCTTTAACTACTTCTAACTACTTTAACTACTTCATTATAAAACATACTTCACCTCCTTAAACGCATATCTGCTCAGGCTGCCGTCGTCGCGCCGAAGAACAAGATGACCGTCAGGCTCGATACATTCAAGCTCCGCCATGAAGTCGCCGCCGGCATCCTTATAGGCATGACGGCCGCTGCGGCGATAGAGAGCGGCAGAATAAAGCGACGCCACCTCGTCATAACGGCCCTCATTGACCATGCCGAGATAAACCTCGAAACGGCGGAGCAGCACACCGAGCACCTCATCGGCGTCAATGTCGCGGCCTAAAATCTGAGACAACGACACGGGATTGGGCGCATCGCTTACAAACTCACGCTGATTGAGATTGATGCCTGTGCCGAGAATACAGCTGCCTACGTGGCTTCCGCTGATAGTACATTCAGAGAGAGTGCCGCTGATTTTCTTGTCGCGCCAGTAAATGTCGTTCGGCCATTTTATCGTGATGTCGTCGACATATCCGGCAAGAGCGTCACGTATGGCCAACGACTCGGCCTCGAGCATGACATACTGGCGCATAACCGGCAACGCCACGGGATAGACCTTTATGCTGAACGTAAGGTTCTTGCCGCGCTCACTCTCCCACTTGTTTTCGCCCTGACCGCGCCCTGCCGACTGAAAGGCGGCAACGCCCACGGTCATAAGCCGGCCTTCTTCACCGGAGTATTCGCGCATAAGAACATTTGTCGAGCTGGTTTCGTCAACCTTTATTATCTTTATATCTTCCATTTTTCAATAAGACAGGGGTAAGAAAGCATCCTCAATATGGTTAATCTCGCACGGCCCGCCTGGCACGCCCGTAACCGACACGATGTCGAAGCGCACGGGCATCTCAATGTTGTTGGCCCTGACAAACTTTGCCGCAGCCAGACTTAGGTTGCGTATCTTTCGGGCGTCGACAGCCTGTTCGGGCGCCATAAAGTCGGCATTGCGCCTGGTCTTCACCTCAACAACCACCAGACAGTCAGCGTCGATTGCCACAATGTCGATGTCACGGTGGCCGTCGCGCCAGTCGCGCCATATTATCCTAAAGCCGTGCTGCTCAAGATATTCGGCTGCCTTCTGCTCGCCCCAACGGCCTATATTGTTATGCTCTGCCATGAGTTTTTCATGTTGTTTTGAAATGTTGAGCCGCCGTGCAGCAACGTCTTCAGCAACTGCAATGCCGCGGCTGTAATGCAAAAATACAACTTTTCTGCTATACACCAAAGGCTGTTATTGCGAAATGTTGTATTTTTGCACAAAAACAAAGATATGACAAACAACGGCTTTAACAACCACGAAGACAACAAGCAGGAGACACAACAGAAGAAGGACGAACAGTTTATGCGCAAGGCTCTGGCGGAAGCCGAGGCGGCAGGAGAGGCCGGCGAAATACCTATAGGAGCCGTCATCGTGTGTAACGACCGCATAGTTTCGCGTGCCCACAACCTTACCGAAACGCTGTGCGACGTAACTGCACACGCCGAAATGCAGGCCATAACGGCTGCCGAGAACTTCATGGGCGGCAAGTATCTCACCGACTGCACGCTTTACGTAACCGTTGAGCCGTGCCCCATGTGCGCCGGAGCCATCGGCTGGGCACAGATAAAGCGAGTGGTTTACGGTGCAAGCGACGACAAGCGCGGATTTCACATCTACGCTCCAAAGGCTCTTCACCCTAAAGCCGAAGTTACTGCAGGCGTGCTTGAGGAGGAATGCAGAACCCTCATGCAGGAGTTTTTCAAGGGAAAGAGATAAACGTCAGTTCAGTCCGTCATCATCAGGCCATATCAAGTCTCATCCATCCTTGCCATAAATAAGATAAAAACATCTCATACAATAAACGTAAAGAATGTGCCGGCATAAGTTTGCCGGCACATTCTCTGTGTTTATATCAAGACTGTAAGGTTGCTGTTTATTATAAGCCTTGTATGGCTTAAACCCGGCGGAATCACAACGTAGGCGTCTGCCTGTGCATGCCGTCAGAAGTAGGCAGACTGGTCTTCTTTATCTTAGCGCCAAGACTGAAATTCCATGTTGCCGTAAGCATAAGGCGCGTTCTCGAGTGCAGCGTCAGGCGCGTAACCTCCCATCCGTCACCGTACATTTTCATCTTATTCTTGTTGTAGAACACGTTGCCCCATACAAAGTTAAGCGACAGCTTGTCTTTCAGCAGCGAAGCATAGGCACCGAAGTCTATCGTATATGTCGCGTTGTTCTCATAGCTCAGCGTTTCGGTCTTGCTCGTAGCACTCATTGCCATGGTAAGGCCTATTCCCTTGTACAGAGTGAAATCATTGTCTGTACTGAACGAGATGTTGGCGTTGCACACCTTCCGTCCCGGCATCTTCTCCTGCATATACACTGCCCCGAGAGTGTTGCGGCTGTACCAGAAGCCGAAAAGACGGCCCGAATATGTAAGCCTTAGCTTGTGATACATCCTGTCGCCAGCATTCTCAGGGCGCGTAAAATATACGCCCGGGCGGCTTCCGTCAGGCTGCATCAGCACCTTAACCAAGTCGTTGCCGAAATTCATAAGATAATCTGCCGACCACGACCTGTTCAGCGAGAAATATACCTGCAGCTGGTTGTACGTCTGCATCTTCAGCGACGGATTACCCACGCTGTAAAGTTTGCTGTTCTGCCATATCACCTCCGGCGAACGGTAATTATAGTTGGGATAAGAGTAATAGCGGAAATAGCCTATATTGAGGAAGCGCCTTTTCTCCCGATTTATATCCCACTGCAGGACAAAAGTCGGGAACAGGCCTCTCTCTATATTTATGACATTGTTTTCAGGAGCAAGATAGTCTTTATATATCTGCTCGCCCCATATATAGTTCAGCGCAGCCCTCATGAACAGCTTGCCTATAGTGATGCCATAGCTTGCCCACGCAGCGCAGTCATGTCCCTTATTGACAAAGTGCATGTCTGAAACATAGCCCAGAGTCTCTGTGCCCCTGTTCTGATGCCGGTCTATAAGATAATAATAATTAAATCCGGCCGAAAGCGTCGACCTCTTTGTCAGACCGACCGAAACATAAGGCTCAACCGAAACGCCGTCGAGGTTATACTTGCTGTGTGCCTTGTCAGACGTGATGTCTACCACATAGCGGTTGTCTGTATTTTCGAAACTCTTGTTATATTCGGTCTTCAGCATGAAATAGCTTCGCCCGTCGGCCGACAGACCTTTCTGAAACTGCAGTCCGGCGTTATAGTCTCTATGATTGTTGTCGGTGTTCATCTTCGTTTCCGAATCGCTGCCGATGCTGGTCTGACGGCTGTCGCCGCTGCCGACGCCCACTCCGCCATAAACGTCGATGCGGTCGAACTTGTTGAACGAGTATCTGAACGAAAGATTCTCATCAAACGACCTGCCGTAGTTGACGCCCTTTATATGTGTTTCGTCCTTCACGCCTTCATATATGCTTGTCTCTGAATATTCCGGCCTGTAACGCTCATAAGGGCGCGAGTTAAAGAAGTTTCCGATGCTTATCTTTCCTTTAGAGTAAAGAAGATTAAATCCCGGAGAAAACCTTACCGGCGAATAATAGTCGGCCTCGCCATACAGCGACACCGAACCGAGCAGTCCGCCTTCGCTGCGCAGATACACCTTCACTACGCCTCCCGTGGCATTCACTCCGTAAGACGCGTCGGCATGAGGTATTATCTCTATGCGGTCGATCATTGACGGAGGGATAGACTTGAGCTGCTCGAAGCTCACTTTACGGTCGTCTACATATATAAGGGTGTTTTCTCTGCCACGCACACTTATGCTGTTGTTTGTAACGTCCAGGTCGCGCAGATAGCGCATAAAGTTGATCAGGGTCTTGCCCTTGGCCATAGGATTGCCTTTCACCTTGACGACAACGTCGCCCGTAGGTTTCACTTTCGAGTAGTCGGCCATAACCGTCACTCCGTCAAGCATGTTCTTGTCTTCGCTTAACGTTATCGTGCCCATGTCGGTGTCTGCACCTACATTTACGCGTGCGGCATAATCCTCATAGCCTACACATGTAACAGCCACACGATAGATGCCGGCAGCCACGCTGCCTATGCTGAACGCTCCGGCCTCGTCGGCCACTCCACGATACACCGACGCGCTGTCGGTGTCATTATATACTTTCACTGTGGCATATCCAATGCCCGATTTGCCGTCTTTCTCGCATATACGGCCTTTCAATTTAAATCCGCTGTCCTGTGCATAAATGCAGCCGAAAGCCTGCATGGAAACAAGCACTGCCAACAGCAGCTTACTGATAAAAATATTGCCTTTCATGGTCGATAAGTTTTAACTGATAAACTTTTATACATCGACGCCATAATTACTGTTTCGCATTACTCAAAAACACTTTCTTATCCCATATTGCTATCTTTTTAAGTTTTTGTATTCCACAGCACCTGCATCAGGCAACAAAGCCAATGCTGCTTAATGTGGTGCTTTCTGCACAGAGGCTTATGGTTATCACCTCTACAAAACGATGAACATCACTGGTAGGCTGATCCGGTGTTGGCCACATTTTGTCATATATGCCGGTTTTTCATTTTATTACATTTAAGCCAAGTAGCTTTTTACAAAGATAAGCATTTTTTTCTAAAACTGCCAACGATAAACTTTAATTTTTGACACAGAAGCCTGTTTTTTGATAACGAATATAAAACACGCGCAAAAGTATAAACAACGGCATTATCTGCGACATCATGACGAGGTGCACAAACATAATATAAATAAAAATCAGAATCCGTGGAGGTCAAAAAGGCTTTGACTTTAAAAACGGCAAAAATCTGAAAGAAAAACGGGCCGTTTTACTTAACATCCTGCACAATTTCCAATTAATTCAACACGGATGTTAAGCAAAACGATGCATATATGTTTCAAATCATTAACCTATCGTTTACGACCCGTAAATGGGCCACTTTTGATGCAAAAGTGGCCGAGTTTTTTATCGCAAACGAATGACTTATAACAGCTAAAACGCCGTTCGCCCCGTTTCATGCCTTACCGTGCCGAAATAAAGCCATGCACGGAGCGGCATGAAACGGGTATGCGGAGCTGCTAATTCAGCACATAGCTTCAACCAAAATCTGCCATTAGACCGCACATAACTTTATCAAATTTGTGCATCATGCTTTCAGCCTGTCTTCTTTTTTCTATTGGCGTCTTTTTGTAAGATCTTTCTTGACATAGCCCGCTATGCCTGCGAAAAATCTTACAAAAATCCACTCAATATAAAGCAAAAATCCAGACCGAATGCTAACAACCAGATTTGTGATTACCCAAAACGTATGGCACAAAAAATTGGCGGGCAATACCCGTGCCGGATACTGCCCGCCAACAATGCTGACGCAGAAGTCAGAAAAATGTGTCTCTGAATTATTCTGCCAATATTTATCTAACCTGCACCACGAGATACTTGCTTGTGCTCCAGAATATCTGCGGATTTGTTATGCGCAGCACATACTGGTCTTTAGAGTCGCGCTCAAGCTTGTAGCTGCTTGACGGGTGCATCGTAAGGAGTTTTGCCGATTTAGAATACAGCTTCAGCTCCTTGAAGTTTCTGATGTCTATCTTTGTGAAGTAGCTCTTGTTGAAGTTGCCCTGCAGCACCTTGCCGTTAACCAGGATCTGCTGTTCCTTCAGCTCCTTCTTTGTTCCGAACACATACCATGCCGTGTTGAGCTGCTTGTCCTGATTGCTTATTGTCTGCGACTTCTGCTCGCTCTCACCCTTCAGGTTGCTTACATCCTTGTTGAGCGAGTTGATTGTCATGTCGAGCTCCTCGATATGTATGTCCTTTGCCTCGAGCTGTGCGCGGAGATCTTTCAGCTGGTGGTCTTTGTCCTCAAGCTGCTTAACCAGATTCTCTATTGTGCGCTTCATTTCCTCACCCTTCACAGAGCTCTCGCTGACCTGCTTGCGCAGCTTCTCTATCAGCTCGCGGTTCTGTGCCAGGCGCTGCTGTATGAACTGGATGTTCTCGCGTATGCGCTGCTTCTTGTCGGCACCCTCGCCGTCCTTGGCCACGCTCACCCTGTTTTCAGCCTCGTTAATCAGACGGAAGCCCTCATCAATATCGTTCAGGATTCCCATCATGTCGTTTATCTCATTGTCCTTCTGCTCTATGATCTTCTGTAAAGAGTCTGTTTGGCTTACCTGAGGCAGATTAGAACCTGTTTTCTCGTTGTTACATGCGACCAAAGCCATAAAACATGCCGCGAAAAATAATACCTTTTTCATAATGCTATTAATTATTAGGTTTCCTTTCTTTAACGTTCTTGCCGGCCACCACGATGACAAATTCGCCGCGCGGCTCGGTTTCCTTGAAATGGGCTATAAGCTCAGCCAGTGTGCCGCGCACGCTCTCTTCGTGTATCTTGGATATCTCGCGGCAGGCGCTTGCCCTGCGGTCTTCGCCAAAATATTCGGCAAACTGCTCGAGAGTCTTCAGTACTCTGTAGGGCGACTCATAGAATATCATCGTACGTGTCTCTTCGCGCAGACTGTCAAGCCTGGTTGCGCGCCCCTTCTTCTGAGGCAGGAAGCCTTCGAAACAGAATCTGTCGCAAGGCAGTCCCGATGACACCAGAGCCGGCACAAAAGCCGTGGCGCCGGGAAGACACTGCACCGTTACACCTGCACTGACAGCCTCTCTCACCAAGAAGAATCCCGGATCGCTTATGCCGGGAGTGCCGGCATCGCTTATCAGAGCCACCGTGGCTCCGGCCTTAAGCCGCTCCACTATCGACGCCGACGTGCCGTGCTCATTAAACTTGTGGTGGGCATAGAGCTGGTTCTTTATCTCAAAATGCTTGAGCAGTATGCCCGACGTGCGGGTGTCCTCAGCCAAAACCAGGTCGGCCTCCTTCAAGATGCGTATGGCCCTGAGCGTCATATCTTCCATATTTCCCACCGGTGTGGGTACTATATATAACAAGCCCATAATTCGCCACAAATATAAGTTAAATAATTCACGAGTGCAAAAAAACGCTATATTTCTTTGCAATTTTTAAAACGTCTTTGTAATTTTGCGCCATAATGAACAACAATCTGGCAGGCGAGGCACACCGCCCTGGAAGAATAGAAGTTGTGTGCGGATCGATGTTCTCGGGCAAGACCGAAGAACTTATAAGAAGGCTTAAACGCGCCGAGTTTGCAAAGCAGAGAGTGGAGATTTTCAAGCCCGCCCTCGACACGCGATATTCTGAGATTGAGGTGGTCAGCCACGACCGCAACTCCATAATGAGCACGCCGGTCGACTCGTCTTCGTCGATATTGCTGCTGTCGTCAGACATCGACGTGGTGGGCATCGACGAGGCTCAGTTTTTCGACGACGGACTCGTGGCCGTATGCAACGAACTTGCCAACAAGGGCATACGCGTCATCGTGGCCGGACTCGACATGGACTTCAAGGGCGTGCCCTTCGGCCCCATACCCGCCCTGTGCGCCATTGCCGACGAGGTGACTAAGGTGCATGCCATCTGCGTAAGATGCGGCGCGCTGGCCTACGTCAGCCACCGTCTCGTGAACAACGAGAAGCGCGTGATGCTCGGCGAGCAGGCCGAATATGAGCCGCTCTGCCGCGAATGTTACCGCAAGGCGCTTGAGGAAGACAAAAACAAGGACAAAACACATTGACACGATAAAATATGCTTGAAGAGAAAATCACTTTCGACAAATTCATACGCTGGATGCTCATAGCCCTGCTTGTCGGCGCCGTGCTGTTCATAACCAACTATCTGAGCAACGTGCTGCTGCCGTTCTTCGTGGCATGGCTGCTGGCCTATCTGCTCTATCCCATCGTAAAGTTTGTCCAGTACAAGATGCACGTGCCCACAAGGGCGCTGTCCATCATCGTCGCGCTGATTTTCGTCATTGCCGTCATAGGGGGGATATTCTATCTCATAGTTCCGCCGATGATAGAACAGTTCGACAAGCTGGGCGATGTGCTCTCACGCTATCTGCACAAGACGACGCACATAAACAACTTTCCCAGCACCATAAGGCAATGGATTGAGGACAACCGCCACGAGATACACCAGTTCTTCAAGCAGAAAGACGTAACAGAGGCCATCAGGAGCGCCATGCCAAAGCTATTCAGCGTGCTCGGACAGACGGCCAACATCATCATAAGCGTGGTGGCATCGCTCATAACGCTCATGTACATGTTCTTCATCCTGCTCGACTATGAGGCACTCACCACCAAATGGATAAAGATATTCCCGCAGAAGGTGCGCCCGTTCTGGCAGGAGCTGATGGGCGACGTGGAGCGCGAGCTCAACAACTACATACGCGGCCAGTCGCTCGTGTCGCTCTGCATGGGCATCATGTTCTGCATAGGCTTCACCATAATAGACTTTCCCATGGCCATAGGCCTCGGCATAATGATAGGCATAATGAACCTTGTGCCCTATCTGCACACCTTCGCGCTCATCCCTACGGTGTTCCTTGCCCTGCTCAAGGCTGCCGACACAGGCCAGAACTTCTGGATAATACTGGCAGGAGCCGTGGCCGTGTTCTGCATAGTGCAGATAATAAGCGACATGGTGGTAACGCCAAAAATAATGGGCAAGGCCATGGGCCTCAACCCTGCCATACTGCTGCTGTCGCTCTCCGTATGGGGCACCCTGCTGGGCTTCATCGGCCTCATCATCGCCCTGCCCCTCACCACCATCCTCATAGCCTATTATCAGCGATACATCACCAAAGAAGGCCATGAAAAGGTGCAAAACGAAGAAAAACTAAAAAAAGTTGAAAAATAATTTGGTAATTTAAGAAAAAAGCCGTACTTTTGCACTCGCTTTACAAAACGAATGGATAAGATGATCCGTTAGCTCAGCTGGTAGAGCACAACACTTTTAATGTTGGGGTCTTGGGTTCGAGCCCCAAACGGATCACAGAGGAGTACCAAACGGTACTCCTTTTTTATTGCATATACTCCACCGTCTAATCGTGCAGAAAAACCTACGATGCAGCTAAGCCAAAACAACAGAAAAGCAACTGACTTTTTCACACAGCGCGCCGGTATACCTTCAAGGCACGTCTCAAAAAAATCATTAAGCATAATGCCGTTCAACCGGCAACTTTATCAGCATGAGCAGCTCTGACGCAGCATGGATATGCACAATGACATAACCTCAGCACGCATGGCCGGCACAGGCTCCCTTATGCTGTATGCCCACACGGAGCATTCCTGCGCCTTCTGACGGCCTTTCCGTCAGGCAACGGCATATCAGTCACATAAGCCTTATGCAGGCCCTTAAAAGCGAATCTGCCATCAGCCCGCAGATAGCGTTATCTGTTTTGGGCGTCCATGCTTTCAGCCCGTCGTCTTGTTTCCATTGCCGTTTGCTCATGTTCTCGGCATGCCTCATCAGAATCATGGCGGACAGATGAAACTCCCGAAAACAAAAAATCCCATTCACTGCCAAAAAGACAGCAAATGGGATTGAACACAAAACTTTCAATTAGAAAACGAGGATGTGTACGAAGAGGGGCTATAGAAACAGACAAACTCATACCAGACTTGACACCGTATGCCCGAAAACACATTCAGGCAGCAGAGCAAATCCGACTGCAATAAAATGAGCTAACCAGCCCTGACTCCTTGCCACACCCTCGCGCCACTGCGTTGCTGACGCAGGTACGCATCGCAACAAGTCAGACAGATATATTTACTTTGTCTTGGTGATTACGGCACGGCTCATGCGCGGGTCGTCATAGAACATATTGTCCACACCGCCCTTATAGTCAATCTGGAGCTGTGACTTGTCAACACCAAACTCTTTTACCAGACAGTTATATACAGCCTCAGCACGCTTCTTGCTCAGACGCTCGTTGCCGGCCTTTGTTCCGGTTCCGGCATCAGCATATCCGGTGATGGTGTAAACCGTTGAAGGATCACCCTGCTTGATTACCTCTGCAAGCATGCCGAGGTTTACACGAGCCTGATTAGACAAGGTGCTCTTGCCTATCGGGAACACGATGAGGTTGGCAGATGTTATCTGCTTAACTATGGTCTCAGCCTTCTCCTTGTCGTTCTGGTTGAGAGCTTCCTGCAGACGTGCGTTCTCCTCGCTCATGCGGTTGAGCTGTTCGCGCATGGCGTTGATTTCGTCGTTGTTATACACAGTGCGTGTAACGACCTTGCTGCGCTCCCAGCCGCGCGGTTTAAACTTATAGGTAAGACCAACTGCAACGGTGAACATACCTTCGCCGCCGCGGCCTCCGCCCTCGCCGTCGAACTCATCGTTAACCAGCGTTCCGCGCAGGTCAAGGTTGAGGTCCAGAGCTGAACACAGACGGAAGGTGTTAAGAAGACCGAAGTGTGCTGATATGTCTGTGGCTGACGGCTCTTCTGACACGTGCATCACGCCGAGACCTCCGTAAGCGCTGAGGTTATACAGGCGCTTCTCATTGTAGCCACATATCATGTTAGAGAGATTGAACAGCACATCAGCATGGAAGTTGAAGTAATTAAACTTCTGCTTCTCCAGCCAATAGCCGTTGCCTCCCTTTCCGGGCACATCCTCACCAGTGCTGTGAGCCAAAGAGCCCTTCTGTGTGGCACCCTTAACCGAAAGGCCGCTATACATAAGCCTTACGCCTATGCTCGGCGAGAACCACTTGCCAACGGCTACATCGAGAGCCGGCGAAATTCTGTCGCCAAACGAAGCCTGACGGTCATGGTCGCCAAAGTAGACCTGGCCACCAGCGCCAACACTGACAAACCAGTTGCTCCAGAAGCCGTTTGTCTCCACTTTATATTTACTTGAGCTGTATTCCACATATTCTGTGGAACTGGTCTTTTGTTCAGCCTGGGCAAAGGCTGAACCTGCAGCCAATACTACAATGGCTGCCGCGATTGTTCTTTTAATCATATTATGAATTTTTATTCGTTAGATATTTTCATTAGTCTGCGTCTGTCACGAAACTTCCACTTATTATCTGCGCGTTCATCCAGTTCAGACGGTCTGTATATGCCTTCTTCATCGACTGTATTGCCTGGTCGAAGGTCATATCCTCATCGCCGTTGAACGCAGCGCCACACTCGTTTTTCAGAGTGCGTGTGGTAGGCCACATTGCCGAGTTGAACTTATCTGAAAGACGATTCTGAAGTGCCAGCCGGTCTATCTCTGCCACTACAGCCTGCAGGGCTGCATAAACAGCCGTCCAGCGCGTCTGTAAGCTACTTCTGAACGTCGGGTCTTTAAACAGAAGCGGATACCACATATAGGGCTTGTCGTTGACATAATCAGGATTTCCCCATGGCCACTGTTTTTCGGCCAGCGCCGAAGCCCCATACAGCCACTCGTCCGTGTTACGGCAGTCGTAAGTTCCGCCGTAGGCACGCACCTGATCCGGAATGATAAACGTCTGCCAGTCGAAGTCCCACACCGGGCCCGCTGTCAGTTTATCCTCGCCGTCGATGTACATATATACGCTCTTAGGATGCTTGTATTCATCGTTGAACGTAAGTTCCTGCACAAAAAAATAGTCAATGACGGAGTTGATGTCCAGCTGCTTGTAGGCTTCAGAGTAGTTGCCGTTTTCCAGATTCTGCTCAATTGCCCCAATCTTATCTTTTATGGCATTAAACAGCGTTCCGTTCTCCGGCACTTCATCCTTAAACATGACAGGCAGTCCGCGGTCTGTACGGAAACAGTTGACCTCATCCATAGCGTCGTCAAACTCGAGCAGATAACCGCAGTCGGCAACAGAAGGATTGGAGTTGCCACCGTCCACAACGTCCTCATAGCAGTCCTTGATATTCACGCGGTCGGCATCAATCTTCACTTTCTCACACAGGAAATAGTTTCCCACATGACGTCCGTTGATAACCAGTTCCACATTCACACCGTTAGGACTCCATCCCAGGCCGTCAGTATGTGCGCCGGCCGTGCGATGAGCTATGTCGAGAGCAACTGCATTGCGCAGCGAAGTGCGGTCCATCCAGTTGGCAAGCAGCTCCCAGCGCTTGTCGGTAGGCAGTCCTTGTATACCTACTTTCTTGTCGAATTTAAGCGCAAAGGGAAGTTTCGGGAAGTTCTGCGTGGAGTTGCCGCGAAGGCGCGAACTGCATAAAGCAGTTTCCACATCTACCGTTCCATCTGCATTGTAGAGCGTAAAATGGTCGTTTCCGCCCCAGTCTTCATCCTTGCCGCGCACATTTATGCCGGCCTCATCCCAATAGACGCTGCCGCCTTCCTGCTCAAGCACAGCCACCGGCAGCCCGGTGTTTGTAACCTCAACAACATAGGCGCGGTCTTCCTCGCCGTTAGACACGACATATGTCACCGGCTTGCTGAAGTCCTGCTCGTCGGCTCCGCTCGTCTGTGCTTTTCCGTCCACTGTTACGGTCATGCCTTCAGGTATGGTGAACGTGGGCTTCAGCTTGAAGTCAAACAGATAAGGTATGCAGCCGGTAACGCTGTCAGTACCTACCGTCATCACCTCTGCCGTATTATCCACAGGCTGTGTCTTTCCGTTCTCATACACCAGTTTGGTGCCAAGAATTTTGCCTTCGTTGGCACTTACATCGAATGAGAAACTCTTGAACACAGGACGCTTGGTTACAACCATATCAGAATAGTTGGCAAGCGTCAGCGGGAACGTGTAGCATGTGTTAGCAGCGAAGTCTGCAAGCGAACGGCGGGTGAACTCTGCCTTGTACTGATGTGTCAGAATGGTGATTTTTATATCATCGTTCTGATGTATGTCAGGGGCACAGGTCATATATCCCGTCAGCTCCTGTCCGCTCGTAAGCGCCGGAGCATCGCTCCATTTCATGGTCAGCTGGTTCACCCCGTCGGCAGCACCGGTCCATGTCACAGCCTTAGAAGCTGCGTCGAACGTAAACTCGCCGCCGAGCCTGCGTCCGTCGGGCAAAGTCAGGATGATACTTTCAAGATTATCGCCTTCGAGAAGAGTACCCGTGGCGTTGATGCTGAACCTGATAAGGGAAAACAGATGCTCGAACGAGAACTCATATTGTCCGCCATCAGCTGATGAGAACGTTGGCTTGCCTACTTTATAGTCGGCCTCTAACGTTCCGTCGGCCATGTTGTATGCCTGAACAAGTTTCAGGTTTCCTTTAATAGCCGAGACACCCGACGAAGAGTTGCCTTCGTCATAGGGATAGTAGGCGTAAGAGGGAGATTCGCCCTGCTTCAGATTGCCTGCGAAGACGGCTTCAGGCGCGGCACTCGTATTTGAAGATACGAACAAGGCGTTTGACGTTCCGGCGCTTCCATACACGCCGATACGGTCGCCCGGCGACCACAATATGCCCACCGAACCGTCTGTCGTAACTCCGTCAACACAAGTACGCGTAGGTGTTGAACCGCTCATGCGTGCAAGAATCTTCACGTTGCCGGCAGCGTCGCCGCCGAGCAAAGACTCGTCCTGGCATGAAGCAAAGCAGGCTAACGCAATTACTAATGCCGCGTATTTTCGTATAGGATAACTCATTTATCTTATATGATACATTCTTCAACAATGAACTTTCGCTGAGTCTTTCAGCGAAAGTTTCATTGTCAAATAGTGATTACTTATCCCAACCAACGGCATTTCCGCCATTTGAATAAGTGGCATTGTAATTTGTCGTAGTGGCTGATTTTTTACGCAGTTGGAAGTTGAAGTTGTTGTTGATGATGGTCTGAATCAGGTTACCGGTATATTCATCATTAGGATCTGCATAGTTCATAAGAACAATTCCCAATGTAGCATCTTCATTTCTATTCTGAAGTAAGTTTGTCGCATACGGACCAACCACCTGTGTCCATGCATTTACACCTCTCTCCGATTCACCACTGTCATATCCACCATTTACATAACATCCACCAAGGTCGTTCAAGAACCACATGCTATGGTCATTGCTGTTTTTGTAATATTGAATACTCCTATTCCACATATCCTCAATATTACCCGTTTTCTGATCATAAGTCTCCTCACCACCATTATTATTATAACCTACGCTGGTAGCCTCGTGATAGAACCACTGCAGATTAGAATTAACACTATGATTTGATGTACCCCAACGAAGCGTATTAATAGCATAAGCATTAGTCTCTGTAAAGTCAGTACTTACATCATCAAGAGTTCCCCATTGGGCAAACATAGCTGGTATTTTGTCAGTAGTAGACAGGTGATTACCCATAGCGTCTGTATTGTAGTTCACCTTAATAATAATATGTCCGGCAACATCGGCAATAGTGGTATTAGGTGTTATTTCACCTGTATAAATTCTGTATGTACCATTTTTTGCTGTCATTTCTGCTAATTCATTTCTGATAGCATCCATCCATGCCTGATTACCATCCACATGACTTCCTGCGAGATAGCTACCATAACTATCACATTCACCCAATGCCGCCGTCAACAAAATGAAAGCATACTCGTTTTTCTTACCTGCTTCTTCTGCTGTTTGCAAGCCTTTTGCAATTTCCTCAACAATTTCTTTAAAACGTGTTCCTGTTTTATTTCCAGCAACTGTCATATAAAGTATTTGGTCTTCAGCACTTCCTGTGTCCCAAGTTCCATGATTGTTTGTACTTGCTGTTTGTATCTGGAAAGCACGGATACCATTTGTAAACTGCTCAGCAATAGACTGTCCCTGATAAGGCACACTTGCACCGTTAGCAATAGTCTGATATGACATCTTACTTCCTGGGAGAGAAAGCTCTGTAACAAAGATATCCGGATCAAGAGAAGACATCCAATAGTTTGGACCAGCCTTACTTACATACGGAAGAACAACCCTATTAATTTTGTGGGCAACAATACCAGAAGCATTTTCCGAACCACCATTCAACGTACGGGTAAGCACTGCAGAGTTAAAAGGTGCTACACGTATCTGAAGCTGAGAATGGTCTGCACCGGTTCCACCTGTATCATAATCATCATCAGAAGGAAGCAAATAAGCTCTAACCACAATTTTGTCGCCATGTCCCAGTGTGATAAAATCCTTTGTCTCCTTATCATACAATTCGATAGAAATCTGGTTACGTGTTGAAGCCAAATTCTCAAGACCTGTATAGGTAGGAGCTTTAGACGGGTCTTCTTCAACAGGATTCATGTCACAAATAAACTTACCATTCAACACTTCGTTATTTAGAGAACGAACCTGTACTGAAGACATCTTGATCTTCTCACCATCATTCGCAGGTCCGTTTATTTCAATATCAAGAATGGTAACCCATGGATGGAATATCAAGGCAACATCGCCACCATCCTTTTTATTATGAGCACCATAAGCCCACATAAAAGCATAGTCAGTGTTGGCAACACCTGTATAGGTTGTACCTCCATCGGTATTAGATGTTTTTTTCCAACTTACGGGATCCTGAACAGTAGGTATCTCTCCTACTATTTTACCATCCTCTGTACCAGTAACGGCACTTGCAGGGTAGAATCCATAAAACTTATGTACTTCTTCTGTTCCCCATTGCAAACCAGCTTCGTCGGTATTTACTTTCGTTACTGCAGATGAATGAGAAGCATTGTCTGTTGCCGGTGTAATTTTATAATTAACCAACTTTCCCTGAGCTGCCTGAGGGCAATAAATTGCAACCTGGTCTCCATCTTCCCAATATACAGGATATGCTCCGTCCACAGGATTGTCACCATATATTGTACGAGTGCCAATATTCGTAAGTTCCGAGCCAAACATGATTTCCTCACCAGTTTGTGCAGGAACCACTGGATTATCGACGATATCGTCCTGACAACCGCTAAAAGCAATCATTACGGCTGCACATAAATAATATACAATTTTTTTCATAACTGATTTTTTTAATTAATTACTCCAAGTCCGTTGTGTACTATTATTCAAATCGGTGTCCCAATCTGTATAAGTTCCAGTGTTTCCGACTTCATGCCCAGTAATACTCACTCCGTCGTCTTGATTGTTATCGTCTTCGAATATCGAAGCCGTCATAAACCCGTTTTCCAGGTTTACCTGAGTCTTCCGGGTTGACGGAGACTCATACTTTTCTTTCTGTTCTTTTTTCATTGCAATAAAATTTTTAATAATTAAACTATAGTTTTAAGATCTCATTTTTTCTTTTTTCCATGCTTGCCGTAACCATAACCGTAGCCATAGCCGTATCCGTAACCATAGCCATAACCGCGGCGGTCAGGATCTACGCCGTTGAGCACCAAGGCCATGTTCTTGAGTTTCTTGTCCTCATAGAGAGCCTCGATGTCAGGAAGCTGTCTGCGGTCGAGTTTGCCGGCACGCACAACAAAGATTGTCAGGTCGGCTATACGGTTGACGATGCTTGCGTCGGCAATGATGCCCATAGGCACGTTGTCGGCAATGATTATGTCATAACGCTTACGCAGCTCTGCCATCATCTGGTCGAGACGCTCGTCCATAAGCAGCTCGGCAGGGTTTGGAGCAATTTCGCCTGAAGGAATAAGGTCGAAAGAGTCTTGATGGCGTATGATGTCGTCCAACGCCACTGTCGGATCAGCCAGATAATTGGTAACACCATTACGATGGTCGCCAAAATGGCAGCTCAGCGTGGCCTTACGTATATCGAGGTCAACCATCACCACCTTTTTCTTTGCGAAGACAAAACTCATGGCAAGGTTACAAGAGATGAACGTCTTGCCGGCACCTTCGTTAAACGAGGTAAAGGTGATGACCTGAGTCGGGTGGTCTTTCTTCGACATGAACGACATGTTGGTACGCAAAATGCGGAAAGCTTCTGACCCGACGCTGTCGTCATCGGGCTTTATCAGCTGATAGCCGTGCTGACTGCGGTCTGTCTCCTTGTCCATCGGTATCTCACCGAGGAAAGGCACGCTAATAACCTTTTCAACATCTTTACGTCCGTGAACGCGTGTGTCCATAAAGAGCACGAGCAGGCAGCCTACGCCGGGAAGAGCTATACCGACGAGCAGTCCAAGCAGGATGATACGGTTGCGCTGCGGAGCTATAGGCGCGCCGCTGCCGTCGGCGCTGTCGATGACGCGCGCATTGTTGTCGGCCATAGCCTGAGAGAGAGCGTTCTCCTCGCGCTTGTTCAGCAAGAACAGATACAGGGCTTCCTTGATTTTCTGCTGACGCTCGATAGAAAGGATCTGACGTTCCTTACGCGGAATAGACGTTACGCGGTTCTGTGCCCTCATCTCGCGGTTTTGGGCATCGTTGCGTTTCACGTTCAAGCTTACAATCATATTGTCAACGGCACGTATGATGTTCTGCTTCATCGCACGCAACGAGTTGTTCAGCTCCTGCACCACCGGGTTGTTCTCGCTGCTGTCGTCTATAAGCCTGTCGCGCTTAAGTTTAGTGTTATTATATAAGCTTATCTGATTTTCGATATTCATGTCTCCAATACCGGTGTTAGCCGGGATGAGGTCGGTTTCCTTGGTAGGATTGGTCAGATAGTCCTTGATAAAGTGAGCAAGACGCAACTGCGTTTCAAGTTCCAGAGCATCGGCATTGTATTTCTGCGACTCGTTCATATACATATTTGCCGAAGACGAGATGTCAACAACCTGGTTGCGCTGCTTGTACGACTCGAGGCTTGACTCAACGTTGCCGAGTTCGTTCTCGATGATGATCAGACGCTCACTGATAAAGTTGGCGGTGTTTACAGCCACCTGGTTTTTGTCCTTGATTGCCTCTTCATTGTAAACCGTGATAAGCATGTTCAGCACATCCTCTGCACGTGTGGCCGAATTGTCCTTCAGCGAGAGGGTGAGTATAGACGACTCTTCATCTTCCTGCTGAATGCCGAACACAGACCTGTAATAGTTTACGACAGAGTTGAGCGGACGCTTGTGCACATGGATTGGCTGGTCTATCCACGAAGCATTATAATAGTTGGTGCGGGTTGCCACTACGCGAACGCCCTTTGCCAGCGTCACAGTGTCGTTCATGTGAAGAGTGTAGCTCGGCTTGGCGTCAAATCCGGATATATCAGACAGCACGACGGTGTTTCTGTCCTTTGGCGTCATCACAAGACTGATGCTATGCTCCGGCATGACATCAAGGAAGCGCACAAGCATAGGCGACTGCGTGTAGAGCTCGTTGGTACGGAGCCCGTCGTCAATCTGATAGCTGACATCAGCATGCACACGCTTTACCACCTCCTGCATCAGCCGCTTGGAGCGGAACTGAAGAATCTCATTGGCCACGTTGGTCTTGTTGATGATATTATCAAAGCGGTCCAATCCAGACGTTGCTGTCTTGTTTGAAGGGTCTTTGATAATAATTGTAGCCGAACGGAAATATACAAAAGGCGCACGGGCATACTTATACCATGCGATCCCGACGCATACAACAATGGAAACCAAGAACCATTTCCACTTTGAAGCTAAGTAAACGAACAGGTCAACTAAATTGACGCTCTGCTCGTTCTTGGGAGAATTATTAGTTTGCATAAAACTTTATTAGATGATGTTTTTTTACTTAATAGCCCATAAGATTGAACAAACTGCTGTAATTGCAGAAAGTATGGTTGTACCGATCTGCCAGCCGCGGTCTTCAGTGTCCTTCTTGCGGTACTTAGGCTCTACATATACGATATCATTCTGCTGAAGATAAAAACAGGGTGACTCAAAGATGTCCTTGCTTGTAAGGTCGTGCATGAACATCTGCCTGTCGCCGTTGACTTCTCTGATGACAGCCACGCGATTGGTCTGCGCCTTGGCGGTAAGGTCGCCGGCATTAGCTATGGCCTCAATAAGCGTAACACGGTCGCCGTTGGCTGTGAATGTGCCGTTGTGTCCTACGGCACCCAATACCGTGTACTTGAAATTGAGAAACTCTATCGACACGATAGGATCACTGATGTAGTTTCCGGCAATAATTTTGTCTCTTATCAGCTGCTTGGCTGCATTGACCGTCATGCCGGATACATGTATTTTGCCAAGGATGGGGAAATCAATGTTGCCGTCGACATCCACACGATAGCCCATCTGCTTGGCCCCGCCTGAAGCTGCGGCAGAAACATTACCGTCTGTTCCCACCTGAACAGCTCCGCCGTTGATGTTGAAAGGAATTGCCAACTCAGGATTTTTACTGCTGACTGTTATACTAAGCCTGTCATCATCATGGATAACGGCTTCATACTTTGTCTCAATGGGATATTTTGTACCCATCTGCATGTCTTGCAGGTAAACGAAACTTTTTCGTGACGCGCAAGACGTAAGAATCAATACGGCAAGCAAACTTGCCCATAAAAAGTTTTTGCTCATTTTTTTATTTGATTTATCTGTTTTTATTGTTTTCTTGTAAGTTCTCTATTACACATTAGTGTTGCATCTTTGTCAGGAAGACAGTCAAGAGTACCAACCGTTACGCTCCCGGCCAATACGGTCAACGTGTCATACAGGCTGTTGCGTAGGTGCTCGTCTCTGGCAATAAAAGAGCAGCCGGGATAAAGCGCGACAAAGGCATCGGCTCCTTCCTGCAGCTGAAACGAATTTTCAGGTGCCTGATTCAAGCGTACCATGCCGCCCACTGGGAAAGAAACATTTTTATAGCATGCCGTCTTGCCGCTCCACGGAGAGCCGTAGGCATATGCCTTACCGTTCAGAATCCTTATAGTAGGATTGTCGTCGTTCAACAGTTCCGTGCCAGGTATGTTCTCAATCCAAAGAGCCGAATGTGTGCTCTTGCCTGTTCCGCTTTTTCCCAAGAACAAATATGCCTGTCCGTTACAGAAGACAGCCGATGCATGTATCGAAACGGCATCGTGGCGCAATATAGCCTGAGCGTATGCCACACGGATAAGAGACGAGAGAGCGTTTCCGGCATTAATGTCATCCCACTGTATGTGTGCCTCTACTGATGAAAAATCAGACTTGGCAAACATTCTGTGCAAATGACCGTTATTGATGATTTCTATATAATAGCCGTCTGACAAGGCGTATAAGACAAGGTGCCCCATGTCATTGTCGGTCTCGTCTATCAGCTCCTTTGTCTCTGAACAAGGCAGCTGGCTCAAAGGCACGGCAAAGAACCGGAACAAAGGCTCTTCAGCACCAATACTTGTCTCATAAAAAGGAAAGAATGACGGGAGGAGCTCTTCAATATCACACGCCCCTGGCAAGGAGACGGAAAAAGGAAAGCCTGCCACCCGGAAATAATAAGTAGCTGTCATTTAAATTGTCCCTTCAACAGTTGAACGAAATACCAAAAAGTTTCCTTTGGTGCATAGTATGAAGCAAAATGCATATTACGCATGAATGAACGTATTGTATTTAATTTGCGCCTGTAAGCAACAGATTCAGAAACAAGCATACTGTCATACTGCCCAAAATTACCTCCACGCCATACGATTTCAGCAAGAGGAGCTGCAGACGGCGCTGTGTCTTCATAAGGTAGACAGTCTTTAGGAAGGCCAAGATAATCTATAAGGAAAGTATGCGACAACGGACACCATCTGTGGAGTCCTATTTTCTTGCATACAGCCTTCATCTCTTCTGAATCTATTTCTCCATGAAGCTTATAGCATGAGCGAGCCATGTCGCACATCTGCCGGAGTCCGATACCGCGGCTGACAGAATGCTTCAAGATATGCAGGCTTTGCAACAATATATCCAAAAATGGAGACGGCGTTGTTACTATGACCGACGGATATGTTGACAATGCTGTATGCCGGTATCCTTTTTGACCTTCTAACTTGCGAACAAAACCTTGCAGAAAAGGATTATATAAATCAAACAAGCGGCTATGATGCTCTATGTCAACACCTTGCCATCTGTATGATATGCCCTCATCTGCCTGTTTCGTAAATGTTATATTGTTTTTTCGCAAGAAGTCCAAGGCATCGTCCCATGCCTTCTTATTATTGAAATACAGGTCGATATCACCACATACCCTCAACAGCGGACTCTCGTAATAATTGGCCACGCCTTGTCCTTTTTGCAATATAGGATTAAGGCCTTTCTCATGAAATATGTTATAAAGCTGGCCAAGTACGCCATTCATTTTCCTATTTCGGCGCTCAACGGCATCAGTCTCTGCCATCCATCTCACAAGAAGAGACTGCGGCGGAATTTGACTGTCAGGCAAATGCGAAACTCCCTGAAATGCAAGTCCCGTTACAGTGTGCTGCATGGCAAGGCGAAACACATCGTTCCAATCTTCTTCTGTAAGATTTAACCTTGTATTGTGTTCCTCCCGGTCGCCCCACAGCCCCAGTCTAACAAGCAAGAGCAGCACGTTTCGCAGCTTTTCTTGTCGGGCGCCGTCCTGTTTTATCTCCATTCAAATATAAAATTCAAAGCAACAGACCAAAAGACTTCCACTCGGCCATCTGCCGTTCTATGTCATTAATTGCCACTTCTTTGTCTATCTCAAAATTCTCGCATAAATAATCAGCCAACATATCCGGAGTGGTGCCGCCTTTCTCCACTTGCTGCCACAAAAGCGCAGCCGTATGGTTCAAGCTGTAGACATCGCTCATGTTTGCATTTTCTTCATTAGCCTCAACAATCATATACTGATTGCCAACTTTCCTAAGTTTAACCCCTGCTTTAGGGTTCAATACCATTTTATTCATTACATTAATATATTTAGAATTTCTTTCCAGATATTATCGATGACACTGTAAGTATGATTATCTTTAAATCCAGCCATAATGAACGTTCACGCAGATACTTAAGATCCATTCTGAGACGCTCAAGCATCTTTTCCATCGTATCTGTATATCCGTTGTATAATGTAGCCGGAGAGAAAAGTCCCGGCCTTAGCTGATAGAGTAGTTCGTAGTCAGGGTTGATAGCCCTTATCTGGTCGACAAAGTATTTACGCTCCGGACGCGGCCCCACAAAACTCATGTCTCCTTTTAGGACATTCCACAACTGGGGGAGTTCGTCTAAATGATGTACACGCAAGAAGTTGCCGACCTTCGTAAGTCTCATGTCGTTTTTCTGGCATAAGGCAGGCTTTCCGTCTGCCTCAGACATGACGTTCATTGAGCGAAACTTGTACAACGTGAACGGCAAGCCTCCATATCCGACACGCTCCTGTTTAAAAATAGCCGGACCGCCATCTTCACGTTTTATAAAGAAATATATTATCAAAAAAGCAGGCGATGTAACTATCAAGCCTCCAAGACTGCATATTACATCAAAAATACGTTTTAACATACATGCCCCAAGTGACATTTTCTTGTGCTGACAATTATTTTTATCATTCATGTTTATTAGTTTTTCAGTTATTGTTTAGTTTCTTTCATTAATCCGTCGTAAAGTTCTTTGCATTTAGCTATCATTTTCTCTTTAGTAAATAGCTTTTGGTATCTGTTTAAGGCTCCTTCTGAGTATCTGTCATAAGCGGCACCATTTTCGGCAATGGCCTCAATAGCCTTTGCCAAGGCATAAGCATCACCGGGAACGACATTGATGCCAGACTCTTCGTGTGCATTTACCCAAGACACTCCCGAATGAGGAATTTTTGTAGCAACAACAGGCTTTCCGCATGACATCGCCTCAATCTGCACAATGCCGAAAGCTTCTGTCTTCTGCACGCTGCTCAAGCAAAACACGTCGCAGGCTCCATAATATGAAGGCAGTTCCTCGTCGCTTACGTGTCCTAGCAGCTTGACTTTTCCACGCAAATGCATTGAGTTTATCTCTTCCTGCAACTTCTCGCGTAAAGCACCCGTACCGCCGATAAGTATCATGTAATTGTCTTTAAGATATTTTGTTGCCGCAATAAGGAATTCGTAGCCCTTATAGGTTACCAGACGTCCTAAAGAAAAAATAATCTTCTTTCCTTTATATCTGTCTTTTATCTTCCTTACGCCGGCAGCATCCGGACACATAGGGTCGACGCCTATGGGCAGACACACTGTCTTGTGCTGCACTTTCCGTAAGAACGGAGATTCAGACAAATATACCGGTGACGTGCCGACAATCTTATCAGCCCTTCTTATCAGCCATTTTTGTAACGGAGAATATAATCTCAGCAATATCCTTTGTTTCTGAATATCGCTGTGCCAATGCAGCACGACCTTACCTTTATATCCAGACAACAGCAAAGCCAGGCAGGCCATCGGGTCAGGATGGTGCACATGTATAATATCATATTGGTCTTGTACTTTCTTTAACGCAAAAATCATTGCAGGAGAAATCATCGTGGCAGCAACCTTCGCCAACGTATGGCAACAGATGACTTTTGCATGCTCATTCACAGAAATAATTCTACTTTCACCATTTGTGGCAGCACACATCATATCACAATACACATTCTGCTCCGACAATCCAGACATCAGGTCGTATGCGACTTTTTCCACACCACCACATATCGGGTAAAACTTACCCAACTGTAATACTCTAAAATTATTGTTAATCATATAAGTTTCTCTTTCGACATTTGCCGAAAAGCAGAATCAGCATCTGCTTAATTTAAGTTCAGTTAATTTGATTGGTAACAAACATACGTCAAAGTAAATCACGATGACGACTAATCACTTCCGGATAATTACGCCGGATATAGCCTCCAAGACTATTATATGTCAAGCCCAGCCGTCTGGAAATAGATTTCAGACTCTCCGGCGTTGTTTCATACAGCTTCATCGCGACGAAATATTTTTCCTCACTCCTTCGGGATATTTTCTTTCCTGATGCAGAACACATCATACCCTGTCTGGCTGCCAGCTCCGGCTCATGCTTATTCAAATACTCTCTGAATACATCCGGCCGGAAGCCAAATTCAACGGCAACCTTAGCTATCGGACGAGGATTTTGCCTGAGGCTCTCTATTGCGCCTTCATATTTCACAGCCACGGTCTTTAAACGTCTTTTCGCCTTACGCAAATCGATATTTTCATCTACATCGCCTGCAACGCCCAAACGTTCAAGAACCAAGTTCTTATGCCATTTATGCAAATAAGACCGGAAGCCTTCTGACGAAACGCCGGCATGCTTCGCAATGTCTTTCATGGTCATCGTCGTGTTTTTATATAAGTCTAAAGCCTCTGCATATTTCTTTTCCGTTGCAGGAGCAGGCTTATACATCCTTCCGTTGCCTGTCAGTTTGCCAAAAGTCTTGGTTGCCTCTGCCACTTTACGCCGCTGCCGTTTCTGCTTGAGGATGTCGCTATGATAAAATCTCATATGCTGACTGAAGCCGCTAAGCGAAACCTTGCACGCCTCGGCGATTTCCGACATTGTCATGTCTGTCTCTTTATACATTCTCACGGCCTCAGCATATTGCTTGATACATTTCTTACGGGCGCCATGAGCCGTATTGTCATTTATTCCAAGCTGCTTGCGCACTTTCTCGCGCCACACTAATGTGTCATGATAATGTATACGCATAAAATTGGCCATAGCTGTTGCATCCAGACCATATTTGCGTGCAATTTGAGAAATGTTCAGATCAATAAATGTCAATGAATCACATGCAGCTACAGCATCCTTATACTTCATGTGGGCATTAATGTTCTGCTTTCCCGTCTCTATTATTTTCACATTCTGCAAACTGCTGTTATTCACAGATATTCCGTGGTGTCTAAAGACCAGTTCACGCCAGTAACGCCGCAGATAACTGCCTAATCCACCTACAGAAACATTACAGATTTCTGCTATTTCTTTCAAAGGTTTGTCCGTTTCGGCATATAGCTTCACTGCCTCCTCATATTTCTTATGTAAAGCCTGCCGGCGTTGGACAACCGACTTTTCTCTCTTTGTCAATGACACCAGGTCTTCTTGACAGTTTTTCAGTGTATTCATAGTAAATTATTTTTCACCGGTCACTCAAGAAAAGAGTTCAGTCGTTTCATCAGTTTACGCAAAATAAACTTCTGTCCGTTTTATCCAAGGTGCAGCAAGACATGCAATACAGACACCATAAGGAAATAAAACGGAAAAAAATAAATATCTGAATAAGCTGAAAAAACGGTATACTTAAACCCTTTAAACCGATCTGGTTTTTAAGTATTCATCAATTCCTCGTATAAACAAAAATAATCGGCATAGCGTTCTTCCTTCTTGAAATTCTGAAGGGCATATTGCCTGCATGATTTTTGATAAAAGTCTTTTCCACGCTGACAGATGGCACGCACAGCCTCAAGCAGTCCTTTCACATTCCCCTGTTCAACTATAAGTCCCGTAGAATCTGTTACAGCCTCAACGCTGCCTCCAGTACGATAAGTCACCACGGGCGTGCCGCATGATATAGCCTCTAAGTTCACCGTAGGATAATTATCCTGCCACGTGGGATTGACAAAGGCATCGGCAACCGAATACAACTGAGCAAGCTGATAAATATTTTCGGTCCTGCTTATTCCGATTATGTTCCGTGGAAGTTTCTTCTTTTCCTCTTCTTTCATTCCAACGAGCACAATAACCTCATCATCATTCAGCAGTTTGCTCAATTGCATAAAATCATCCAGCCCCTTCTCTCTGCTCCATATACTTGCCACACCTAAGAATATGCGTTTTCCTTTCAGTCCATATTTCTCAATAACCTCTTTGTCGGGACAGACATTAAAGATATCGGTATTAATGCCGTTATGAATCACCCGGAAACGATATTCACTCAGAAACGACTTTGACATCTCTGTCCTTATCCAGTCGGAAACAGGCACTATGACAAACTTGTCCCTGGGCATTGATGTGAAAGCTGCCTTTTTATCCTCAAAGTTTCGTTTACTTCTGTCAAATACAAGACTTGCAGGAAAATCCTTCCGTTGTGGACAATTTCCGCATCCAGTCTGCCACTTGTCGCATCCGGCATAAGAGTAATAATAACAATGCCCTGTGTAAAGCCAACAGTCGTGAACGGTCCACACAACAGGTTTGCCGCACTGCGACAGGTAATCGAACAAGACACGATAATTCAGGAAGTAGCCATGAATGTTGTGTATATGTATTATGTCCGGATTTATCCGGTCTATCTGTCTGACAAACTCATGAGTTGCGTGCGTTGAAGCCAGGCCATGCCTGTCAAACAAACGCGTCTGAACGCCATGCCATAGAGTGCTGTATATACCGCCAACAGGAATAATCTCCGATTTGCAAGGTTTTATTCCGTCGCGTCCCTTGCCGTAAGCGATATAACTCTCCCACCCGTTCTGCAGGGCCAGTTCGCCTATTTCCTGCATTATGCGTCCCGTTGAGGTAGAGACACGTAACACAGGATTTATCTGAAGTAGCTTTTTCATCTCTCAGTCAAAGAAGTAAACATGCTTATCCATTTATTCATTACCGTTTCTTCTGAATAAGTGGAAACAACATTTAGAGCGTTTTTCGATAGTCTCTTTCTATATTCCTGGTCAACCATAACTTTCATCATGGCATCTGCCAGTGCCTGAATGTCTCCGTTTCTGACCAGCAAACCGTTTTCACCATCCTTGATGATGTCCTTTGGACCGCACTTATAATCAAACGAGACTACAGGAAGTCCACAGGCCATAGCCTCTATCATCACCATCGGAAAGCCCTCATAGTTGGAGCTCATCACAAGCATCGAGCTCCGCACATATTCATCGCCAATCTGTTTTGTCGGACGGTTTATCCGAATTGTGTCCTGCAAATTTCTTTCGTCTATCATCTGCTGCAGCATTTCCTGCCATTCTCCCTGACCGAAGATGTCGAGACGCCAGTCGGCAAAATAAGAGTTGCGCTGAACTATCTCCCACGCACGTATCAGTCTGTCAAAACCTTTCTGATAGTCAAGTCGGCCTACGGCAATTATCCTCTTCGCTGTTACATCCGAATAGCGGTCGCTCACATGCATTGCCGCATTAGGTATAACCTCTATGTTCGGTAGACAGCCCCAATAACCGCGGTCTTCGTTCGTCAGTACAACAAACTTGTCAAACCTTCTTACAATACGTTCATCCTGCCGTGTGCGCCATTTGTCTATCCATCCCAACAGTCCCTTACGTCCGTATTGCAGACGAAAGAACTTGCAGTAATGCAGCTCAAGCACCTTCTTGCTGCCGTCCTTTATATCGGGAATAAACGACGATTCCGACGGATAGAGCGACACCACGATGTCTGCCTTCTCCCTTTTCAGCAGTTCCGCCAGCTTACGTTTATGTTCCTTTCTTTTGCGCAGATATCCTACTATCTTTCTCCATGCTCCCCTGTCGTTGTCGTCCGAATAATTTATGTCCAGATCCGTCATCCTAACATTATCAGGAAACGGATAGAACGGCGGCCGCTGATGCTGGTCTGTAGTAACAATGGAAACATCCCATCCGCAAATCTGCGAGAGATACGTTACCTTGTTCAGCAGCACACGCTCCATTCCGCCGGGGTTGTATGTTGAATGGGTGCAATATATGATTTTCATTGTTCTACTAATTCTTGACATTCTTCTTTTTTAAGTGCAGATAAACACAAGAAAGGAGCAAATACAACAAATATGTCAGTTGAAACTTTAAACCACACAATGAAATTTATCATCAAGAATATTATAAACATATCTCTATATTCCTTTATTCTATCAGCACAGACCTGACATGTTTTCACAAAGAAAAGTGAAAATGTTGTTAAGCCGATAAGACCAAAATAGAATAAGAAACGTGAATATCCGACGTCCGTACCTTTGTAAAAGCCTGTCCATGTTTTACCGATATAATACGGATCAATAGTCGTTGAAGCTATATATCCATCACCTATTATCCAAGTCCACATATTATCAGGCAAAATAAACTGAGCAGCCAATTGAGTATTTGAATGAACTTCCCAATGTCCTGTTTCTGCTAAACTGAAGAAACCCTCAAAGCCAAATTGAAAATATTTCTGCCATTGCGGACTAACATTATACAAGCCGGCAGCAACGACAAGGCCTGCACACAATCCACATACAATCCAGCGAACTAACTTATTTCGGGCTGTATCTGTAATATTCTTCTTGAAGCAAAGCACATAAAAAATATACAAAAGCGACAACACGGCACCAACTACTGTTGTTCGTCCAATAATACTTCCTATCCCAACCAATATACAGAATGCTGTAAGGAGTAATGTAAGATATAACCCGCTTTTTTCCTTTTGCGCTGCCTTAGGCAACAGAAAAGCAATCATTATCAATAATGCAGAGAATCGTGTTCCGGCAACATCGAGGGCACACCCCAAACCATAAAGGCGGTCTTCATTTTTACCCATAAAACCTTCACCTTCAAGTATGCTGTCTACAAAAGCTTTAACAGCTGGTATCGTATCTACGGCAATAGCCAATAAGCACTGCAACACCCCGACAGAAATCAGATATACACAGACTCGTTCTATTGTTACTGACCCATGCGTGAATCTGATTGCACTAACTACAAAATAAGCTGCAGACAACCATACCCACATTGACACGACATAACCAAGATAAGAGTCATCCGGAGTATTGTTTAACACCATTGACATCAGACTGACTAAAGACACCAAAGCAGCCCATAACGACACTGAAAAAATGCCTTTGTCTATCTGGGCACTTCCGGTTCGTGCCAACTTCACTAACAACAGTATTCCTCCTAAAGCAGCCACAATCATTTTAGTATTAATTGCAGGCAGAAAAGTAGTATAAAAAGGGAAGAAGAAAAAACTGGTTAAAACAAGAGTCAGCAACACTTGTATTATTTTCATAACTTTCTGTTTATCTCATTAACAAATGGAATAAATCTACTATTGAACCAAATTGAACAACAATAAATTTAATTCCACAAACAATTAGTTTTATTAATATCAATTTTTATACATCAAACTATAAAGAAAACGCAGAACTATCCAATCGTGCAGCTTGACTAACCAAAATTGGCCATGAGCAGCACAAGATTCAATAAAACGTATTCTCCACGCAACATCCTTACGCTTCCAAATATGACTATTTGCCTCAGGACACCATTCTTTCCACAGAGGATACAACTTGCTGTCATGTCCTGTCAGGAAAGGCCACTTCATCAACAGCATAAATGAGTATCCTTCCTCACGCCATGTACCATTATAACGCTTTTCCAAAAACGAAAGCACGCGGTCTGAATTATGCTTAAGTTCGACAAGATGCTTTGGTTTGGGAACATTTGTCATTGAAGAACTGTTCGAAACATAATGATAGAGAGCCTTTCCTACATATACCACCTTTTCTGCATAAGAAAAAAGAAACATCATCGTCATGTCTTCACCCATGGCATATCCTGCAGGGAACTCTATATTATGTTCAATATACAAGCTGCGCTTGGCAAGTTTATTCCATACATTATATTTCATTCTGCCATGAAGCATACCTTTCAAAGCTGCCTCCGGAGTATCATAGGAAGGCTGTTTCAGATAGCGTTCATTATTTGGATAAGATATATAATAGTCACTCCAAACTATGTCAGCATTCTCATTGCATGCAGTCTCATATAAAGTTGAAAGCAAGTCCTTTTCCACAAAGTCATCACTATCGCAATGGAAAATATATTCTCCCGTTGCTACAGCCAGACCTGTATTGCGAGCTGCCGGCAAGCCTTTATTCTCAGCATGAGTCAGTATCCTCACATTGTCACGGCGGTTAGGATAATCAGCAATAACTTTTTGCAATATCTGTATACTGTTATCAGGTGAAGCATCATCAACAAAGATATATTCGACATTATCCATTGTCTGCTCCATAAGTGACCGCACACAACGTTCTATAAACTTCCCGACATTATAGACAGGTATTATCACAGAAACACTATACTCCATTCTAATTTAATTTTATACAGACAGCCAGTCTTTACACAAGATTCTTTCAGATGTAAATTCAGAACAACTGTCAGGATTAAACCACACCTTAGGTCCTATAACTATTTTTTCATTATGCTCATTCAGAAACGCGCTCCACCAACTGTATGTGCTGTTTGATATAACATTATGTTTACATACGCTCATCAGCTGCATATCAAAATGACTTCCCCAACCGCTAGCAGGATTTCCTTCTACCAATGTGTAAGGAAAATCCTTAAAATGTTCTTTCACCCATTCAGGATTATCCGTAAAAACATATAACTTAGGGTTATTCACCTTTTCTGAAATCAGTCGGATTGCCTTCTGATAATATTCTATCGGGCATGTGTTCTGATACCAAATACGCTGTGCGTAATCCTTTCCTTTACGGACATGTATGGCAACAGACTCACACGATTGCATTTCTTTTTGCAAATTTATGTTTCTCTCATCTGCAAAAGGCTGAAATTTAAAACAACGTTTCACATCATCTTCCACAGCCTCAACCATATTGGCATTTTGAAATACGCCTATTATATATTGTAACTTTTTATTCTCATCAGGCAAATTCGCATCAAATGCAGTAGACATATTAACGACACTTGAAAGAATCGGTAAATATTTCCTACGAACTTTTGAGAACAGATCAGACCCGCCTCCTGACTTTAATACATCAAAAAATGATGCCTGCTTGATTTTTGCTTCTGGAAAAATATCATTCCATGAAACCTTTTCATGAGCCAATTTCGCTGAATTATAAAAATCAACTTTTACATTGTAGCCTTTATGCTTCAGAAAAAGATAATAGCTATACTGAAACATCCTATTTGCTAGGCCACAGGCCATATTAACAATAATCCTCATCCTTATTATTTTTTTAGTTGCAATATATAGCTATCCATTTTTCCAAACAACAGGCGATATATTTTATTTATCACCACAGATGAAATAAAACTAAATCCAAAAGTTACAATATAAATTAAAATTGGATATTTAAGTCCATAAATAAAGTCATGAAAATAATAATAGCAAAAGAATGTATGAACCAGCCAAATATTTGTAGAATGTTTTCCCACCAACATGAAAAAGTTTTCTATATTACGGCTCTTCTTCATCATATAAAAGCAACAAGCAAAAACTATCATAAAGAGAACACTCGCGGCATGAATTGATATTATGGCTCTTAAAAAGAATGCACACGCTAATATAAAAAGCATCAATACATTAGTCCATAGGCCTTTCAATTTAATTGTATTCTTTATTTTGTAAAACAAATCATATTTTGCGAATAAAGCTCCCCACATAAAACTGCATAACATTCTCAAGTATTCAAAGAAATTATATAATGCAAAATATTCTACTAACTGTGGCTTGTATAATGATATAATCAAATATGAAATAACATAAACTATACAAGAGAACAAAAAGCTTGTAAGAAAATTCCAACGACTTATACAATGAAACAGAATGTTCGAAGTAAGCAATAATAGTATGTATGGGAAAATAAACCACCATTCCCAATTATAACTAGTCTTCCATGCAGTAACATTTTCAATAAAAATTATCCAATCACCAGGATAAAATTTAGAAACAAGAAAGCATCCTAAAGGAATAAAAACGAGAAAGCAAGTCCAAAAAATAAAATATAGTTTCAAAATCCTTTTGATAGGAAAAATACTTCCATTCTTATGGAATAGTAAATACAAACCATATCCACTCAAAAATAAATATAGCGGAACGCATATCTCAACAAATTTAGCCAGCTGACTAACTAATGGTTCTCCTAAAAAGTTTATACTAATGATACACTTTTCAACATTCTCCTGTCGATTAAACAAATGGAGCAATACCATTATTAGTATTGCTGTTCCCTTTAACTGTAAAGATTCAGATTTTGTCAACATATAATTTAAATGATTTCATCAAATATGAATGGAAACTAAATTATAATTTACTTTTCAGACATGCCAACAACTTTATAAGACCTTTCATTTAATATATAATACCTATATTGGCCATCATCAAAATAAGATGAAACCTGTGTATTCCTACTATTAACGTTCTCTTTACGATTCAAGACTATACGTTTAACTTTTCCTAAAAGAGTAATCGGTTCATAGTATTCTTTAAACATCGTTATTGGAGTTTTTATAAATCCTCTTATAACAAAATATTTATATTGTTTACTATGATAGCAGCCGTCAACATTATATTTTTTATAATTTTCAACAATCGTTCTTTTATCCTCACACAAAATAGCTGTTACCAATTGACTATTTTCTCCATCTGACAAATAATTTGAAAACGACGGATACATCCATTTTTCACTAAAATCGAGTTTCTGCGTAAATCTGTTTCCAAAATAGTTTCCATTTAATTTTCGGATGTGATCCAAATATTCAGGACATACGATTGTTTTGTCAATAACAGGCTGTTTATACAACGTTTCAAGTGCATTATAAGCAAATGCTCTATTATTATAAATAGGTATATAAAATGCACAAAACAAAATTATCAAAAATGTATTTATTAATTTATAATGACTCTCTACAGAAAATGAACAATGCTTATAGAATATTTTAATTATCAAAATAAAAGAACACAACTCAATGCAGGTCACTTGACGTTCACCTGAGAATATAACCAAAGAAACCGCAATACAAGAAATAACTGTTAAGACATAAAATATATTTTCAGAAATAAATTTTACAAAACCAGATTTGTTCTTGAGAAACAACGCCAACAAAGAGATGCATAGTATAACGAACAACTTGGCATTAAAAATAACCTGCGAAAGATTTGAAAATAACTTTGCCAAACTAAGCCCACCTTCAACGTCGTTGACCTTCCCCATTCTTACAAAGTTTCCAGGTGCAAAAGTAACAATTAAGGTTCCTATCCAAAATCCTACAATTAAATAAGGTACTGCTCCACTAAATTTCTTAATATTAAAACAATAATAGAAAAACAAAGCTGCACTTACTCCCAAAGAAAAACTTTCCTGTAGACTACCAACAAATAAGCCCCAAAAAAAGAATATAATTTTTGTTACTACACTATAAGTTCTCTTATTTTCTGCAATTGCTTTATATATTATAATAAAATAGGTTATAGCACATGCACACCACAAATAATTGATACACATAGCAATAGAGCCAAGCCATATCATACCAGGACAAGGCATAAACAAGAATAGCACAAAAGCTATAATATACTTATCGGTATTTCTTTTGCCAAATTCACTTCTTATTAATCTTATAACACCACAAACAAACAAAACGAATATCAGAGAATTTATAATTCGAAACCACTCCACGCCTAATTTTCCACAAAAATAAGCTGTCAACGTATGAACTATAAATCTTCCATTATGCGTCATATAATCATGAGCCTGAAAAATAATAGCATCCTTTAAAGAATCTACTATTCTCAATTTTCCAATACTTTCATCATAGAAAAATCTATAAGCATAATCATCTGCAATAAAAGGGCTAAACTTATCCTGCAAATAAAAAGCTATAAATAGAATAATAAAAAATATTATATCAAAATGTTTATCCGTTACTTTATTCATTGTTAATAGATTTTTTCACCGTTATACTCTTTAGCGATATAAACAGGACGACTTTTTGATTCATTAAAAATTCTTCCCAAATACTCTCCTAATATACCTATAGACAATAATTGAACACCACCCAAGAAAAGTATGAGCACTACTAATGTTGGAAATCCTTGTATTGGATCTCCAAAAATGACAGCTTTAAAGAAATAAAACAGCATTAGCCCCAATGACAAGAACGCAATAACAAAACCTAAAAGCGTAGAAAGGCGTAAAGGTGTTGTTGTAAAAGAAGTTATACCTTCAATAGCTAAATTGAAAAGATTCCAATAGTTCCAACTACTTTTACCTGCCACCCTATCACCACGATTAAATATAATTTCCTTTTTCTTAAATCCTATCCAGCAGAACATTCCTTTAGTATATCTCTCACTTTCTCTTAATTTCTTCAACGCCTCTATACAAGATCTGTCCAACAATCTAAAATCACCCACATTAGTCAGCACATCAAAGCGACTTGAATGCTTCAATATTTTATAAAACAACAATGAGAGACTTTTTCTTAACCAACTTTCTTTTCCACGATCATTACGCTTTGCATATACATCATCGTATCCTTCTTCCCAATATTTGACCATTTCTAATATCAATGATGGCGGATCTTGTAAATCGGCATCCATAATAACCATACAATCTCCTGTAACATAATCAAAACCTGCTAACATGGCATTTTCTTTTCCAAAATTTCTTGATAAATCAACATAGGAGATTCTAATATCCTTTTGACGTAAATTTTTAATGAGAGACAACGTATTGTCACGAGATCCATCATTTATGAATAGCACTTCCCAATCATAAGATTTACATGAATCCATGACTTTTACCAATTCTGTATAAAGTAATGGCAACGAAGCTTCCTCATTATAACAAGGAATCAGTATAGATATTTTCTTCATATTTTTTTAGTCTTAAATACGAACCGAACTAACAAGAAGTTAATTGGTATTACGATTAAATAGACAGGTATCGGCGCATAATTTTTTCCCATTCCCAACCATATAAAGAAGGTGAGGAAAAATAGATGTAGCATATAATTGACAAAATGACAAAATATAAATCCTATTCCCTTTTTGATTGTAGCTTTTGACTTAAATGTAAATATGCTTGTCAAATAAAAATTGCATATAAAGCTTATGACATAGCCTATTGTATAAGCAAGCCATACCAAAATAAAACGATTCAGTAATAAATAAATTCCATAGTGGATACCTGTCGCTAAAACTCCGACTATGCAGAAACGTATAATTTCTTGATACCTATGTAAAATGGATGTAAACTGCATCATTGATAATGAATTTATATTATCATAGTCATAAAATCAGAATAGTGTATCAACATTCAAAACTTATTTTAATAAACGAAACAATAAAAAAACGACTAATGGAGATATCTTTATTAATTTCATCATAAAAGCATTTCGTGATGATTTAGAATAATAATCAACATTAGAGGCCTTATATTTACCTGCTTCCTTTTTAAAAGCTGCATACGATTGGATAGACATTAAATGCACATAAAATAAATGACTATAATATTTCATTAATACAGAATTTGTAACAGGGAATTCATAATTTAATTTTTTACATAACGCTGTCAAACTCTTTTTTATATAGACTGTATGAGCAATAAACTCATCTGCAGTTAAAGTGTATTTTGTTATTTTTCCCTTTTCATCATTAAAAAAATGGTATAAAGGCTTTGAAACAAGCCTAATATCTTTAATATATACCAAATATTTTAGTACAAAATCTGTATCTTCACCTATTTTTAAATTAATATTAAATCGAATCTTATTATGCTGTATAATGTCATTTTTATATATCTTACCCCACGGAACTGTAAAATAGAGTTTATTTAGCAAATTATCTAATTCTGTTGCATTTTCTATATTTATACACCTTTCTGGGGGTAATAACGTGGTTGTACTATTAATAAATTTAATACCGGCTATATACAAATCGCTTGATTGTAATTCAGCAAAAGTTTCCAAAAAAGTACAATCTATGAAATCATCAGAATCTACAAATGTAATCCAATCCCCATTTGCATTATCTAAACCAATATTACGTGCAGAACTTACTCCACCATTTTCTTTATGAAAGACTTTGATGCGCTTATCTATAGCTGCATATTGATTACAAATTTCACAAGATTTGTCTGTACTTCCATCATCTATTAATAATAATTCCCAATTACGAAATGTCTGATTCAAAATGCTATTTACGCATCCGCTAAGGGTATTTTGAGCATTGTAAACAGGAACAATTACAGATACCAGTGGATTCATATCAATTATTTTTTACTGAATATATTTTGTATATATAAAGCTAAATCAATATTCTTTCCTATAATCTTTCGTGCAAAAATTTTATCACTACGCAACAGGAAGTCTTTATCTTCTAGCGTCCAATTATATGGATTGCCCCTCTTCCAATCAATTTCCCTTTGGTTACTCACATATTCATCAGATATATTGTAACATTTTTCATAAAAAGGTGAATTATAGACTATTGTTTGAAGAAAGATTTCATCACCACATATTGTAAATTTGAATCTTTTTAATATTAATTTTTCTTTGTTCAATATATATTTACAACATTCATTAGTGATACTTATCCAATTTGTACCTTTTCTAAAAGGTACAGATGAATTTCTTGTTAAGTATTTATTTAGTATGTTTTCTAATCGTGTACGACAATTTACAAGAAACATGTTTGAAGATTGAATATGCCTTGAAAACAAATGAAACTTCATCACTTTATTATAACAATCTATTTCATTCTCCTCACCTTGAGCAAAACCAATAAACTCTTTTCCATAATTTTTTTTGAAAAATTCATGAATATAGTCTTGTGACTTGATCGGCAAATCTACGCCAGAGAGAAGATGATAATACATATAAGGACCATTTTCATATGCCATTCGGAATAATTTAAATTCAAGTTTTATTGAAGAAATATCTCCCCATCGAATATCCATTCTTTTCTTCACGAAAAAAAAATTTGCCTTTTGAGGATGGTACAAGTATTGAATATTTAATTTCCATTTTTTATCTAAATGCAAGTAAATATCATTTCTTGAGTCATCTAACATGGTCAAGAGTATATTTAATATTCTCAACTCGTTATGAGCAATAATAAGAAAAGCATGTTTCATATAATTTTACCGTCTATGTTTTCTTATGAAACTAAATGACTAAAATAACGTTATATGCATAACGTTTTGTATAATACTTTTTATATTACATTTCAATTTTAAATTAGCATCTGATGGCACAAGCATATTAAAACACTATAACGAATGTATATTTCATCAAGAAACAAATCAATTATATACATCTAAATTCGTTTTTAACCATTTCAAACTTTTCTCACGTTCTATCTCTAAGTCATTAGAAGTTCTAGTATAATCTATATGCAAAGAAGCTGATAAATAATCATCAGATAAAGAAAAACTTCTATTTTGCAAATGTGTTATTCGTAACAGATTGGAAATACGATCATCACTCATTCCTTCAAATACAAAAAAACATTTTTTAAAAAGAATAGAAAAGACAACTGCATGAAAAGAATCACAACAGATTATTGATGCATTCTTACACAAATTAAGAAATTCCTTAGGACCAACTGCTGCGTATATTTTGAATTTTCTATTCCATTTCAACATTTCATCCTTTGTTGTCATCCCCTGAGATATCACAACCTTCATTTGGTACTTTTGGCCTAATGTATAAGCCATTTCATAAACATTTTCATTGCTCCATGGAGAATAAATAAATACATACTCTCCATTAATCAAGGGCTTTTTATCAATAAGATTGTCATATCTATTAGAGTCAAGCAATAAAGTTGGATCCAATACTGTCGGGACTTGCTTATTAATTATATTCTCTATATATTGAGAACCTTTAATTTCCCTCACACTTACAGCATCATATTTATTTAATAGCTCATAAATTTTATCTATATTTCCATACTTCTCAATATTCAAATGCGGTCCAATACTAGGAGCATAAGCAATTCGTTTACCAAACTTTACGAATGGCAAAAAGTAAGCACAACTAAAATCACATGCTAAAACATTCCAAATTTGGTCACTTCCTGATATATAATAATCGTAGTCGAAATTTTCATTCTCTAAATCTTTCAATGTATTATATTCCTTGGAAGATAAGATCAGTTCTTCTTTTAAAAATTTCTCAAATAACCTATATTTCTTCAATATTCCCCATACATACGTAGACTGAATTATAAATCGCACACATTTGCCATAAAGTGTGCCTTTCATAAATATTGGTTTATACATCTCTTTTTGGGCAATGTTTCTGAAATTAATTATTTCACAATCATATCCCATACTAAAAATAACTTGTTGCAAAGCATAAGCTTGGAGCATCGAGCCATAATTATGTGACGCATGAAATGTTATGATACCAACTTTTTTCATACAACTAATGTATATTATGAAAATATCTTTTAAATTTTGAAACTACCCCACTAACTATAAAGTTACGTTCCGTTGCTGTCAAGCCAATAGTATAAATCAATACTACTACAACTACGCAAGAAACAACTGTAGAAACGATAAGTCGACACCATCCTTCAGGCATTTTATAATGAATAAACAATGGCAGTACGAACGACAAAACTGTTACAATAATAATTGGTTGCATAACTTTAGAACCAAATAATCGTAATGATAAACCAAGTTGTTTTTTACAAAATATGACTCTAAGTATATCCCCAAATAGAATAAACAAAGCAGAAACTATCAAAGCTGTTTCTATGGGAAACCCTAATTTCAGAAATACGTATGCGACAGGAACAATAAGCAACAACGATGAGCCTACAACGATTTGATACCATTTTATATTTCCCTTTGCCATAAGTGAAGTAATCATTGGATTTCCAATAGCACTTAACAAAGACTCCATAAGAATGATACGAGTAAACAAGGATGCCATTGACGGTACCTCTACAAGCCATATTTTTAATATGAAATCAGCTTCTATAATAACCGGCAAAGCTATAATGAACACAAGAAAATAAGATATTTTGGAACTTTCGCATAATAACCGACAGGTAGCTTCTGTATCATTTGCTGCATATCTTTTCGTGATTTGTGGATTCACTGCACTTTGGAACCCACCTGTAAGACTTTGTACAGCACCAGAGACCTGTCCGGAAACTCCTCTTGCAGCGTTAGCAACAGGGCCACTGAACATATTCATCAAAATGTTCACCCCTTGGTCTTTCAGTAACCAGGCAACTGTTCCAAACATATTCCATCCTGTAAATTTTAGCATTGAATTGAAGACTGAGCTATCCCATTTTAATAGCAATTTACATTCAGGAAATTGCCGGATGCAATATACACGGTAAATGATTGCCATTAGGAATTGAAAGAAAAACATTATGAATCCCCAAAATATAAGGCGATCATAAGGATAAACAACCAGCAGAAATACGAGAAAGAGTTTCCCAAACGATTCTCCAAGACCTACATAAGCATAAATATGCATGTGCTCATGTGACACAATCGACGCATGATAAGGTGTCTGCAAGATACTGAGTATTGTAGAAAGCACTGAAGCCTGATATACCCAATTTGCAGCGGACATACGTCCAGCAGGTATGTTTAAATATGTATTGACAAACCATAAGCCTACCGTTTCTGCCGCTATTAGCACCAAGGCTGCAAGACCTAAGTGTATCAGCATAGCCATATTAAAAATGCGGCTGTAATTGCCTTTATCTTTTCTACCTAATTCGACAGTAAGAAATCGCTGCGTTGCAACAGACATCGAACCATTCAGGAACGTAAGCATGGTGATTACACCGCCTACAACATTGTAGATACCAAAATCTGATACGCCTAAGGCTTCGAGAATTTTACGGGATGTATATAGCGAAATAATCATCGACACGAAAGTCCTAATATACAGGAATATCGTATTTTTGACTACTCTTTTATTTGTTTCTACAGACATTATTAATTACGTTTTTTGAGTTTCCAAATAGCCTTATGGTCAGCCAAGACAATATTCATAGCCGTATCGAAAGAAAATAATGGATATAAAATATTAAACAAACGAGATCTACGCCCCTGAAGAGGAGGATGTCTTAATTGTGTATTTCCATTTACAGCTTCATCAACACTCCGTTCACAAATATACATATTGTCTTCTACAGAATGAATCAGATTCAGTCCTTTATCCGTCATCGGTAAAAGCAGACTTACGCCATCTTTTGATTCTTTTGGAAGAAGTTCTGCATTTTTTAATCCCCAAAAATCACCAATAGTAACATCAGATACTCTCGAAGGACATGCGAAAAGACATTGGTAACAGCTAGGTCTGCTAATCATTCCCTCAAAAAATCCTTTTAGATATAAATCCTTATATGGTGTCTCCCATAGGCTTACTTCGTAGCTAAATTTATCAGCTTTAACTGAAAGTCTATAATCAGTTCCTTTACGGAAAGAGAGATGTTGAACATTTTGTCCTTTTGCCACATGTTTTACATGATCATGCAGCATCTTTTTTGAAGGAACGCCATGACAAATTAAATCTACAAGATACAAGTGTTCCGGGATATGCTTTATATAATTTTTCAATCCGGCTACTTGACATGGAGTTCCGATAAACAAGACAGGCTTTCCGCTTTTCAAATCGTTCTTTACATCCTTGAACAAGCCGCAAACATTACTTTGGACATATTTGGAGCCTTGAAGTTTAAACAAATCAGAATGGTTTTCCACTCTAATATGGCGTATATCTATTCCATCTGAAGTGCAACCGTACACGACTCCACCTTTATCTAAAATATATGATGAAAATACATATGCTGCTCCACCGGAAGAACTTTCCAGATGTTCTTGTCTGTTTTTATTCCAGGCTGCCAAAGCCTTCAGTGGATACTTTAATGATATGTTAGAAACATTCATTGGGCACACTTTATCACATGCTCCACATTCAACACAAATTGCAGAATCAACTTGAGGATAAAGAAATCCTTTAGCATCTTCAATCATTCTAATACAATGCTTAGGACATATTTCCACACAAGCATTACATCCGCAACATTCTGCTTTTTTCTTATCTGAAACAGACATACCTGCACTTATATTCTGGAATTATAAAACTCAAATTTGAATTAAACGTATACAAACATTTAGTATTATTTGTTTTCTATATCAAACAGAATTCTAATGTTCTAAATTATCAACATTAATGCGGACATATAGCATCAATGTATTCTTTGCAATCCGTTTTGTATTTTCCTGTTGCGTGGTCATTTAATTTATTTTCATCAAATAATTTAGCCCAAGCCGACCCGTTGGTCTGCATATCGTTTTATCTCTTTTGTGTATTTCTGCTTTCAGCCGTCTTTTTGTTTACTATTGAGTTCCGTATGTTTCTTCTTGACATAGCACGCTATGCTGCTAAAGAGCGAACGAAAGTCTGTTCAATATAAAGCGAAGATACCGGCTGAACCATAACGCCCGGCTCGGGTTTTGTATTTATATATTTTCGTTTTATGGGATTTACGAAAGTAGTTTCATCATAACAATTTCTGCCTGTTGGCCCAGCAGAAACAACAAAATGGCATAAGATAAAGATTCGTTATTTCTTATAATATCTGTATATATTCAGGCTGCACTTCAATAGATGCAGTCAAGAGGTTAGACAATTCAATAAAGATGCGCTTCACTTTTGAGCCTTGCATCTTCTGGAGTTTTCCTACATAGTCGTTCAGAGGACCGCCGATGATGCGCACAGTTTTGCCTATCATACTAGGAAGGATATCCTTTGGAGCATAAAACTGCGGATTGTCCGCAGATTCAACTGCACGTATAAAACGCTCCATATCCGTGTCCCTTACCGTCATGGGAGTTCTAAATCCGTCGCGCAAATAGCGGTATTGCAGTGTACTGGTTCTCTCGACGATAGGATCAAGAATTTTTCTGGTGACATGCACGAACAGCAAGTCTTGCATAAAAGGAACTTTCTGGGGGATGCGTTTTTTCTCTTTGGTCACAATTTTCCACTTCATAGGAGTGAATATCTCGATTTTCATCTCGCTCAACATCTTATACGCAGGAAGCTTGGCATTGTTTCGCTTCAGGTCGCGCATAACGAACCATTGGGGCGCGTCACTCCTAGAAAAAGCTATAATCTGCTCTTCTTTAGTCATAGTCAGCAATGTGTTGGTTATAATATATTAATGCCTTAAAGGCATACCTTCTAGTCCTGCGAGTTAACGTAAATTGCAGTATAACAAGCAGTTATGAGTTTTTGCATCTAGACTTCTCTCATTCTCGTCAAGCATTATTAAAACGCTTTTTTAAATGACTTTATCAGTGTAAAGCTTATTTATCACCTAGTTATTTTTGCTTATCTCCTAATAAGAGATAGTCATTTACGTGAAACTTTTTATTTATCGGGTTTCCATGTGTTTCTTTTGTAAAGAAAAAATCAGCAAATAAACGTTTGCGGTGAAATAATCGAATAAAATTGTTAAAATAATTGCATAAGTAATTATTTTTTGTACCTTTGCATACAAAAGACCGTCTCTTATTAGAAGATGGTCTTTTTCGTGAAACGAATCAAGTCCTTTTTGGATTACATCATTCAAAAAAACGAATGACCTTAAGAATAGTATTTGCGTCTGTTACTTTACTGAAAAGTGTAAAATATGGTGAGGTTTATAAATCGAAGAATTAACTTTATTTTCGGACAATGATGCTTATTAGGCGATGCTGCTTTTGCCTTCAGCACAAACAGCACGGACACACACCAATGTCCCTCCACAATGTTTAATAAGTTTTAGAGACCGTTTAATATTTTCCTGTTTGCCTCATCCACCTCATAAGATTTAATCGAATCTAAATATATCTGGGTGGTAGCTTCCGACTCGTGCCCTAGCCCTTCGCTTATCACAGCCAGGGGTATGTCCTTGCCGCGTGCTATGGTTGCCCAGCTGTGACGGCTGTAATATAAAGACAATGGCACAGACAGATTGGCCAAGCCGGCAATCTCCTTCAGATGTCTGTTTATTCTCATCATCTGATTAAGGTATTGCTGCCGCTCTTTTCCGTCTTCACGCATTATTATCGGCAGCAGATATTTTGTCTTGTTAGGCTCATACTTATCAAGGATATCCTGCATCTGGCGTGTCCACTCTATTATGAGCAGCTGTCCCGTCTTCTTACGACGGTAAGTAAGATAGCCGTTACGCAGGTCTTTCTTCTTCAGGTATGCCATGTCTACAAAAGACATGCCTCTGGTGCAGAAGCTGAAGATGAACATGTCGCGGGCATAGTCCCAAATGGGTTTTCTCGACAGATCGAGGTCCTTTATCCTCTTAATCTCAACAAAGGATATGCTCCGCTTTATGGTCTTGTCCATGCCGCAATAGACATGCCTGAACGGGTGGCAGTCTTTAGTCAGGCCTTTCTCTACAGCCATCTTATAGTTGGTGCGCAGAATTCTCATGTAGAACGATGTCGTGTTGCGCGACAAGCCGCGGTATCTCATCTGCGCCTCATAAAGTTCAAGCAGCTCTGAATCAATCATGTTAAAAGGCAGGTCTACACCTTTCCTGAAGTGCATGAAGCTGTTTAACGTCGACTTATAGGTCTCGCTTGAACGTATCTTGCCCAGCTTCTGTTTAAGCATAATCTGGGTACGGATAAAGTTAAACACGCTTTGCTTAATATCGTCACAAAGCAAAAACCGGCTGATGACATCGTCAACGCACAACTGACTGCCGTCAACGACAGTGTCCCGGATAATGCTGTTTATCCGCCGCAGTTCCCATTCCACATTAAAGCGGATAAGACTTAGCTGCTCATAGCGCGGCGATGACTTCATGGGGAGAATGATGCAACCGTTGTGCTCGTCCCATTCGCTGCTGAAAATCTTGTACTTGCTGGTTATTCTGCGGACTAAACGTCCGTGAATAAGCTGAAACACCAATGAGCCTTCTTTGTCAATGTTTACAGAAGGTCTGAATTTAAGTTTAACAGATATCATATTTATATTTTTAATTCAATATAAATATCATATTTTTTCTTTTTTCCTATATTGTTTTCATACACCTATGCATCTTGTTTTATTTCTTTTAACTCTTATTCTGCCCTTTACGCAAACTAATGCTGATGCATCACCACACACCGGCAATCTTGCTGCCGCACTTAGGGCAGACGCCGCTGAAGTTGCCAAGGTCTACGTCATAGCCTGTGCGGCGTATGAGGACAGAGCCGCAACAGGGGCAAAGGGTGTCTTCGGCTCCGGGAAGCGAGACATTGCCGAGATAGACATGGCGCATGCCCTGACTTATGGCCACACGGCGTGCCTCAACGAGTAGCGGCAGGGGCGTTGGCACAAAGCTCGCGCCGGCATCCTTAACGCCCATGGGCGTAACGGCAAGCACCGACATGGGACCCTGCATCTTATACTGCGGGAAAAAACGGCTGAAATGGAGCGGACAGTCGGCAAAGCCGTTGTCGACAAGCCAGCGGCACATGCGGGCTATCATGTCCATGTCGTCGTTTACGCCGGGTATCAAGAGGTTGGTTATCTCTATCCACACGCCGGCATCGAGCATACTTTTGAGCGTATGCAGGACAGGGGCAAGCCGTACACCGCAGACAGAACGGTAGATGTCGTCGGAGAACGACTTGAGGTCTACGTTGGCGGCGTCGACATACGGCAGCAGACCTGCCAGCGGACGGGCGTTGACATAGCCTGCCGTAACCAGTATGTTCTTCAGTCCGCGCTCACGGCACACCAAGGCGCAGTCGCGCGTGTACTCTAGCCATGTCAGCGGCTCGGTGTAAGTATATGCCACCATACGGCATCCGTTCGTTTCTGCCAGCCGCGCCACGTCGGCAGCATCAAGCTGTCTGTAAGGCACGTCGGCCGCCGACGCCTGCGATATGTCCCAGTTCTGGCAGTTAAGGCACGAAAGATTGCAGCCCGCCGCAGCCAGCGACAGACAGCTGCCGCCGGGATGAAAATGCAGCAGCGGCTTCTTCTCCACCGGGTCTATCTGCAATGCGCACACACGACCGTAGTTTTCTGCCACGAGACGCCCGCCGCGGCATACCCTGCTGCGGCACTTTCCGCACTCGCCCTCTGCCAGACGGCAACCATGAGGGCACAGGCGGCACACCACCCTGCCGCCTTCAGCGGCTTCATAAAATTCTGCTTCGTGCTCCATATCCTTAATATTTATTCGCCGTCGGCCTCACCGAACACTTCGGCTTCATAAACATACAGCTCGGCATCGCGCCATCCGTCCCAGCCAAGTCCGGCCTTGTCGCGCGAGCAGTGGCCGAAGAACTCTTCCTTAGTCCAGTCAGTCTCATCTGCCACCTGCGGCAGGAATGTGCCCGAGCTGGCACCCTTTACAATATACAGACCGTGGCGGCCGAGCTGAAACTCGTCTATCGACGATATGCGGCGCAGCGGCGAAAGCACTGATATCTCTATCTTAATGTCATTAAGCTCATCCTTGCGCACGGGATAAAAGCGCGGATCTTCAAAAGCTGCCGACTTAGCCATCTCCTCAACCGTGGCATACAGCGGCCTGTAACCTACAAGATTGCCTATGCATCCGCGCAGACGGCCGCCTGACGTCAGCGTTACGAAGGCTCCGCAGCGTGCCTTCAGCGTTTCGCTAAGTTTGGTTGTGTCGCACGGCTGTCCGCCGTTTCCGTTAAGCGTATTCTCTATTGTCCGGCGCGCAATGCCGAGCAGGGTGCGCATCTCGTCTGCCGTAAGACCAAACGCCGCATCCTTTTCAGCTCCGCCACCTTCGGCTTTTCCGCCCGTAACGGCAAAGGCATGATAGCCCACCACGCCGTCGTGGTCGCCGTAGGGTGAGTCGCCCGAGTTGCAATATCCCAGATGCTCCATGGTCAGGCCGCCGCCATCACTCATCATCATGAGCAGCACGGCTATGGGCGACTGTCCGCAGGCACTTGTGTAGAGGTTGGAAATGTGGCGCGAGGCGTTGTCGTTAATCGCACCTACAAACTCTGTCAGCGAGGCCTTCTCTATGGCTTGCCCCGTGATGCCGTCCACCTCAACGGCGTCGTCATAACGTGGATAATGAGAGAAGTCGCTGCTTATGACAAACAGATTGTCGGCGGTGAAGTATGGCTGCAGGGCCTTGGCCACGCGCTGCAGTTTGTCAAGGTCCTGCGTACCTATTATAATGGGCACTATAGGCGGCATCTTGTCCATATGGCGTTGCAGGAAAGGCAACTGCACCTCAAGGCAGTGTTCGCCGTCGTGTGCCTTGGGCAGACAGCAGAACACGCTGTCAGCACGCAACAGGTCATTGCACACGTCGAGGTCTATCTCCACGTTGCCAAGCGGAGTGGCATAAGCACCGAACTGGTTGTCGACCGAAGCACCGTCGAAGGCTGCCTTATGGCTCGGTCCCAACAGGAACACCCGCTTATATTCTCTTGCCGGATTAATGCGCATATATGCCTTTGCCGCCATAGCTCCCGAAAAGACATAGCCAGCATGGGGCACAATGACGGCGCGCACGTCGTCGGCATGACTTACTCCGGCTGATTTCAGAAAGCCGTCGACATCATTGGCAAGCGTGTCTGCCGAGGCTGAATAAAACTGCCCGGCAACGGCCGGCTTACGTATATCGTCTGCACTGCGTGAGCATGACTGAGAAATGTGTGTTGCCATAATAATCAGTATAATTAACAGTTTTGCTTTCAAGGGTGTTGTGAATAAATTATTCTTATATCGCAAAAATAAGAAAAATAACTGAGAAAGGAAAGAGAATTTTTATTATTTAGGAGTTAAGACAAATGATTTTTATTTAGGAGTTAAAGGAGTTAGAGTAGTTATCGACAACAAGTTGGCTAGGAGTTAAAGTCAAATGTTTTGTTGCTATAAACCAGTTCAGCAATTGGATTTTTCACTTTTCATTCTTAGTTTTTCACTTTAATGTGCCGGCTGATTTGCAATTGTCGTGCAAGCGAGAGCAGAAGCAAATCTCATTTGGTTATGCCGAGCGCAGCCGACAATCAATAAAATTAATCTGCCGGAATTGAATATCAGGATCTGTGATCCGAAATTAATACAATTTATTTATAAAAAGGAAGTTAAGCGGATTGAAAATCCTTATATTTTATGTTGCCGGATAACATATCCGGCAGAACATTTGCTTTGCGGATTCTAAACAACAGAGCCTAATATTACATGCTACTAGAAAAATAATTGAGAAAGGAAAGGGAATTTTTATTATTTAGAAGTTAAGACAAATGCTTTTATTATTAGGAGTTAAAGGAGTTAAAGTCAAATGCTATGTTGGATAATTACAGCTATAAGAAATTGTTTCGCAACAAGACTAATGTGCCGGCTGATTTGCAATCTGCCGGAATTAAGTATAAGGATCTGTGATCCGAAATGCATATTACATAGGAAGATAAGCGGATTGAAATAATTAATGTTCGATATAAATCAAACAAAACATTACTCTTTTGAATAAAAATTTTAACTGAAAAATCAGGACAAAAGATTTTTTGGAAATAGAAAATTAATATATAACGGATGTTAATATACGCATACTTACAGCGACATTTTATTAACATACATTTACTTTCATATCGCTATTTTGCCATAAAAAGTATGATTTTGTTGGTCAAATCAATGGATTTTGACTAACAAAAGGGGCTGTTTCAGAACGTAAACGGGCCACTTTTGTACCGCAAACGGCAGAGTAATATTTTTTAACTATTGCCATTCCCTTCTTAAAACGACATAATCATCTGTAAATCAACAGCTTAACTAAAACATGAAAATTATGACATTTTTAAGAAGAAAAGACTGAATCGTGATGAAGGACGGCATTCTGAGAGCGTCAAACGGTCGAAAACAATCCGTTTATTTTACATTTTAACATAACGGAATAAGCACATAACAAGGCTCAAAACTTAAAGCTGATGCTCGCATAAGGCAGACAGTTGCCGTGCCATGTGGCAGAATAAAAGCTGAGGACATCCTCGTCGGACGGACGGCCCACCACATTATACAGACCGCAGCGCAGGGCAAGGAGCTTGCGGCCGAAGGCTTTCTCGAACGAATAGCCCACGTCGACACGATAAACAAGCGGCTCGCGCATGGTGCGGAACTGCTCCTCAGGCGGTGTGTTGAAATCATCGCCAAACTCAAGCACCTTGCCAGAGCGCATCATGCCGCCGACGGAAACGAGCGAATGGGCATTGAGCTTATACGACAAGGCAGCAGCCAACTGATGGGGAACATCATATAGCGACGGCATGCGGCCGCGGTCGGGCATGTCGTCAAACCACTCGCGGCTGCGCGAGAAGGCATACGAGAACTGAAGCATCCAGCGCCTCCAACTCTTGTTGAGATAAAGGCGGAGGCCATAGCTGTCGCCGCTGCCCACCATGACATACTGATCCCAGCCGCCGTCGTCAACAAAAATATCGGGGCGCATGGCCACTACGTTGCGGCGTGTCTTATAGAAAGCCGACAGTTCAAACAGACCGCCGGTAAGGAAATGCTTCCACCCCACCTCATAATGCTCAGACGAACGCGGCTTGTAGCCGTCTATGCTGGGCATGCGGAAGTCGGTAGGCAGGTCCCAGTTGTAAAGCCGCAGGCAATGATAAAACTGCTCCATCTTTGAGAAATGCAGATAGAGCAGGTCGCTGTCTGTAGGGAAATATCTGACAGACAGGCGCGGCTGTATGCTGTAATAGTCTTTGCTGCCGTGAGGAAAATAGCCTACGCCGTGGACACCCACCTGAACCGAGAGCCGCTGTGACACACGTATGTGGTTGTCATAGAACACTGACGCCTGACTGATAAGCTCGCGCCGGGTGCGGACGTCGCTGCCGAAGGCCGCAATGCGGTAGGTGTCGTAAGAATACTTGGCGCCCCAGCGCGCACTGTAAACGTTGTCGAGAGTGTAGCTGAACTCTGTAGAGGCGTTAAACGAGCGTATGCCGCTTCTGACGTAGCCCGTAGAGTCGACTCCGAGCATGTCTATGCGCGCGCGGTTGGTGTGTCCGGAGTAAAAGAGCGATGTGGTGTTGCCCAGCTTTCCCGCCTGCGTGTTGAACGAAAGCTGGCAGATGTCGTTGCTCCATCTGAGCACCGTGCCGGTCTCGCCGTCGTACAGCGGCATGTGATAGTCGTCGCGCGCGCCGTAGGCCATGGCGCTGAGCGATGTCTGCGGCGAGATTGAATAAGACAACTTGGCATTGTAGTCGTATGCAGAATGGTTAAGGCGGTCGTCTTCCGACCGCATGTTGTCGAAGAAGTCGAGCCAGCTTCTCCGTGCGCCCACCATATATGAAAGTTTGTCCTTCACGATCGGTCCTTCAAGTGTTACCGATGCGGCGGGCATGTCGAGCGAGAGGGTGTTGACAAATTCGTTTTTGTTGCCGTCTTTAAGATTAACCTCAGTAACCGACGAGAGCCTCCCTTCAAAGCGAGTGGAAAAGAAACCCTTGTGGAACACCACATTCTTTACGGCGTCGCCGTTGAATATGGGCAGCAGCGAGTTGAGATGTCCCGGATGGAACACGGGCACGCCGTCGAGCAGAAACAGGTTTTCGTCGTTGCTGCCGCCGTCCACCTGCAGGTTGCTCCCTGCCATCGACGATATCACTCCGGGCAGAATCCATATCTGCGAAAAGAGGTCGTTGCGGCTGAACGAGAGCATGCTTGAGGGCGTTGTCTCGCCCAGTTCGCCGTCGCGCCTGGATGTCTCTACGGTTATCTCTTCTATCTCAAACGGCAAAGGCTCAAGATGCGTAACAATATGACAATTGCCGCTCACACTTATGCGGCGGCTCGAAGGGGCATATCCCATATAAGAAACATTGAGCACATAAGTGCCCGGAGGAACGTAAAGGCGGTAAACGCCGTTGGCGTCGGTAATGGCAGCCGTGCGCCTGCCCCCGCCGTTGTCGATACTTACGACGGCACCGTAAAGGCGCTCGCCGCTCTCCTCCTCGAGCACCGTTCCGCCAAGGCATACGTTCTCTATCTTCTCTGCCTGAATCAGCAGCTTGCGCGGAGGCACAAAAGCCGTGCGCACCTTATATCCGTCGAGCACCTTAGAAAGCAGAGCTCCCACGGTGTAGACGCCCGGACGGTCGATGCGCCTGACCTTATCGACGTCGATCTGTGCGGGGTTATATGAAATGACGATACCGAGGCCGGTCTCTATCCTTGACAGCCACTGCTGCACGGTGGCAGAAGAGGCTTCAACGCGCAAAGTCTCTTCGGTAAGCGCACGCGCATTGTCCGTTGTCTGCGCGTGCGCCAGAGTTATCCGAAACAGAATAGGGACTAATACCCACAGTATTCTTCGTATGTTCATTTGTATAACATGTAATGTTTACCGGCCACCACCGTCTTATACTTGCATCCGCAGACAAATGCCAGTTCCTTCACTATCTCGTCGCCGTCGGCACCGTCGATGCGGGTTGTTATGAGGTTGTCGTCAAGGCCCGCACCGAGGTCAATGCGTATGCCGGTGTTGCTCTCTATCTCGCTCACCACCTTTGGCAGAGGCTCGTTGCTGAACACCATCGACACGTCGGCATCATCACTGCCGAAACGCGTGGCGGGTGAGCCTATCACTCCGGTGCGCAGCTCTCCGTCTATGAGCTCGGCCTTCTCGTTTGCCTCTATGACAACGCTTGCGCGATCTGTGGCAACCTTCACCTTGCCGGTCTTGACATACACTCCGGCGTGGCCGCCATGAGTGGCGTCTACAAGAAACGAGGTGCCCATCACCGTAACGTTCATCACGCCGGTCTCTACCTTAAAGCTTGCGCCGTGCAGCTTCTTGACCTTGAAGAAGGCCTTGCCGCTCAGGCGGGCTGTGCGCACTCTGTCGACACCCTTGTCACTGTAGGCCAGCGTGGCTTCAGGATAGAGCAGCACCTCCGAACTGTCGGGCAGGATGATGTGCTGCTCCACGGTTCCGTTGTTGGCATACTGCATAACGTCCGAGCCGCGGCTGCCCGAAAGATACGGCAGCGCAAGGACAACCATGAGCAGCAGCGCAGCCGCCACCGACACAATAAGCATAGCCCTGCGGTGCAGACCGTGCCATAAACGGCTGCCGCTGAGCCGCGGCTCAACCTTGCGCCATGCAGCACCGGCATCGAATGTGGCCGGGTCGGGCGTGGCAACAGGCGCACCCATAAGCTTCTTCAGCTTTTCATACTCTCCTTCATTAGCCTTTATCCAGCTGTCGAGCACGCTCTGCTGCCGCGGCGTAAGCCCTTCATGGGCAAAATGCCTCGCAAGCAACCCGTTGATATCTTCATTGCTGTTCATCTTTATTCCCGATTTAAAATAATTGATAAAATGATTGTTACAAGAACCGTCACTACAAAACTGTTGGCGGCGGCATACTGGCGCAGCAGCTTCAGGGCCTTTGTCATCTGGTTTTCGACAGTCTTTTCCGACAGGTTAAGGCTCGAGGCTATCTCGCGGTACTTCATTCCGTGCAGCTTGGCCATCATGAAGATGTCCCGGCACCGCGTGGGCAGCGTAGCCAAGGCCGCCTCGAGCCTCTCCTCCATAGTAGGCTCATCGCTGCAATGGCCTTCGTCGGCAGCCATTGTCTCGGCGCTTACCTGCCGGCCGTCAATCGGCACAATGTCGCATGTACGCTTACGCAAGAACGAAATGCAGCGGTTTCGCACGGCTGTGGTTATGTATGCGGCAAACTCATTTTCAGGCATGTCGTCGAGATTCTTGTCCCACACGCTTACGAACAACTCCTGAACAATGTCTTCAGAGTCGGCCCTGTCGGAAACATATCCGTAGGCTATGCAGCATAGCCTCGGATAATGTTTCAGAAATCTCGATTTAAAAAGCTCTTTTCTACTGACTTTCATCATTGCGTACGCATATATTTACAAATAACTAAAATCTGAAACTCAAGCCGGCTGTAACGAAGCCTTTGTGGCCGAGTCCGGCCTCAACGAACGCACCTATCGTCTCGTTGCCAACACGCAGCGCTATAGGATTAACCTGATATGCAAACGACGTGTTAAGGTCGGCTTTGGCGGCAGCAGCCTTTCCGGCTTCTGTCAGTCCGGTTTCGGTGTGGCGCTTCAGGCTCACTCCGGCCGATGCATTTCCGTAAAGCTCAACAAGTCTGCTTTTAAGATAAACAAACTCTGCCGTGGGCAGTATCATGAAGTTGAGCTCGCGTTCTTTTATCGAAGGCATCTTGTCGCCCGATAGCGTCAGCTTGCTTGTTGTGTGGGCGAAGCCGAGGTCGGCACCTACGCGGAAGCGTCCGACGGCATAGCGGTAGCCGAGTCCGTAAACTATCGAGGCTTTCTCGTCTGTACGCTTGCTGCCGGTAACGGCGTCTGCAAGTCCGAGTCCAAGCACATCGACGGCGCTCTGTGTCAGTCCGTCACTCACCGAAACACGTATCTCATGTCTGTTGTCCTGGGCGTTAGCCATGTTGACACCTGCGAAAATGCACAAAGATAATACAAATACTTTAAATTTCATAATGCTCGATTTTTTATTGTTAATATTATTTACTTTTGTCTCTCTTTGCCCCTATAACGCAGCCTCAACAAAATACCCCTATCCTGTTTCCGCATTTTTTTCAGAAAAATGTTTGCAGACCGTGGAAAGCCTTGCATAAAAGGGAAAAACAGAGGAAAAAGCCGTTACATAAAAACAAGAAAAAGGCGTGCCCCGAGGAAAAATCCTGCGGGGCACGGCCGTCTGTCATAACAAGAACATGCAATCAGCCACAAGTCTTGTACCAATAAAAAATCAGTATAGTGATAATCCGACTGTCACAGCCGGAAGGAAAAGATTCTGAATATTGCTTATCGCGCAGCATCTTCTGCGCACGGACAGCCGCACTGCGCATCCGTCACGATGCAATCTGCCTTTCAGGCATGCGGTTGCCGGCAAGCATATCGCCGTATCTTATCACCGACCAGTTGCCGTTTTCGTCTTCGGCAAGTGCCGACATCGTTTCAACCCAGTCGCCAGAGTTGAGATAGTGGATGTCGCCATAATATGTGTCGGCCGGATGGTGTATGTGTCCGCAAATAACTCCGTCGCAGCGGCGTGCCCTCGCGAGCCTTACTAGCTCCTGCTCAAAGTCGGATATGTAAGACACAGCCGACTTCACCTTCTGCTTGATTGCCTGCGACAGCGAATAGTAAGGCTTGCCGTGGGCGGTGCGGTAGTTGTTGTATATCTTGTTAAGCCACAACAGAAACGTATAGCCCACGTCGCCGAGCATGGCAAGCCACTTCATGTTGGTAGTGACGGTGTCGAAGATGTCGCCGTGGGTAACATAATAGCGACGGCCGTGGCTCTCGTGTATAAAGTCCTTGACGAAGCGTATATTGTAGAACGTGAACGGCACCATGCTGTCGATAAAGTCGTCGTGGTTGCCCCTGACGTATATTATTTCGGTGCCCTGCTTCTCCATCATCTTCATTATAACCTTGAAGAAGTCGGTGTGTTTGGGCTGCCATTTGCGCGTGCCGCCCTTGCGCAGTGCCCAGCCGTCTATTATGTCGCCGTCGAGAATGAGGCGGCGGCAGTTGACCGACTTCAGAAAATCAGTAACTTCTGTTGTCTTTGAGTGTGTCGTGCCAAGATGTATGTCGGACAGCACTATCGTTGAATAAAATTTACGCAGACGCATAATGTCATAAAGTATATTTCCGAGCGAATACCGGCTGCCGCAGACGGCAA